>JAABUZ0100003213.1_pt1 | contig 24810 bp, 17 predicted proteins | sample 5562091 | NCBI WGS metagenome assembly JAABUZ01 (sample SAMN12813069, study PRJNA571459) | rock metagenome | isolation source: Antarctica rocks | place: Antarctica: Victoria Land, Linnaeus Terrace sud | collected 2015-12-21 | reverse complement strand
AGACTACATGGCGCTGCGCCGCTCTGGCGGCGCCGCGCGCGCGGACGACTCTCTGAGCGAGGCGCAGTGGCTGGCGCTCATCACAGGGCGCGCGCGCGAAGCCGGCGTGGTCGAAGCCGTGCTCGACTCCGACGACCCGCGACCTTTCTATCAACTCTTACAAACCGAAATGGAGGGCTCGCGCTATTTCTGCGCGTGCTAAAAACACTATGCGATTTGGTTTTTGGTTACCTATTTTCGGCGGTTGGCTACGTAATGTCGAAGACGAGGGTATGCCCGCCACCTTCTCCTACGCGCTGGACGTGGCGCGCCAGGCCGAGGAGTGGGGCTATACCACGGCCCTCGTCGCCGAACTGAACCTCAACGACATCAAGGGCGTCGATCAGCCCGTGCTCGAAGCATGGACGACTAGCGCGGCCCTCGCCGCGACGACCCGCAACCTGGAGATCATGGCGGCGATCCGCCCCGGCTTCCGCAACCCCGCCATCGTCGCCAAGATGGCCGCCAACATCGACAACATCTCTGGTGGCCGCTTCACCCTCAACGTCGTGTCGGCGTGGTGGGCCGAAGAGGCGCGCCGCTACGGCATGGACTTCGTGCCCCACGACGAGCGCTACGCGCGTACCACCGAGTTTATCGATGTGATGAAGGGCATGTGGGCGGGCGGGCCGTTCTCGTACCACGGGCGCTACTACAACGTCGACGACGGCGTGCTGGCGCCCCGTCCCGTGCAACAGCCGTGGCCGCGCCTGTACGCGGGCGGCGAGTCGGAGACCGCGCGCACGATGATCGCCACCCAGTGCGACGCCTACCTGATGCACGGTGATACGCCCGAGGCGGTGGCCGCGCGCGTGGCCGACATGCGGGCGCGACGCGACGCGCTGGGGCTGCCGCCGTTGAGCTTCGGCATGGCCGCCTATGCCATTGTGCGCGACAGCGCCGCCGAGGCCGAGGAGGAGATAGCCCGCATCACCGCCGTGCGCGACGCCGCGGGCTACGCCGGCTACGGCGACTTCACCAGCCACTCACAACTGGAGCGCGAACTCTCCCTGCGCGACTACTCCGTCTCCAACCGCGGGCTGCGGCCCGGCCTGGTCGGCACGCCCAAGACCGTCGCCGCGCGCGTCCAGGAGTTCGCCGACGCCGGCGTCGACCTGTTCCTGCTGCAGTGCAGCCCCATGCATACCGAGCTCGAGCGCTTCGCGCGCCAGGTCATGCCGCTGGTGTAGCAATCAGCTGACAGCTGTCAGCTCGTATGGACATGGCGCCAAACCGCGTTGCCATGTTACGCTAGCAGTGCAACCTACCGCGGCTATGCGCCCCTCCGCGCGCGATACGAGAAGAGAGTGTCAACGCGCCTATGCTGACCTACATCATCGTTCGCACACGCGCCCCTCTCCACGTACTCATCGTGCTGGGCCTTGTGATCCTGACGCTTGCGCGGCCGGCCGCGCAAGCGCGTGCGGCGGATCGGTCCCAACGACAGTGGGTGGGCCCTCACGCGCTCCCCACGGCGACGCTGACGCACACCGCGCGTCGGGTTATCCTGGACAACGGCTACACGCACGTCGAGTTCGATCTGACCCACCCGCAGATCGACGTCCTGCGGGCCGACTACAGCGGTCAGGGCGCCTACAACTCCAATCTCCTCGCGCCCAACCCCGACCCCTCGGGGCTCCAGCGCCGCGGCATCCTGCTCGAGCGCGATGCTGTGGGTGGGAGAGACGCGGCGCCCGCCGCTGTGTGGGGCGTCACGGATCGTGTCCATGCCGCCGCCGGCCAGTTGGCGGGCGGGTACAGCTACGCCGCCGAACTGCTCCCCCCGTCGGGGACGGTCGTCATCCCACCCGGCGACGCGCCCGACCCGGCGCCCCTGCGTGTGCCCGACGCCACGAGGGCTGGCGTCGTTCAGGCCCACGGCCAGACCCTGTCGCTCGCGCCCGGTCAGCAGGCGCCCTACACCGCCCTGCACATTTTCGGCGCGGCGGTCGGCGCGCCGGGGAGCGCCGCCGGCGGCGTCTTCCGCCTGACCTTCGCCGACGGCCACGTCGAGACACATCCGGTCGCCCTGCCCGACTGGCGCTGCCCAGCGCCCAACGCTCGTTTGTCCCGCCCCCCGTTCCCACGCGTCGCCGTCCGCATGGCCTACCGGCATGGCCCCAGCGGCGACGACACCGTCCCGACCTGTTTCTACCATGCGATCGTACCCCTGAGCGCGACGTCCGCCCTCAGGGCGATCACGCTGCCGTCCGTTGTGACCGCCGCCACGGCCGTCCGTCCTACCAGCCCCGCCACGATGAATGTGCTGGCCCTGACCCTGCAGCGCCCAGGTGGCGTCAATGTCACCCTTCCTCTGGGGACCGGCTGGATGCCGCCCTCCAAAACCCACACCTCGTCCGCGGGCGCGTTCAGCCCCCCGCGCGTTACCGTGCTCGCGGACACTCCCGCTAGGGTGTCGGTGCGCATCGACGGCATTATGGATGACCCCGTCGCGCCCCTGGCGACCGCGAGTTGGATTATCTCTCTGTCCGCCGACGCGCGCTCGTTCACGCTCGCTACGACGACGCGCGCGCTCTACAGCGCCGACGACGTGGCGGGGCTACGCCTCTCCAGCTACCTGGCGCCGCTCTCGACGTACGGCTTCTTCGCGCGCGGTGTCGTGCAGATGATGGACAGCTTCGGGCACTACTTCGCCTCGGACGACCCGCTGCGCCGCTTCTACGCGCTCGGCGGTGGCGGCTCGGTCGATGTGACCACGACGGGGCAGGCGCGCGGCGGCGAGACGCTCTTGATGAACGCGCGGGGGAGCGCTTTCTTCCGCAGCGGGCTGCAGCAGGTTCTCGCCGGCCGCTATCCGGACCATGGCACCTGGGAGGGGCCCGGCTGGGCGGCCGCCAGGCCGGCGCGCGTGACGGCCGGCGAGACCTGGCGCGTCGACGACACGATCGCCGTGAACAACTATGACTTCCCCGTGGGCGCGCTGCCGCCCGGCCCCAACTTGCCCTTCGACGACCTCCGCGCCCTGTACACCGCCATCTACGGCTCGTCCGCCGGCGTCCTGGACACCTACGCCCTGCCGGGCGAGGTCGCCACGACACTGGCCGCGCCGTGGCGTGGCTACCCCCACGGCTACAATTTCTACGACCCCGACACCTGGATGACGATCAGCGCGCTCGTGTACTCGGGCGACACGTACCTGCAGCGCCAGGCCCGCGCGCTCATCGAGACCTCGGGGGCGCGCATCCTGCCGGACGGCCAAGTCCCGCACCACTTCGTCGACGCCACGCCCACCTACGTCGCCATCAGCGGCGCCACGCTGACCGGGCCGAATATCTTCTGGATCGCCGCCGCCTTGCAGTACGTCCGCGCGACGGGCGACTATGGCTGGCTGCGCCGGCACATGCCGGAGCTGGAACACGCCCTGGGCTACCTGACCGGCCGCTATGACCCGCGCGTAGGCCTGGTCGACGCGCCTGGCCCCTTGTGGATCGACGTTTTCATCCGCGATAACTACGCCTCCGATACCAACGCCTATATGGTCGAGATCCTGCGCGAGGTGGCCGACGCCGAGCGTTTCCTCGCGGCGCCCGCGAGCGGCGCGGGTGGGGGCGCCCTCTATACAGGTCTCGCCGCGCGGCACGAGGCCATGGCGCGCGCCATCGCGGCGGCCATGAACGCGCGTCTGTGGGCCGGCGACCACTACGTCACGCAGCTGAATCCCGACGGGACCATCCGCGACTTCGTGGACTACGACGCCAACCTGCTCGCCGTCGCCTTCGGCATCGCGCCGCCCGACCGCGCCGCCCTGATCCTGCGCCGCATCGACGCCGGCGCCTGCGCGGGGACGCCGCGCTCGCCGGCGTTGCCCGCGGCGGGCCTGCTCGACGCCTCTCAAGTGTATTACGGGCCCGCGGACACGTACCACGGCAACCTGGGCGACTCGTCCGTGGCGATGGGGCGCATCGGCTGGGCGGACGGACGGGCCCGCGCCCGCGTCGGTGACCTCGCGACGTTCGACAACCGCATCCTGGACCCTGTGCGCGCGGCCCTGCTCGCGCACACCTGGCTCACCGAGCGCTCGACCTGCGACGGAACCCTGGTGCGCGCCCGCTACTATCATGAGTATCCCGAGATGGTGGTGATGCTGCTGCGCGAGGCGGCCTACGGCATCAATCTCGGGCTCCGCGACGTTCGCATCGACCCCTTCGGCCACACGCGCTACCACTACCACATCGGCGACGTCGACGTCGCCTATAGCCCCACCGCGGTCAGCCTCACCGTCCCCGGCAGCGGCGACAAGCGCATCACCGTGGCCCATCTCGTCCCCACGGCCGTGTACGCGGTGCGCGCGACGAACCGCGTGAGCGGGCAGCGGCGGGCGTGGGCCGTGACGACGAACGCGGGCGGCACGCTCGCCGTCACGGCCCCGATCGGCCTGGACTGGCGGCTACAGGCGACCTTCGTCCGCCGTGCGCCGGCCACGCCGCGGCGACCCGCCCGACGCTCCGGCCACCCCACGGGACAACCGATAAGCATCGATCTCGCGCCGTATCTCGACAACACCGGCGTCACCGACGACACCGACACCTACGCGGCCACCTTCGACCACGCGGGCAATAGCTACTCGCTGCAGGCGCTGGCCGCGCCGGCCAGCGGCCGGCCCCTCGTCTCCGGCGCCCGCTTCACCACCCGCGGCGCGACCGTCCAGTGGCCGCGCCTGACCGGCGGCGGCGACAGCGCCCCCCACCGGGACAACGTCATCGCGCGCGGGCAAGTCATCGCGCTGCCGCGCGCGCCGCGCGGAACCGCGCTCTATGTGGTGGGCGCGAGCGTGGGCGGACCGGTGACCGAGACGGGAACGATCACGTATACCGATGCGACGACGCAGTGTTTCGGCCTGGCGCTGGGCAACTGGATCGGGTCCGCGGCAGCTGGCAACACGATCGTCGCGCGTCAGGCCTACCATAACAACCGCGCGCTGGGGTCGAGCCGGCGGCCGCCGACGCGTCTGTACGAGGCGGTGGTGGGCCTGAACGCGCACAAGCGGGTCGCGGCGCTGCGCCTGCCGGCGCCTCCGGCCGTCGCCCCTGGCGCGCACGGACGGGGGCCGGCGGAGGAACACATCTTCGCGCTCGCCATCGCGCCTGTCACGCGGACGCGCGAGGGCGTCCGCGCGCCGACCATCTCGTGTACGGTGACCGCCAGGCCCATCCCGACAGCGACGGTCAGGCCTACCCCAACGCCACTTCCGCCGACGCCATCCGCCACGACGGCCCCGACGGCCACATCATCCCCTCCGCTCGCCACGGCCACGTCATCCCCTCCGCTCGCCACGGCCACGCCATCCCCTCCGCTCGCCACGGCCACGCCATCTCCTCTCCTCACGGCGTCCGCTGCACCCACGGCAACCCCAGCAAGGGTCAGTATCACTAGCGGCGCCGCGTCCCGTCCGCCCACGCCGGCCGCATCGGCTCGTACAAGAGCGGGCGCCGCCGTGTCGGCGACGGTCACGCGCGCGGCCATCCCGACCACGGCGCCACGGGCGCCTGTGGTCGAAGCCGTAGGAACGTCGTCACCCCCGGCGGCCACCCCGCCGCCAGACCCAGCGCCCACACCCACGCCGGCCCCGACACCAACCGGGACGGCGACCACTGGACCGCCATTAACACGACCCTGACACGGCCCCATCCGCAGGGTGCGCGCCACGATTGTGAGACGCGGCCTGGCCCTAAAGGACCATGGCAGGGCACGGACCCTAAAGGGTCATCATGGCCGGCCGGTGTGCGGCCATACCACCATCGCCACCTGCGCGCAGACCTTTTAAGGTCCGTGCCCTGCCATGGTCCTTTAGGGCCAGGCCCACGGCGCCTACCATCACAATCGCGGGGCACACCCCCATCCGCAACCAACGCGGCAGGCCCAGCGCGGGGCGTGTTATCATAACGCCAGACAGCACTCCAGCGACGGCGAGCACGGGGAACATGTGACAGGATAGGTAGGGCATGACGACACACGCGGCCACGGCCTTTGGCGCGCTGCTGCGGCGCTATCGGCTGACCGCTGGTCTCTCGCAAGAGGCGTTGTCCGAGCGCGCCAGGCTCAGCAGTAGCGCGGTCTCGGCGCTAGAGGCCGGCCGGCGCACGGCCCCGCGCCCTGCAACCGTCGCCCTGCTCGCCGACGCTCTAGCGCTCTCCGCGGTGGATCGCACAGCCCTGCTCGCCGCAGCCGTGCCACCCGATCACCTCGGGACGGCGCCGGCCGTGTCCCCACGCCCCTCTGCCCTCCCCATAGCCACACTCCCCGCGCTGCCCGTACCACCAACCCCCTTGATCGGGCGTGAGCGCGAGGAGGCTGCGGTCGTACACCTGTTGTTGAAGGATGGAGGCCGCGGTCTCGTCACGCTGACCGGACCCGGCGGCGTCGGCAAGACGCGCCTCGCCCTGGCCGTGGCCTCGGCCGTGCGCCCCGCCTATCCAGATGGCGTCGCCTTCGTTGATCTATCACCGCTACGCGACGCTGAGCTGGTCGCGTCGGCGATTGCGCAGGCGCTGGGCCTGCGCGAGGATGGTGGCCGCGGCGTGCGTGATGTGCTGCGCGCATTCCTGGGTCAGAGGAAGCTCCTCTTGGCGCTGGATAATTTCGAGCAGGTGGTCGAGGCGGCCCCCCTCGTGGCGGAATTGATCGCGGCTTGCTCAAACCTCGCCGTGTTGGTGACGAGCCGGACGGCGCTGCGGGTGCGCGCCGAGCAGCGCTTTGCCGTGTCGCCGCTGGCCGTGCCCGCCCCAGGCCAACCCAGCGTGGAAGAAGTAGAGACCTACGCCGCGGTGCGGCTGTTCGTGACGCGCGCGCGCGGCGCAGCCGCATTTCGTCCTCGATGTGGCCAATGTGGCGGCCGTCGCGGAGATCTGCCGGCGGCTGGACGGGCTGCCCCTCGCCATTGAGCTGGCAGCGGCGCAGGTCGCGCTGCTGCCTCCGGTGGAACTGTTGAGGCGGTTGGAGGGGCGGTTGGCGGTGCTCGCGCGAGGCGCCCGGGACCTGCCGACCCGCCAGCAGACACTGCGGGCGGCTATCGACTGGAGCCATGCGTTGCTGACCGTGGATGAGCAAGCGCTGTTCCATCGTGCCAGCATTTTCGTCGGTGGCGCCACGCTGGAGGCCATCGAAGTGATCTGCGCTGTGGATGGCGCACGCGATGTGCTCGACGATATGGCCGCGTTGATAGACAAGAGCCTGCTGCATATGGAGAACGGGGACGAGCCGCGCGTTAGGATGCTCGAGACGCTGCGCGACTATGCCGGCGAGCGGCTGGAGGCCGCGGGGGAGACGACGCGGCTGCGGCAGGCCCATGCTCTATACTATCTCACGCTCGCAGAGGCGGCGGAGCCGGAGTTGCGCGGCGCCACGCAAGCGCTGTGGCTCAAGCGGTTGGACGTTGAGCATGACAATCTGCGGGCGGCCCTGCGGTGGACGCTGCAACGTCGAGACGCCGCGCTGGGCCTGCGTCTATGTGGCGCGCTCTGGCGGTTCTGGTATATACATGGACATGTGAGCGAGGGGCGGGGATGGCTGACGCAGGCGCTGGGAATCCCGGACGTCGACGCGCAGGGCGATGTGGCGCGCGCGCGGGCACAGGCGCTCGAGGGGGCGGGCGTGTTCACCGAGTTGCAGGGCGACTACGCCGGGGCACAAGCGCTGCACGAGGAGAGCCTGGCCATCAGGCGCAGCCAGGGGGACACCTGGGGTGTCGCCGCCAGCCTGAATGACCTGGGTATCGTGGCCGATAGCCGGGGCGACTTCGCACAGGCGACGACCTACTATACGCAAGCCTTGGCGCTCTTCCGTGAGCTTGGCGATGCCTGGGGTACGGCCCTGGCGCTCAGCAACATGGGCTACCTGGCCTGCGAGCAGGGCGCCTACGCGCGGGCGGCGGCGCTGCATGAACAGAGCCTGGCCCTGTTCCGCGAGGTGGGGGATCAACGGCATATCGCTTTTACGCTGAATAACCTGGGCGAGGCGCTGTGTGACCAAGGCGACTGTGCGCGGGCGACCACCTTGTGCGAGGAGAGCCTGACGTTGCGTCGGGCCCTGGGCGACACCTGGGGTGTGGCGATTTCCATCGGCAGCTTGGGGAATGTCGCGCACATACAAGGCGCGTATGCGCGCGCCGTCGCGCTATACGAGGAGAGTTTGGGCCTGTTTCGCGATCTTGGCGCTACCTGGAATACAGCCTGCATCCTTGATAGCCTGAGCAACGTCGCGAGAAAGCAGGGCGCGTATGCGCGGGCCGCCGCCTTGAGCGAGGAGAGCCTGGCTTTGTTCCGGGAGATACAGGACGCGAAAGGGATCGCGCGGGCGCTCACCAGCGCCGGACAGGTGGCGCGCGCCCAGGGCGATAACGCCCGCGCGGATCGGCTCTGCCACGAGAGTTTGGCCTTGTGCCGTGCCAACGGCGCACTGTTTGGGGCGACGCGGTGTCTGGAGAGCCTCGCGGAAGGGCTGTGCGCCGCGACTGGGGAGGGGTCAGCCGATACGGTGGAGAGAGGGGTGCGGCTCTGGAGTGCGGTCGCCTCCTTGCGCGATAGGCTGGGGACTCCGCGGTCTCCGGCTGACCACGCGGCGTATGACCACTCCGTAGCGACAGCGCGCGAGGCGCTGGGCGCCCAGGCCTTTGCGAGAGCGTGGGCGCGGGGCGCCGCATTGTCGCTGGAGCAGGCTATTGCTGAGGCTATGCAACAGGGATCATAAGCGGAGGTTACGCCATGTCACGCACGTACAAACCACCCCGTCTCTGTCCAGGGATGACGTTCGGCGTCGTCGCGCCGAGTAGCCCTGTGCTGGAGCGCTCGTCGCTCTATCGGGGCGTGGGCGCGCTCGAAGACCTTGGCTTCCGCGTGGTGTGCGGCGCGCATGTGCGCGATAGCTATGGCTACCTGGCGGGGCAGGACGCCGATCGCGCCGATGACCTGCTGACCATGTTGGAGCGCGACGATGTGGACGCGGTGATCTGTCTGCGCGGGGGCTATGGCGCCCTGCGCACCGCGCTGCGGCTCGACCACGACCGCCTCGCGCGCCTCGCCGATCGGCCGGCCAAGCCCTTCATCGGCTACTCGGACATCACGGTCCCCCATATTATCCTCGGACACGCGTTGGACTGGGTAACCTTTTACGGCCCCATGATCGTCTCGTTCGCCCACCCAACCGACTATACGGTCGCGGCCTTTCGCCGCGCGCTGATGGAGACCGCGCCGTTCGACATTTTGCCCGATCCCGCCGACCCGTACGTGGAGACGCTCGTCGGCGGCGTGGCCGACGGCGAGTTGGCGGGTGGTTGCCTGCAGTTGCTCGTCTCACTCATCGGGACACCGTGGGAGCCCGATCTCGCCGGCAAGATTTTCTTCTTTGAAGACGTCCACTGCGCGCCGTACGACATCGACCGCATGCTCTCGCAGCTCCTCGCCGCCGGCAAGATACAGCACTGCGCGGGCATCGTGATCGGTGAGCACGCCGATTGCGCCCCGAAGGGGCCGGGCAACTCGCTCGGCCTCGAGCAGGTCTTCGACGACCTCATCCGTCCCCTGGGCATCCCCACACTCTACCACCTGCCGATAGGACACGGGGAGAGCATAGCGACCCTCCCGCTGGGCGTGCACGCGCGGCTCGACGCGACAGGCAAACGACTGCATATCCTGGAGAGCGGCGTGCGGTGAGGCGCGCGACGATCGGCGGCTGTATAGGATGACTACCAACCCGCGGAGTTTGTCGGTGGCGCCCACGTTGACAGACCTGTTTGTCAGAGCCTACACTAGATATCAACCCGGTACACGCGGGTGTTTGTCCTCATTGTGCTTGGTATCAAGAGGAGATTGATGTGGTCCGTATCCCCTTCGCCCGTTCCGCCGCCGTCGCCGGCTTGCTCACGCTGCTCGTCGGGGCCTCCGCTAGCGTCCACGCCGCGCCACCTAGCCATCGTATAGACACGCGGGCGCGGGCGTCGACGACGCTCATCTATGGCACCGATGAGGAGCCGGACACGCTCAACCGCCTGATCACGCAGCTCGAGACCGCCGACAATATCCTCGCCGGCGTCATGGATAGCCTGGTGCAATCAGACGCGCACGACAATTTCGTCCCCGACCTTGCCACCACCTACACGATCTCCACGGACAACCTGACCTATACCTTCCACCTCCGCCATGGGGTCAAGTGGGCCGACGGCGCGCCGTTCACGGCCAAGGACGTCGTCTTCACCTATCAGCAGATCAAGAACCCCAAGAATAACACCTCCAGCACCCTGGGATGGGATCATATCACGCGCGTGGATACGCCCGACAACTACACGGTCGTCTTCCATACCACTAAGGCCTACGCGCCCTTCCTGACGGACGTGGGCGAAACGGCCATTCTGCCCGCGCACTACTTCCAGCACTCCTCATCGTTCGTCAAGTCCGGCAACTTCAACCACGACCCGTATAATCGCACGCCGTTCGGCACCGGCCCCTACAAGGTGACCGAGTGGAAGTCGGCCGACCACATCACGCTGGTCCCCAACGCGTACTACTGGGGGCACAAGCCCCATTTCCAGCGAATCGTCGCCAAGATCGTGCCGAACCCCAACACGCTGCTGGTGCAATTGCGCACGGATGAAGTGCAGTTGGCCGGTGTCACGCAGCAGCAGGTCGCGCAAGCCACGGGCATTCCGGGCAAAATGCTGATCCAGCGGCCGGGCCAGTCCTGGTATCACATCGACCTCAAGCAGTATGGCTTCATGCGCGACCAGAAGGTGCGCCTCGCGCTCGACTATGCGACGCCCAAGCAGGAGATCCTGGCCAAGGTGTTGCACGGCTACGGTCAGGTCGACAACGGCGACATCGCGCCCATCTCGTGGGCCTACCCGAGCGACGTGCCTATGCGCCCCTTCAGCCTCAAGACGGCCGCGTCGCTGCTGGCCGCCGACGGCTTCAGCAAGGGCTCCGATGGCGTGCTTCAAAAGGGCGGCCAGCCTTTAGCCATCCAGTTGTGGTTTCCCAGCTCGGACGCGCCGGGCGCGCAGATCGACGAGATCCTCAAGTACGAATGGGGACAGATCGGCGTCAAGGTCGACCTGCATCACCAGGATGTGAGCACGATCTTCGGCGCGGGCGGCCCGCAGTACACCAAGCAGATGACGGGGATCAACTACGCGTGGTTCAACAACAACGACCCCGACGACGCCTACTACTGGAACAGCGCGCAGATTCCTTCGACGCCGACCGGCGCGGGCGGGAACGACGTGGGCTATTTCTACAAGTTCAGCTTCCAGAAGCAAATCGACGATCTGACCAACGCCGGCATCGCCACGGTCGACCGGACCAGGCGCAAAGCGATCTACGCCCACATCGAGCGCCTGCTGGCCGATCAGGTCCCGGTCATCTTCCTGGACTGGCAGCCCCTGCTCTACGTGCAACCGAAGGGGTTGCAGGGCTTCAACCCCAACGCTTTCACCAACCTGTTCTACAACATCCAAGACTGGCATTACTAGGGCTATGGGTCCCTACGCTATCCGCCGCTCTCTCCAGGCCATCCCGCTACTGCTGGGCATCGCCGCCCTGTCCTTTCTGTTCATGTTGGCGCCGGGCGGCCCGCTGGCCCTGATGGCCCACAATCCGCACATGACGCAGGCGCAGCTCAACAATATCAAGGCCAACTTGGGGCTGGACAAGCCGGGGATCGTGCAGTTCGCGCTCTGGCTCGGTGGGCTGCTGCACGGCGATTGGGGCTACTCCTACGTGGACGGCCGGCCGGTGCTGCAGGTCATCCTGGAGCGCCTGCCGGCGACCGCCGAATTGATGGGCGCCGGCTTCGTGATCGCCTTCTGCCTGGCGATCCCCATCGGCTTGCTGGCCGCCGTGCGCCAGTACAGCGTCTTCGACTACACCACGACGTTTTTCTCGTTCTTCGCGCTCTCCATGCCCGTGTTCTGGTTCGGGCTGATGCTGCAGTTGTTCTTCGCGGTCCGCCTGGGCATCCTGCCATCGGCCGGTCTGTCCACGGCGCAGGTCAGCGTCGTGACACTGGGTGACGCGTTGCGCCACCTGGTGTTGCCGGCGTTCGCGCTCGGCATCACCAGCATCGCCGGCTGGAGCCGCTATATGCGCTCGTCCATGCTCGAGGTAATTCGGCAAGATTACGTCCGCACCGCGCGGGCTAAGGGGCTCGCGAGCCCGGCCGTGGTGCTCAAGCACGTCGCGCGCAACGCGCTCATCCCCCTGGTCACGGTGATGGCCCTCGACATTCCCGCGTATTTCGTCGGCGCCGTGGTCATCGAAGACGTCTTCTCCTGGCCGGGCATGGGGCGTCTCTTCGTCAGCGCGCTCGAGACGCGCGACTATCCGGTGGACATGGGGCTGCTGGTCATCGCCGCGGCCCTCATCATCGTGGGCAACCTCGTCGCCGATCTGGCGTATGGCTGGCTGGACCCACGCGTGACGTACGCGTAACACCCGACACATGACAGACGCGTCACACGCGACAGAAGAAGGGCATATCCATGGCTATCCCCGCTGAATTGGCCGCTCCGCCGGCAGAGCGCGAGGAACTGGGCACGGCGAAAGGCGGTTTCCAGACCTGGCGGCGCTTTCGCCGGCACCGTCTCGCGCTCGTCGGCGCGGTGATCCTCGCGCTTATCGTCCTGTCCGCGATCTTCGCGCCGCTGCTCTCCCCGTACAACCCCTACGTCCCCGACCCCTTCAATATGACCGCCGCCCCTGGACCGCAACACCTGCTGGGCACCGATCAAAACGGCAGCGACGTGCTCTCGCGCCTGTTCTATGGCGGGCGCTATTCGCTGGGGATCGGCGTCTCGGCGGCCCTCCTGTCCACCATCCTTGGCGTCGTCATCGGCGCGACGGCGGGATGGACCGGCGGCTGGGTCGACAACGCGTTGATGCGCTTCGTGGACCTGATGCTGTCGTTCCCCGCCCTGTTCCTGCTGCTGATCCTGTTCTCCATCACGGGCGGCGCCTCGGTCGTGGTCATCGTCGTGTTCCTGGGCCTGTTCGGCTGGATGTATATGGCGCGCATCGTCCGGGCGCAAATCCTGGCGCTGCGGCAGCAGGATTTCGTGCAGAGCGCGCAGTCCGTGGGCGTCCCGGCGGTCCGCATCGTCGTGCGCCACCTGCTGCCGAATGTCCTGGCCGCGATCATCGTCACCACCACACTGGAGATCGCCTACAATATGCTCTCCGAGGCGATCCTCGATTTCCTGGGCTACGGTGTCGCGGCCGATACGCCCACCTGGGGCAACATGCTAAACAGCGCCGAGCAGCATCTGCTCGACGCGCCGCAACTGGCCATCGCGCCCGGCCTCGCCCTCACCCTGACCATCCTGTGCATCAATTTCCTGGGCGATGGCCTGCGCGATGCGCTCGATCCCCGCCTACGATAGGATCGGGCGGTTGTCCCGCTGAAAGGACGTGTCATGAGTTTGTCTGATGACCAATAATACTCTCGGCGCGCCGGGAGGCGCGGCAAGTGGTCGGGCGCGTGCCCGCGACCTGGGGATCACGATTGGGCGGCTCGTGGCGGGCGCGCGGAACGCGATCACGGATGTCCCGGGTGTACGGGTCGGGCACAGCACGCTGATCGCAGGCGAGGGGCCGCTCGTCGTGGGGCGCGGGCCGGTGCGCACGGGAGTGACCGTGATCCTGCCGCACGCGGAGAATGTCGGGGCTGATCCCGTCTTCGCCGGGGCGCATGTGCTCAACGGCAACGGCGAGATGACCGGCCTACCGTGGCTGGTGGAGTCGGGGATGCTCACCACGCCGGTCGCGCTGACCAATACGCACAGCGTCGGCGTCGTGCGCGACGCGCTCATCGCCTACGATGTGGCGCGGACCGGCGGCCGGCCGGCGCAGGCGTGGAGCCTCCCCGTCGTCGCCGAGACCTGGGACGGTTTCCTCTCCGACATCAATGGGCAGCATGTGCGCGCGGAGCATGTGGCCGCCGCCCTCGACGCGGCGTCGGACGGCCCTGTGGCCGAAGGGAATGTCGGTGGCGGGACGGGTATGATCTGCCACGGGTTCAAGGGTGGGATCGGCACGGCGTCGCGCGTCGTGCCCACGGCCGGCGGGGCGTGGACCGTCGGGGCGTTGGCGCAGGCGAACCACGGGCAGCGGGCGCTGCTGCGCGTGGACGGCGTGGCGGTCGGCCGCGCCATCGGGCCGGATGAGGTCCCGACGCCGGACATGACCGTGCCGCCGGGGGGCGGTTCAATTATCGTCGTCCTGGCAACCGACGCGCCGCTGCTCCCTGGGCAGTGTCGCCGGCTCGCCCAGCGGGCCACGATCGGCGTGGCGCGGGCCGGCGGACTGGGGGAGAATAGCAGCGGCGATATCTTCCTCGCGTTCTCCACGGCCAATCGCGGGCTCACCGCGCCGCCCGCGCACGAGGCGGCGATTACCGTGCGCATGTTACCCCACGAGGCGTTGACGCCGCTCTTCGAGGCGGCGGCCGACGCGACGGAAGAGGCGATCGTCAACGCGCTGTGCGCCGCCGTCACGATGACAGGGGTCGATGGGCGCACGGCCTATGCGCTCCCACTCGACCGCTTGCAGGCGGCGATGCGGCGCTAGCGCGACCACCCGCTCCGCACCCAAGTCGACGGGCAACCGCCGCGGGAGGCCCAATGAGGAGTGCCCCGTCCCGAAGAGGAGTGCCCCGTCCCGAAAGGGAGGGGGACGAGCGCGCTCGTCCCCCTCTCCATCTGACCATAAACGACTGGTATCTAGCCTGCTCAACGCCTGGGTACACGTACACTGGCCGTGTAGACGTCCTGGTCGTTGGCGAGGCTGGCGTTGCTCGCCGACTCATTGCACAGCGCGGGGGGCGTGCCTGCCGTCGCCGTGTTAGGGCAGAGGAACAGGCTGGCGGCCCGCGTGTCCGTCCACAACGGGTGGGCGAAGTTGAAAGCCGTGAGGCCGCTGTAGTCGCCCATGAAGGTACCCGAGAACTCGGTCGGCGGCGACATGGAGTCCGAGGTCACGCGCGCGACGCCGAAGGTCGTGGCCGCGGCCGAGGACGCGCCGGACACGCTGATGTCCGAGAAGCCCGTCGTCTCGTCCGAGCCGTACTGCCGGTCGTAGTAAGAGACCGCCAGACCGCCATCGCGCGTGAAGGCGACCCACTGCCAGAACTGGTCGCTCGACGCCTGCCCCGCGTCCTGCGTCACGCTCAGGAGCGTGCGCGGATCCTGGGCGCCGCCCGTGAAGGTGGCCCCGGCGTCGGTCGAGGCGCTGAGCAGGATATCGTTGTTACAGCCGCCTGTCTTGACCCCATCGTAGGTATTGACCCCGTCCGTGGCGAATCCGGTCGGCGTGCAGCCGTTGGTCTCGTTGGAGTGCGCGTTGATGTAGGAGCCGAAGGTGACCACGACCCGGTTCGCGTTGGTCGGGTCGACCGCGCCGGCGGGGTAGTTGGTCGCCCGGAAGTAGGAATTGCTCCCCGCCCCCTTCTCCGGCACGCAGCCGCGGCCGGGGTCGAGTCCGTTCTGGTAGGTGGCGCAATCGGGGAGATCGTAGTAGTCGGCCACCTTGACCGGCGCGCCGAAGGTCTGCCCGCCGTCGGTCGACTTGGCGAGCAATATTTGGTTGCGGTTGTCGTTCGGGTTAGGCGTCGCCCCATTCGTGGTGGCGGCATCGGCTCCCGGCGGAGTCGTACCGACGCTGTTGTTGTAGTTGTTGAACACGACGTAAAGCGCGCCATCGGGTCCCACGAAGGGCTGGGAGTCCTGGTTCTCGTTGCACGAGCCCTGCGGGGTGGGCAGCCCGTAGGTGTTGGAGCATAGCGGGCTGGCGGCGCTGACGAGGACGCGCGCGCTGAAATGCTCACCGTAGTCGCTCGAGTAGGATTCGTAGATGTAGGCCGTGCCGTCCGCGGCGAACTCGGTGTAGGTCACGTAGACGCGGTCCCGGAAGGGGCTGCCGACGTGGTTGTCCACCGCCATGTAGGGCTTGTCTTCGAGCTCGTTGGGGTTGGGCGAGCTATTGTTGGGCAACTCGATCACCGGGCGGCCCGGGAAGTTCCACGACGCGCCCCCGTTGAGCGTGGAGCGGAACACGTAGACGCCGCTCGATTGGTCGGGGTTCGTGGTCGTCGGGGCGCCGCGGTTGAACACCTGGCACTCGTAATAGGCGTTGCCCCTGGTGTCCCAGGCCACCGCCGGGTCGCCGCCGGCCTGCCAATACTGGCGCGCGGCCCCGAAGGCGGTCCCGCGGGTGAACGAGCGCGGGATAGCGCTGTCGGACCACGACCGCCCGCCATCGCCGCTGTAAGAGATACCGCAAGTGCCATCGCCGAGACGATAGTCGTTGTATCCGGCGACGATGCTCTCGGGGTGCAGCGGGTCCTGGGCGATGGCCGTCTCATTCTGGGCCTGCCCGCGGCCGGCGAGGTCGGGGTCGCTCAGGTTGAGGCAGTTCTGGTTGACCTTGATGTTGGCATCGTGGCGCGCGGCGCAGTCGCTGCCTCTGCTGACGGTGGGGAAGTAGGTATTGCCGCGCTGTACCAGCGCCTGCGCGGCAGGGGCAGGCGGGTGCAGCTCGTACGAGGCGAAGCCGGAGAGGATGCGTTTCTGGATGGGCGACATGTCGCCATAACCGAAGGCGTGGACCGTGGCCGGGTGGCTGTCGGGGAGCGCGACGGCTCCGGACAGGAGCAGCGCGACGAGACCACCGGCCGCGCCCAGGCGTAAGGGCTGAAATGGCATTGTGTCCTCAACTTACGACTACCAGGGGCAAACACTAAGGGGAATAGCCGTACAAGGGGCTTCTCCGATCCGTTAATTGGCCTTCTCTGTCCCTATCCTGGCGCCTCCTTTCCACATCGTCACGATCTCGCCTCCGCCGGCTACCACGTTCGGCCGCTGCATCTAGCCGGAAGAACCTGTCGTGGCGCCGCATGTGACGGAGGCTGGCGTACTAGCCAGCATCCGGTGTCTAGCATCGAACCAACGTCGATTGCGCACATACTATCACAACAGGCGGTCGCTTGTCACCCTCGCGCAAGCGACGGGCAGGGCCATTTAGTTCTCGTGGCGACCACGCGGCCCTCACCCCCGACCCCTCTCCCTGACGCGGGAGAGGGGGGCTGCCGCGCGTGCCGTGCGTTTCCCCTCGCCCCTTGAGGGAGAGGGGTCGGGGGTGAGGGGGAAAACTAAATGGCCCTGAGCGATGGGCGTGCGCCTCATGCGTCACACAGCGCCCGCCGCCTGCGGAGTCCGCGGAGTAAAGATTAGGGCTGAGGCGCTGGGATAGGCTGCACGCCGCGCCACCCATAGAGCGCCATGGGGGTCGGGGCGACGTCGCTGGCCGGCGTCGGCGGCGGTAAGAACGACAGGACGACGCGCTGTCCGTTCGACGCCACCGCCTGGAGATAGCCCGTCACGTTCGTCATCGTGACCGTCGAGGTGATGACGGTGGCCGGTGGGCATCCCGTCTGGGTCGAGCATGGCCGCCCCTGTCGCGGATCGGAACGCGCCGTGGTGATGGTCGCGCTCACCGTGACGTACAGCGGATCGGTGGCGTGCGCCGCATCCTGTGTGAAAGCGCCGGTGGCGCTGATGACCCCGGTCACGGGGAATCCGCACGACCCTTCCAGAGGACACATCATCGCCGCCCCTTGGCCGCGCGGCCGCTCGATGGGCGGCCCGACGGCGCCGCGCCGAATCGAGAACGTGCCCGCCGTAGGCTGGCCGCACCCACTGTAGCCAGAGAGCGTGAGCGTCCCCTGCAGCAGCCACGGCTGCGACACGTTAGCAGTGGCGGCATGGCGCGGCCCCGCCACACCGGACGACATACCCGACCGAGCGCCCGATCGTTCCGGTAAGATGCGTGGGCCGATTTGATAGGCGCCAAGCGCGGCGCACGCCGTTTGCGGCAGGATGCCGCGCGCCTGCACAGGCGCACTCCGCGGCGCGCCACCGAGCGCGCTAAGTACAGCTACAGTCCCGACCATACCTATGGCCTGGGTCACCCTTACAGAACAATGCATGATCGTCCCTCCCGCGTTCTAGACGCCGCCTTATCTCTACCATCATAGACGAGCGGGCGCGTCAGCGGTAACGGCGAGGATCGAAAGACAATCGCCGGCGCGCGCTAGGCCACGGCGTGCGCTGTGGCCTGTAGCCAGCGTTCCACCTCCGCGGCGGGGAGCGGGCGGCTGATGCCGTAGCCCTGCGCGGCGTCGCCGTCCAGGGCCAGCAGCGTGTCCCAGACGCCGCGCGTCTCCACGCCCTCGACGACGACCCGCAGCCCCCGCGTCCGGCCCAGGCCCAGGATGCACGCCACGATGGAGGCGTCCCCGGTCTCCATCAGATGCGTGACGAACGATCGATCGACCTTGAGCTCGTCGACGGGCAACCGCTGCAGGAGGCCCAATGACGAGTGCCCCGTCCCGAAGTCGTCGATGGACAGGCGCACCCCGACCGCGCGGAGGCGGGCAAGCACGGCGCCGGCGCGCTCCGGGTCCGCCATCACGCTGCTCTCGGTGATCTCCAGCGTTAGACGCCCTGGCGCCAGGGGACACCGCGCCAGGAGCGCCGCGATCCGCTCCGGCAAGACGTCGTCGCCCAGAGCGCGCGCGGACAAATTCACGGCGATGTCCACCGCCATCCCCGCGTCGTCCCAAGCGCAACACTGGCGCAGCGCCTCCTCCAGGACCCAGTCGGTCAGCGGCGCGATCAGCCCGGTCTGCTCGGCCAGCGGGATGAACTGATCCGGCGCGAGCAGCCCGTGCTCGGGATGCGGCCAGCGCACCAGGGCTTCCACGCTCAAGGGGCGGCCGCTCGCCAAGTCTACGATCGGCTGGTAGTGCAGGCGGAGCGCGCCCGCGGCGATGGCCCGGCGCAACTCGCCGACCAGCGCGAGGCGCGCCGGGTTGTGCGTGTCCCGGCCGGCCGCGTAGACCGCGTAGCCGTCGCCGGCGCGCTTGGCGCTGTACATGGCCACGTCGGCATGGCGCAGCAGGGCGCCGGCGTCCGCGCCGTGGGCCGGCCCCACGGCGATGCCGACGCTGGCCCCGATGTCGAGGCGCTGGCCCTCCAGCGTCAGGGGCTCCGCCAGCGCACCGAGGAGCTTCGCGGCGACGTCGACCGCACCGTCCGCGCCGGTGGCCGGCAGGAGCGCGGCGAACTCGTCCCCGCCCAGCCGGGCAACGGTGTCCGACGTGCGCACCGCCCCCTGCAGGCGCGCGCCCACCACACGGAGGAGCGCGTCGCCGGCGTCGTGCCCCAGCGTGTCGTTGACCTCCTTGAAGCGGTTGAGATCGAGCAGGAGCAGCGCCACCGGCGTTCGCTCTCTGTCCGCGGCGCGCAATGCTTGGGCCAGGCGATCCCCGAAGAGCGCGCGGTTGGGCAGCCCGGTGAGGGCGTCGTGGTGCGCCTGGTGCGCCAGATGTTCCTCCATCTGTTTGCGTGCGCTGATGTCCACGACGAAGGAGGCGCGCGTGGGGCGCCCGTCGCGCCCGCGCAGGGTGACCGTCGAGGCGAGGATAGTGATGATGTGGCCGGCCTTGGTGATGATCGCGTACTCGCCCCTGGCATCGGCGCCGGCGTTCAGGCTCCCCGCGTACGCCTGAGCGGACTCGGCCTGGGACGCGGCGGGGATGACGCGGGTGAAGGGCTGCCCGATCAATTCCGCCCGCGTGTAGCCGGAGAGGGCGCAGTAGGCGTCGTTCACGGTCTCGAAGCGGCCGTGCTCATCGGTGATGCACGCGCCGACCGGGGCTTTCTCCACCAGGGAATAGGCGTGCCGCTCGCCCGCGTACAGCGTGGCGATCGTGTCGCGCAAGCGCAGGCGCATCCGCTCCATCCCCCCGGCCAACGCGACAAACTCGCGCGCCCCCGTCGTGGCGACGGGGTGGGTGAGATCACCGCGCTCGATGGCCGCGACCGCGTGGCCGAGCCGCGTCAGGGGGCGGACGATGGCGCGCGTGGTCCACCAGCCGAGCCCCGCGAGCAGGGCGACGGCGCCCGCGAAGAGCGCGGCGAAGCTCACGGTCATCCGCGTCAGCGTGCCCTGGTCAGCCGCGAAGGAGGCCTGGCGATCCCGGTCGAGGCGCCCGATGATGCGATCCGTCGCGGCGCGGTAGCGGTCGAACAGCGTCTTGCCCACCTTTTGTTGGGCGACCAGCGCCGCGGAGTCACGCGGGCTCGCCGCCGGCCGGCGCAAGATTCCCTGCGCCCAGCGGTCCCAGCGGTCGGCGGCGTTGCGGCCCGCCAGGATAAGGGGGAGCGCATCGGGCGCGCTGGCGGCCAGCGCGTCGGCCTGGCGGCGCAGCGCCGGCGACTGACGCCGAGCGGCGAGGTAGGGGACGAGGAAGGAGCGGTTGCCGGTAAGGAGGTAACCGCGCAGGCCGGTCTCCTCGTCATCGCGCAATTTGCTGCCCTGGAGCACAACCATCGAAAGGGCGTCGGCGCCGCGCACCGTGTGGGCGTAGTCGGCGCGCAGCATAGCCGTGCTCGTACTGGCAACCGCCCAGGCTACGACGAGCAGCGTGAGCGCGCCGAGGTAGCCGGCGAAAAGGCGGACGCGGATGCTACGCATGGGGCGGCGTTTCCGCCGATCCTGCCGGAGCCTCCGCTCCGCCCACGCGCGGCGACCAGTCGGCCAGACGCGTAGCGTAAGCGTCGACCACGGCCGGGTGGAAGCGTAGGTAGCCGCCCGGCGTCCGCGCGGCCGGCCGGATGTCGCCGCGTTGCGCGGCGCGGAGCACCGTGTTGCGCGAGACCCCGAGCCGCCGCGCCACCGCGCCGGTAGTAAGATAAGCTGTCTCCGTCCCCTGTGCCTCCCCGGTCATCGTCATCCCTCCCATCCAACCGCGCCAGGCCGTCCAAGCGTTGCACCCGTTCCAGGCCAAGGTAGGAGCACATGTGGGCGGGCGCAATCCCCCAAATGGGCTACTCGCGCGGCGCCAACTCGTGTGAAACGGGCGTGTGTTAGTTGAGGTGAAAGAGCGTCTCCCCCTCTCCCGCGTCAGGGAGAGGCCGGTTGGGCTGTCGGAGCGGAGCGGAGAGAGACCAATCCGCATGGGGTGGGGGGTGAGGGCCGCGCCGCCAACTCAGTGAATTGGGTTAGAGCCGGACGGCAACAACCGCGAACGCGAGGGCCAGCAGGATGGCCACGGCGTCGGCGTGGCCGAACCGCCCCGCGTTGAGCAGCGTGCGCGGCGCGCCGGGGACGTACCCGCGCGCCTCCATCGCCACGGCGAGCTCTTCGGCGCGCCGCAGGTTGCTCGCCAGCAGCGGCGGCAGGATATTCAGCGCACTGATCAGGCGCGACTCCAGCGTGCCGCGTCGGAAGTCGGCCCCGCGCGCCCGCTGCGCCAGCAGGATGCGCTGTAGTTCCTGCTGCAGCAGCGGCAGGAACGCCAGACCCAGGCTGACCATCACGGCGATCTCGTCGACCGGCACGCGCAGCCGGCGCAATGGGTTCATATACCATACGAGCCCATTGCCCAGCACCGATGGCGCCGTGGTCATGACCATCAGCGCGCCCGTGTAGATGATGACGAGCGTCTGCGCGGTCCCGCGGATCGCCAGGTCGCGCCCGGTATCCGTGACATGGATCGGCCCAAACGTCGCGACAACCTTCCCCGGCGTCAGGATGGCGACGACGACCCCGCCGATGACGATGAACACGAGCAGCAGCCCAAAGGCGCGCCGTACCCGCGCCAGGTCGATGCGCCCCACGACCGTCGCGCCCGCCAGCAAGAGCAGCAGTATGACGTAGCCCGCCGGATGCGCGGCGATGAGCACCCCGGCGATGATAATCGCCATAGCCAACAACTTGCTCCGCGCGTCGAGCCGATGCAGCGGCGACTGTCCCGGCACGTACTGCAGCGCCTCGAAGCGGCCCGCCCCCCGCGCGGTCATGCTCATCGCCGCGCCCCCTGTAGGTGTGCGGCGATCGCGGCGGCCATAGCCCCCGTGTCGGCGCCGGCGGCCGGCATGCTCCAACCCTGCCGCGCGAGCCGCCGCGCCAGTTCCACCAACGGCGGCTGGCGCAAGCCCCAGAGCTCGACCTCAGGCGGGGACGCCGCGTACTCCGCCGCCGTGCCCGTCCACACAGCGCGGCCGCCGTGCAGGATCACGAGTTCGTCGGCCAATACCAAGGCCCCCTCCAACGTGCTCAACGCGACCAATACGCCGGTCCGCTTGGTAAAGCCGCCCGTGGCGATGGAACGTACGACAGCGCTGATCTCGTCGCGCCCCTGTGGGTCCAGGCCGACAAACGGCTCGTCGAGCAGCACGTACGACGGCTCCATCGCCAGGAGGCCCGCGACCGCCGCGCGGCGACGCTGACCTCCACTCAGCGAGAAGGGCGAGCGCAACGCGAAGCGCTGCGGCTCCAGGCCGACCGTGCGCAACGCACGCTCGGCGCGCGCCGTCGCCTCCTGTGGCGAGAGTCCCAGCTGCAACGGAGCGAACATGACGTCCTCGCGCACCGTCAGCCCGAAGAGCGCTTCGTCGGCGTTCTGCAGCAGCAGGCCCACGCGCCCACGCGCCTCCAGGCTCGCGGCCAGCGCGTCGTCGACCACGGCCTCGCCGCCTTGCGGCGCCAGGAGCCCGGCCATCAACGCCAGCGCCGTGCTGCGTCCCGTGCGCGCCGCCCCGCACAACGCGACCACGCGGCCGGACGGCACGGTCAGCGACAGGCCAGTGAGGATATCCGTCCCCGCGTCACTACCCGTACTAGGATAGCGGTAGACGAGATCGCGCGCTACAAGCGACATAGCTGCTCCACAAAGGTATCGACCGATGTGACCGCCGGCCCGACATCGACGCCCAGGCCCTGCAAGTCATCGCGCAGCGCCAACAGCGGCGGCAGTTCCAGACGCCACGCGCGCGCGCGCCGCGGGTCCGCGAACAGGTCGCGCGGCGCTCCCAGGTAGACCAATTCTCCGTCAGCCAGCACGGCGACGCGGTCGGCGGCCAGCGCTTCGTCCATCAGGTGCGTGATGATCACGACCGCCATGCCGGTCGCCGCGCGCACCGTCTCTACGGCCTGCATCAAGAGGGCGCGGTCGGTCGCGTCGAGGTAGGCCGTAGCCTCGTCCATAATGAGGTAGCGCGGGTCGCCGACCACGGCCGAAGCCAGGCCCAAGCGGGCGCGATCGCTGGTGGTGAGGCTCAAGGGATGGGCGTCGTGGAGCGCGCGCAACCCCAGCAAATCGAGCGTGCGCGCGACCTTCTCCACGATAACCTGGCGCGGCAGGCCCTGGTTCTCCAAGGCGAACGCGACATCTTCTTCGACCGAACTGCTGACGATGCCCGAGTCGGGATTCTGGAAGACCATGCCCACGCGCCGGCGCGCCTCGCGCTGTCCGCCGGCGACGGATGTCTCCACACCGTCGACCGATACCGTGCCCTGCCCCGGTAGGAGCAACCCATTAGTGAGGCGGCCCATGGTGCTTTTGCCGGAGCCATTGGCTCCGACGACCGCCAGCGTTTCGCCGTCCTGGACGTCGAGGCTCAGGCCACGCAACGCGGGGGCGTTGGCGCGCGGGTAGGTGAAGCTAACCGATTGGAAAGAAATCAATGTGACGACCTTGCGGATCACGCCGCGTCTCTTCGGGTAGGCGGCGAAAGAGCTCGATGCCGACGACTAGATACGCCCAGACGTTGATCAGGCTGTACGCGGCGAAGAATATGATGAAGGTGACGAGCGGATGTGTCAGCGCGGTGAGCGCGATGGGGTAGAGCACGCCCAGCAAGGCGCGCCCAGGCGCGCTACCGCTCAGGGCCGAGAGGAGCGTCGCGCCATGCGGCAGCGTCGACAGCAGGACATAGTAGATCATACCGATCGCCACGACGACCACGGCAAGCGCACGGCTGCCCAGCGACAATGCGAACACGAGCCCGCAGACCAGGACCGCGCCGGCTATAAGCGGCGGCGGCAGCACATGGAAGTGCCCGAGATTCGTCAGGAAGGAGTTGGCCTGCTTATGCACGTCGTTCAAGATGTGGCCGAGGTTGATGCGCAGGACGTAGAGGCCAAAGAGGAAAGGCGGCAGCAGGTAGCCCACCCCATAGAGCATCGCGCCCACCACGACCGTCACGACCGCGCGCCAGCGATGCCGCGACGCCCACGCGAAGAGCGTCCCTAGACCGCCGAAGACAAATATCTGCTGCGCGGCCAGGAGGGGGCCGATGAAGCAGGAGAGTAAGACAAATGAGGCCAGCGTCGCGACAAGGCCGGCGCGCGGCCCGCGCCGCAGGGCCAGCAAGACAAACGGTATCGGGCAGGCCAGACGGATCACGCCCTGGAGGCCCGGAATCGGCACAAGCGTCCTGATGATGATCAGCAAGACCGTCACGTCCATCAGCAGCGCCGACTCGGTGATCGTGCGCACGTCTAGACCTTTAGACGGTCGTGTCGTCGCCGTGGGAAGGGACGCGCTGTCGGCCATAGGGCCGATTGGGCCAGTTGGCTCATCGGGCGAATAGGGTGTAGAGTGTTGACGCACCTTGGAAGTATAGCCCACAAACCGCTAAACAAAGAAAAGAGCCCTGGCACTATGGAAGCGCCAGGGCACATAGCGTACGCGTCTGGGTGAAAATAGGATTTGATCCGGTGACTTGGCGCCCGCCGGCAGCGGCGCGTCATGCGTGCTCGCTGCTGCCGGACACGGGCGTGGGCGAGAGGCTAGTCAAGCTCACGTCCTCGGCCGATTGGGACCGCTCCGCTGCGCCCGTTGCCGGGTGTCCACGCGCGGCCCATGTACCCGGTGGTCTACCGGGGGCCTTACCCACTCAATGAAGGTGGTGGGAGGCGTCAT
>JAABUZ0100003212.1_pt1 | contig 24812 bp, 24 predicted proteins | sample 5562091 | NCBI WGS metagenome assembly JAABUZ01 (sample SAMN12813069, study PRJNA571459) | rock metagenome | isolation source: Antarctica rocks | place: Antarctica: Victoria Land, Linnaeus Terrace sud | collected 2015-12-21 | reverse complement strand
CCGAGGGTGTCGGACTGTGGCTGCTGGCCCGGTGGGGCGAATATTTCGCGGTCGTCGCCACGGCGATATTCCTCCCCTTGGAGGTGCACGAGCTGACCAGGGGCATCACCCCCACCCGCATGTTCGCCCTGCTCATCAATGTCGCCGCCGTGCTGTACCTGTTGGTGTCCAAGAGACTGTTCGGACTGCGCGGCGGCCGCAAGGCTTACGACGCCGAACGGCACGGCGAGCAGCTGCTCGACGTAGAACGCGCCGCCACGCAAAGCTGACCCGGACCACCACGACGGCCGAAAATTGTCGGTGCATCGAACTAGTGTTCTAGCCATGGATCCCGCCTCCTTGTACACCGACCCGTGCGGGGTGGAGACCTGGCGGTTGGGCGAGCCGGAGTTGTTGTCCGCGACAAAGGTCGTGTCCCAGCGGATCGGTGAGCTGGAGGCGCTGCGGGTACGGATGGTCGCCGATATTGACCGGCGGGGTTGCGCCAAGGGCTCGGGTGCCTCGTCCACCGCTACCTGGCTGTCCGGGGTGACGCGAATGAGCCCAGGCGCTGCGACCCAGATCGTGAACCTGGGCAAGGCCTTGACGGAACGGCCCGAGAGCGCCGCCGCCCTTGCCGAGGCTCGGATCGGCGTTGGGCACGCCAAGGTAATTGTCGGGTTCTTCGCTCACCTGCCCGATGGCGTACCCGAGGAGGCATTGCCGCACTGCGAGAAGTACCTGCTCGATGCCGCCACCACGGACAACCCCGCGGAACTGGCCCGGCGGGCGGCGGCATTACGGCACATGCTGGAGCCGGTCGAGAACAGCGTCCCCGATGCGGAGAACACCGCCCTCAACGAGCTGTTTTCCGCCGTCACCCTCGGCGGGCGCGGAGTGGTCAGAGCCGATCTCGACGCGGAGACCATGGAAATGCTCCTCACCGCATTGTCGGCGTTGTCCGCGCCCGATCCCGGCGCCGATGGTGTTCCTGACCGGCGATCCGCGGCCCGACGCCGCGCGGATGCATTCACCGAACTGCTTCGCCGCTATCTCAACAGCGGCCAAGGACCGGTCGAGGGCTATGAACGCCCCCACGTTTCGCTGCTGATCAGTGCCGACGACCTCGCCGCCGCGGGCTCCCACGACGAGAAGCCACCCAACGATGCGCAGCCCTCCGCAGGCGAAGCCCGCGGACTAAAGCCGTCTTTCGTTGCGGATCGGGGCGCCTACGAGCAGATGTTCGGTGAGCATGCCGCGCCGGGGTGGATGCCCTGGATCGGGCCCATCTCCGCCCGCGCCGCCCGCCGCATCTCTTGTGACTGTGAGTTGACCGCCATCCTGCTCGACGGCAACGGGGTTCCGCTGAACCTCGGCCGTAGTCAACGCCTGGTCTCGCCGCAGCAACGCCGGGCCCTGGTCGCTCGCGACCTCGGCTGCGCCTTCCCCGGCTGCGGTAGACCAGCGGCCTGGACGCAAGCTCACCACATCCGCCATTGGATCGACGGTGGCACAACTGATCTGGCCAACTTGGTTCTGCTCTGCGGACAACACCACCAGACCGTCCACCAGAACGGGTGGGACATCGTCATCGGCGAGGACCACCACCCGTGGTTCCTGCCACCGGAGTGGATGGACGCGCAGCGACAACCCAGGCCGGCCCACTACCGGCAGCACCATCCCACCTTCGACGCCGCATGACACCCGGCGCAGACGCTGCCGCCTACGGCCGCCACCCGGCGTCACTGTCCGCGCGGGCCTGCTTCCAGCGCGTCCGCCAGCTCGCGCAACTTGTTCTTGGCTACCTTGTCCAGCGTCGCCCGAGGCAGCTCGCCGAGGAAGTACACCGCCCGTGGGCGTTTGAAGTCCGCCAGGTCGCGCGCACAGCCGTCCATGATCCGCTGCCGAATCTCGTCCTCACTGAGCGTGTTGCCCGGGCCAAGCACCGCAAAGAGCACCGGCACCTCACCGAGCATCTCGTGCTGCTGTGCCACCACGGCGTGCGCGTCCAACACTCCCCGGTCGAACAATCCCGCGACGAAACCCTCGACCTGGCTGGCGGAGACGTTCTCACCCCCGACCTTGAGGATGTCCTTATCTCGGTCGCCGAAGTAGAAGTAGCCGTCCTCGCCGAGCCGCGCCAGGTCACCGCTGCGGAACCAGCCGCCGTCGGCGAAGGAGGACGCCATCGCCTCGGGGTTCTTGTAGTACTCCAGGAACAGCTGTACCCCGCGCGTTCCGCGTACCCACAGATCGCCATTGGCACCCGGCGCGCACTGCTCGCCGGTCTCCGGGTCGATCACGGCGAAGTCGTAGCCGGGCGAGGGCACACCGATGTTCATCTCCGGGGAGTCCTGCAGGATGTCGCCGCGGGTGGCGTGGGTGACCGTCTCCGTCATCCCCCAGGTCGGAAACGTCGTCACCTTCCAGTGGCTCTCAATGGCGTGCAGCTTCACGCCCGTGCCCCAGGTCTTGTACGAGTGCTCCGGGACAGGTTGCGCAGCAATCGCTTTGATGCAGAACGGAATCATCGTGGCGCGGGTGCACCCGTGCTTGCGGGAGATCTCCCAGAACGCGCTGGCGGAGAACTTGGGCTGCAGCACGATGGTGCCGCCCACCCACATCATCGACCAGAAACTCCAGCTCTGGGCGTTGAGGTGAAAGCACGGCAGGAACACCAGGTAGATGTCGTCGCCGGTCATCAGCACGTTTTGCGAACCGCTGCGTCCACCCCACAGGGCATTGGCGTGGGTGTGCACCACCGCCTTGGGGCGCGAAGTGGTTCCCGAGGTGTATTGGATTCCCACCGGCAGCATCGGCTCGGCGGGACGCACAGGCGCCTCGTCGCCTTCGCTGTAGAGGCTGTCCCAGCTCGGGTGGCCATGGTCGCGTTGCTCGGGCGGCGCGGGCTCGCCGGAATTGTCCTCGGTCACCACGAACCAGCCCAGATTGGTGGCATTGGCGGCAAGCTCGGCGACGAACTTGGGTTGGGTGACGCAGCCGACGGCCTCAGAATGCTCGGCAAAGTAGGTCAGCTCGTCGCCGACACAGCGGGTGTTGGTGGTCACCGCTACCGAGCCGACGATGGCGGACGCATACCAGGCGATCATCATCTCCGGGCAGTTGTCCGCATGGATCAGGACCTTGTCGCCCTTATGCACCCCACGCGCGAGGAGCCCGCAGGCCACCTGGTTGATCTCCTGCCAGAACTGCGCGTAGGTCCACGAGCGGGTCCGGCCGTCCTTGGGCTCCCAGACGAGGAACACCTTGTCCGGTGTCTGCTCGGCCCAGAGCTTCGCCAGCCAGGGCACGTCTTTGCCGGCGAAGGCATAGAACTCGACGGACTGGCGGGCGTCCAGCTGTGGTGTGCTCATGGAAAGCGTCTCCCGTGTGGACAGTCATTCCTCGCGGTCATCGAAAGTGTAACCTGTTTCAGTTTTGTGGCGGAAGTCTGCACCGCGTGCGGCTGTGTCGAAAGGCCGGTTCGACAGCAGGGTGGGAAGGCCGGACCGGAAGGCAGACCCGAGCGAGCGCCGAGGTCGCCTACAGACCAGGATCTGGTGCATGAGCACCGACGCCTGGGGCATCTCCCATACCTGGCTCGATGACGACGAGGTGGAGCAGCACCCGAGCGCGCAGACCGTCGATGCCCTGCGGGCGGTCATCGGCGAGCCGCCGACGGATCTGGAGCAGCGCGCACCCCTGGTGATCCGCACGCAGGACCGGGTGGAGCTTCCTGCAGGTGAGGTGGTGTGCGAGGACGGCCAGGTGATCGCCGTGGGGGGACCCGCTACCGAGCTACCACTGGGCTACCACGAGCTGCGCCCCGAGACGGGTCCGGTACGTCGGCTGATCGTCTCGCCCGGGCGTTGCCATCAGCCGGAAAATCTCCGCGAGTGGGGTGTCGCCGTCCAGCTCTACGCGGCCCGTTCGCGCGACAGCTGGGGCATCGGCGACCTGGCCGACCTGCGCTCGATACGCGAGTGGGCGCAGCAACGCGGCGCCGGCTACCTGCTGATCAATCCGCTGCACGGGGTCGCGCCCATGTTCCCGCAGGAGACGAGTCCGTACCTGCCCGCCACCCGGCGCTTCCGTAACCCGCTGTATCTGCGGGTGCCCGAGGTTCCCGGCGCCGGGCAGCTTGATCCCGGTGATATCGCGGCGGGGGTGGCCCTGGGTTCCGGGGAGACGCTGGATCGCGACGCCACCTGGACGCATCACCGCGCCGTGCTCCGCCGGATCTTCGACGCCGGCGCGCCGCCCGAGTTTGCGAAGTGGCGCGCCGAGCAGGGTGCACCGCTGCAGGACTGGGCCACCTGGTGCGTGCTGGCCGAGCAGCACGGCGACGACTTCCACGACTGGCCAACCGAGTTGCACGACCCCGCTGCGGTCGACGTTCCTGCCGAAGAGACTGCCTTCTACGCCTGGCTGCAGTGGGCGCTGGAGCTGCAGCTCACCGACGCCTGCGCGGGGATGACCGTGCTGCAAGACCTGCCGGTCGGGGTCTCGGGTGGTGGAGCGGATGCCTGGGCGTGGCAGGGAGTCATGGCCCAGGACGTGACCGTGGGCGCTCCCCCGGATGCGTTCAACGGACTCGGGCAGGACTGGGGCTCACCACCGTTCGTGCCGTGGCGGCTGCGCCTGGCCGGCTACGAACCGTTCATCCAGTCGGTGCGTGCCACCCTGGCCGGGGCGGGCGGCCTCCGCGTCGACCACGTGATGGGGCTGTTTCGCCTCTGGTGGGTGCCCCCCGGCGGAAAGCCCACCGGCGGCGCTTACGTGCGCTACCCATGGCAGGACCTGCTCGCCATCGTCGCCCTGGAAAGCCACCGCGCACAGGCGCTGGTGGTCGGTGAGGACCTGGGCGTGGTGGAAGACGGTGTACGCGAGGCGATGGCCGAGTACGGGTTGCTCAGCTACCGGCTGCTGTGGTTCGAGGAGGACGAGCCCGCGCAGTGGCCGGCCGACGCGATGGCGGCCGTCACCACGCACGACCTGCCCACCGTGCCCGGCCTCGTCGATGGCACCGACTTGGCCGAGCAACAGGAGCTCGAGCTGGGTAGCGCCGAAGAGCTGGGTGCGAACCGGTCGGAGATGCTCGACAAGATCGGCGGCAGCGCGACCCCGGAGAATGCGGTGCTGGCGGCCTACCGCAAACTCGCGCAGGCACCGTCGGCGCTGTTGTGCGCCACCCTGGACGACGTCGTCCTGGCCCGGCGACGCCCGAACGTCCCCGGCACCACCGCGGAGCGGAACTGGAGCATCCCGCTGCCCGTACCAGTCGACGAACTGCCGGGACACCCACCGGCGCAGGCACTGACCGCCTTGCTGAATGAGGCGGTGCGCAAGGGTTGAACATCACGGTGATCACCACCGGGGGCACGATCGCCAGCCGCGCCGACCGCTCGGGCGCCCAGGTGGCCGGGGTGCCGGGCGATGCCCTCATCGATGGCATCTGTATTCGTCCGGGTGTGAGCCTGCAGGTGCGAGATGTGCTCTCGCTCAACAGTGCCGCGATGACTTTGTCCGATATGGACACGGTGCGCTCGGCCGTGGTCGACGCCTTGGCCGAGGGCGCGGACGGCGTGGTGGTCACCCACGGGACCGACACCACGGAGGAGACGGCGTTCCTCGTCGACCTGCTGCACGGCGACGAACGTCCGGTGGTGTTCACCGGCGCCCAACGCAGCGCCGACGATCCGGGCAGCGACGGGCCGGCAAACCTGCGCGATGCGCTCGTCGTGGCCGGATCGGCGAACGCCCGTGGGCTGGGGGTGCTGGTGGTGTTCGACGGTGCGGTGCACGCGGCTCGGGGCACCCGCAAGATGCACAGCCTGGCGTCGTCGCCCTTCCACGACCCCGATCTGGGGGCGGTCGGCCGGGTGGTGCTCGGCGAACTGGTGGTGGACCGGCGACCGCTGCGCCCGCCGGTGCTTCTGGGCGGCGCCGGAGTTGGCTCGGTGCGGGTCGACATCGTGGCGCTGTATCCGGGCGCTGACGCCACGGCGCTGGATGCTCACGTTTCCGGCGGCGCCCGCGGCCTGGTGCTCGAGGCGCCGGGGTTGGGCAACGCCAACGCGGAGGTGGTGGACGCGGTACGACGGCATGTCACGGACGGTGTCGTTGTGCTGCTGTCCACCCGGGTGCATGCGGGACCGGTGCGTGCGGTGTACGGCGGTGGCGGCGGCGGGCGTGATCTCGTGGAGGCCGGCGCCATCCCGACGGGGAACCTGCGGCCGAGTCAGGCGCGTGTTCAACTCGCCGCCCTGCTCGCGGCCGGCGCTGGCCGCGCGGCTATTCGCGCCGCGTTCGCATAGCGACTCCCCCGCCGCCAAGTTGTGCAACTTGGCGCGGTGGGCGGCCGTAAACCCCCCAAGTTGTGCAACTTGGCGCGGGTTAGGGTGGGGTGGGGGCGGGCGGCTGCGTCAGGGTGCGCCCGGCGGCAGCAGGCTGGCTTCGAGGATGCCCTGCAGCCACGCCCGGTACTGCTCGCCGCTCCACTCCCAGTTCTCGATCAGCATGTGGTGCACCTCGGGGCTGGTCAGCGTCCATAGAATGGCGGCCGCTTGCTCGACGGACATGTCGTCTCGCAGCGGCCCGCGACTGTGCAGCCAACCAGCGATGGTCGTCATGGCCTGGCGGCGTTGGCGCAGTTGGATATCGTCTCGCAGCTCGGCGAGCTCCGGCTCGACCCCGGCGGCGCTACGCAGCATGTCGTCCAGGGGACGAACCCGCTCCAACTGCTGACTGATGCCGGTGGCGAACATGGCGATCTGGCGGCGCAGGCTCGTCTCCCGGCGCATCGCCTGCGGATCTTCCCTGTCGAGCAGCGCGACGTCGGCGGCGTCGCCTCCGATGCCCACGTCGAGCACCGCCTTGAGGAGTCCCCGCTTGGTGGTGAACAGATGGAACACCAGGTCCTCGGACACCCCGGCTTCCGCGGCAATGGCGGTGACGGGGGTGCGGGCATAGCCGCGAGCGAGGAACTGCGCCGCCGCGGCGTCGAGAATGCGCTGCCGGGACGCCCGCGCGCGCTCGGCCCGCAGCGGTGAACGGTACTGACGTCTCTTGACAGGCTCGGCCACCCGGCTCATTCTAGTCGGTAATCGTTCGGGTCTTACCCGAATGAATATTTGGAGGCAACTATGAGTACCGGATACGCCATCGCCTATCGGCTCGGTATCACGCCGTGGGAGCGGGCCGGACGAGGTGCGGGCGAGCACTTCACCCAACTGATCGCGCGGGAGGAAGCCGACCGCACCGCGCCGTGGGGGCGCGCCCTCGACCTGGGGTGCGGAACCGGTAGCCACACGGTCGAACTCGCCCGACGCGGCTGGCAGGCCACCGGCGTCGACATCACCCCGCAGGCCGTGCGACAAGCCCAACAGCGGGCCGACGCGGAGGCAACCACCGTGAGCTTCGTGCTGGGCGACGTCACGGCACTGGACCACTCCGAGGTGGGCAGCGGCTACAGCTTCTTCCTGGATGTCGGTTGCTTCCACGGCTTGGCTGAGCAGCAGCGGCTTGCCCTCGCCCGTGGCGTCACGGCCACGGCCACCCGAGATGCGACGCTGCTGATGCTCGCCTTCCGGCCGGGCCGCCACCCCCTTCTGCCGCACGGCGCCGATCGGGCCGACATCGCAGCGGCATTCGCGGAGTGGACGGTCATCGACGAACAGCCCGCGGATACCTCCGGAATGCCGGGACCGTTGAAGAAGATGGCACCCCGGTGGTATCGGCTCCGCCGCAGCTAAGGCCTAGCGCCGTTCGCGGCGTTGCAGTCCCCGGCCGGCATGCCAGGAGGTGATGACCAGGTGATCGGCGGGCGCCCCCACGGTCGTGTGGACGACCTCGAGTACGTCGATGACGAAACGGTGGGGTTCATCGACCCTCGTCGGGTCGGTGACCTCCCTCGATCCGCCGCTGATCTTCGCATCGCCCAACCAGGAGCCAGGACTGTCCTCCGGGGTGTCTTCAGTCGGACAGTGCAGCGCCAGCCGCGGATCTCGGCGCAAGTCCAGCGCCTTGCGGGAGCCGGGCATCATGCCGAGGTACAGGCCGTCCTCCGTGAACTCGACTTCGGTGCCGCTGATCCGCGGTGATCCGTCGCGGCGCAGCGTGGCCAGCGTGCCGTGCTTGCGGATGGCAAAGCACCGCCGGACGATGTCGGCCAGTCGGGGCTGGTCAGCGGCAAAGTCCGCCCATGAGGTCATCCGCTCATCGAGCCCGTGGCGTCCGACGCAACCGCGTCTGCGGAGAGGTCTTGCATGACGGAGAACGCCGCGGCCCAGGGGTCCTCGAGAAGAGCGAAGCGGCCGTAGGGCGAATCCATCGGCTGTGTGGTGACCTTTCCCCCGCCGCCCTCGACCGCGGCGACGGCTTCGTCGGCGGAGGCCACCGAGAAGCAGGTGGTCCAGCCCTTGGGGGCGCCGGTCTGTCGGCGGCCGAGTCCACCCAGCGGACGGTCGCCCGTGGCGAAGGTGGCATACCCTTCGGCACCTTCGATCTCGTCGAAGTGGAATCCGAATACCGCGCCGTAGAACGCTTGGGCCGCCTGGGGGTCCGCCACGGCGGCCTCGTTCCACACCACCGACCCGGGCTCGTTGAAGACGCCGAAACCAGTGTGCTGGCCGGCTTGCCACAGCCCGAAGGGGTTGCCCTCCGGGTCCAGCGCGATAACCATCCGGCCCATCGGGCCCACATCCATCGGCGCAACGAGGACCGTGCCGCCGGCGCCGGTGACGCGCTCGGCCGCGGCGTCGGCGTCATCGGTGGCGAAGTAGGTGGTCCACCGCGGAGGGTCGTCCGGGTCCTGCTGCGGGCCCATCCCGGCCGCCTGCTGGCCCCCGGACAAGCAGGTGAGATAGCCACCGAATTCCGGCTCTCCTCCGGAGTAGGTCCAGCCGAGCAGCGAACTGTAGAAGGCCTTTGCTGCGTCGACATCCGCTGCGCCGTAGTCGACCCAGCAGGGTGTGCCGTTGGACCAGGCCGTGTCACGAGTGGGCATGATTTCTCCTTGTCGTAGGGAGAAAACACTTCCACCAGCCCCCGACAATTTCTAGCCCGGGTCGACGGCCCCCAGCCGCACCTTCCCGGTCTCGTCGACGCGCCATGCCGGGTTGTGGGCCACCTCCCAGAGCACGCCGTTCGGGTCGGCGAAGTGACCGTGGTACCCGCCGAATGCGGCCTGCTGGCCGGACTTGATGATCGTCGCCCCGGCTCGGGACGCCGCGTCCAGCACTCGATCGACCTCGTCCGGACTGCCGACGTTGTGGGAGAGCGTCACCCCGCTGATCGGCACTGCCGATGTCGCCGTCGGGTCCATGTCCGCGCCGAACTTCGTGGCGTCGAAGAGCCCGAGCATGGTGCCGTGCCCGATCTGGAAGAAGATGATCTCGCCCGGCACGTCGAGGGTCGGCGTCCAGCCCAACCCCTCGACGTAGAAGGCTCGGGCGGCATCGACATCCGCGGTCGCGAGGGTGATGAAGTCGGCGCGCTGTTGCATCGGATCAACGTGCCACCCGGCGGCCGCGCCTTCCCGGCGGCGCGCCGTCGAGGCCCTGCAGTACGGCCGCCGTGACGGCGCCGTACGCCAGGTGCGGGATGATGTCGCTGACCCAGTCCTTCGCGGCCCAGGTGCGCGGGTCGGTGATGCCGAGCACCGTCATCGGGCCGTTGCTGCCCGCCAGGGCGCCGACCGTGGCAGCCAGACCGCTGAGCACGGTGCCGGGGCGCCAGCCGCGCGAACGCGCGAGTCCCAGAACCGCACCGGTACCGATCCCAGCGGCAAGCCCGGTCAGCGGGCCCAGCCCGGCAAGCCGGTTGTCGTGGGTCTCTTTGTCGCCCGGGATGGACAGGTGCGCCTTTTCCGAGAGCTTTTCGACGGTGGCCTCCGGCGTGCTGCTCGCCGGCCTGCCGCGCAGCGCCATGTCCAGGTAGGTGACCGCATTGAGCGCGGTCGTTCCGGCTGCGCCGGCGGCCGCGCCGAGCAGTAACCCCCGTCCAGCACCGGTCACCGCGGAGCCTGTGGAGTGGGTGTGCATCGAATTCCTTCCTTAAGCAAGGTGGATCGGCTCGATCTCGGGAGGCTACGTCCGCGCCCCGGGATGCGCAGGACGATCAATGGCTCCTCGGCGCCGGCGCAGCTACCCCTGATCTTCGGGTGTGCCACGATCTGCGCATGAAGCAGGTGGAGCGCCCGCAGATCGAGGGCTCGATTGCGGTGCGCGACAATCGCCGACTGGGATTCGCCGAGTACGGCGACGCGCACGGGCAGGCCATTGTCTGGATGCACGGCACTCCCGGGGCGCGTAGGCAGATCCCGATGGAGGCTCGGGACTTCGCCGACCGGGAGGGCCTGCGCATCATCGGCATCGACCGCCCGGGCATCGGTTCGTCCACGCCCTTCGTCTACGAGTCCATTCTGGACTGGACCGGCGACCTGGTGATCGTCGCGGACACGCTGGGTATCACGGACATGCGGGTGATCGGGTTGTCCGGCGGTGGGCCCTACGCGCTGGCTGCCGGCGCTGCCCTGCCCGACCGGGTGAAGTCCGTCGGCGTGCTGGGCGGCGTGGCTCCCTTCACCGGGCCGGACGCGATCAACGGGGGCGCGCTGCAGCTGGCATCGCACTTCGTCCCGTTGGTGTCGGTGGCCAGGGTGCCGATCGGGATGGTGCTCACCGGTGCGATCTGGATGGTGAAGCCGATCGCCGGCAGATTCCTGGACGCCTTCGCGATGATGCAGCCCGAGGGCGACAAACGGCTGCTGAGCCGGCCCGAGTTCAAGGCGATGTTCGTCGACGACCTGCTCAACGGCAGCCGCAAACAGGTGACCGCACCGTTCTCCGACCTGATGTTGTTCTGCCGCGACTGGGGCTTCCAGGCCAGTGACGTCACGGTGCCGGTGCTCTGGTGGCACGGCGACGACGACAACATCATCCCGCATCGGCACGGCGAGCACATGGTCGACCGGCTGCCCGATGCGCGGCTGATTACCATCGCCGGCGAGAGCCACCTCGGCGGGTACGGGCGGGTCGAAGAAGTACTGACGTCGTTGCTGTCGGTGGGCGACTAGGGCAGCAGCAGGCAGCTGTCGCCGAACTCGTGCCAGCGATAGCGCTCGCGCAGCGCCTCCGCATAGGCCCGCTCGACCAGCTCGGCCCCCGCCACTGCTTGCAGCAGTTGCAGGTGGGAGGCTCCCGGCGCGTGCCACCCGGTAACCAGCCCCCGCACCACCCGGGCGGGACGTTGCGGCCCGAGCACAAGCTCGGTCCACCCGGCGCTTGGCTGCACCCGTCCCCGCTCGTCGGTCGCGGACTCCAGCGCCCGCGTCACGGTGGTGCCGACCGCGACGACCCGTCCGTCCGCCTCGCGGGTCAGGTTGGCCAAGCGCGCCGTGCTCGCGGATACGGAAAACCGTTCGGGCTGCGGCGGCTCGCCGTCCTCCGCCGAGGAGACACCGGTGTGCAGGGTGATCGGTGCCACCGCAATGCCTCGCACGGCCAGCTCGGTGACGATGCGGTCGGTGAACGGGCGGCCGGCACTGGGCATCTCGGCGCTACCGGGATCAGTGGCGAACACGGTCTGGTACTCCCGGAGCGGATAGGCCTGCGGGACATACGCGTACCGGATCGGCCGACCGGCCCGGGCCAGGTACCGGCCCACATCGCCCTCCACGGCCACCTCGGCGCGCCAGAGCCGGGACTGGTGCAGCGGCCGCGGCGCCCGAATCGTGAGCACCACGCCACCGACCAGCCGGATGCGCTCCCCCGCGGCCACATCACGCACCGGGCCGTCGGCCCGTCCCGCCGGACGCACCTCCACCACCCAGCTTCCGTCGTCCAGCGCGGTGGAGAAGTGCACCGTCACCGGACGACCGTCGCGACGCTGCCCGGCGACCGCGGCGGCCAGCGTGGCCGAGGTGTTCACCACCAGGAGGTCACCCGGATCTAAAAAGCGAGCGAAGCCGGTGAACCGCTCGTGCCGGATCCCCGTCGCGTCGGCCACCAGCAGCCGTACGTCGTCCCGCCGTTGCGGAGGTGCGCTGGCTTCCAGCTCGCTGGGCAGCAGGAAATCGAGCGCGGTCACTGGTGCACCGCCGCTGCCGCGAGGTCCTGCGCCCGGTATCGGCCGCTGTCCGGCCGCTCATCGAGCAGCCGGAGCAGGGCCGGCACGACGGTTTCCGGCTCGGGACGGTCGGAGATGTCCTCGCCGGGAAACGCCCGCTGGTGCATGTCGGTACGCATGTCGCCGGGGTCGAAGCCGTAGACCCGTACGGCGGGCTGTTCCCCCGCGAGCACCCGGCCCAGGTGGTCGAGTGCGGCCTTGCTGGAGCCGTACCCGCCCCACCCCGGATAGGCCTCGACCGCGGCGTCGGAACTGACGTTCACGATCGTCCCTCGCCTCGCGACCAGGCCGGGCAGCAGCAGTTGGGTGAGCGCCAGCGGGGCGATGACGTTGGTCTCGTAGACCGCGCGCAGCTCGGGCAGCGGGTAGTCGGCCAAGCTCGGAAGCGGGCTGGGGCCGAGCTCGCTGGCGTTGTTGACCAGCAGGTCGATGCCGCCGAGCACCTCGACGGCCGCGGTGAGGGCTTGCTGGTGCAGCGGGTCGGTGACGTCGCCGGCGACCGCGGTGGTGTTCGGCAGCCCGGCGGCCAGCAGGTCCAGGTCCTGCTCGTTGCGCGCGTCCAGCACCAGCCGCCAGCCACGGCCGGCCAGTTCGACGGCGAGCGCGCGTCCGAAACCGCGGGATGCGCCGGTCACGAGCGCGGTCGGGGTCGTCTTCTTGTCTGTGGTTGTGGTCATGGCGCCATCGTCCTAGCTCAAGTCGACTTGAAGTAAGGCGTATCTTCGAGGGATGCGAACGACAGATCTCCTCACGGTCGGCGAGGTGGCCCAACGCAGCGGATTCGCACCGTCAGCGCTGCGGTTTTACGAGCAGCAGGGTCTGCTGAGTGCCACCAGAACCTCAGGCGGCCAACGGCGTTACGAGCGCAGCGTGCTGCGCAGGCTGGCCTTCATCCGGGCCGCCCGCAACGTCGGGCTCAGCCTGGACGAGGCGGCCGCCGCGCTGGGCACGCTGCCCGACGGCCGCACGCCGACGAGGGCGGACTGGACCCGGCTGTCGCGCTCGTGGCGCAGTCGGCTCAACGATCAGATCGACGCGCTCACCAAGCTGCGGGACGGACTGGACTCCTGCATCGGCTGCGGCTGCCTGTCGCTGAAGCGGTGCGCGATCTCCAATCCCGCCGACGTGGCAGGGAAGGTGAACTCCGGGGCCGCATACCTGCCCCGGCTGCTGCGGACGCCCGGTTAGCCAGCACCACCGTCGACACGCTGGGCTGGCACGGCCTCGACGGCAACTGCTGGCGCGAATACCCAGCCGCGAAGGAAGAGGAAGCGCAGTCCCCCGGTGATGGCGCTGACCGCAATCACCAGCAGAACCTTGGTCACCGCCCCGGCCGAGGGAAGCAGGACGTGCAGTAGGGCGAGGACCAGGGTGCTGAGCAGCAGTCCGAGGAATGCCAGGCTGCCGCCTTCCCACTGGGCAGGGAACCAGCCGACTCGTTGCGCGGCGTGGAAGGTAAGCCTGCGATGGAGCTCATTGGCGAGCATCGTGCTGAGCAGCACCCCGACGATGTTCGCGGCGAAGGATCCGTACGGGTCGACGAGCAGGAAGGCGAGGGCGTACAGCACGTTGCTCGAGCCGCCGACGAGAGCGAACCGGGTGAGCTGCGCGATCCATCCGTCACCCCGCAGACGGCAGGTCGGCGAAACCTCCGGAGCGCCGTTATGCGACCGTGGCGATGAGCGCTTCCCCTCCTGGATCACTCCTATAGAAGTCACCCTCGGCGGAAGTTGTTCCCACCGGCTCCGTGAAGCCGCGCTGCCCCGTACACCCCGCGGGTCGGCCCGGGGCGCTCCAGTACCATCGGCTGACCGCAGACCTCCCGGAGTTCCTGGTCCGGGGCTGGCGTGCGGACACCGCCTCTATAGCTCAGGGGATAGAGCATCGGTTTCCTAAACCGTGTGTCGCAGGTTCGAATCCTGCTAGGGGCACCCATCTCCGCAGTTCAGACGCTTGTGAGGTCCCTTGTGGTCTAGAGGGTGCGAACCCCGTACCGCCGCTGTACCGCGTTGACGGTTCCGACACCGGGGAAGGCTGTCTGGGGGCCCGGTGTGGCTCCAACCGAAGGCTGGGCCGCGTCCAGCCAGACAGCAGAGTGCACGCCTGCGATCATCGCTGTCATGGCCCAAGACCGCGCCGCGGCGAATCGCACAACGCCCAAGTGCTTTATCTCCTATTCGCACGACAGCGAAGCGCATCGCGTACACGTAGCGGAAATCGCGCAGAGGCTTCGCGGGCTCGGCGTTGACACAATGTTCGACCAATATATCGAACATGCCCCACCGCTATCTTGGCCGCAATGGATGACCGAACAGATCGAAGGTGCTTCCCATGTGCTTGTTATTGTGACTGAGACCTATTACAACCGATTTTCGGGCCGGGCAACGCCCGGAGTTGGCAAGGGGGTCCGCTGGGAAGGCGCCATCATAACGGGCGAGCTGTATGACGCGCGCGAGACTCAGGTGAAGTTCATACCCATTATAGTAAAGCCCGAAGATGCCCAATTTATACCAAGTCCGATGCGGCTCACCACCCGGCATCAGCTTCAGCACCTTACCGATGACGAACTTCTCCCTCTGGTCCGGCAAATTCGCGGGGTGCCCCTACTCGTGCCTGCGCCACTTTCAACCGACCTTGATTTAACACCCCCACCCTCGCCTGGCACATCACCCCGTAGTCCCGCCTCCTCAGTTGCAGGTTCCAAAGAGGAAGAGCAAAACGCTGTCACTGCAGCTGCTGCGATTCTTTGGCAAACCAACGCCGACGGCAATGCGAACACCGGACCGTTGGAAAATTTAATTGGTGGCCGAGACGCTGCGGTGTCGGCTCAGGCTGCCATGCAGTTGGGCAACTACTACTACTCGCACCACCTTTACAGTAGAGCAGTCACCGCCTACCAACGGGTCGTCGATTACGGCCCGGGCTACCCGGTATTCGAGGCTGCCGTTAACGCACTTCAGGCTGTGCTTTTTGAGATGAACTCGCATTTGGGTGACGGAGGACCTGTAACCGCTGCAAGACAGTGGATCGAGGCAGTTAAATCGGGTGACGTTGAAACGAGTTGGAAGTCAATCACACCCGACACTCGGAGAGTGCTCGCTCAGGCATGGATCATCGCAAACGAGGCACACCCGACCTTAGCGGGACTTGACAGGGAGTCGCTCGCAAGTGCGCTCTCCAGGCCCACATCGAATCACCCACTATTTAGACACTTCATGGCGACACAACTCGCCGAGATGCAACAATCCTATGAGGCGTTCGATTCGGAAACCTGGGGTGCCGCAGAGAGGCCTCGCCGATTTAAGGACGACTACGAGCTCGTAATCTTCATGGACACTGGCGGAGATCTGCTGGAGTGGAATAGCGGAGTCTCTAACCCCGCGCTCATTGTCGTTTTACGGCGCCTCCACCTGCAGTGGATGGTGGCAGGATTCTCAGCTGACATTCCTCGGCCCGGGTGGCCGCCGACCAGCGAACCGTTTCCCCTTGAAGATGGAACGAAGTTTATTCCGAACGGACCGTGAGAGCCAACGATTGCTGCGTGAATGGATTGCTGTCGTCCTAGTCACCCCGCAAGTCCGCGGCGAGGCCAGTCCACGGAGGCCGCCAAGACGCGGTGAAGAGGCCACACCCGAGATCCGCGAGGAGACCATTTATGCGCTGCTGACGGCGCAGATCAAGCGCAGCAACTTTCTCCGGCGGTTGGTGGTGGCACCCGCGGATCCGGCAACCCACCCCGCCAGGATCCCCACGATGCAGGGTTGCGATTCCGCCACGACGCATCCCGTCGGGACCTAGGTTTGCGAGATGGGCAGCGAGCCGGACCGGGTAGTCCTATCGACCGATGAGTGGGCCCAGCTCGACGCGGCAGGCACTCGATACGCCAGCAGCGTCTCGCCCTTCTACGACGAGGTCCTGGACGAGGTCGTTGCACGGGCTGAGCAACAGAAGAGTCTGGGCAAGGCCGACATCGGTGCCCTCCTGCTGTGGAAGCGGCTGCGCGGGGACTCACCCGCGATGAAGGCTCTGCTGGTCACACCCAACGAGACGGTGCGCGCGGCGACCGGGGAGTCGATCACAGCCGCGAGGGACCAGGCGTTCTCGACCCCGGAGGCCGCCAGCAGGGCGCGTTCGGCGCTGAGTCCGCTCCCAGGATTCGCGCGCGGTGACGCTCTCGCCTCGGCAGTGATCGTCGCCGCGAATCCCGCCCGCTTCGCTGTCTACGACCGCCGCGCGCACCACGGTCTAGCCAGCCTCGGGATCGCACTGTCGAACGCGCCCGGCCGGTACTCCCGCTACATGGATATCGTCGGTCAGGTCGTCGAGCAGTCAGCGGACCGAGGCGACGCGTTGACACCGCGCCAGGTCGACCTGGCTCTCTTCACCTTGGAGGGCCCGCCTGAGGGGTGAGGCGGCACGACAGATCGGTCCGCTCGACGTGCCTCCGAGCCCAACCGCGACCCGCCGCAAATCAATGACAGATCCGCTCAGTCGGCGTCGTAGGGGTGCCAGCCGTGCTGTCGCCACCGGCTGCCACTCCGCTGCGCCTTGACGTCGCGCAGACTGCGGCCGAGGAACTCGCTCTCCAACGCGGTGTCGCGGGCCCCGTTGAACTCGTAGAGCCGGTCCCGGCTCGCATCCTCCCGGGCCACCTCGTCCCAGCTGTCGACCCGGTAGACGGCGCGGACGATGTCGTGGGAGATGACGAAGACGGGCAGGTGCGGAACGGCCCGAGGTCCCGCTCCGGCCCGCCATGCGTGGCGGGCGGCGTGGTATCGCTCGGCCTCGGTCGCGTCGTTGTCGGCGGCGCCGTGGGACACCACTACCGCGCACGGTCGCGGCAACGGCGGGGCGGGCTCCGCGGAGTAGCGGAGGACGAGCTCTTCGACCCGGTGCATCCGGTGCTCGGTGTCGGTGTGGCCACCCGCGATGTTGGTGAGCGCGGTACCGGTACCGCGCACGGCCAGTGTGATGCCGTCGATGAGGGCCTGCTCGATGGCGAAGGCCGCGGAGTCCGGAGCGTCGGAGGCGGTGATTCCGTGACGGATGATCCAGTGCTCTGGGCTGCGGCCGCTGTCCACGATGTCCTGGATCCGTCCGTTCTTCGCGCTGGTGGTTGCTCGCCCGTCACGGCTGTCGGCGCTGCTGTCCTCGGGTGCAACCCGCTCCGACTGGCCCAGGACGTGCCACAGGTGGTGGTAGACCCGGCTGCCCCGGCCCTTGCCGACGTAGAAAACCGAGTGGTCGCGCGGGTCGACCAGCGCGTAGACGTAGGTCCCGAGCGCGAGCGCCGCCTCCTGCGGGATCGGCCTGACACCCGCCGGCTCGTCGGCGTCGAGCGTCACCAGGAGGCCGACGACCGCGTCTGCCACCGCGTCACGGATCCCGAAACCACCACCGCTGGCACCGTCGAACACTGCGCCGCGGGCGTCATCTCGGGAGCGCCACTGGGTCCCAGCGTCCCGGGCCGCGACAACCCGGTCGACGACGTCCCAGAACTCCGCGTACCGCATCAACGAGTCCTGCGCGCCCGGAACCTCCGCCCTCGGGTCCAGCAGCGCTCGCATCACCGGAGCCGCCAGCAACCGGTCCAGGACATCGCGCGGGAACGACACGAACGACGTTGTTGGCATGCGGCGAATCGTAGGACGGGGTCAGCCAGCGGGTGCCCTTTCTGGTCAGCCGGCGCCGGGCAGCTTCTGCAGGAACGCCGCGATGGCGAACCAGTTGCGCGCTTCGAGAGGTTCCTCGCGGACCTCGTAGCGCTGGGTTCGCCATGCCCCCGTGGCGATGTCCTTCGCCAGCTCGGGTCCGTCGAGACCACGGTTACGGCCCATGAAGGTGAATCCGAGGGTTCCGGCCTTGGCGCCGGCCACGATCTGCGCGCCGGTCAGGTATGCGTCGTTGTTCTGACCGCGGGGTGCGGAGACCGACTTGAGCTGGTCGTAGCGCTCCAGTGCGTCGTGGAGCAGCAACACCCAGTACTTGGGACCGACGACGCGGTAGCCCTCGACGACCGCCTCCCACGTCACGACGGGAGCCGAGACGCCCGTCGCCTCCAAGCCGCTCGGGAGCAGCAAGACGTGGTGGACGCGATCGGCGGCTATCCCGAGCGCGTCTGCGAGGTAGTCGATGATCTTCCGCTGCCGACCGAGCTGGGCGTCGAGTGCTTCCGGGCTCGGGTCGTGGAATACCTTCGCCTCGACCGCGAGCATCCAGTCCGGGCCCACGAACATCAGGTCCGGGGTGTCGTGCGAGGTCGGCGCGTTCGGGAACCGTTCGAGGTCCGACGGCCGCAGCGACTCCGCGAGGTTGTACTCGCTGAAGAACTGAAATCCTGGGTTCGCTTCCCGGCTCCCGGAAGGGCTTAGCTCGAGGCCGCACAGGCGAAAGAAACGATGGATGTGGGCAAATCCGTCGCTGGCGATGATCATGGGCAGGACCGTCGCCGTGTAGTACTGCTCCTTCCGGTTCAGCGGCAGACCTTGCCCGGTGGGACCGACGCTGAGCTGACCGGTCTGATCCCCCAGGATCACCGACCCGTACTGGACCCTGATGTACCGCAGGTGCTCCAGGAGGGGCGGGAGAAGCTCGGCGAGATCCTGCGCGCCCTGCTCGGTGACCTCGCTGTCGACGAAGATGTCGTTGCTGGCGGGGGAGTCGCCCGTCAGCTGAGCCACGATGCCTCGGACGCGGTCCATGACCGGAAGCGCGTGCCGCGCGGCCGCGCGGGCTCGCTCGATCGCGTCAACCCGAGCCCGGCTGTCTGACGTCATGGCCTAGTCCTACCGCAGTGGTTGGGGGTCCGCCAAGGTCAAGCCGCAGCCCCAGCCGGCGGAGTTCGACGCGCCCCAGTGCCTCCAGCGTCTCGGCCTCCACGCCGCCGGTCCCGCCCACCGAACGCAGCACCCCGGCCACCGTGCCGAGCGGCGCCGTGGCCGCGGCCCGCAACCCCAGCACCTGCAGGCCTTCCGGAGTGGCGCGCAGCCTGCGGGCGGAGAATGCGGTCCTCGTCCACCGGCCACGCCGCCACAGCCACCAGACCGCCACCGCCCGACGAGCACGACCAACAGCACGGCGTGCAATACGGACGCCGTACTGCGCACTCCCTCCTGCGCGCTGCGGCCGGCGTCGGCGAGTCCATTCGCCGCGTCCCCAGCCGAACGCAGCCGCGACGCCACCGCTTTGCCCGCAAGCGGCACACCGTCGACGGCGTCGCCCGCCGAACGCAGCCGCTCGCTGATCCCCGTTCCCGCCGTCTCGGCCCGGCTACCCGCGCCCTGCAGCTCCAGCACCTTGTCCCGCAAGCTATTGGCGATCAGCCACCAGACCACGCACCACACCAGCACCCGACGTCGCACACCACCTGGCGAATGCGAATCACGGGTGTTTCGGCGTAGGGCCACAACTCGCGCAGTGTCGGCGCCATAGGGCTTGTCATGTGCCGTTATGTTTCCCGGCCGTGCCGACTCCCGCCGGACGGATTCCCAACGTCAGCCCTTACGGTCTAGGACCGGCCTCGGCCATCTCCACCACGTTGGTCAGCAGCATCGCCCTGGTCATCGGTCCGACTCCCCCGGTGGCTCCGCTGAGCTTGCCCGCGACGCTGTCCACGCCAGGATGCACGTCGCCCAGGATGCCCTCGATCGTCCGGGTGATGCCCACCGACAGGACCGTCGCTCCGGGGCTCACCCAGTCGGGCTGCACCAGATGAGCGACGCCGGCCGCCGCGATCACCACGTCCGCGGCCCGGGTGTGCGCGGCGACGTCGAGGGTGGCTTCGTGGCAGAGCGTGACGGTCGCATGCTCACTCCGTCGCGTCAGCATCAACCCCAACGGTCGGCCCACCGTCAGGCCACAACCGATAACGCAGAAGCGCGCACCGGTGATCGGGACGTCGTGGTGGCGCAGCAGTTCGATGATCCCCCGCGGGGTGCAGGGCAACGGGGCCGGAATGCCGAGCACCAGACGACCGAGGTTCGTCGGGTGCAAGCCGTCGGCGTCCTTCTCCGGGTCGATCAGCTCGAGCACGCGATGGGTGTCGATGTGCTCGGGCAGCGGCAGCTGCACGATGAAGCCCGTGCACGCGCGGTCGTCGTTGAGCCGGAGAACCGCTGCCTCGATGTCTTCCTGCGAGGCGGTGTCCGGCAGGTCCACCCGAAGGGAGGACATCCCGATCTCTTGACAGTCACGGTGCTTGCCGGCGACGTAGGAACGGCTGCCCGGATCCTCGCCCACCAGGATGGTGGCCAGGCCAGGTCGGATTCCCTGGAGTTGCAGCATGGCGATCCGATCGGCGAGCTCCCGTTTGATCCGCTCGGCCACCTGCTTGCCGTTGATCAGGGTCGCGGTCGCCATGCTCAGAAGTCGACGGTTTCGGTGCTGCCCGCGAGCCGGTCTTGCACCCAGGCGTGGAACGCGCCGATGTGATGCTCACTCGGGACCAGGACGCCGCCGTTGGCGTAGACCCGGGAACTCATTGCCGGCTGGCAGCGCTCGCAGGCCGCGAAGTCCTGCTGGTTGACCCGATGGAACAGCTCGACCGAGGCACCGACGTCCTTGCCGCTCTGCACCACTCCCGGCAGATACAGCCAGTCGCATTCGACGATGGTGCGATCGGCCGCGAGGGGATACATCCGATGGAAGACCACATGGTCCGGCACCAGGTTGAGGAAGACCTGCGGCTTGATGGTGATTGCGTAGTAGCGGCGATCCTGGGCCTCGGATACTCCCGGGATACGGTCCAGGCCCTCGGACCCGTTGACGGTGAAGCCCTTGATGTCCGCGCCGAACTCGGCGCCGTGGCCCACGAAGAACTGGGCGGCGAGTCCGTCGGCGAACTCCGGCAAGACCTCGGTGAGCTCGGGATGGATGGTCGCGCAGTGGTAGCACTCCATGAAGTTCTCGACGATCAGCTTCCAGTTGGCCTGCACGTCGTAGACGATGCGGCGGCCAACGGCCAGGTTCTCCACGTCGTAGGCCTCGATGGATGCCGGGTCGCCGAGCCGGTCGACGACCTCACTTTTCACGGTGTCCTCGAACGACGGCGGCTCCTCGGCCAGACACACCCAGATGTAGCCGAGCCACTCGCGCAGCGAGATCTTCGCCAGACCGTGCTCGACGCGATCGATGTCCGGCATCTGGGTGAGGTTCGGCGCGGCGATCAGCTTGCCGTCGAAGTCATAGGTCCAGGCGTGGTACGGGCACTGGAAGGCACGCGCCGCCTCCCCGGACTCCTCGGTACACAGCCGGGCGCCGCGGTGGCGGCACACATTGAAGAAGGCGCGGACGGCACCGCGGCGGTTGCGGGTGATCAGGACGCTCTCGCTGCCCACCTGCACCGTCTTGAATGACCCCGGCCCGCTGAGGTCACCGGAGCGAGCGGCGCAGAACCACTGTGCCTCGAAGATGTGCTTTTGCTCGGCGGCGAAGACGGCCGGATCGGTGTAGGCGCTGCCGGGCAGGGTGGCGATCAGGCTCGCGGAGATCGGGCTGGTAACGGTCACGTGGCACTCCTGGGACGACAGCTGAATCGACATGGTGTGTTGTTCATAGCGCAACGTTGTGTGCTGTACGCAACAGTTTGCTGAGCTTCCCGGTGGCTGTCAAGGGCTCGACAGGGCGGGTTTCAGCTGATCGCGGCGACGGGTGCGGCATTGAGCGCACGACGCCAGCGGGTGAACAGCCGGACCTGGTTCATGCCGAGCACCGCGACCGGTTCCTGCTCGCGGTGGTACACGGCGAGGAAGCTGCCCGAGGCCGGGTCACCCGCCTCGATGGTCACCGAGTCCGCGCCGTGGGCGTCGCCGGCGAACTGGATGCGGGCGTCGTATTGGTCGGACCAGAAGTAGGCGGGGGCGGCGTCCTGGCCGGCGCTGTCGCCCGACAGCAGGCTGGCCACGGCGCGCTTCGGGCGCTCCAACGCCCCGGTCCAGTGCTCCACCCGGTGATGACGTCCCAATCGCCGGTCGTACCACGCCGCGCAGTCACCGACCGCGACGACGCCCGGCGCGCTGGTCTGCCCCCCGGAGTCGCACAGCACGCCGTTACCGAGCTCCAGGCCCGCGTCCAGCAGCCAGTCCACGTTGGGCTGGGCGCCCACACCCACGAGCACGAGGTCGGCGGGCAGCACCCGGCCGTCGGTGAGCTCCACTCCGTCCACGTGGCCGCTGCCGGTGAATCGGCGCACCCCCACCCCGCACCGCAGCGCGACGCCGTTGTCCGCATGCAGGCGCGCGACGATGGACCCCATTTCCGCGCCGAGCGGTCCGGCGAGCGGGGTCGCCATGGCCTCCACAACGGTGACGTCCAGGCCGAGCAGATGCGCCGTCGCGGCCGTCTCCGCCCCGATGAACCCGGCCCCGATGACGACCAGTCTGCGCCCGGGCTGCAGCGCGTCCTTGAGCCCGACGGCGTCGTCGAGCGTGCGCAAGGTATGGACGCCGGCCAGACCCTCGGCGCCGGGGATCGTGCGGGCACGGGCCCCGGTCGCAATCACCAGACCATCGGCCCGCACGCGGGAACCGTCGGCCAGGATCACGCTGCGCTCGGTGAGGTCCAGGCCCGCTGCCCGGACACCCAGCAGCCACTCCGCGTCCAGGTCCTCGTCGTCGAGCTCCAGCGCGAGGTCGCCGGCCCCCATCTTTCCGGCCAGGAACTCCTTGGACAGTGGCGGACGATCGTAGGGCCGGTGCACCTCGTCGCCGATGAGCACGAGCCGACCGTCGAAACCCTGCGCGCGCAGCGCCCGGGCGGAGGACAGTCCGGCCAGCGACGCCCCGACGACCGCGATGGTCCTCATCCCTGGCTTCCCGCCGTGACACCCGGGGGCAGGTTGGGTGCCTCCGCCGACAGCTCGACGAAGATCTGCCCGTCGGCGACCACCACGCGGTGACTGCGCACCGGCTTCTTGGCCGGGGGCGCGTCCACCTGTCCGGTGCGCAGGTCGAAGCGCGAGGCGTGCAACGGGCACTCCACCTCACACCCTTCGATCCACCCGTCGGAGAGCGAGGCATCCTGATGCGTGCAGGTGTCGTCCAGCGCGTAGACCTCGCCGTCCTCCGTGTGAAACACCGCGATCGGCGGCTCGACGGGGACGCGCAGCGCCTCTCCGCGCGGCAGCGACAACAGCGGACAGACTGACAACATGTGACCACCTCGATGCACATAGCACAACGTTAAGCACGATACGCAACAGCATGCGAGACGCAGGCCACCCTGTCAAGAGCTCGCCCGCACAGCCAGGAAGGCTGTGCGGGCGAGGGGATCGGGCGGACTGCGTGCCGGTCAGCGGCGCGCGGCGTGCCGGTAGAACTCGGCATTCGAGGCGGGCAGCGGCGTCGTCCCCAGGATGAGGTCGGCAGCCTTCTCGGCCAACATCATCACCGGTGCGTAGATGTTGCCGTTGGTCACGTAGGGCATCACCGAGGCGTCGACCACCTTAAGCCCCTCGATCCCGTGAACGCCCATGGTCAACGGGTCGACGACGGACATCTCATCCGTCCCCATCCGCAGCGAGCACGACGGGTGCAGGGCGGTCTCGGCGTCCTTGGCGACCCAGTCGAGGATCTCCTCGTCGGTCGTGGTGGCGGGCCCCGGTGAAATCTCGCCGGCGTTGAACTCCGCGAAGGCCGGCTGGGTGAGGATGGTGCGCGCGACCCGGACCGCCTCCACCCACTCGCGTCGGTCCTGCTCGGTCGACAAGTAGTTGAACCGCAGCGCCGGGTGCTCGCGCGGGTCCTTGCTCTTGATCTTCACCGAACCGCGGGCGTCGGAGTACATCGGCCCTACGTGCACCTGATATCCCTCGCCCCCCTCGGGTGCCGACCCGTCGTAGCGGACCGCAATGGGCAGGAAGTGGAACATCAGGTTCGGGTAGGCGACGTCGTCGTTGCTGCGGACGAACCCACCGCCCTCGAAGTGGTTGGTGGCGCCGGGCCCCGTGCGGCGGAACAGCCAGTTGGCGCCGATCCAGGGCTTGTACCGGTGCTTCATGTACTTCTGCATGGTGACCGGTTGCTTGCAGGCGTACTGGATGTAGACCTCGAGGTGGTCCTGCAGGTTCTCCCCCACCCCGGGCAGATCGTGCACCACCTCGATACCGAGCTTCGACAGCTCGGCGGCGTTGCCGACGCCGGAAAGCTGCAGCAGCTGCGGCGAGTTGATCGCGCCGCCGCACAAGATCACGGTCTTGGCCCGCACCTCCTGGACGGCACCGCGCGCCCGTTGGTACTGCACGCCAACGGCCGTCTTGCCTTCGAAGAGCACCCGGGAGACGAAGGCCCTGGTGATCACCTTCAGGTTGGGGCGATCCATGACGGGGTGCAGATAGGCGCGCGCGGCCGAGAGCCTGCGTCCCTTGCGGATGTTGCGGTCGAAGCGGGCGAAGCCCTCCTGGCGGTAGCCGTTGACGTCGGCCGTGCGGGGGTAGCCCGCCTGTTCGGCCGCCGTGAAGAAGGCCTCGAACAGCGGGTTCGTCGCCGGACCACGCTCGAGGGCCAGCGGGCCGTCGTGACCGCGGAAGGCATCGCCGGGGTCGGCCGCGAGGCAGTTCTCCATCCGGTTGAAGTAGGGCAGACAGTGGGCGTAGTCCCAGGTCTGCATGCCCTCGTCCGCCGCCCACCGCTCGTAGTCCAGCGGGTTGCCGCGTTGGAAGATCATCCCGTTGATGCTGCTCGAGCCGCCGAGCACCTTGCCCCGCGCGT
>JAABUZ0100003211.1_pt1 | contig 24825 bp, 22 predicted proteins | sample 5562091 | NCBI WGS metagenome assembly JAABUZ01 (sample SAMN12813069, study PRJNA571459) | rock metagenome | isolation source: Antarctica rocks | place: Antarctica: Victoria Land, Linnaeus Terrace sud | collected 2015-12-21 | reverse complement strand
TACTCCCCAGGCGGAATACTTATTGCGTTAGCTGCGGCACAAGGGGGGTCGATACCCCTTACACCTAGTATTCATCGTTTACGGCGTGGACTACCAGGGTATCTAATCCTGTTTGCTCCCCACGCTTTCGCGCCTCAGCGTCAGTTGTTGGCCAGCGAGCTGCCTTCGCCATGGGTGTTCCGATCGATATCTACGCATTTCACCGCTACACCGACCATTCCACTCGCCTCTCCAACACTCAAGACTCCCAGTATAAAAGGCAGTGTCCGGGTTGAGCCCTGAACCTTTCACCCCTCACTTAAAAGTCCGCCTACGCGCTCTTTACGCCCAGTAACTTCGAACAACGCTGGCCCCCTACGTATTACCGCGGCTGCTGGCACGTAGTTAGCCGGGACTTATTCATCGGGTACCGTCACATTCTTCTTCCCCGGTAAAAGGAGTTTACATCCCGAAAGATTTCATCCTCCACGCGACGTCGCTGCATCAGGCTTTCGCCCATTGTGCAAGATTCCTAATTGCTGCCCCCCGTAGGAGTCTGGGCCGTATCTCAGTCCCAATCCGGCTGGCCGTCCTCTCAGACCAGCTACCCGTCGAAGCCTTGGTGAGCCGTTACCTCACCAACTAGCTGATAGGCCGCGGGCCCATCCTGAAGTGCCTTGCGGCTTTGGATAATCTCTGATGCCAGAGCGATCCACATGCGGTATTAGCAGCTCTTTCAAGCTGTTGTCCCCCGCTTCAGGGCAGGTTGCCCACGTGTTACGCGACCGTTCGCCACTAGGGATTGCTCCCCCGTTCGACTTGCATTTCTTAGGCACGTCGCAAGCGTTCGTTCTGAGCCAGGATCAAACTCTCCATTAAATGTTATTTATACGTATCCGAAGATACGGTTAAAAACTGGAATGTCTGAGATACCGTGTCCGGCTAGGTACACGGTTCCGTTTTTGCCAATCACGCTTTGCAGCGTGTCGGCGATTAAAACTTTCCTGGCTTTCCTTGTTACTTGTACTCTTTCCTCTTCATTACTGTCGAGGAAGTACGCACACAAAGGTTAATTACACGATTCCACTATTTAGTTTTCAATGTGCATCGCCCAAGGCTTATGCCTTTTTGCTCAGAGCAATAAAAAACCACGCTATCCTTGAGGATAACCGATCGGTCAGGTAAGAATAAGCCACACATTGCTGAGAGGCTTTGCTTACCCCCACTCGGTTGCCCTTGCAGCGCGGAGGTCGTTCTTGCTCTTCGGCGTTACTGACAAGGCTTAATTATACATCAGCTTTTTGCTGTTGTCAATACCCTTTGCCTGATTTCTCAAATCTTTTTTTGGCTCCGAAGTTCAAGTTTTCCTGACTTCGTTTGCCTTGTTCGCTTGCACTTTGGCACCGGCGACAAGAATTAGTATATACCAACCCGCATCGCCTTGTCAAGGCTTTTAAACAATTTCGTAAAATCTTTTTTCCGCTGGCTGCGCATTCGCGTTTGCCTTTGTTTGTCGCTGGCTCTTTGGCCCGGCAACGAATGTTATTATGGCGACCCCAACATCCAGAGTCAAGGGGTTTAGAACTATCTTGCGATTTTATTTTTTGCCCCTGTGCGTAACGTTATCGCAGTCGCGATACCAGGCAAAGTGGTTATGTCAATTATATACTAATTTATTGCAAATTAGTATATAATTGACATTGATTATGAAGAAACCCATTCCTGCGCCATCTTGGGGTGCATTATTGACACAAACAAAGCCGGAGCGCTTTTTACAACTGGTTTCCACGAACCTTTCTTCGGATACCGACAAAAAGTATGCCCATTGGAACGACCTGATCCATCTTCAGCCCCCCAGTGGCTTTTCCCATGAAGAGTGGTGGCTCAGCATCAAACTCCGACGCAACCAGCAGCGTAAACCTGTTGATGCCCTGCATGATGACGCGGGCAAGCCTTTTCAGTTCCAGATCACGGACAGCATTCTTGAAGAGCTGCATAAGATTGACCTGGGAGGCGGAGGGCATATCAGCCTGCCTGAAGCCGTGACAAACCCTGAAACCCGGAACCAGTATTACGCGGCTTCACTCATTGAGGAAGCCATCAGGTCAAGTCAATTGGAAGGGGCAGTTACTACGCGCCAAGTCGCCAAAGAGATGATTCGCACCGCGCGTCCCCCGCAAGGACGCGATGAACGTATGATCTTGAACAATTTCCATGCCATGCAGTCGATCACTCGCCTGAAAGCAGACCCGCTGACACCCGAATTGATCTTTGAGCTGCACCGGATTATCACCAGCGATGTGCTTGACGACTCTACCGGGCCGGGCCGCCTGCGGCGCGCAGATGAAAACATTGTCGTGACAGACCTCACCGACGGCGTCCTGCATGTCCCTCCCTCGGCGGCCACGCTGCCTTCCCGCCTGGCGGCTTTATGCGACTTCGGCAACGGCGCAGCGCCGCAAGGCTTTGTGCATCCGGTGATACGCTCTATTATTCTGCACTTCTGGCTTGCCTACGACCACCCCTTCATTGATGGCAACGGACGCGTCGCTCGCGCCTTGTTCTACTGGTCTATGCTGCATCATGGCTACTGGCTGTGCGAATACATCTCCATCTCACGCATTCTACGCAAAGCGCCGGTACAGTACGCCCGCGCGTTTCTTTACACGGAAAGCGATGACAACGACCTGACCTACTTTCTTCTTTACCAAGTCGATGTTCTAAAGCGCGCATTGCGGGACTTGCATTTGCACATCGAAGAATCCGCCGCCCGCGCGCAAGCCCTGGAGCGAACGCTCCGGGGACTGACTCTGTTCAACCACCGGCAGCGTGCGCTGCTCGGCCACGCCCTGCGCCATCCTCAGTTTCGCTACACCATTGAAGGCCACCGGCTCAGTCATGGCACCGCCTACCAGACCGCCCGCACCGATTTGCTGCTCTTAGAGCAAAAAGAGCTGATGCGAGGCCGGAAGGTCGGCAGGACATGGTTTTTCACTCCGCAGACAGACCTTGAAAAACGGTTGGAAACACTGCCTCTTTGATGTGTTGCAGTGGGTAATCTGTCCACAAGACGACGTTCCCTGCTGCCAAAATCGGCGCGTCATCAGCCACGTGCCGCAGTTTATTCACCTCGTTCTTGCGGCCTATCAACGACGGAACAAAACTGTCCGTCGTTGATAGGCCCTCGCAAGCAGGTAGTAACCAGGCAGCAGTGCCTTCACAACGGCGGTTATTCCCTATGGCTTGACGTATATCTCATTTCTATGTATAATACCAATGTACCCCTAAATAAGGGGTATGTTCACGAGAAAGGCTTGCTATGAGACGTGACTTAGTTAAGGGAGACCTGCCTGCCCTGATCCTCGCCGTGCTGAGCAAGGAACCCAGGCACGGCTACGCCATTGCCCGCGAGGTGGAACGGCTCAGCGACGACGCCCTGCGCATGAAAGAAGGGACGCTCTACCCCGCTTTGCGCGTGCTGGAACAAGACGGGCTGATTGCGGGCGCGTGGCAGCCGCAGGAAAAGGGCGCAGACCGCAAAGTTTACACGCTGACCGAGCGCGGGGCGCGGGAGATGGAAAAGCGAACACAGGAGCTGCGCGACTATGCGACGTTAATCCAGTCGCTGCTCGGCAAATTGGAGCCAGGGATGGTGGGGCAGAAGGGGGCCGGTCATGCACAAACAGCTTGAAGACTATCTCAACGAAATCGCCAAAAGCTTGGGTTCGCTGCCCGCAACGCGCCGGGAAGAAGAACTCAGCGAGATGCGCCAGCACCTGCTGAACGCAGTAGTGATTGGCAAGGAACAGGGGCAATCTGAGAACGAGGCTATCTTGGCTGCCATTGAACAATTTGGGTCGCCGCAGGCTTTGGGCGCACAGATTGTCTTGGCGTGGAGGCGAGAGAGAAGGCTTGATGTATTTAAGGTGTTAGGGATAGCCATTGTCACGCCGATAATGCTTCCCAGCCTCGTCTATTCCCTGAACTTCGTCGACCCTGTGATTAACTGGCTATGGCTGTCAAACAACGCTTTTCTTCTGCATCATAAGGCTGCTGGCGTAGCGTTTGTATCTGGCTTATTTTACCTAGTATATGGGCTGACAGGCACTATCTCTGGCGCGGCGTTACCGAAGCAGGCCGTGCGGGGAGTAAGCCTGGGGATGGTGGTATATAATTGTTGCTGGTTTGCATCGCTGGGCCGTATACCTATCCCTACCGAACCAAGACAGTTTCTTGGTCTTGCGGAACATCTTGCCTGGACACTCACGGCAGTATTCTGTGCGTGGGCTGTCAGTCGGTGGAGAGCGAGAGGAGAGCGACGCGCGCAAGCTAGGCTAGGCGGCTGACTAGGTACGGAACAGGAGTTGACTATGCACAAACAGCTTGAAGATTACCTGGCGCGCGTAGCGGCATATTTGGAACCATTGCCCAAAACTCAGCGCAACAACGAATTGCGGGAAATGCGTCAGCACCTGCTGAACGCAATAATCATCAACCGGGAGTTCGGCCAGTCAGATGAAGACGCCGTGCAGGAAGCCATCAGGCAGTTTGGCGCGCCTGAGATTATCGGAGGGGATGTCCTCTTGGCATGGCGACGTGGGGTAGCACGAGACAGGCGCAATTTTTGGGCGGTTGTCTTGTACACGCCTATCGTTCTGAGTAGCTTGCTGTATTTCTTCATGGTTTCCACAGATATACTTCCAAGGGTATGGCCTGCCAGCAACGTCTTTTTCCTGCACCATATGGCGCTTTGCAATGCTTATGTGCATAGCCTGGTCTTTTTAGCGTTTGGGCTGACGGGAGTTGTGCTAGGGGCGCTTGTACCAAAGCAGGCCGTACGGGGAGTGTGTATAGGGATGGCTAGTAGTTTATGCGCTTGGCTTGCGTGGATTGGCCGCGTGCGGTTTCCTACCAATACAGGCCAATTTCTTTGGGTTGCCGAAGAGATAGCTTGGGCGCTGACAGGGATATTTGCCGCCTGGATGGTCAGTCGGCGGCGAAGGGTTGATAAACCAAAGCAGCGCGCAAGTGCCGTGATAAGCGGCTGACGACGTGCGGAAAACATGACGGGTGCATACCGGGAGGCTTGAAGATAGCCCCCCGCCCCAATTTTGGGGAGCCAGAGAAGATGTTGGCACTGCCCTTCTGCGCTACTCGTGTAGGCAAGGGCCACTTCTTTCTTTATCTGGCTCCCCAGCCCTCCGGGCACGCCAGCCTTCCAGGTTCGCCAGTGCGTTGCGTGATTGGGGCGGGGGGGGCTTCCTCTGTGCCCTGTTATCCCTTGTGCAGCAAATCACCAATAGCCCGCATAGTGGCCGCGCCAATAATTTCTAGGCTTTCCTTGCCCGCATGGGGGTGCGCGTCCAAGATGGCCTGCGTGGTCAGCGGCTTGCCGATGGTCACGCACACACGCGAACGGCGAATAAGTTTTGCGCCTTTGGGCAGCATGCGCTCCGTGCCTTCAATGGCGACGGGGACAATCGACGCATTGGCCTGGCGGGCGATCAGGGCAAAGCCTTTTTCGGCTATGCCTAGCTGCCCATCCTCAGAGCGGGTGCCTTCGGGGAAGATCAGCACGACGCCGCCCGCTTTGAGCAGGTCTACGGCATGGCGCAGGGCGGCCCGGTCGGCAGCGCCGCGCTTGACAGGGAACGCGCCCACACCACGGATGATTTGTCTCAGAATTGGCACATGAAATAATTCTTCTTTGCCCATGAAGTAAATCTGGCGGGAAGAAATCAGGGACAGATACGGCGGGTCGACATGGGCGCGGTGGTTGGGGGCCAGGATGACGGGGCCACTCTGGGGGATATTCTCGGCTCCTGTCACGCGGAGGCCGCCGTAGGCAAAGACCAGGCCACGGACAATGGCACGGACAAAGCGATAAAACAAAGTGGGTTTTGGAGGCATGGCGGGGTTAAGCTGTCAGCGCGGGCAGTTCATGCGGCAGCGGAGCGTGGGCAGGCGGGGCGGGAACGCTTTGGGCGAGGGCGAGAATGCGGGCGACGACTTGCTCGGCGGTCAAACTGTCACTGTCGATCAAGAGGGCATCCGGGGCGGCAGACAGGGGCGATGTATCACGGGTAGCATCGCGCGTGTCCCGCTCGCGGATTTCGCGCTCTAAATCATCCAGGGAATATGCGATGCCGCGCGCGGCAAGCTCGGCATGGCGGCGTCGGGCGCGGGCGGAGGGCGAGGCGGTCAAAAAGACTTTGACACCTGCCTGCGGCAAAACAACAGTGCCGATGTCCCGGCCTTCCATGACAACACCCTGCGTTGCGGCCATAATCTGCTGCAAGGCAACCATGCGGGTGCGCACGCACGGCAGAGCGCTGAGCGGGGATGTCAGACGGCTGATTTCCGGGGTGCGAATGTGAGGCGTAATGTCCTGCCCATCGGCCAGAACACGGACGCCGTCGGAGACGGCTTCCAGGGTCACGTGAAGGCTTTGCGCCAGGCGGCACACGGCGTCGGCATCGTCCGGGGAAACATTACGGGCCAGCACAGTCCAGGCAAGCGCGCGGTACATCGCCCCGGTATCTACATAAGTCAAACCCAGCACGCGGGCGACCTGACGCGCGACGGTGCTTTTGCCCGCTCCGGCGGGACCATCAATGGCGACTTGCAGGGGCAGCGGTGCGGGCGAGGGAGAAGACGAACGAGTCATGCCCCATTGTAACCCGCCAGGGCGAACGCTGTCAATCAGGGCAGGGGACGTGGGGTATGATAAAGATACTTCGGGTCGTGTTTCGCGAGGAGAAAAGCCATGCGCCAAGTTGCCATTGAAAAAGCCGGGTCACAGATTGCTGCCTTGGTGCGGGAAGCGCAAAACGGCGAAGAAGTGATTCTGACGCAAAACAACGCCCCCGTCGCCAAGCTGACTTTTGTAGAAGACGCCAAGCCGCGCCCGCAGTTTGGCAGTGCTAAAAACATCATCATTTATATGGCACCTGACTTTGATGAGCCATTGGAAGATTTCGCGGAGTACATGTGATGCGCCTGCTGCTTGGCACGCATATATTCTTGTGGTTTGTTTATGGTGACCCACAGTTAAGCGCACTTGCGCGCGCCCTGATTGAAGACCCAATTCACACAAAATATCTCAGCGTGGCAAGTATTTGGGAAATGGCCATCAAGGTCAGCACGGGCAAGTTCAAGATTAGCCAGCCGGTAGACGTGTTCTTTGCGAAACAAATTCGGCGCAATGACGTAAACCTTCTGCCGATTGAGCTGGCACACGCCGCGCGGGTCGCCACTCTGCCCATACACCATTGCGACCCGTTTGACCGCTTATCAGTAGCACAGCCGCTGGTTGAGAACATGCCCTTGTTATGAGCCGACGCCGTGCTGGATGCGTACAGCGTTGTGCGGTACTGATAAGCATCAGCGAGTGACAGTGAAGTCCAATGACGCTGTTGCCCCAAATGCGCCCGGTATCGCACCGCGCAGGGTATAACGACCCGGCGCAAGAGGCGTGCCACCCTGGGTTTGCAGAGGAATGTCTTGGGTGTAGCACAACTGACCATTTTGCAGGTTTACGACGCGGATGAAGTGCGGAATTACCCGCCCAACCGAATAGTCCCACACGGTCTTGCCCTGGGCGTCTAAAATCTGCCACAAAGTCGGCGCACCGCCGATGTACAGGCGCAGGGGGTTTCGCGAGTGATTAAAAAATGTGAGTGAAGCATGGATCATCGGCCCATGCGGGGATGGAGCCGAAAGCGCAGCAGGCACAGCGTAAGTGTTTTCAGCCATACTCAAAGTCACGCCAAAAGACCCATTCTCTGAGGGCGCTGCCGGGGCGACGCGGGGATGCGCGGGCGTGCTTTTGACGGGCTTTGAGGCCCGGCCTGGGGCAGCCAGGACAGAGGCGGAAGCGACAAATACAGCGGAAGCGGCGGCGAGAAACGTGAGAAGCTTGGGTGACATGGGTTTGGTCTTCTTTCGCGATGGCTCAGACGCAGAATACCCGATTTTACGCAGACTGAAAGACAGGCATATGAGCGACAGCAAAGACAAAGCCGCCAAAGTAACTGTGTTATCTTTGGCGCAGAAAAAGCGGCGGGGTGAAAAGATAGTCATGCTGACCGCCTACGACTTCCCCACGGCCCGCCTGGTGGATCAATCCGGCGCGGACATTGTGCTGGTGGGCGATTCGCTGGGCATGGAAGAGCTTGGTTTTGATACCACACTCCCCGTCACCCTGGATATGATGATCCATCACACGGCGGCTGTCCGGCGCGGCACGACAAACGCGCTGGTCTTGGCGGACATGCCGTTCGGGTCGTGCACCGCGGGGGCGGACGAAGCGGTGCGCCACGCCGTGCGGCTGATGCAGCAAGGCGGGGCCAATGCGGTCAAGATCGAAGGCGGAGCCTTTCTCGCCGAAACCATCCGGCGTATCGTGCAGGCGGGCGTCCCCGTGATGGCGCATATCGGCTTCACACCTCAAAGCGTCAACATCCTGGGAACGCGCATGCAGGGCAAAGACGAAGCGGGAGCACTTCAGGTCATGGCCGATGCGCAGGCATTGGAAGGCGCCGGAGCCTTCGGCATGCTGCTGGAACTCATCCCGCCTGCCCTGGCTGCCCAGATCACTCAAACATTGTCCGTGCCTACCATCGGCATTGGGGCAGGATTGGAATGCGATGGGCAAGTGTTGGTGACCAGTGATTTATTAGACATCAAAGGGGGCGGCTACACGCCCTTCAAGCACGTGCGCCAATACGCCCATATCGGCGACGACATCCTGCGCGCGCTTTCGGCATATGGCAGCGATGTGCGGGATAAGAAGTTTCCCTAACACAACAAACACGCGGGGCAGATAAAAACAGGCCGGGGCACCATGCCCCGGCCTTTGCTGTGTCATTTGGCTTGCTCTAGAACGACTGCAAGAACGAAATGGCGAGCAAGCGTCGGCGCAGGCGCTGCCCATAGGCCGCGCCCCCAAACTGACCCGGCACACTGGATGACTGACCCGTAAACGGCTCTTCGCGGTAATCCGACAAGCGCAGGCCTAGGGAGCGCGTGGGAGCCAGTCGATAGCCCACAAGCACATCAATGGCCCGCTGATTAGGTGCGGGAAAGTCGTCGGCCACCCGGCGTCGGTCACGCGCTTCCACGGCGATGTCGAGTTTAGGCCCTAGCTTTTGCCCGATGCGCCCAAAGATCTCGCGTCCATTGGGCCCAACCGGATTGCCCTGTGGCAAGTCGTTGTCGAACCAGGCGAGTTCCGCCTCGCTGTCGGTGAATGTCGCGCGGTCGGTGCGGTTGTATTCAATGACGGTGTCGGTGCCCGATTTGGGAAACACCTGCGCGTAGCCGACCAGATAGGCCACTTTGCGCGGAACATTATTGCCGATCCCCAGGCCCTTGGGCGCCTTGATATCATCCAGCAGAAACTCGCCGTACACGCGGCTGTTGCCCCGTGGCCCATCAGGACGCACCGTCACATTGGCATCTGCGAAGTAATTGAAATACCGCGACTCACTGCCGTTGGGGTACGCATGCCCCTGAAACGTATAGTAAGGCTCCACCAAAACCAGCGGCTTGCTGAACTGATTGGACTGATACGCTTCTTCCAAGGAAATCGTGGTGCGGTCGCCAAGGGGATGCTCCAAGCGACGTCCCCCCTGATAGATCGTGCGGCCTCCATTGCGGAACGTGCTTTCGTACTGCGTGAAGTCGTAGCGGCCCAAGGTGCGTCCCAGTGAAAATGGAAGCTCGGCCTGCAAGGTCGGGTGCGAAGGGCCATTATCGCCGACCAGCAAAGCTCCCCGATAGGACGGACTCCAGCGCTGACGGATCAAGCCTGCCGTCAGCCGCAAGCCATGTTCCCCAAAAACAGTCGCGTAGGCTTCATCAATCCCGTTCAGGCCGCCGGGGTTGTCGCCGCCCGCCGTGCCGTTTGCCCGCGTGGTAAATGAGCTGTGGTCGCGAAATTGCGTGTAGAAGTTGGTCGCACTGACCGTATAGGCCCCATCACGCCCCAACGTGCCGAACAAACGCCCCCGCGCGAAGATGTTGCCCTGGCTGTGATAAGCCAGTTTTTGGTCGCTGCGGCTGCCCGTCGCCGCTTCCGCCACGCCGGATGCGCCCAGCATTGTGTTTTTATCGCCTTGCCCGGCTTTCAAGCCCAGTTCAGGGGCGAGAATGTTGCGGGCAAATGCCAGCGCCGCCTGGTCGCGCGCGCTGCCAGATGCCGCACTGCTGCCCAAGCCTGCCACTGCACGGGCCAACTCGCCACGGGTGTATAAACGCCCCTGGACATTGAGCAAGTCCTGGGCGTCGGGCGTGCCGGGCGGCAGCAGATGGTCCTGGGCCAGCACGGCCAGAGCATCATACAGGCCCGACGCGCGCGGCACGATGTCCGTGGACGATGACGCATACGCAGGGCCAAGAAGCAGAGCGGAAAGAGCAAGAGGGATGAGTTTTTTCATAGTGTGACCGAGGGTGACGCAGCATAAAGCGTCTCAGAAAGATCAAGCGGCGGTTCAGGAGAGAGGGGCAGGCCCTTTTCGCGGGCAAGGGCAAGGTAAAGTTCTTCCATGCGGCGCACCATGTGCAATTCGTTAAACTTCGGGTCAACTTGTTCCAGGCCGCGCGCGCCCATTGCGCGGCATTGGGCGGGATCGTTCAGCAACGCAAGAACGCGCTCCGCCAGCAATTGCGGGTTTTGTGGCGGGACAAGGTAGCCGTTATCGCCGTCCACAATGGCTTCCGGCGCGCCGTCTACCTGGGTCGCAACAATGGGAAGGCTTGCGCACATGGCCTGGGCAAAGACGCGCGGCAGCCCCTCCCAAAGCGATGAAAGCACGAACACATCGAACACGCGCAGAAGCTGCGGCACATCATCCCGATGGCCGAGCAGATGAATGCAAGACTCCAGACCCGCTTCATGCGCCTGTGCCCGCGTTTGTTCTTCCAAAGGGCCGCCGCCCACCCAAATGAAATGCGTCTCCGGGCGGCGTTTGCGCACCAAAGCGGCCATGCGCACGAAGTCGTCCGGGGCCTTTTGTGCCGCCAGCCGCCCCACGGTTCCCACGACAGGCGCATCCGGGGGGATGGAAAGCGCACGGCGTAATGTTTCGCGGTCTCCGGTGATGTCTCGAAAACGAGGAATGTCGATGCCGTTATAAACAGTGACATACTGCGCGAAGTGTCCGATGCCGTCTTCCAGCCCTTTGTCGCGATTGGCGGTCGCATCTAAAACAAAGCGATCCGTGACACGGGCCGCGCGACGCTCCGCAAATATGTAGAACTTTCGGACAAGGGGGGACATGTGCCCATGATGGCCCCATCCGTGAACATTGTGAATGATGATGGGAACGCCGGCGCGGGCTGCCGCCAGCCGCCCCAAAACGCCCGCTTTGCTGCCATGCGTGTGAACAACATCCCAGCGGCCCCGGCCCATCCAGGACACCAGGTCGTTGAACGCCTTCCAGTCGGCGCCGGGACGCATGGCGCGGCGCAGGCTCGGCAGGATTTGCGCGTCCACGCCCGCCGCCTGGGCTTGCGCCTGCATGGTCTGCTGCCCCGCATCGGTCAGCCCGGACAACAGTGTCGCCTCGAACCGGCGCGGGTCAAGCAGGCGGCAGATCGTGATGGTCGGCTCTGTCGCGCCCCCCACGGCAAGGTGCGTGATAAGGTGCAGCACTCTTAGTCGCGGCATGGGGAGGCCCCCTTTGTGTCAGCGTCGGCCGCGCTCAGCATCTGCGCATAAAAATCCTCATAGGCCCGCACCGTCTTGCGGAGCGAGAAGTTCTGCTCAATCTGCAGGCGCGCTTTTGCCCCCAGCTGCTGCCGGGCTTCCAGGCTCAGGTTCAGCATCTCCTGCCACGCGCGGCTCAGGGCAGGCGGGTCTTGGGCGGGTACGACCCACCCGCAGCCGCCCAGAAGCGTGACCGGGCCGGGCATGTCCGTGGTCACGGTGGGAATGCCGCACGCCATCGCTTCCCCCACAACCAGCGCAAACGATTCACCAAAGCTTGAGCAGCAAGTTGCGCCGTCCAAAGCCGCCGTCAGCCTGGCCGTGTCCGTGCGCAGGCCCAGCAAATGCGTCTGAGTGTCCACCCCGGCCTCGCGCGCCCAGCGTGTCAGTTCCGGGTTGCTCGGGGTGATGCCGACACCCCACAGCACGAAATGCGCGTCCGGCCTGGCTTGATGCAGCCGCGCGGCGGCATGGAAAAATGTCTGGTGGTCTTTTTGCGGGTCAAAGCGCGCGCTCAGTCCGAGCAGGGAGGTCTGCTCCGGCAGGCCCAGCTCACAGCGAAGGTCTGCCCGCGCGTCAAGGTTCGGCACAAATTCATCCGTGTCAATGCCGCTGGGGATGACCTGCAAAATATCCGCACGGTAGCCAAGCTGCGCGTGGGTTTCCAGAGCGGCTTCGGAGCAGCACAGCACGCGCGACGGCAGATGGTGCGACAGGCGGCTGTTCAGCCCAACAACCCGCAGGGTCTGGGATTTGTTTTTGCCCTGCACAAGATTGGTGCTGTGAACACTCCAGATCACGGGAGTTTTGAACCGGAGCAAACGGCGCATCAGGCCCGCAGCCAGCGCGCCGACAAGGTCGGCATGGTACATCCAGGTCTGGATCAGATCCGGCTTTGTTTTGCGGATCAACCGCGCAAGGCTTGTCACCATGCGAGGATCAGGCAGGCCGCGCCGAAAGCCCAGGCAGTGCACGGGAATGCCTTCCTGCCGAATACGCGCCCCCAGTACGGGCCCGAGAGTGGTCAGCGACACGACAAAGCAGTCGAAACGTGTCCGGTCCATTTGGGTCGCCAGCTTGTAAAGCGACATTTCCGCCCCGCCACTTTCCAGGCCGGTGGTCACAAATAAGATTTTGGCGCGCGCGCTCAACGGCTGATACCTTCCGCGTTGACTTGTCCTGTGTATGGGTCGTCTGCCCGCTGCCCCGGCATTTCCCCAGCGTATCGCGCTCGCACCGACGACGGAACAATTTGTTCCGTCGTTGCTATGCCGTGGAAACAAAAGCGCACTGCCGGGGAAAAGCGGACGGCAAACCCGCAAGCCCGGCTTGCCGCGCTTTGCTGCCGCCGATTTTGGAGGCCGGAAAACAGCGCGATGCGCTTTATACGCATTTGAGGCCCGCTTTCGGCAGCCCGCTTTTCGGCTTGCTCAAAGATAGAAATGGGCGCTCGCAGCACAAAAACAAAACCCGTGCGCAAATTAAAGACACAACTACCTCCGTGACAACACAAAAAGCTGCTGACTTGAAAGATAAACCGAGCGCACGCGCGACATGGAGCACCGCGCCAATCGCCAGCGGATGAACCAGGTAAAGACTATAAGAAAAGCCGCCCAGCCAGGCAAAGAAGCGAGCCAAAGGCAGACTTTCAGCCTGTTTGTCAAATTTGTAAAGGGCGATCAAAAGCAGGGCAAATCCCAGGCTGACAAAAAAACCAATGCGCATCGGCGGCGCGGCCAAGACAAACTCGTTCCCATAGCGATGTGTCAGCGCAAAAACAACAAGGCCAATTCCAGTCACAAGGAGCGCCAGGCGCGGAAAACGTGCCAGGGGATGACGCAGGATGTCAAATGCCAACACGCCCAGGCCAAACTGTGTCCAAAAGCTGAGCGGGAACCCGGGAGCCTTGGGAAGAAAGATCAGCAGCGCCGTGGCAAACAATGTCAGAGCATGAAGCATATTCAAAATCGTGCGCGGCGTACGCAAAGGCGGCGGCAGAAAAAGCAGCGCGCCGACACAAACGTAAAACCCGACTTCAAAATTAAGCGTCCAAAAGACCGACTGCGCCAGCGCCTGATGCAGCGGAACCTGGGTCAGGGTCAATGATGACGCAAAAAACAAAGGCGCGAGCGAAAACGCATCCTGAAAATGAGGAAGAAGCCGGGAAACAACCACCGACAGCAGCAGAACAAATAAATAAGGCGGATAAATGCGCCGCAGGCGAGCCATAAAAAACGAGTGGGCGGCCTGATCGCGGCGCGCGGCGGAGATCGCCGCATTGGCAATACAATACCCGCTGATCACGAAAAAAAGAGGAACGCCCAGGTATCCGCCCTGAACCCAGGCTGGCGAATGGATCGGGCGCATGGGGAACAGCACAGGCAGTGAAAGCGAAGCATGGTACAGCACGACCCAAAGGCTCGCCACCCCGCGCCAGGCATCCAGGGCGTGATAAGCCCGGCGGCCTTGGTGCTGATTGTCAGGGGTGGAAACTATGCCCGATGCGGCCAAAGAAGCCATTACTCTTGTTTCCCCGTCACGCGGCGGAAGATAGCCGCAGCACGCTGAAAGCCTTGTTCTCCCAATGTCCGCCCCAGCAAAGCCGTGATGCGCATTTTACGCTCTACTGTCGTCATCTGCCGCCAGCCGGGGGAAGGCAGGCCGTGCTTGCGGCGAACGCGCGCAAGCTCACGCAGCATATGCGGCATGGTGGCCGGGGAATAGCTGACGCCGCCGCGCTGAACGCCCACGGTCACGATATTTGGGACAAACACAGCGGGACGCATGGGAAGCTCGCGCAGGAGCAAATCGTAATCCGCCGTGATGCGAAAGCTTTCATCGAACCGGCCCTTGTCCGCAAACAAACTCGCCTGGTGCAGCAAGCCCGGATGAGGGATCGTCATGACAGATTGAAAAGAAGCGCGCGCCTTGTCCCAGGGCTGCCCTTCGCAGCGGATCAGCGTTCCCATATCGGAAACAATGGCGATCTGCCCGTAGACCAAGCGCGCGTTGGCAGAAAGGGCGAGGTGCGGTGCCATTCGCTCCAGCACATCCGGCGACCAAAAGTAATCGTCTGCCCCGAGAAAGCAAATCCAGTCTCCGGCTGCCCGTGCCAGCGCCTTGTTCCAGGCATGGTAAATGCCGCGATCCGGCTGCGATTCCCAGTAGGTGATTATGTCGCTGTAGGTTTCCAGGATCGACTGGGTGCCATCGGAAGAACCGCCGTCCATCACGATCAGCTCGGTGCGCTGCCAGGTTTGCGCCTTGATGCTGTCCAGGCAGCGCCGCAAAGTCTGCGCCCCATTGAAGACGGCGACAATAATGGTAATCTTGGGCAGCGGCTCAGTTTGCAGGGTCACGCGCGTTCTACCCCGCTGCCTGCGACGCGCTCTCCGGCAGTCGCAAGCCCCAGCAGCCCGGCCAGGTACACCAAAAACAAGATTTGATCCGACCAAAAATGAACAATAGTGCCCAGCAATGAAGCAGTCAAAGCGGACAAGATCGGCATGTTGACCGCTCCCTGCCGCCGGATGGCTATCAGCAAAGCAAACAGCCCCACCGCCGCGCAGCAGATCAGCGACACCATGCCAATGATCCCGTTTTCCGCCAATGTGCTGGCATAAAGGTTGTTGACCGTGTGCACATCCCCCATAATCGTGTTTCGGACAGCGGGATGAAAGCGCGCAAAAAAGAACGGCGCCATTCCCGGCCCCACGCCCAGCCAGGGATAAGCATGAAACATTGCATACCCTGCCGTGATTTCGTCATTGCGCTCCGCATAGCCGCCGCCGGTGATTTTCCCCACGGGATCAAGCAAGATATGAGCAATCAACGGATTGCTGAGCGCAAGACCAAGCAGCGCAGCGACAACAACGCCGCCCGCCAATGCCAAACCCAGAGCGCGCCGTTTCTGCTGGGGCGTTGGCCGCAGAAACAGCGCAAGCACAACCAGAGCCGCCGCCACGGAAGCCCAGCCGCTCGAAGCAAAGGTGAGCACGAGCGCGATTACCTGCACGATGAAAGCAAAAGCCGCCACCCGGCGCGGCAGCCAGCCGGGCCGCACCAGCAGCACCGCCAGCGTGACAGGCAGCACCGTAAGGATATAAAACGCAAACAGCGCCGGCTCATAGCTGACCCCAGACAAACGCAGGTAAGAGCCGGTGTCATACACAATGCTGCGTCCCTGACCGCCGATGGAGAATTGCAATCCCCGAAACGCCAGCGCATAAACGACCAGGCTGATCACACAAGCCAGCGTGCCCGACAAAATGTGCGCCCGCACGCAGCGCTTGTACAGCGAAGGACGGCTGCCGACCACATGGTGCAGCGCGACAACGACAAGCCACGAAAGACCCAGCCAGATGACCACGCTTGCGGCGCGAAAGTTGACATTGTTTCGGTCAGTGGGGGAAAAGCCGCCTTCATAAGGAACAGGAACAACCGGAGAAAGCGCCGTGGAAATCGCCTGCACCGCTAAAAAGACCACAACCGGCACGGTCGCGGGTGGCAAAGCCAGTGTCTCACGCCGCACAACCACGCGCACAACCACCGCCATCGCAAAGATATAAGCGACAAGTTCGGGCAGTTTCAAAGTAAACACGCCGGTCGGCATGTTGAGAATAAGGTACGGCAGAGTCCAAAACAAAAGGACACTCAGAGCCTCAGTGATACGCGAAGCGGCAACGACAACGGCCAGCCCGCACAGCAGCAAAGCCAGCGGCGGAAACCACGCCACCGCGACACCGGCAGCAGCGGCCCCAAGAAAGATCATAGCAGCACGGCCAGCCACGAGAGCGCGGCGCGGCTGATTGGGAGTAGGTATTTGAGCAGATGGGGAAAGGAGAATACTCACAGGTTTTCAGGCGAATGATCTGTGTTCATTTCAAGCGCTTTGCGCGCGCGCGCTTCCGCTTCAAGCGAAGGCTGCGGCGCGCGCTCCGTCCGTGCGGGCAGCGCTTCAGGCGGCGTTTCCCGATCCAGCAAGCTGTATTTCTCGGCGAGGCGATACAGTTCCGCAATCACAATGGGGCTACGCTTGACAGACGTTCCGATTTTCCAGGCCAGCCCCAGCAGAAACCCGGCAATAACTGCAAACGCCGTGGTAAACCCGACACGCGGCAGGACGGGGTCATGCGGAACACCCGCGGCATCAACCACTTCAAATGCGGGCGTGTTATGTTCTTCCACTTCCTGCGCGCGCTGCGTGTCCAGGGTGGCTTGCCTTTCTTGTGCCGTATCCAGGGAAATTGCGTCTTGAAGACGCGTTTGGCGCATCAAATCCAGCGGCAACGACTGCAAGTCCGAGCGCAGGGGCGCGGCGGCCTCATGAATACCGTCCAGTTTGGCTTGCAGGCCTTGAACAGTCGCGTTCAATTGCGCGACATCAGGAGTGATGCCTTTTTGCACGGCCATTGTTTCGCGCTTGACTTCGTCCTCATACGCAGTTTGCGCCTGCTGCACCTGGGCTTCCTGCTGCTGGTACAGCGGGTAGTCGGGTCCATAGGTCGCTTTGGTAGCGGCAAACTGGTTTTCCAAATCACTGAGCCGCTGATGGGCCTGCTGCGCATACGGCATCTGCGCGGGCAGATTGACAGCGTTTTGAGTTGTGACCTGAGCCGTATGCAGGCGCGCCGCGAGGGCGGCCTTTGCCTGCCGCAGGCTGGTTTCGGTGTCTTGGCGCTGGGCTTCCAAAGCTTGATAAGCGCTTTGAGCCCCCGTGCCCAGCGGCGTCGAGCGGCTGGCCTGCATCTGGATTTTCGCCAGCGCATTCTGCTCAGACAGCAGGCGTATTTTCAAATCCTGGAGGTGTCGCTGCTCTAATTGGAGATTGCGCTTGGCATAGTAAGTGCTAAGGTCGGTAGAAACCTGCTGCGTAGCCCGCACAAATTCGTTGACCAGAACCACGGTGAAGTTGGGGTCGGTGTCCTGCGCCTGCACAGCGAGAAATCCATTTCGGTCGATACCGTACGACATACTTTTGTTTAAGCGCGCCATGGCTTGGTCTGCCGGCAGATGCCACCGTTTGTCAAGATGCAAGTCCTGCATAACCTTGCTTTGAACGCGGCCTGTCGCCATCACGCTCATGATCATGCCAGGAGTGGTTCCAACCAAAGGCACGGAGGAAAGGCCGCCATTGAAGCCAATGGACGGGTCGCCGCCGCCGCCGCCAGTAATCTGCGAGATGATATTGGACGCACCCTGACCGCCTGTCGCTGGAAAGTACAATGTCACGGCGGAACGATACCAGCGCGTCATGAAAAAGCTGGTGACAACAAGGGCGCTTCCGCCACAGGCAAGGGCGAGCAGGATCGGCAGCGCGAACATCCGCCACAAAGAAATGCGCGGCAGGCTTGCCGAGGGGGAGGCAGAGCTGGTTTCTGGTATTTTAGCAAGCTCAGCCGGATGGTGTCCATTTTTCTCTGGAGGCAGAGGAACCGATACAGGATCTATTTCTCCGGGAAGGTCTAAGTTGCGTTTCATAGAAGTGAGTATCCTTGGGGAGGCAGGCCCGCTTCAGTGCGAAACCTAATCTCGCGTCAAACACGGCTAAACCCAGCCGGAAGTGTCGGTATTTTGATACACTTGACGGATGCCGTCTTCCAGACCGATAGCATGCCGCCAGCCGAGATCCTGTACGCGGGACACGTCCAGCAGCTTACGCGGCGTGCCGTCCGGTTTGGTGGTGTCCCATGCCAGTTCTCCCTCGTACCCGACAATCGCCTGGATGGTTTGCGCGAGGGCGCGGATGGTCACGTCTTCGCCTGTGCCGATATTGACAATTTCGGGACTTTCGTAGGTTTCCATCAGGAAGACGCACGCCTGCGCCAAATCGTCTACATGCAGAAACTCGCGCCGGGCCGTTCCTGTCCCCCATAATGTCACATGCGGAGCGCGCGCTTTTTTGGCCGTATGCATCTTGCGCAAAAGCGCGGGCAGCACGTGCGACGACTGCAAGTCAAAGTTGTCGTTTGGGCCATAAAGATTAGTCGGCATGACCGACAGATAATGTTCCCCATATTGGCGGCTGAATGCCTGGCACAGCTTGATGCCGGCGATCTTTGCCAGCGCATACGGCTCGTTGGTTGGCTCCAGCGCCCCGGTCAGCAGATATTCTTCTTTGATAGGCTGGGGAGACATCTTCGGATAAATGCACGAGCTGCCCAAAAACAGCAATTTTTTGACGCGGCTGTCGTGGGCAGCCATAATCGTGTTGTTTTGCATGTCCAGGTTTTCCACGAGAAACTCGACCGGGAAGTCGCGGTTCGCCAGAATACCGCCCACTTTGGCCGCTGCGAGAAACACGTATTCCGGCTGCTCATCCGCGAAAAAAGCCTGCACGGCGGCTTGGTTTCGCAAGTTCAGTTCCGCCCGTGTCCGGGTCAATAAATTATCGTATCCCTTTGCCTGCAACGTCCGCACCAGAGCAGACCCGACCAAACCGCGATGGCCCGCCACGTACACTTTTGCGTGTCTGTCCATGTTGTTCCCATTCTCCGCGCCATCTGTCAAGTCAGTGTCGCCGGACGCTCCCCTTCCTGTACCGGCGTCACCGCCAGCGGAACCCCGCAAACTTCGGAATAAACCCGCAGCGTTTCATCAATATGGTGCTCCAGATCAAAATGTGTTTCGCCCAGCGCTCGGGCGGCCCGCCCCATGGCGCCGCGACGCTCCGGGTCTTCAATCAGCGCACATAGGCCTTCCACGAGAGCGTCCTGGTCATCTACATCCGCGAGAAAGCCTGTTTTCCCCGGCTGCACCGCTTCGGGGATTGCCCCGACATTCGTGGATACGGTCGGAAACCCGAACGTATTTGCGTAAAGGATGTTTTTGGGAATGCCTTCTTGTGTCGCCGTATGGAACATAATCTGCGAATGTTCCAGCAGGTCGCTCATGTCCGATACGTTGCCGGGGATGGAAAGCGTGCCCGGCGGGAACGATGCTTCTTGGGCCCGCACCTGAGCCAGCAGCGGCCCGCCGCCCACAAGGTTCAAATGGGCTTGCGGGCAGCGCGCCACCACTTTGCGCCAGACTTCCAGCGCCCACAGCGGACGCTTGCGCTCGATCATGCTTCCTACCCACAGCACTTGCGGCGCCTGCCCCCCCGCCGCGGCATCCGAAGCGGCAGGCGGCACGTAGGTGCCGCAGTAGACACGACGCGTTGTTCGCACCTGCGGGAACCGGCGGCGGAAGTTGTGGTTCGACACATCCGAAATGTTGATAACGACCGGGTTTTCCTTTATATATGCCCAGCGCAGCTTGAGATAAGGTAAAAGTTTTTTGGAAAAAGCTGTTTTTACCTGCGCCTTGTTCGGCACAGTGGCATGCACTGTGTAAACCAGCGGCAGATGCATACTGCGCACGACTTGGAAAATTTCCGCTGTCCATTCCCAAGTATTGACGTGGACAATCCGCGCGTTGACCCTGTTCAGCACCTGACGCAGCGCGGCCCGGTAGCGCGAAGCCGACCAATCTGCCGCCGCATCAACCACATGCACCTCAACACCTGCCGCTTCCAGCGCGGGCAGGCGGTGCAGCGGCCCATGATCCACCACGACAACCGGGCGGATATTCCGGCGCAGGTAGCCGCGTGTCAGCTCTACCACGTTGCCTTCCGTGCCGCCCCAATCAAGCGATGTGGTCAGCAGCACGATTGGTCCGCCGTCCGTGCCGGTCGGTTTCAGGACAGCATTGTCTGTTGGCAACAGTTCAGGCATCAATTTCTTTCTTGAAACAAGTTGCGCGGCTTTTGTCCCGCTTTTCTACTATTCATGTCAACTATTATAACAGCAAAGCGGCCTTTTCGCGAGCCTGTCCCCCGCAAAAGCGGCCACGCTCCAGGGCAAAGTGCGTCATGAATTTCGGCGAACGGTTCGCGTGGATAGCGCTTCGCGTTATATTTTAGTCTCGGCATCCCCGCACAGGCTGCGCTGGAGAGAGCACTCAATTGTGTCTACGGTGCGCTCAAATGTATAGTTTTGTTCCACAAAAGCGCGTCCTGTTGCCCGTATCTGTTCCAGCAGCATCGGGTCTTCCACCAAGCGAAGCACCTGGCGCGCGCACAGGGACGCATCTTCCGCCGCGAACAGCAACGCATTTTCTTCATCCCGAAGCAGTTCCCCGCTGCCGCCGGTTCCCGTGCCCACCACGGCCAGGCCCGAAGCCATCGCTTCCAAAAGCGTGATCCCGAACGGTTCCGCCCATACTGAAGGAAACAACAAGATGTCATGCGCGTAGTAAACTTCGGGCAGGTCTTCCCTGGCAACTTTGCCCGTAAATGTGACCCATTCCGACACGCCCAGCGCCTCGGCCTGAGTGTGCAGGGAATTGATATAATCGGGGTCTTTGCCCGTGCCGACAATAGTCAATGCAACATCGTGTCCGGCAGGCGCGGCGCGCACGGCGGCGAGGGCCTGTACGGCAGTGTGGACACCTTTATGCGCCATGACCTGCCCCACAAACAGCAGCCTGCGGGCGGGGCGCGGCGGGTCAGTGGGAGCGCGAAAAGGGAACTGCGCCGGATCAATACCCCAGAGGATCACTTCGGCGTCTTCCACGGCACGGCCCACGCCCAAAGCGGCTTGCTTGAGATACTGCGTCGCAAACTGCACCCGCCGCAGGTTCAGCAACGGCGTGTTCCTGCCCCGCAGCAGGGCGTAGAGCATCTGCTTGCCGCGCTGATAAACCGCGCGCCTGCCGGAAGGGGGCGGCGTGTTCGTACCGTCAAACAGTTCAATTTCAAACTGCTTCAGCCAATCATCAAAGATAAAATAACACACTGGCAGGCCGGTCGCCTGGGCCTCAAACAGCAGGGACAGGGGAATAAAGCACATGCCCCACACATAAATTAAATCTGGACGAACGCGCCGCACGGCGGCAGCCAGGCGGCGGCGGCAGCGCACTTCCTGACGCACTTTGCGGGCGGCGTAGGCCGCGCCCTGTTCGGTCGTCCAGGTGTAGTTTGTCTCAAGCCAGCGCAGAACAGGGCCTTGTTCGGATGGGGTATGGGCGGGGTAGGTGCTGGTCAGGATGTGGACATCGTGCCCGCGCGCGCGCAGGGCTTCGACAACATCGCGGCAGCCCAGCTCATAGCCGCCGTTGTAGTGCGGGGGATAGAAGTTGCTAATGATAAGAATACGCATTAGATCGTTCTTGGCATGGTTTGGTAGGCGTCCAGGCAGCGCCGGGCCACGGCGAGCCACGTGTAAAGCTGCTCCACACGCGCCCGGCCCGCTGCGCCCATGCGCCGCGAGAGGGCAGGATTACCCACCAGCAGGGCAACTTTTTCGGCCAGCGCCGCAGGATCATTGGGAGGCACGATAAACCCGGTTACGCCATGTTCCACGAATTCAGGCATGGCGCCGACATGGGTGCAGATGACAGGCGTGCCGCAAGCCATGCTTTCCAAAAGCACCAGGCCCAGCAGTTCGGGCATGGCATGGCGGGCACCGTAAACATCCGTATAGACAGATGCCAGAATGGTCACTTTGGCACGGCGATAGGCGGCGATCAATTCCTGGTCTGAGGCTTGTGTGTGGAACGTAACGTCTTTGCCCTGCGCCAGTTTTTGCAGCAGCGCAAAGTACTTCGGATCGTACACACGCCCTACCAGTTCCAGGGGCAAGTCGGGCGGCAACCCCTCAACAAGGTAATTGATGCCCTTGTGGGGCAGCAGCCGGCCTGCATAAAGAGCGCCGCCGGTATGCGCCGGTTCCGGCACGGGTTCTAAAAACTGAGGGTCGACACCCCCGTAAATGATCTCCGACGGAGCGCCGGGCGGAATCATTTTTTTGCTGAAAGTGGAATTGGGCAAAAAGCCGTCCACCAGCCGGTGCAGGGGAATTTGCTTTGCGAGAAAGTTCGTCGCGCCGCCGTGATCCGTCACGAAAATGCGCTTGCCGAAAAATGCGGCTGCGAAAATGATAAGAATTGTGGTCGGCGTCCAATACTGATGACAATGCACCACATCGGCGGCGGCAACTTCCCGCAGAAACCACAGTGATGGCAATAAGCGTCGCCCCAAGCGCATGGTTTTCGGATAAATCTCCACACGCAATGTCCCCTGCTGAAATGTTTTGCGCGCGGGGCCGAAGCTGACCAGGACAGTGTCCACTTTGTCGGCAATGGCCTCCGCCAGGCAGGACACATAGCGTTCGCCGCCGCCGATATAAGAATTCTCGCTGAAATAAGCCGGGGAGATATGCACGACATGCTGAGGCTTTCCCTGCCGCTTGACGGCGTTGACGCGGCGCGCGAGCAAAGCGGCGGCAAACACAGGAACCATGCCCACCGTGAATACCAGCTGCGGAGGAACACGGCGAATGACTGGCTGAAGCAATTTTTTGACAATACGTTTCATCATAACTATTATGCCTGCTGGGGCTGAATAATGCGCAGAAGGCTGCGCTCAATCCGGTTAGCCAGGTGGGTAAAGATGAGCTGCTCTTCCACGGTCGCACGCCCTGCTGCCCGCATGCACTCATACAAAGCATGGTAGTGGCTAAATTAAGTTGCGGGGTATATTGGGATTATGGAACTGCTCCCGGAAAAACCCCTCTGCCCTGCCTGCCAAAGCACCCATACCAACCGCTTCGGACATCAAAACGGCAGACAACGCTTTATCTGCCGCACCTGCCAAAAAACCTGGCGTGAGAACCCAGGCGCGTCGGTCGTCTCAGCTGAGCGCAAAGCCCAAATCCTGACCGCCTACCACGAGCGGGTTTCCCTGCGCGTCCTCGCCCGCATGTTCGGCGTGTCCCGCAATACCATCAGCGCCTGGTTTAAAAGATAATAATCAAGGAGCCAGTCAGTTGCCGCTTCTCAAGAAGACGCTGATCAAAGCCAACAAGCGTGACGTGCTTGAACTCGATGAACTCTGGTCGTTCGTCCATCACCGAACCAACAAGCGCTGGGTATGGCTGGGCTAAAGCACCCCGCTGCCGCTTTACTGGCTGGCCCAGTGCAGAAAGACACAGCAGATCGTCGCGTATGCCGTGGGTGATCGAAGCGAAACAACGTGCGCTTTGCTCTGGTCACGTATTCCCGTCCGCTACAAGCGGTGCCTGCTGTACACCGACTTCTGGTCGGCATACGCCAAAGTGCTGCCCCAAGAGCAGCACCAGCCGACGGGCAAAGGCGCGGGACAGACCTGTCGTATCGAGCGCTTCAACAACATTCTGCGTCAGCGAATAGCGCGCTTCGTGCGGCGCACGCTGTCGTTTCCAAAACCGACACGATGCACGAGAACTGCTTGCTCTTGTTCCTCCACGAGTACAACACACAGATACCAGGACGCTGGGGCAACTGGATTTAGCCACTGCCGAAACTATCATTAGAATCCGATATATTATACTCAGCATGTGCAGAAAAGTGTCCACACTCCGCTTCAGAAATGCCTCTTACAGCTGTTGCGTGAGGTGAGGAAGGAAGCAGGCTTGCGCAAGTGCAACTAGCCGAACGGTTGGACACGTTGCAATGCGTTGTCAGCAACTTTGAGCGTGGGGATAAAAGGCTTGACCTAGGGGAACTGTGTCAAGTGGTGGATGCTGTTAGGTATACCTTGGGTCAGTTTATCGAGCGTTCCGAGCGGATGTCAGGAAGAAAGTAGCAATACAATCCTCCATAAGTCATCCATACCGATGGCAACAAAGTATTCGGTGACGAGCAAAATAGAGGGCGGGCGTGATTCGAGTTGCCAAGGCCCGGCTACCGTCTTGCCGCTGATGTAGGTCTTTTCCGTGCGCGTCCACTTGTTCAGGTACAAGGTACTCTCAAAAAGGTTGTTGGTCGCTGACGCCGCAGAGTTCGCCTGCCCCATCGGGTTGCCAAAGTTGGCTCCCGTAGGGGTCGGGACACCCATCAATCCTTCCGGGTCCACAAAACTCAGCGGGGCGTTGTCGCAGTAGGCGTACCAGTTGTCCCCGTCGCCGCTCGGATCAGGCGAGAGGAACCGCCCGATGGTGGGGTCGTAGTACCGGTTCCCCAGCAGCATCAGCCCCGTGTCCGTCTGGTAACCCGCCGCCCCTGCAAAGCCCAAGGGAGAAGGCTGCGAACCCTGACGCACCGAAGGCAGCCCAAACGCATCATAGTACACCTCCCCCTGCGGGTTCTGCGCGTTGTCCGTGAAGCCTCGCACGCTC
>JAABUZ0100003210.1_pt1 | contig 24834 bp, 19 predicted proteins | sample 5562091 | NCBI WGS metagenome assembly JAABUZ01 (sample SAMN12813069, study PRJNA571459) | rock metagenome | isolation source: Antarctica rocks | place: Antarctica: Victoria Land, Linnaeus Terrace sud | collected 2015-12-21 | reverse complement strand
ACGTTGACACTGTTGGCGAATTCAGTTTAGGGTCGCCGGACGGGGGTCCCCAAGATGCGACGTGGCCCTCACACGGCCGTCCGCGAGGCGCAGGAAGCTCCGAGATTGACTTCGCCAACAGTGTCAATACCGTGTCCAGGTCTGCGGAGACCTCTGGTTGGGAGCGGGAGTCGTCGCCTCCCAGCCTCAGCGCCACCGTCGCCCCGGTGCCGTCCGCCAACTGCTGGCAGAACCCGCGACACATCGCCAGGGTCGCCTCGGACACCGAGGGCGGCGCGACCAGGATCAAGCGGCCGAGCGCAGCCTCTTCTGTGTCTGTGGCCTGATGTCGGTGGTTCCTCATGCGCCTTGGGCCGCGCGTCAACCTTTCGGACCATTGCGCCGCGGCCACGGCGTGGTCCTTCAGGTGCTCCTCTGGAACGCGCACGCCGGCTGGCACGTCGCCAGCCGCCGTCGGGCGCCACCGCCAGCCGTCATCGCGTTCGACCCCATCCACCAGCACCTCATCGCCGGCGGCAATGTCGACGTCGAACGCGCCGCAGGCGCGGCACGCGAGTGGCAGCTCATCGACCTCGCTCTCGGTCCCGCAGAGCTTGCAGCGTACGCGGGCCGGAGTCTCCTCCAGCTCGAGAGCGGCTTCAGCTGCCGGCGTCCCTTGCGCCGCCAACAGGAAGCAGAACCGGAGACTGTCCGGCATGACCTGTTGCAGCGCGCCGACACGCAGCCGGACCCGCCGCACCACCCTGCCTTCTGAGGCGTCCAGCACGACGCCCAGCACGCCCTCCGCGAGCGCCATCTCATGCATCTCGTAGCTCCCTCGCCAGCCCAACCAACCAGGGCACCGGGAGTCTCGGGTCCCCCGTACCAGTCTGACAGCCCCGATGGTGTAGACCCCCCGGCGCGCCGCGGGTCGGCCCATTGGGCAGGGGTCTATCGTTGCCGCCGCGGGCATCTAGTGCGAACTGCATCAACGATGCTGGATGGTACGCACGCTCGTCGGCGACAGCAACAGCATGGCGCCACCAGTCAACGCCGTCTCGATCTCCACCCCGCGGCGTCTAGTTGGGGTCTACGATGATGACGCCCGCCATTCCGCTACCGCCGGGACCGCCGTGGAAGGTGCAGTAGTACGCGTACCGGCCGGGGTCGGTGAACGTGCTGGACAAAGCGCCATTCGCGTTCAGCCCACCAGAGTCGAACGAGCCATCGTCCGCCGTGACCGTGTGCTGCTGCGGATCGCCGTTGGTCCACACCACGCTGCCACCCGGAGCGATGTGGATCTCTCCTGGGGCGAAGGCGAAATTCTGGGCCGCGACGGTGGCATCGCCCGCTTGTCCCAAGGTCGCCGCGGGCAGCGTTACCAGGCCAAGCAGCAGTGCCAGCGTGCCCGCGACGACTCGGACCTGAGGTAGTCGATTCATGTCTTCCCTTTCCACGGACTCCCTCCCCGCGGAGCTGCGATGCTGCGCAGGCCGGCTAATGGGCGGGACCGTGTTAGGGGGTACGCCGCGGTGTGCCAAGGAGATCAGCAAGGCCGTCGCCGCGGCAGTGGCCGGATGGCGGCACGCGGCGTGCAGGAAGGACGCGCGCGATGACGCCACGAACACGAACGCCAAAAAGAGGTGGCCGCACCCGGCGCACGGCCCGCGTGGAGCCGGAGCCAAACGCCACGCCAGACGCTGGCGACGCCGTGAAGCTGTCCGGCGCGGCCGGCGAGCCGGAGCGGGCGAACACGGTGGAGAAGATGGCCCCCGAGCACGAAGGCGACCTGCCAGGCGAGCTCGGCCCCCCAGCGGGCGAGAGCTCGCGTGTTCGCTAGTCCTGTAGCCAAGGGTCAGCGTTCTGGCGATGTGCTGACATGACGGCCTCGACTCCGTCCTACGACGTGCTGATCCACGGCGGGACGGTGTACGACGGGAGTGGCTCGCCGCCATTCGTCGGCGACGTGGCGATCCAGGGCGACACTATCGCCGCCGTCGGCGCAGCTGGGCCCGCCGCACGTGGTCGGGTGGACGTCGACGTCCACGTCGACGCGGCTGGTTTGGCGGTGGCACCCGGGTTCGTCAACATGCTCTCCTGGGCCGCGGAGGCGCTCATCGCCGACGGGCGCTCACAGAGCAATATCCGCCAGGGCGTGACGCTCGAAGTCTTCGGCGAGGGTCGCTCAATGGGCCCCCTCACCGACGCCATGAAGCGCGACGACCGAGAGCGCCAGGGCGACATCCAGTACGAGATCGCGTGGACCACGCTGGGCGAGTCCCTGGAGTACCTGCAGCGGCGTGGCATCGCGTGCAACGTTGCCTCGTTCGTCGGCGCTACCACGCTGCGGGTCCACGAAGTCGGCCACGAGGACCGCCGGCCGACGACTGACGAGCTGGACCGGATGTGCTGGCTGGCGCGGCAAGCCATGGAGGAGGGCGCGCTGGGAGTCGGCTCGTCGCTCATCTACGCACCGGCCTTCTACGCCGGCACCGACGAGCTCGTCGCGCTGGTCCGAGCGACGGCCCCCTACGGCGGCATGTACATCTCCCACCTGCGCAGCGAGGCGGCCCACCTCCAGGACGCGGTGGACGAGCTGATAACTATCGCGCGCCGGGCCGGCGCGCCAGCCGAGATCTACCATCTCAAGGCGGCCGGGGCGGCGAACTGGTCCAAGATGGACGCGGTCATCGATCAGGTCCAATCCGCCCGAGCCGAGGGCCTGAGGATCACGGCCGACCTGTACCCGTACACTGCCGGCTCGACGGGCCTGAATGCGACGATGCCGCCGTGGGTCCAGGAGGGCGGCCACCAGGCCTGGGTGGCTCGGCTGCGGGATCCGTCCATTCGCGCGCGCCTGCGCCAGGAGATGGCCAGCCCGACCGACCAGTGGGAGAACATGCTGCTGATGGCGGGCTCGCCGGACAACATCTTGCTGGTCGGCTTCCAGAGCGAAGCGCTGAAGCCGCTGACCGGCAAGACTCTGGCCGAGGTGGCAGCTCTGCGCCGAGCGACTCCTGAGGACACCATCATGGACCTCGTGATCGAGGACCACAGCCGTGTGCAGGCCATCTACTTCATGATCGACGAGGACAACATGCGGAAGGCCATACGGCAGCCGTGGGTGAGCTTCGGGTCGGACGCGAGCTCCCAGGCGCCAGAGGGTGTTTTCTTGCAGTCGAGCACCCACCCGCGCGCCTATGGCTGCTTTGCTCGGGTGCTGGGTCGGTACGTTCGCGACGAACGGATCATCCCGCTGGCGGAGGCGGTGCGGCGGCTCAGCCGACTGCCCGCTGACAATCTGGCACTGGAGCGTCGCGGCCGGCTCGCCGAGGGCTACTTTGCCGACGTGGTCGTCTTCGATCCCGACCGGATCCAGGACCACGCCACGTACCAACGGCCGCAGCAGTACGCGACAGGGGTCGAGCACGTGTTTGTCAATGGCGTGCAGGTGCTGAAGAACGGTGAGCACACCGGCGCCACACCGGGACGCGCCCTACGCGGCGCTGGCTACCGCGGCGCCGCCGCGCGCCAGTAGCAAGAGGCCACGACTAGGGACGAGAGTCAAAAGTTAAGGGGTTAGCGGCGTCCTCGTCCATCCCTCTGGCTACCCCGCGATGGAGAAAATCTGCTATCTCGGCGGGCTCGTAGCCGAGCTCGCGCAGGATCTCCACTGTGTGCTCGCCCTGGCGCGGGGGGTGGCGGGTGATCGCGCCGGGCGTTGCGTGCAGGCGGACGGGGACGCCCACCGAGTGGAAGACGCCAGTGTCCAGGCCCGGGTGCGGCACGTCCTGGACGATCGTCCGCGCCGCCACCTGGGGATCGGCGAACACCTCGTCCATCCGGTTCACCGGGCCCGCCGGAACGTTCGCGTCCCACAGCAGACGGCACCACTCGGCCGCCGGCCGCTTGCGCAGCTCCTGACTCAAGATCTCGACCAGCTCTTGCCGGTGCCGCACCCGGTCCTGGTTCGTGCGGAACCGCGGGTCGTCCGCCAACTCGGGCCGGCCAATGACCGCGCCCAGGCGGCGGATCTGCGCGTCCTGGCCGCTCGGGAGGTAGATCGGCCGGTCGGCCGTCGGGAAGAGGTCGTACGGGGCGATCATCGGGTGGCTGTTGCCGTAGGCTCGCCCCACCAGCCCAGCGTTCAGGTAGCTCGTCGTGTGCGGGTGCAAGATGGCCAGCAGCGACTCCAGCAGCGAGACCTCGACCTTCTGGCCCACGCCCGTCGTGGCGCGGCTGTGCAGCGCCAGCAGGATCGCCTGGCTCGCGAACAGCCCGGTGGCCATGTCGGCGATGGCGATGCCCACCTTGAGCGGCTCGCCGCCCGGCTCGCCGTTGACGCTCATGATGCCGCCGAACGCCTGCAGGGCGCCGTCGTAGCCGGCCACCGTCGCGTACGGGCCGGTGCGCCCGAAGCCCGAGATGCAGGCGTAGATCAGGCGCGGGTTCAGATCGCGCAGCGACTCGTAGCCAAGGCCCCAGCGCTCCATGCCACCGGTCTTGAAGTTCTCGATCAGCACGTCGCTGGTCGCCGCCAGGCGCCGCGCGATCTCCTGGCCGTCGCGCGTCGCCAGGTCCAGGACCATGCCGCGCTTGTTGCGGTTGATCCCCATGAAGTAGGAGCTCTGGCCGTCGACGAACGGGGGCCCGTAGGTGCGCGTCTCGTCGCCGGCTGGCGGCTCGACCTTGATGACGTCGGCGCCGTGGTCGGCGAGCATCATGCAGCAGAAGGGGCCGGCCAGCACGCGCGACAGGTCGAGCACGCGCAGCCCGTCCAGCGCGCGGCGGCTCATCGGCCCAGACTAACACGACGGCTCGTAAAACCCTTGTCAGGCGGTCCCTTTGTCGGCGAGCATGGTTGTGTCGCCGGCGGCGGCCAAGCTTGTGACGTTCGACTTCGAACAGCCCCTGGTCCTGGCGCTCCTCCCCGTCGCCCTGGGGCTGGTGTTCCTGCTGTGGCGGACCAGCCGCGCCTACATGCCGCCCGTCCGCCGGCGCGCGTCGCTCGTCCTGCGCCTGGCCAGCGTCGCCCTGCTCGTGCTCGTCCTCGCCAGTCCGCTGGTGCAGCTGCGGGCCAACGAGCTCGCCGTCGCCGTCCTGCTCGACCGCTCGGATAGCATCTCGCCGGCCGCGCGCGCTCAGCAGGAGCAGTGGCTGGACCGCGCGCTCGCCGCCAAGGGCGCCCAGGACCGCCTGGCCATCGTCACCTTCGCCGGCGACGCCACTGTCGAGCGGCCGCTGACCAGCGACGCCCAGCTCCCCCGCCTCTCCGTCGACGCCAATCTCCACTCGTCCCGCACCGACATCGCCGCCGCCATCCGCACCGGCCTCGCGGCCCTGCCGCCAGACGCGGCGCGCCGCCTCGTCCTGCTCTCCGACGGCAGCGAGAACCTCGACCACGCCGAGCCGGCCGCGTCCCTCGCCGCCGCGGCCGGGGTGCCCCTGGACGCCGTCCCCCTTGACCAGTCAAGCGGCCCCGAGGTCCTCGTCCAGGGGCTCGACGCGCCTGCCCAGCTGCGTGAAGGCGACCGCTTCAGCGTCACGGCGCGCATCCAATCCACTGTCGCCCAACACGCCACAGTGCACCTGCTGGTCGACGACCGCGTCGCCGCCACCCAGGCCACCGACCTGGACCAGGGCGTCAGCCGCTTCGTGATCCCCATGGAGCCGCTGCCGCCGGGGCACCACGTGCTGCGCCTGCAGCTCGAGGCCGACCAGGACACGCTCCCGCAGAACAATACCGCCGGCGCCTACGTGGTGGTCAGTGGCTCGCCCCGCGTGCTCATCGTCGAAGGCGCCCCGGGCGAGGGGCAGTTCCTGGCCGACGCGCTGCGCACGGCCGGTCTCCAGGTCGACCTCGCCGAATCACACACCGCGCCGCTCGCGCCCGACCAGCTCCGCGGGTACGCCAGCGTCGTCCTGGCCAACGTCCCCGAGAGCGATCTCGTCCCAAGCCAGCTGGACGCGCTGAAGAGCTACGTGCGGGACTACGGCGGCGGGCTCGTCGCCGCTGGCGGCGACAAGGCCTTCGGTCCCGGCGGCTACGCCCGCACGCCGCTGGAGGACATGCTGCCGGTCCGCATGGATCTCCGCGGCCGGTCCGTCTCCGCGAGCACCGCCATGATGCTGGTCATCGACACCTCGGGCTCGATGGGGGAGAACGTCGGCGGCGGGACCACCAAGATGGAGCTCGCCAAGCAGGCGGCCGTGGCCGCTGCCGAGCTCCTGGGCGAGTACGACCAGATTGGCATCATCGCCTTCGAGGACACCCCGCGTTGGGTCATCCCGCTGACGCCAGCCACCGATCTTGGCGCCATCGAGTCCGCTATCAGCGTCATGGAGCCGGGCGGCGGCACCGAGATCTACACGGCCGTCAAGACCGCCTACGACTCGCTCGCCAACGTCGACGCCAAAGTGAAGCACATCATTCTGCTCACCGACGGCGAGGCGCCACGCGGGCCGTACGAGCAGCTTACCCAGCAGATGCGTGACAACCACGTCACCTTGAGCACCATCGGTATCGGGCAGGACGCCGACACCGCTCTGCTGCAGGAGCTGGCCCGGCTCGGCAACGGCCGCTACTACGACGGCAACGATGCCTTCGACCTGCCCCGGCTCGTCGTGAAAGAGACCCAGCAAGTGCAGCGGGCGGCCATCGTCGAAGAGGACTTCCAGCCAATCCGCGTCAACGCCAGCCCCGCGCTGGACGGCATCGATACCAGCGCCCTGCCGCCGCTGCGTGGCTACGTCGCCACGACGCCGAAACCCGAGAGCAGCGTCCTGCTCGCCTCCAAGCAGGTGGATCCCGTCCTGACGGAGTGGCAGTTCGGCCTGGGCCGGGTGATGGCCTGGACGTCCGACGTGAAGAACCGCTGGTCGTCGCGGATGCTCGCATGGCCCCAGTTCAGCCAGTTCTGGGCGCAGGTGGTCAAGCGCACCATCCGCCCACCGGAGGACCCGAACCGCCAGGCCACGATGACCATCGAGGGCAACCAGGCGCACATCACGCTCGACGCCCAGACCGGCGTGGAGGCCGCGCAGCGGCGCTACCTGAACTTCCTGCCGACGTCGGCCCTGGTCGTGGACCCGCACGGCGCCGACCACCGGATAACCCTGCCGCAGGTCGCGCCGGGCCGCTACGCGGCCACCATGCCCGTCGAGGACGACGGCGTCTACACCGTCCAGGTCATGCAGACGAACGCCGATAGCACGGTGGCCAGCCAGTCCAGCGGTTTCGTGGTGCCGTACTCGCCCGAGTACCGCGCCGCGGGTGTCGACCAGCACTTCCTCGAGGGCCTCGCCGCCCGAACCGGTGGGCGCGTTCTCCACGATCCCGAAGAGGCTTTCGTCCACGATCTGCCCGCCGTCGGCGCGCCCCGCCCCCTGTGGCCGTACCTGCTGGTGGCTGCCGCGCTCCTGTTTGTGGCGGACGTGGGCGTGCGCCGGGTGCGGCTCAGCGGCGCCGAGGCCCGGGTCGCTTACCGGTCGGTCCGCCACAAGCTGGGCTACAAGGACGAGCTGCCGGCGCACGTGAGCCGCCCCACCACGCCAGCGCCCGGTCTCGTCGGGGCACCGGGGCTCCTATCCGCGCGAGGCCGAACGGCCGCCGTGGCCGCCAGCGTGCCTGCCATCGCCAGCGGCAGCGTCCCCCAATCCAGCCGACTGCTCGCCGCCAAGCAGCGCGCCGCCCGACGCTGACCCTGAACGTTGAACGTTGAACGTTGACGGCCGCGCTCAGGACGAGAGGCCGAGCGCCTGCGTCGCCAGGAGAACGACGTCCGCCACCGTGACCAGGACGAAGGTGCCCCACCCGAGAACGTTGTAGACGCGGCCATTGCGCAGCTCGCCCATGAGCGCGCGGTCGTTCGCCAGCAGCAGGATGAACAGCAGCGTGACGGGCAGCAGCAGGCCGTTCAGCACCTGGACGCCCACCAGGAGCGGCACCAGTGGGATGGCAGGTACCAGCGCCACGGCCGACCCGAACAGGACGAGAACCGTGAACAGGCCGTAGAAGATTGGTGCGCGGCGGTAGATCAGGCTGACCCCTTTGCGGAAGCCGAAGGCCTCGCTCACGGAGTACGCCGTCGCCACCGGCACGACGCTCGCCGCGAGCAGCGAGGCGCCGAGGAGCCCCACCGCGAACAGCTCCCCCGCGAATTGCCCGGCGATCGGGCGCAACGCCTCCGCCGCGTCGGCCGCGGTGCTGATGCTCGTCACGCCGGCGACGTGGAGCGAGGCGCCCGTGGCGATGATGATGAAGGCCCAGATCAGATTGCCGAAGAGAGCGCCGGTGTAGGCGTCGGCCCGCTCGCTGCCGTAGTGCCGGCGCGGCACCCGGCGCTCCACGATGGCGCTCTGCTGGAACAGCTGCTGGTACGGGGTCACTGTCGTGCCAACCATGGCCACGATGAGCAGCAGGTACTGCGGGTCGCCGCGCAGCGATGGCACGAAGGCCCCGTGCGCCACCTGGCCCCAATCCGGGTGGGCGAGGATGGCGGCAACCGGGTAGGTCAGGAACACGAGCGTCATCACCAGGAACAGCCGCTCCACCCGGCTGTAGCTCCCGTACAGCATCAGGAACCAGATCACCGCGGCGCTGAGGGGGACGGCGATGAAGCGGCTGAGCCCGAAGAGCTCCGCTGCCGCCGCGATCCCCGCGAACTCGCTGACGACGATGCCGCCATTCGCCAGCAGAATGGCCGCGATGGCCAGCAGCGCCCAGCCGATGCCGTAGCGCTCCCGCACCAGGTCCAGCAGGCCGCGCCCCGTGGCCGCGCCCAGGCGCGCCGCCATCTCCTGGACGACCGCGAGCGAGACCGTCAGGATCAGCAGGACCCACAGGAGCTCGTAGCCGAACTGTGCCCCGATCGTGCTGTTGGTGGCGATGCCGCCGGCGTCGTCGCCCGCCGCCGACGAGATCACGCCGGGCTCCAGGATCGCCAGCCAGGCGAACAGCCCCGTCGGCGCACGCCGCAGGCCGCGCAGCTTCACGCTGCGGCCGCGAATGTTGACCCGGATACCTGGTTTGAGGGCGCGCGCCACGGCTGGGGACCACGCGGGTCCTTCAGGGCGGTCACCGCCCGTCGGCGTTGGCGCCGGGCTGCTGCCCGGAGCGTCAGGTAAGTTGCTGAATGGCCATTACTGCGTCATCGTCTCGGCGTCATCCCTATTGCAGGCACGGGAGTGCCAGATTCCAAAGGCCAGCGGGCTCCGCGCCGAAAAGCAGGTTTTGTGCCACTGTGCCACCCGGCCGGTCGGTTGGGAGCCAGCGTGGATACAATCGGAGGCGTCCTGTGCTGACGATCATTCGTGAAGACGTCGATGCCGCGGTTGCCACTGGCGTCACCGCCGAGGATCTGGCCGCGCTGGCGGACGACGGGTACCGCTATGACCTTATTGGAGGCCAGCTGATCCGCGTGTCGCCGGCTGGCTTTCGTCACGGGCGGCTCGCTGCCGAGCTGGCGCGGCGCTTGGGCAACTTCCTCGTCGAGCACCCGAGCTTGGGGGTTGTGGTCGGCGCCGAGACCGGCTTCGTCCTGGCACGTGATCCCGACTCCGTGCTCGGCCCCGACGCGGCCTTCGTCCGCCGCGACCGGCTTCCAGCCGAGGCCGAGTGGGACGGCTATCTCGAGCTCGCGCCCGACCTGGCAGTCGAGGTGGTCTCGCCGCACGACCGCTGGAGCTACGTCACCGACAAGGTCGAGACGTACCTCGCGGCCGGGGTGGCGCTGGTGTGGGTTCTCGACCCGCGGCGCCGCGCCGTTAGCGTCTACCGGGCGGACGGGTCCGAGCAGCGCCTGCGCGCGGCTGGCGGCGACAGCCTAGATGGCGAGCAGGTCCTGCCCGGGTTCCGCCTGCCGCTTGCGGAGCTGTTCGCGGCCTGACCGCTCCTGGTACACTCGTTGCCGCGCGCCGCACGGTGTTGCGTCGACGCGGAACACGCGCAAGAATTTTTGATCTAATCCAGCGCGAAGAGCCGGCCGCACCCGGCTCCTGCCGCCAAGTGTCCGCTCGGCGGGCCTGTCGAAGGGGGGAAGCTTCGACGGGCGCCCGAGGGGGAAGGGTCAGGAGCCGCCATAGCACGTCTCGCCAGGGGGAAGCTCGGGTGTCGGTAGCAGCCGGCCCGGCACGTCAACACCCGGTCCGCGGGCATCGGCCGGGGTTGCGCGTCGCCGTGAGCGTTGGCCACCCAACCCTGGGCCCCGCGGGCCCCCGCCGCTACGCCAACGCGCTGGTGGGCGCGCTGTCCCAGCGCCGCTCGGACGTCGAGGTCGACGTCGTGCCGCTGGTCGCGCCCGTCCACGGGGCCGCCGCGCGCCGCGCCTGGGACTTGCTCGGCGCTCCCCTTGCCGCGCGCCGGGTGGGTGCGGACCTCCTGCACTGCCTGGGCATCTACCCGCCGCTGCCGCTGCCTGGCGGCATCCCGGCCGTGCTGACCGTCCACGACCTGGCGGTTCGGTGGGTACCGCGCACCTTCCCGCCCGTGAACCGAACGCTCGGCTGGTCCCTGTGGAGCCGCCTGGCGCGGCGCGCCGATGCCTTCGTCGCCGTGTCGGCCAGTACCGGCCGCGATCTGGTCGATCTCCTGGGTGTCGAACCCGGGCGCGTTCACGTGGTCCCGCACGGGGTGGCCCCGGTGTTCCACCCGCGGCCGCGCGACGAGGTCGCCGCCGCCCGCCAGAAGTACGCCCTGGTCGAAAAGTACTTCCTGGCCGTTGGCACCGTGGAGCCGCGCAAGAACCTGGCAGCTGTCGTCGCGGCGCTCGACCCCGTCCGCCGGACCCGCCCAGAGGTCGGCCTGGCGATTGTCGGCGCGCCTGGCTGGGGGACGCGGCCGCTGGTCGACCGGCTGCGGTCAGGGGCGGCCAGCTCGGGCGCGCGGTACCTGGGCCGGGTGCCGGACGCGGATCTGGCCGCCCTGTACTCGGGGGCGCTGGCGCTGGTGTACCCGTCGCTGTTCGAGGGCTTCGGCCTGCCCGTGCTGGAAGCGATGGCCTGCGGCTGTCCGGTGGTGACCTCGGCGCGCGGCGGGCTGGCGGAGCTGGCGCGGGACGCGGCCGTGTGCGTCGATCCCCTCGCCGTCGCCGACATCGCCGCCGCCATGGCGCGCATCGCCGACGACGAGGTGCTGCGCCGGCAGCTCCGCCGCCGCGGCCGCGACCGGGCGGCGCGGTACACGTGGCAAAGCGCCGCGGACGGGACGCTGGCGGTCTACCGGCAGGCAGCCGCGATGGCGTTGGCTGGGGGGCGGCGATGACCGCGGCGACTGGCGCCGCGGCATCGCTCGTTTCGGCACTCGCTGTGGCGACACCCCCCGTGACGACACCCCCCGTGACGACACCTCCCGTGCCTGCGCCGATCGTCTTCATGGGCCTGCTCGGCTGGGACAGCCACAACGCCGAGGAGCTCCAGCTCGTCTGCCAAATGGCCCGCCGCGGCCACCCGGTCGTGTACCTGGCGCCGCTGGGCGTGCGCGACCCGGGCCCGCGCGGGCTCGGCGACGGACTCCGCCGCCTGCGCCGCCGCGCCCCCCGGCGCCGCCTGCCTCCAGGCGTCCATCCGGCCGCACTGGCCGTCTTGCCGGGCCGCACCTTCGGCCCCATTGCCCAGCTCAACCAGCACCTCGTGCGCTGGCGCCTGGCTGCCGTGCTCCGCTCAGCGGCGGTCGCGCGACCAATCCTGTGGCTGCGGCTGCCCACGCCCGAGCTCGTCGACGGCATCGACGCCTTGCGCCCCCGCGCTGTCGTCTACGAGCGCATCGACGATTATGCTGCCTACCCGCAGTACGCCGCCGCCGACCGCGACCGCTTGCGGCGCTACGAGGAGCGGCTGGTGGCCCGAGCCGACCTGGTCATCACACTGACGGCGACCGTCGCCGAGCGCCTGCCGCCGCGGGCCAGCCCGTCGTGCCGCACGTGCGTCGTCCCCCTGGGGGTCGATCTCGACAGCTTCGGGCGCCCGCCCGGGCCCGTCCCGCCCGACCTCGCCCGCCTGCCACGCCCCCGCCTCGGCGTGGTCGCCGGACTCGACGAGCGCGTCGACCTCGACCTCCTCGCTCACCTGGCCGCCGCCGAGCCCGGCTGGTCAGTCGTGCTCGTCGGCCCGGCGCCAGCCGTCCGCCGGGACCGAGCCCCTCCCCCCGTTCCGCCCAACGTGCATCTGCTCGGGCGGAAGCCGTACGAGCTCGTCCCCGAGTACCTCGCCGGGCTGGACGTGTGCCTCATCCCGTACCGACGCACCCGCTGGACGGAGGGCTGCTTCCCCGCCAAGCTCCTCGAATACCTGGCCAGTGGTCGACCTGTCGTCGCGACCGACCTGCCAGCTCTCGCTCCCTACGCGACGGTCGTCGACCTCGCGCCCGACGCGGCCGGCTTCCTGGCTGCCTGCCGGCGCGCCGTCCTGGACGCGGACCCTACCCGGGTGGCGCGCCGGCGCGCCGTCGCCGCCGCCGGGTCACTCCACGCTCGCTGCGCCACCCTCGATGAGCTCCTCGGTTCTCTCCCCGCCTAGCCGGCCGCGAACGGTCCGGCCGCTTCCCCGGCGCAGGCCGCTGGCCGTCGCCGCCGTCGTCGTGGTCGCCGCGCTCCTGTTCCCCGTCGCCAGTGCCCTGGGCTTCTTTGGACCCCGCCTGTACCTCATCGTGAGCCAGGACCCGGCTGAGCTGCGCCCTTATGGCGGGTACATCGGCGCGTACGGGCTCGTCGAGCTCTCCTTCGGGCGGGTGGCCCGGCTCCACTACGGCGACTCGAAGAGCCTGGACGGCGTGTACCAGGAGCGGCTGGCGCGGGGCGAGATCGATACCTCAACGTCCCCGGAGCTGACGCATCTGTACGCCCCAGGCCTGTCGCCCGATTTCCCGACCACTGCCCGCGTCATGGTGGACGCCTACGGCACGATGACCGACGATTGGCCAGGCGGCGTCGTCGCCGTGGACCCCACCATCGCCAGCGCGCTCCTCGGTATCGTCGGCCCGCTCGACGTGCCGGGCGAGCCCGAGACAGTCACCGAGGCCAACCTGGTGCCACTGGTCCTGAAGCACACGCAGGACTTCGCGGCCGAGGACGGCGACCGGAAGCAGTTCGTGTACGACCTTGGGCTGGAGCTCATGGGCCGCATCCGCGCCCTGCCGCCCACCGCGTGGCCCGCGCTCGTCGGCGCTCTCGCCAGGGGCGCTGACGAGCGCCACCTCCAGGTCGCCCTGGACGACCCGCTGCTCCAGCGCCTCATCCACGACCGCGGCTGGGATGGCGCTTACCCACACCCGCCGCCTGCCGACGACTTCGTCGCCGTCGTCGACACCAACGTTGGCTACAACAAGGCGAACCTGGTCACGCTCCAGGAGCTCGACTACGCCGTTGCGCTCGGGCCAGCCGGCGCCGCCGACGCCACGCTGACGGTGACCTACACGAACCAGGGCACCGGCGGCCTGGGTTTTCGGACCGAGGACATGCCGTACCTCCACGAGGCGGTCTACGACGCCGACGTCCAGGTGTACGTGCCCGCGGGGTCGCGGCCGGCGCCGGGGACACGCGGGGGCGGGGACGACCTCCAGCTGCGACGGGCCGTGCTCCAGGACCACGTCGTCGTCCCACCCGGTGCCCGGCAGGCCATCACTTTCCAGTACCGCGTACCTGCCCCGACCCCTGACGCGGGCCGGCTCCGGTACGGCCTCCTGGTGCGGAAGCAGGCGGGGACTGACGGGGTGCCCGTGGCCCTGCACGTGACTGGCCCAGACGGTTGGCGCGCCCTGGACACGGGGCAGCGGGAGTGGCAGGCCGGCGCCCAGCTCTCGGTCGACCAGCGCTTCTCCGTGACCTTCGAGCGGGTGGGCGGCTGACATCTCGGGCCCATGCGCATCCTGTTCATCACCCCCGAGCTTCCCAACCGGCTGCACCGCATCCGTGCGCTCACCCTGCTGCGCGGCCTGGCCCGGCGGCACGAGATCGACCTGGTCTCGCTGGCGCACCAGCAGCCGGCGCCGGCGACGGTGGCCGAGCTCCAGCCTCTGTGCCGCCGCGTCGACTGGGTCCTCCAGCCCCGCTGGCGCTCGCTGGTCTCGGCGACACGAGGGTTGCTGAGCGCTGCGCCCCTGGAGGCATGCTACGAGCGGTCGCCCGGATTGGCCCGCCTGGTCACGCGGCGCCTGGCCGAACGCTCATACGACCTCGTCTACGTCAAGCGGCTGCGGATGGCCCAGTACGCGCCCATCGGCCTGCCGCGCGTGCTCGACCTCACCGACTCGATGGCGCGGTTCTACGACCTGGGGTGGCGGCGCGCTCCGTGGCCGGCGAAGGCGCTTTTCCTGGAGGAGTGGCTGAAGCACCGCGCCTACGAGCCGCGGCAGGCCGCGCGGTTCGCGCGCTGCCTGGTGGCATCGCCGGTCGATGCGGCCTATCTGCGCCGCGCGTTCGGGTTGGACAACGTAGTGGTCGTTCCCAACGCGGTAGACACGGAGTACTTCTGCCCTCGGAGCGCGGCCGAGCCGGCAGGCGCCGAGACGTTCGTCCTGAGTGGCCTCATGGACAAGCTGGTCAACGTGGACGCCGCCCAGTACGCCTGCTCGACGATCTGGCCACGGGTGCGCCGGCGTCTGCCTACGGCGCGACTGCGGCTCGTGGGGCCGAAGCCCAGCCGCGCCGTGCGGGCGCTGGACGGGCGAGACGACGTGCGCGTGGTGGGCTTCGTGCCGGACGTGCGGGACGAGATCGCGAGCGCGACGGCCGTGCTCGTGCCGCTGCGCGTCGGCACCGGCACCAAGAACAAGGTGCTGCAGGCGCTGGCGATGGCGCGCCCGGTGGTGACGACCAGCGTGGGCAACGAAGGGCTGGACGCGGTGCATGGCGAGCACCTGCTGGTCGCCGACGAGCCGGAAGGCTTCGCGGACGGGGTCGTGGCCCTGAGCCAGGCGCCCGCCCGGCGGCGGGCGCTCGGCGAGGCCGGGCGCGCCTGGGTGACCGAGCGCTACGGGGTGGACAGCGTGGCAGCGCGCCTCGAGCGGGTGCTGGAACAGGTGGCCGCGGGGTGACTGGGCTCATTGCCAAGGTCGGGGTCAAGGTCACCGCGGTGGTCTGCACGCGCGATCGGCCCACGCTCCTGGCTGGCTGTTTGCCCTCCCTGGTCGCCTGTACCTACCGGCCCCGCGAGGTGGTGGTCGTCGACCAGAGCGCCGACCAGCGAACCCGCGACGTCGTCCGCCCGTGGCAAGCCGTCACGCCCGACCTCGTGTACGTGCCGACCGACACCCGCGGCGTCTCGGCGGCGCGGAACCTCGCCTGCGCCCACGCCTCCGGCGAGGTTGTCGCCTTCACCGACGACGATTGCGTCGTGGAGCCCGGCTGGCTGGACGCCATCGTGGCCGAGCTTCAAGCCGAGCCACGGCCGGCGGCCGTCTGTGGACGGGCCCTGCCCCTGGTCGAGGCGCCGCTCGTCGCCGACCCCGTCAGCGTGCGGACCGGGCTCGGGCGCCAGCTGTTCGAGCGGCCGTGCAGCCCGTGGCGCGTCGGGACGGGCAACAACATGGCCTTCGCTAGAGCCGCCCTGGTCGCCGTTGGCGCGTTCGACGAGCAGCTCGGCCCGGGCGCGCGGTTCAAGAACGGCGAGGAGAGCGACCTCTTCTACCGCATGCTGCGCCGCGGCTACCCGGTCCTCTACAGCCCGGCGCCCACCGTGTACCACCGCCAGTGGCGCAGCCCGACCCAGCAGATTACCCTGGCGCGCAACTACGGCATCGGGATCGGCGCCTTCGCCGCCAAGCACATCCGGACCGGCGACCCGCTGCCGCTGCGTACGCTAGGCGGCTGGGTGGTCGCCACGGCGCTCGACCTGGCGCGCCGGCTCCGGCGGCGCGATTGGGCGGGCGCCCAGTCCTCGGCCAACCTTCTGGTCGGCATGGCGGTTGGCGTGGGCCAGATGGCCCGCGGGCCAGGAGGGACGGCGTGGCCGCGTCGGTGATCGTGTGTACCCGCGGGCGGCCGTTCCTGCTCGGCAGGTGCCTCGCCTCGGTCACAGGCCAGCCCGGGCTGGCCGAGCTCATCGTCGTCGCCAATGGGCCGGCGGACGCGGCCACCCTCGGCGTCGCCAGCGAGGCCGGGGCCCGGGCCGTGGCCGAGCCCCGCCCCGGCTCGGGGCCAGCGCGCAACCGCGGCCTGCGGGTGGCGCGCACGGACCTGGTGGCGTACCTGGACGACGACTGCGAGGCCGAACCCGGCTGGCTCCCCGCCCTCCTCGCGCCCTTCGCCGAGCCCGAGGTGCACGCCGTCGCCGGCCAGGTGCTGCCGACCGAGCTGGCTACCCCCGCCCAGCGGCTGTTCGACAGCTACTTCCCGTACTCCAAGGGCGCCACGCGCCGCGCCTTCGGGCAGAGCTCGCGGCACTACCCCTTCCCCCTGAACGCCAACGAGATGGGCACGGGCGCCACGATGGCCTTCCGCGCCGACACCGTCAGACGCCTCGGCGGCTTCGTGAACGCGCTGTCGGCGGGCGGGCCGGCCCGCGGCGGCGAAGACCTGCACCTGTTCTACGCGGTGCTCCAGGCCGGCTACCGCCTCGTCTACGAGCCGTCCGCCCGCGTCCACCACCGGCACCCGGCCACGCCGGCCGATCTCGACCGCGTGTTCTTCGACTACGGCGTCGGCCACTTCGCCTACCTGACCCACTGCCTCGTGGCCGGGCACGACCTCCGCGCTGCCCGCCGGGCCGCGGCCATCCTGTTCTTCTACGCCCGCCGCCTGGTGGCCGGGGCGAGCGCCGACCTGCCACGGCGGTACCTGCTGCGCCACCTCGTCGGCAGCTGCCTCGGGCCGCTGCTGTACCTCGCCGCCCGGCGCGCGTATGCCTGAGATGCTCGTCCGACGATCGGTGGCGACGGCGCCATCGCCGGCGGCCGACAGGGTGGCCGCCGCCCTCGCGCCCAGTCTGGGTGAGCGCGTCGAGCTGACGCTGGCGGAGCGGCGCGTCGGCTGCGACCTCTACCGGGCGCGGACCAGCGGCCGTGGCAACTCTATCCACTCTACCCCCACCCCGCTGATCGTGAAAGTGGGGCCGGTGGCCTGGCTGGCGCACGAGGCGGACTGCCTGCGGCGCGCGGCCTTCCTGGTCGGCGCGCTGGCGCCGCGACTGGTCGGCTTCGCCGCGTGCGGCGATGGGCTCGCCGCGTTGGCCATGGAGCGCGTGCCGGGCGACCAGGTCGCGCCGGGTACACTCGCCCGCGGAGCCTGGCGCACCCTGCTGGCGGGCCTGGTTCGCCTCCATGGCCAGGGGCCTGACAGACCTGCCTCGTGCTGGCCGCTGGCCGAGAACGCCCTGCCCCTGGGTGGCGCGCCGCCCTGCGCCGTGAGCATGGTCGCGCTACGCCCGCTGCTTGCGGCCGAAGCGCAGGGAGTCCCGAGTCTCGATGCCGCCGCCGCGCTGGAGCTGTTCGACTCTCTCCTGGGCGAGGTCCAGGCCGCGCGCCGCCTGTTCGCCCGGGCGCCCCGCTACGTGCACGCCGACCTGTGGCCGGAGAACGTCCTGGTCCACGGGGCCTGCTGCGTCCTGGTCGACTGGGCCTGGCTCACCGCCGCCGACTACGCTCTGGACCTGGCCAATCTCAAGCTGCTCCTGGACTGGGCCTGGCCAGCCTGGCGGGCGCACCTTGCCTTCGAGCGCGCGCTGCGCCTCTATGCGCTCCGCTTTGGTGACACCAGCCTGCCCGAGCGCATGCGGGTCTACCTGCCCCTGGTGTCGCTCGTCCACCTGGTGCAGTTTGGTCGCGGCGGCCACGCCGACCCGGCCAACAGGGCCGCCATGCGCGCCTGTCTGGCGACGGCGCGGCGCGACCGCCAGCTGTGGGCCCTGGCCCGCCCGTGGCAGCGCATTGCCTACGCCCTGCGCCACCGCCTGCCGAGCGAGTACGCCGCGGACGGGACCCTTGACGGGGACTGAGGTGTGACGACGGACGCCGAGCGCCGGCTGGCGGCCAGCGCCCTGAGCCAGGCCGGCTCCACCGCGCTCGGGCTCGCGGGTGGCGTTGGGCTCTCCATCCTCGTCGCCCGCGCGCTCGGGCCAGACGAGATGGGCGGCTACGCGCTGGCCCTGATGATCGTCACCGCCCTGGAGGCGGTCGCCGGCTTCGGGCTGGCGCGGACGGCTGTCCGGTTCATCGCTGGGCAGGCCGGCACCCCCGAGGCGGCGGGTGTGCTCCGCTGGCTGCTGGTCCGGCGGCTGGTTGCCGCTGCCGTCGCCACGGTGGCGCTGGTCGCGGCTGCCCCGCTCTTTGGCGCCCTGTTCCACGACGACAGGCTGCCACCACTCCTGGTCGTCGGATCGCTGGTCCTGCTGACCAATCTCCCGGCGAGCGTGCTGGAATCGGCGCTCGAAGGCCTGTCCCGCTTCGACCTGCTGGCCAGGGTCACCCTCGGGGGGACGCTCCTGTACGGCGGGACCACCCTCCTGGCCCTGGCGCTCGCGGGCAGCGCGCTCGCCGTCCTTGCCGCCCAGGCGGTCTCCGGCCTCGCCATTCTGGGGCTGTTAGCCCTGTCCGCGCGCCGCGCCGGCGCCCTGTCCCGGCGCGCGCCAGCCCCGGACGCCGCCGCTTCCCAGCGTCTGCTGCGCTTCGCCCGCCAGGGCTACCTGCTCAGCTTGCTCAGCTTCGTGGTGCACGACCGCGTGGAGGTGCTCGTCCTGGGCGCATTCTCCACCGAGCAGCAGGTCGCGTTCTACTCGGTGGCTCTCAGCGCTGCCGAGGCGGCCATGCGGCTGGGCCCCCTCATCGTGGCGACCGTCTTCTTCCCGCTGCTGGCGGCCGATTGGACGCGCGCCGACCGGCCGGCGCTGGCCGCCCGCTACGGCCAGTGCGTGCGGTACGTGGCGCTCACGACCATGCCGCTCGCGCTCGTCGGCGGCGTCGTCGCCGAGGCCGGGGTGGCTCTGGTGTTCGGCCCGTCGTACCGGCCCATGGTGCCGGTCCTGCGCCTCAGCCTCCTCGGCGCCGCGGCCGCGGCCCTGGCCGAGCCGCCCGCGGCTGTGCTCGCCGCCGCCGAGCGCCAGGATTGGCTCCTGCGTGTGCGCGGCCCGCTCGCCGTGAGCGCCCTGGTGCTGGACGTCGCTCTCGTGCCCGCCTTCGGCGCGGTCGGCGCCGCGTGCGCCAACGTCGCCGTCGCCGGCGTCGACCTGGTGGCCGTCGGCCTCCTGACCCGGCGCCTGGGTGCGGCCACGCCAGTCCTCGGTCTTGGGATTCCGCTGCTCGCCGGCGGGTTGGCGGCGGTCGCTGCCGCCCCGACTCTGGGCGACCGAACCGATGCCCCTCGTCTGATCCTCGCCCTGCTCGTTGGAGGAGCCGTGTACGTCACCACGTTGATTGCCGCCCGCTTCTTCACGCCCGAAGACGCCGCCATCGTCGCGCCTCTCGTCCGTCGCTTTCGGGGCGCGCCGGCCATCGTCCCGTAGCCCGTAAGCCGTAAGCCGTAAGCCCCATGGACAAGCAGAAGCGACGCGAGCTCGAGAGCGAGTACGTCCAGCCGGACCACTGGAACTACAAGTCGGACCCGTACGAGCTGCGCAAGTACGACCAGACTCTGGCGCTCATCGGAGGCCAACGCTACGCCAGGGCTCTCGAGATCGGCTGTAGCGAGGGCGTGTTCACCCGTCGTCTGGCATCGGTGGCCGACGACGTCCTGGGCCTCGACATCGTTCCCGTCGCCCTCGAGCGGGCCCGTGCCGAGTGCGCCGGGCTCGACAACGTGCGGTTTCGTCTGTTCGACCTCGACGCCGATACGCTGGACGAGCAGTTCGATCTGATCTCCTGCGCCGAGATCCTCTACTACATCCGCTGGACGCACCTGCGGCCGGTGGCGCGCAAGATAGTGCGCTGGCTGCGCCCCGGCGGGTACCTCGTGGCCGTGCACGCTCTGAGCGAGCACGTGGCGGGCTGGGGCTATGGCCCCAAGGGCGCCGAGGCGACCCACCGGCTGTTCGAGCGGCCCGGGCTGGCGCGCCTTCGGGACCAGCGCGAAGACGGCTACATGCTGACCCTGTTCCGCAAGACCGGACAGATACCTGGCTCGCCATGGGCCGATCTCGTCGAGGACCTGTGCGGCCAGAACTACCCGGCGCTCGCCGGCGGCGCCCTGCGCCGGGCACGCGGCTGGTGGCGCCGGCCAGCCGCCGAGCCGGGAGACTCCTGATGGTGGCCAGCGCGAGCGTGCCGCGCGTGTCGGTGGTCATCCCGTCGTTCAACCGACGCGATCCGCTCCTGGGAACTCTCGACGCTCTGGCCGGCCAGACCTACCCGAGGGACCGCTTCGACGTGGTCGTCTCGCTGGACGGCTCGACCGACGGCTCCCGCGAGGCGCTCCAGCAGCGCCGCGGCGCGTGGGGCGACCGTCTGCGGGTGCTGTGGCAGCCGAACCAGGGCGCAGGCCGAGCGCGCAACCGTGGCGCCGAGCTCGCGGACGGCGAGATCCTGCTCTTCCTCGACGACGACATCCTGGCCGCGCCCGACCTGGTCGCCGCCCACGCCCGCGCTCACCGCCAGCGTGCGTCCGACGTCGTCCTCGGTCGCCTCCTGCTCGTCCCCCAGGCGCGCGCCGGTACGGGAGTGGTGGTGCGCTGGGAGCAGGAGTGGTACGACCGCCACTTCGTCGAGATGGGCCAGCCGGGCTACCTCTTCGCCTGCTGGGACTTTTTCGCCGGCAACGTCTCCCTGACGCGCCAGGCGTTCTGGGACGCGGGCGGTTTCGACGAGACGTTCACGAACTACGGCTGCGAGGATTGGGAGCTGGGCCTGCGGCTGCTCAAGGCTGGCTGCCAGTTCTCGTACTGCGCGGAGGCTGTTGGCGAGCACCGCTACGGGGTCGACTTCGCTGGCTACCAGCACCACGCGTACTGGGACGGGCGTTCCGAGGTCCGGTTCGCCCGCAAGTACCCGGAGATCAAGGCGGCGCTCCAGCTCGGGCCGTACTACCAGGGCTCGCTGCGGCGCCGCCTGGTGCGGCGCACCTTCCGGTCGGTGCCGGCGATGTGGCCAGCGACCATCGCCGCCGCGGCGCGCCTCTACGGCTGGGCCGAGGGCGCCGGCCGGCCGCGCCTGGCGGCGCGGCTGCTGCGGCTGGTGTGGGGCTACCGCTACTGGCGCGGGCTGTGCGACGAGCTCGGTGGCCCGGGCGCTGCCGACGGCTTCGTCGGCTTCCGCGTGCCTATCCTGCTCTACCACCGCGTGACGGACGCGCCTCACCCGGCGTTGGCCGAGTACGCCGTCTCGCCCGCCACGTTCCGCCGCCAGCTCTCCTGGCTGCGCGGGTCCGGCCACCACGTTGTCTCGCTGTCACAGGTCTACGACGCCTACCGTGGCGCCGCCCCCCTGCCACCGCGACCGGTCGTCGTGACCTTCGACGACGGCTACCAGGACGCGGCTGCTGGCCTGGCCATCATGCGCCAGTTCGGCTACCCCGCCACCCTCTTCGTTGTGGCTGACCGGGTTGGCGGCTGGAACGACTGGGATGCGGACGTCGGGCCGCCGGCAACACCTCTGCTTGGTTGGGAGGCGCTGCGCGAGCTCGCCGCCGCGGGCACGGAGATCGGCGGCCACTCCGCCACGCACCCGCGGCTGCCGCGCCTCTCGGACCGCGAGCTCGACGTGGAGCTCCGCTGCTCGCGCGCCCAGATCGAGCAGCGGCTGGGCCGGGCCGTGCGCTGGTTCGCCTACCCCCACGGCGAGTACGACCCGCGGGTCCGCCAGGCCACCCAGGCCGCCGGCTACCAGGCGGCCTTTACCATAGAGGGTGGCCTGGCGGCGGCCTGCGACGACCTGCTCCAGCTTCCCCGTATCCCGCTTGACGAGCGGGACGGCGTCGTCGGCCTTGCCTGCAAGCTCGCCACCGGCGACGATTGGTGGACAGCTGTCAAGCGGCGCGTCCCGCTGCCGGTGAAGCGGGTAGCCTGGCGCGCTCAGCTCGCCTGATTAGCCTGCATTATTCGTGATGCGTGGACCAGCACGAGGCCGCTCATGGTGAGCCTGTCAAGACCCGCTCAGGGTGAGCCTGTCGAACCACGCCGCGCCACTGTCCGGAGCTGCCCATGTCTACCTCTGCCAACCCCGGCCGGCATCTCGTCGCCAACGAGCGAGCCGCCCGCCGCTGCCTCTGGCTGGGCCAGCTGGAGCAGGCGCGGCCGTATCTGCTGGCCCTGTCGCGCGAGTACCTGCGGCGCGTTTACGCCGGCACCTTCCGCCCCGACGAGACCGTCGCGGCGCTCGCGGCGGCGCTCCTGGCTCGCGGCCCAGCGGGGGTGCAGGCCCTCGTTCCCGCCCTCGAGGCGTGCCTGGACCTCTACGGAGACGCGGGCCGGCTCGGGCTCGTGGCCCAGTTCGCGGCCGTTGCCCAGGCGTACCCGTCGTCCAACGCCGCGCCGTCTCCGCTCCTGCCCTCCGCGGAGGCCGCCGTCTCCCGGGCGCTCCAGGCTATCGAGCGGTGTGACCGGGCGGCGCTCGCGGAGGCGCTGCGGGCGCTCGCGCGGCTTCGGCTCAAGGTAGCAGCGGCCCCAGCGGATGACCCGGGGGCGGGGGTGGACCTGCCACTCGGCGCGTTGGCGCAGCTGGCGCTGCACCTGGGCTGCCCCCTCCTGGACCTGGATCTGGATCTGGATCTAGATAAAGATCTCCTGGGTACCGTGCCGCCAGCTCTGGTCCACACGGCGCCAGCCTGGTGAGAGAGGAGAGAGGAGAGAGGAGAGCTGATGCCTACCTGGCTGACGCGCCGCCGTCCGCGGCCTGGAGGTTCGGCGTGCCCGGCTCGACCAGCCCATCGCCCGGCAGGTAGCGCCAGGCCGACGGCGGCCAGTAGGTGACCCACGCCTGGCCAACCAGCGCGCTGGCCGGCACCACCCAGCCGAGGTGGGAGTCGTAGGAGATGGGCCGGTTGTCGCCCAGGACGAAGTAGCTGTCCGCCGGGACGACCAGTGGCTGGCTATTGACCGGGTAGGTGTAGTTGGCGCGGAAGTGGATCTCCGGCTCGACGACCGGCTGATCGTTCACCAGCACCTGGCCGTTGCGGACGAGCACCCTATCGCCAGGGAGGCCGATGACGCGCTTGATGAAGTCCGTGTCCGGCTCTGGCGGCGCGTGGAACACGACGACGTCGCCCCGCCGCGGACCGCCGAACAGGTACTTGACGGAGCCCTGCGCCGTGGTCGGCAGCAGGCGAGCTAGAGCTAGCGGCGTGTCCTCCACGTGGAAGTAGGCCGCCTTGTTGATGATGAGCACCTGCCCCGCCTCGAAGTTCGGCTCCATGCTCGTCCCGTCGATGCGGAAGTTCTGGACGATGGCGCGAGCGCCGAGCACGAGCACCGCGGTCACGGCCACGCCCTGCGCGACTTCCACGCCGAGCGTCCGCGACAGCCCGCGGGGGCGGCTCCGCCACCAGGGCTGCGCGCCCGGGGGTTCCTGGCGACGGTCCGGCCGCGCCGGAGGGGCGCTGGCCGCCGGGGGCGCGTCCGGTCCGGTGGGCGGGGGGCGGCGCCCGGCGGCCGCGGGCTCGAGGACGACGAGCCCGTAGTCCACTAGGCGCAGAAGCTCTTTGACCGACCGCGCCAGGCCGCGCCGATCGGCGATCTCTTGTACCGTGCGGCGCCCGTCGACCTGCAGCAGGACGGCCAGGCTGGCCCGCGTGAGCACGACCTCCGTCTCGGCATCGTCGTCCGCGGCCTCCACCATCCTCGGCACGGAGTTTGGCGCCAGGGCCGCCCTCATTCGGCCCGAGCGCATCTTGCCGAGCCCCTCGATGCGCGCCAGGAGATCGGTCGTGCCCATCTCCAGGTTGCGCTGGCTGGGGGGGGCGCCCGACGCGAACGCGAAGTCGCCATCGGAGAGCGCCAGGACGATGAGCTCGAGCGCGTCGGGGCCGCGCTCGCCGTCGACGACGGCCGCGGTGACGACGCCTCCCTCGAAGCCGAGCCGGGCAGCCCACTGGTGGCGCGAGATGCGCAGTGTGCCCGTCTTGGCCAGGCTGGCCAGGAACTGGACGAGGGGCGCCAGGCCGACGACCTCAAGCGACCCGGACAGCTCGCTCACAAACGCGTGTTCCTCTCGAACAGCAGCGGCCACGGCTAATGAGAACTCCGCTTGAACCCGCTCCGGCGCTCCAATTGTGCCTGGCCGGTGGCCCGCGATGTGGAAAACGTCGGCGCCGGCCGGGCGCTACAGGGACTATACCGTCAGCCGCAGATGGCCGGGATTGGGCCGCACCAATTCTCAACGAACTTTCAACCCGAGATGGCTCTACGCGAGCCGTGCCGCGGGTACATTGGGCAGGACGGAACTCCGAGGCCGCGGCGGTCCGTCTGTTTTGGGAGTGGATCACGAGCTGCTGGCCCGCACGGCACCGGGCCAGGCCAGCATCGGTGTGCGCTCACGAGACCCAGTGCGGTAGTCGTCCATGTGGAGATGAGGATTGACGGGAGAGCGGGACACCGCGTCGTGCGCGCAGCGCCAGAGTGACCTTCTAGGCCTGGCCACTGCCATAGACAGAAGCGACGACCGGCAGTCTCGGGCGATCCGTGGCCCACCTTCCAGATGGGCGTTGGCCCAGGCCGCTGGCCTCGCTGACGGTCAGGAGCCAAACGGTCGCGGCATGAGTGCCGATGCGGGGCATCGGACGGGACGGAACGGGGTACAGGACAGCGTGGCAGCCCAGGACGCCACACCACGAGGGCAGAGGACGTAGACAGCAATGCTTAGTTTCAAGGGCAAGCTTGCCCCCGGAATCGCCGCGGGACTGAGTTCCGTGGCGCTGGTGGGCGCGCTGATTCTTCCGGCGACAGTCATGGGGCAGCCGATCACGGTGCACAAGGACTGCAGCGCCAGCTACGACTACGCCAGCG
>JAABUZ0100003209.1_pt1 | contig 24839 bp, 17 predicted proteins | sample 5562091 | NCBI WGS metagenome assembly JAABUZ01 (sample SAMN12813069, study PRJNA571459) | rock metagenome | isolation source: Antarctica rocks | place: Antarctica: Victoria Land, Linnaeus Terrace sud | collected 2015-12-21 | reverse complement strand
ATGGCGTCTCTCCTGGCTACAAGGGCGTGTGAGCAACCTCTTGGTACCAGATGCAGCGCCATGCCTCAATCCCTCCTGAAAACTGCAAAGTTAGAGATGATTCAGATTAATCCAACTTTATACCTTATTGGCTACAAGGTTTTATCTGTCATTACCACTGATGGTAACTCGACTTACTTGCTAACCAAGCATGATATAGTGGCTACGTCAGAGATCACGGTTGTGCGAATTGGTACCCGTCTACGTATAGAGAAATAGGAGGTACACATTGTCGAATTCGAGCGATGTTCAGTCCATTCTTGAGGGTATTGATGTTAGCACCATGAAATTCGTTGTACTATGGTCGAAGGGGAAAAACTTGGCCAGTGCTCAAGTGCGGATCGCGGGCGAAGTGACAGAGCACTTACAAAAGGCTTGTAATCAAACGGTCGAGCGCCTGCGTACTAAAGAGCGGCATCCGTACTTTCCAGACATGGGGCATGAGGAAAGTGAACAGGTTATCTTTGTTGACGACCGCACCACAGTAGAATCTTCTCCCGTTGGCATTGCTCTCTTTGCTAATCCAGAATTGCCGCTGATTACTGCACGTGAGATTCGAGAGAAACGCCTTACACTTTATGCTGTAATTACAGGTGTCGAAGAACAACAGAAAGCCTTCATTCGGAAAACAAATCCTCGGTATACCGTCAAAGCTGGTCGTCTCTTGACCGCGTTCACCAGCACCTTAACCCGAATCGAAGAACCGATATTGGAGATCGATGATCACTTCGATGTCGTCATATCGCCCCAAGGTAGCCTCACCAGCAATAAAAAGATGTTTGAATCCTTGTTTAGAGATATTCCGGCGTTGCAGGAACGGATTCCCGAGTGGAGCCAGGAAATAGCGAATTTCCTGCCTGTAGCAGCCGGTTTTACAGATCGTCTAACGCAACGTTGCGTGGCGAATTCACAAATCAGACAACGACTAAGTGCTGTTTATATGCGAGGTCATTTACGGGGACTAACTATTGATCGATTATCTGAATATTTGAATGCCATGGACATGGAGGAGTCAAGATTTATCAAGAACGGTCAAATTGACATGGCAGACGGTGAAATGAAAGAATTTCTTTACATTCTCAACGAGGACTACTTCATCGGGGGATTCAGCGGCTCCAAGTATCGAAGCCATGGCAAAGCTTCTGTTTAGTTCAGGAATTTGGAGGGGATGGATACTCAACATGATAGAATCGCCGTCGACCCTAACGTGCTGGCCGGCAAGCCGGTGATCAAAGGGACCCGTTTGTCGGTGGAGTTTATCGTCGCCCTTTGCCATCAAGGATGGAGCATCGAGGACGTGACCGCGAATTATCCGACTATCACGCGCGAGGATGTGCTGGCGTGCCTAACGTATGGGCAGCAGTGGGCAGAATAGTCCCTTCAGCTCGTCCTCGGTCCAGTCGCCGTTGCTGAACTCGGCGAGCCCAAGCTCGAGCTCGTACAGCACGTTCGCGCCCGGAGGGAGTGTCGTCGTCTAACAGGATATCCCAGGCGATGCCCGCGAGACGCACCTGCAACTCGCTCACCGAGATTTGGTTGGTAAGGTAGCAATCGAGGGCATCGGTCATGTCGAGTTGATTGGAGAGCTGCATTCTTAAGCCTTTAGTGGATTTGTGTCGAGGAGATATCGCTTCACAGGATATCGGTGATGGGCGGCGGAGGAATGCTCTCGTTGTCGATGCGCTCCAGGTAGGCTTCGGCGTCATCCCAATCCAGATGGCTCCACGCGCCCGCCAGATTGATACGCTCGCGCTGCTTGTCGAGTCCTAACGCCCTATCCGCGGCGTCTTCATTGGTCGCATAGAGGACCTCCTCCTTGCCGTCTTTGTCGAAGGGGATGGCGAAAAGAGGCTCATCATCGGCAATGGTGAAAACACCGGACTCTTGCTTACGAAGCTCGTTCATATGCTTTGACTCCTCGGACGGTTTTGGCACGCCATGGCGCGGCTCTGTGACGGCTGATGCCGCCCGCCCTGCAGAGCAGACGGCATCGTTACTCCCTGTACACATGGCACATGAGCTACCGCCAGTATGGCCTATTGCCGCCGAGCCGTCAATTACCGGCAATGCCGTGATCATGGCGAGTTCGTAGATAGCTGGAGTATCGTACTATGTTGTCATGGACGCCATCGGAGTCGGCATAGGGCAAGGCTGGATAGACACACAGATGCGCCTCAAAATAGTGAAATCCGACCTGCGACTGCGGTCGCATGGCAGCACATGGACACTGCGGTGTCGGACCAGCAGCACGGGGCTGCATGTAGCAGACCACACCCGACCGCAGTCGGCCGGTGGTTTGCCATGCGACCGCGGTCGCAGGCCCCCTGGCCGCCTCCCACTCTTTGAGGCGCGCCGTACACACAGATACACAGGAAGGGCGTGACGGATGGCTGGGGGCTTTGATGAGTCGACCGTCGAGCAGGCGGCGCTGGACTGGCTGCGGGAGTTGGGCTATCGCTACGCCTATGGGCCGGACATCAGCCCCGGTGGGTCCGCGCCGGAGCGCGACTCGTTCGTCGAGGTCCTGCTGCTCGGCCGGCTGCGCGCCGCGCTGGGGCGCATCAATCCGCGCCTGCCGCCCGCAGCCATTGACGATGCCGTGCGGCAGGTGCGCGACCTCGCTTCGCCCGACCTGCTGGCCGCCAACAGGCGATTCCATGCGCTGCTGAGCGACGGCGTGCCGGTCGAGGTCGCGGAACCGGGCGGCGAGACACATGGTGAGCGGGCCTGGCTGTGCGACTTCGAGCGGCCCGAGGCTAACGACTGGCTGGCCGTCAACCAGTTCACCATCGTCGACGGCGACTATAACCGGCGGCCCGATGTGATCCTCTTCGTCAATGGCCTGCCGCTGGCCCTGATCGAACTCAAGAACCCGCTCGACGCCAACGCCACGATCGAGGCGGCTTACCGCCAGCTCCAGACCTACAAGGGGCAGATCCCCGCCGTCTTCGTCTACAACGAGGCGCTGGTCGTCTCCGACGGGACGGCCGCGCGCCACGGGACCCTGACCTCGGGCTGGTCGCGCTTTGCCCCCTGGCGCACCGTCGATGGCGACGGGCCCGCGCCCGAGACGATGCCCGAGTTGGAGGTACTGGTGCGCGGCATGTTCGCGCCGGCGCGCTTCCTCGATCTGGCGCGCAACTTCGTGGTCTACGACGACGACGGGGCGACGGTGGCCAAGCTGATGGCCATGTACCACCAGTTCCACGGCGTCAACCGCGCTATCGCCGAGACGGTGCGCGCCACCAGCTCCAACGGCGACCGGCGCATCGGCGTGGTCTGGCACACGCAGGGCTCGGGTAAGTCGCTCTCCATGGTCTTCTATACCAACAAGGTCATCCGTCACCCCGCGCTGGCCAACCCGACCGTGCTGGTGCTCAGCGACCGCGGCGACCTCGACGACCAGACCTCCGGGACCTTTGGCCGCGCCCTCACTCTGCTGCCCAACCACCAGCAGGCCGATAGCGTGGAGGACCTCAAGCGCCTGCTGCGCCGGCCGGCCGGCGGCATCGTCTTCTCCACCATCCAGAAGTTCAAGCCGGGGCCGGACGGGCGCTATCCGCTGCTGTCGGACCGGCGCAACATCGTGGTGGTGGCCGACGAGGCGCACCGCTCGCAGTATGGCCTGACCAAAGGATATGCGCGCCACCTGCGCGACGGCCTGCCCAACGCCTCGCTGATCGGCTTCACCGGCACGCCGGTCGAGCTGGAGGACCGCTCCACGCGCCAGGTCTTCGGCGACTTCATCGACGTGTACGACATGCGCCGCGCCGTGGAGGACGGGGCCACCGTGCCCATCTACTACGAGGGGCGGCTGGCCCGGCTGCACCTGGCCAACGAGCTGGTCGACGACGACTTCGACGACATCACGGAGGGCCAGGAAGAGGAGGTCAAGGGCGTCTTGCAGAGTAAGTGGGCGCGCCTCGAGGCGATGGTGGGCACGGCCGAGCGCCTGCAGCACGTCGCCGACGACATCGTGGCCCACTATACCGCGCGCACGGCCGCGCTGGAGGGCAAGGCCATGATCGTCTGTATGAGCCGCCGCATCTGCGTCGACCTCTATGACGCCCTGCGGCGCGTCCCCGGCTGTCCCGAGGCCTGCGTGGTCATGACCGGCAGCGCGACGGACCCGCCGGAGTACCAGCCCCACCTGTACAGCCACGTCAAGCGCGAGCGCATCAAGGAGCGTTTCAAGGACCCTGACGACCCGCTACGGTTTGTGATCGTGCGCGATATGTGGCTGGCCGGCTTCGACGCGCCCGTGCTGCATACCCTCTACATCGACAAGCCGATGCACGACCAGAACCTGATGCAGGCCATCGCGCGCGTCAACCGCGTGTTTGGGGACAAGCCAGGCGGCCTGGTGGTCGACTACATTGGCATCGCCGACGACCTCAAGCAGGCCCTCTCGCGCTACAGCGAGCGCGACCGCGACGACACGCTGATCCCCATGGACGTGGCGGTCAACCTGGCGCGCGAGCGGCACGACGTGGTGGCGGCGTTCTTCCACGGGCTCGATTACCGGGGGTGGCGCGGGCGGCCCCGGGCGGAGCAGGTGCGGCTGCTGCGGCAGGGCGGCGACCGCGTGTGCGTCGACGACGAGACGCGCTCGCGCTTCCTGGCCGAGTGCGCCGCCCTCACCAAGGCCTTCGCGCTGATCAACGCGCGCCCCGAAGCCGACGCGCTGCGCTCCGACGTGGCCTTCTTCGGGGACGTGCGCCGCAACGTGGCCAAGTATACCCTCGCCGGCGCCCAGCCGTCGTCCGACGTGGAGGTCGCGGTCAAGCAGTTGGTCTCCGAGAGCGTCGCGGCGGGCGAGGTGATCGACATCTTCGCCGTGGCCGGGGCAGGGCGGCCCGATATGTCGGTGCTGAGCGACGCCTTCCTGGAGGAGGTGCGCGACCTGGGGCAGCCCAACCTGCAGTTCGAGGTGCTGCGCAAGCTGCTCGGGGACGAGATCGCGCGCAAGATGCGCCGCAACGTGGCGACCTATCGCTCCTTCAAGGAGCGCCTGGAGGAGAGCATCCGCGCCTACCTGAGCCACTCCGTGCAGTCGGCCGAGGTCATCGCCGCGCTGGTCCAGATGGCGCGGGAGTTGCGCGGCGTCGAGGGTCGCGCCGCGTTGCTGGGTCTGAGCGACGAGGAGGTCGCCTTCTACGACGTGCTGGCCCAGGGCGGGACGGAGGCGGCCGCGGTCAGCGATCCGATGCGGGCGCTGGTGCGCGAGTTGGTGGCCACGATCCGAGGCAACCTGGGCATCGACTGGACGGACCACGAGAGTATGCGCGCCAAAGTGCGCGCCGCCGTCAAGCGCCTGCTGCGGCGCTCCGGCCTCACCGCCGTCGAGCTTGAGGACCTGCTGCCCACCATCATGGAGCAGGCGCACAGCCTGTACCACGATTGGCCCATGGCCGCGTGAGCGCATCGCGCGGGAAGATATAGTGGACCCCTTCGCTCTGACCCTTGTCCTGGTTGCCGCCATCTTCCATGCGGCCTGGAACCGCCTGCTGCATGAGACCCGCGATCGTGTCGCCACGATGGCGGTCGCCGGCCTCATCGGCGGCGCCTTGTTGCTGCCTGCCGCCGTGTTCGCGCCGCCGAGTCGCGTGCTCCCGCTCATCGTCCTCTCCGCGCTGGCCGAGGCGGCGTATGCGCTATGCCTGTCCGCGGCCTATCGGCGGGGCGCCTTATCCCTCGCCTACCCCATCGGCTGGGGGGTGGCGCCGCTGCTCGTGACCCTGGGGGGCTGGCTCGTCCTCGCCCAGGAGCCAATGCCGGTGGCCGTCGCGGCCGCGGGCATGCTCGTCGCGGGCCTTGTCCTCGTCGCCACGGCGCGGCGACACGCCACGAATAGCGCGGCGGCCATCGGCTTCGCGACGTTAACCGGGGTCACGATTGCCACCTACTCCCTCATCGACGCCCGCGCCGTCCACCAGGTGTCGCCCGCCAGCTACCTTGGCGTGGTGTTGGTGCTGGAGAGTCTCCTTCTGGTCCTCTGGATGAGGGGGTCATGGTCCCGACTGCGTCGCGCGGCGGGCCCGGGGATCGGAGTCGCCGTCGGGACGGTCGCGGCCTACCTCCTTGTGCTCCTGGCGTTCCAGCGGACGGGCACGGGACGCGTCGCCACGTTGCGCGAAATCTCGGTGCTCGTCGGCCTGCTCCTCGCGCGCGAGCAGGTCGGCTGGCGCGTCTGGATCGGCGCGGCCCTGGTCGTCTCGGGCGCCGTCGCGGCAGTCCTCTAACCCCGCTTGATACCGCCGCTGTCATCGTGCGCGCGCCACGTCCATACTGCGCGGCGGGCGGTAGGGAGATGTTGCCCTCTGAACGGCGCGAGGGATGCCGTACCCGCGGTCATGGTACCGGGATGGCGCTGGCCGCCACAATCGGGCGCGCCGCGCGCTCGACTGCCGTCACCGCCCCCTCGCCCGCCATGGGCTACAGCCGCACGGACAGGAACGGCGGCATCCGCCGCCGTGGGCATCGTGCCTCACGGACACGTCAGTGTCCGTTCCCTGCCATGCGGCTCTAGACGCGCGTCGCGGGCCGCGCCCAGCCCTACCGCGCCGCGCTCGCTACGCCGACGCCTGCGGTCTCGGCGCGCTCGCGCGAAAGGGGCATGGGCGATGGCTGGACGCGCAGCAGGCGCGCGGGCAGCGCCGGCAGCCACCAATTCCAGCGCCCGAAGAGCGAGACCAAGGCGGGGACCAGCAGCATGCGCACCACCGTGGCGTCGAGCAGGATGCCCGCAGCCAGTCCCGTAGCCAGCATCTTGATGTCCGTGCCGGGCGACGAGGCCAGCGAGACGAAGGTCAGCATCAGGATCGTGGCCGCGCTGGTCACCAGCCGCCCCGTGTGCCCGATGCCCCCGACCACCGCCGCGTCGGTCGATCCGGTGCGGTCATACTCCTCGCGCATCCGCGAGAGGATGAACACCTCGTAGTCCATGGACAGCCCGAAGAGGAAGGCGAAGATCATCAGGGGAATCCAGGCGGTGATCGACCCTGTGGCCGCGATGCCCCAGATGGCCTTCGAGCCGTAGCCGAGTTGCCAGACCAGCGCCATCGCGCCCCAGGCCGCGCCGACCGAGACCACGTTGAGCAGCAGCGCCTTCAGGGGCAGCAGCAGCGAGCGGAAGGCGCGCGCCAGCAGCACGAAGGTGACGAGCGCGATCAGGGCGATCATCAGCGGAAAGTTGCCGTAGATCGCCGCCACGAAGTCGGCGTCCGCGGCAGCCTGGCCGCCGACGCGCGCGGGCGCGGGGCCGGCGTGCGCCGCCTGCCGCACGCGGTCGAGCGTGGCGTGCCCGGCCGCTGCGGTCGAGGCGCCATCAGCCGCGGGCAGCACGTCGATCAGCGCCGTCCCACCGCGACGCCAGGCCGCATCGAGCGGGGCGACCGCGCCGCGCACGCCCTCGACCCGACCCAGGCGCCCGGCCAGCGTGGCGGCGTCGCGCGGCGCGGCCAGCGCCTCGATGGGGTCGAGCACCCCGGCGCCGATCCCCGACGTCTCCAGCGCCCGCAAGCCCTGATACGCGGGGCCGGACGTGGCCAGGGCGTCGGCGGAGGGATTGCCGAGCGCCAGGCCGGTGAGGGGGACCAGCAGCGCGCCCAGGAAGAGCGTGGCCGCGCCCGCGGCGAGCAGGCGCCGCCGCACCACGCCGCGCGCCCACGCCGCCCACACCCGGCCGGGCCGCTCGCTGTGGCCGTGGCGCGGCCAGTCGAGGACCGGCCCGACCGTGGAGAGCAGCACCGGCAGCAGAGTCGTGGCCACCAGCACCGTCACCAGCGGGATGAGCAGGCCGCCGTAGCCCACGCTGCGCAGGAAGGGCAAGGGCAGCACGACGAGCGCGAGCAGGCTGATGGCGACCGTCGTCCCACTGAAGACGACCGCGCGGCCGGCCGTGGCCATGGCGCGCCGCACCGCCTCGTCGTTGGCGTGGCCGCGGGCGCGCTCCTCGCGCCAGCGCGTGACGATCAGCAGCGAATAGTCGATGGCGATGCCCAGGCCGATCAGCGCGATCAGGAACTCCACGATCGCGTTAACGCTGGTGACGGCGGTGAGGCCCCAGACCAGCAGGAAGGTGGTAGGGATGGACACGAGCGCGACGAGCAGGGGCACGACAGCCAGGAACGAGCCGAACACGAGGATTAGGATGAGCAGCGCGCCCAGTCCGGTGATCAGGGTCTCGGCCAGCACGCCCGGCGAGTTGCCGCTGCTCTTGGCAGCGGCCGCCTCCGCCACCAGTACGTCGCGGCCGGTGACATCGATCCGCGCCCCCGCGATAGGATGGGCCGCCAGCGCCCGGCGAACCGCGGCCACGGGCGGCGGGGCCTGGGCGCCGGCGCCGGACAGGGCGGCCGGGTACACGAGGGCGAAGGTGGCGCCTCCATCCGCCGAAACGAAGGCCCGATTGCCGGTCGAGGCGTAGGAGACGACGCGCGCGCCCGGCAGCGCCGTCCCGACCGCCGCGAAGGCGGTGGCGAGTTGGCCCTTGACGCCGGGGGTGGCGACGGTCGCGCCACGGGGCAAGGTGATGACGGGCACGAGGGGGGACGCGCCGCCACCCGTGCCGTAGGTGTGCAGGATGGCGGCGTTCGTCGCAACGCCTTCGTAGCCGGTCGGGGCGGAGTACTGCTGCGAGAGGGCGTTGGTCGCCGACCCGGCCGAGTTCAGGCCGGCGACGGCGACGACGATCCAGAACGCGGCGACGATGATCCGATGCCGCAAAATCCAGCGTGTGATGCTTGCCATGGCGCTACCCTTTCCTTTCATATCATCTCTCGACGTATGCTCTTGTCACCCCTCCGCCGTTATCGACCGACGCGACCGGGTGACATCTCCCATGGTAGGGGCCAACCTTGAACAAAATGGGGGACGAACGTTGAACGATCCTTGAACAGTCCTTGAAGAATGGCGTCAGGCATGGGCAAAGCTTGGAGCGAGCGTCCGCGTGAAAAAGTCGGTCACCATCCGCACCAGGTCCGTGGCCGCGGGCTGCTCGCCGGGCGTGATCAGCCCGTGGCCGGTGTTCTTGACCATCACCAGGGTGACCGGTGAGCCAGCGGCTCTGAGCCGTTGCGTCAGCTCCCGCGCGTGCCGGGGTGGGATCATGGTATCCTGTGTCCCTTGCAAGATCAGGAAGGGCGGATCATGCGGCGCGACGTCAGTCACGGGGCTGGCGGATCGCCGCAGCGTCGCTGAGTTGCCCAGGACGAGCTGGAAGATGGCGCGGGCGAAGGCGTTCGAGTCATCGGTCCTGGTGACGTCGGTGGGGCCAAACATGTCGACCACGGCCTGAAGCCGGCTCGACTGGTCCTGATATTGGCCGCCGTCGAAGCCGGCCGCGGGCTCGGCGGTCCCCAGCAGGGCGACCAGGTTCCCGCCCGCGCTGCTGCCCCAAGCGCCGATGTGGGCCGCGTCGATTCCCAGCGCGGCGGCATGGGCGCGCAGGAAGCGAACCGCGCATGTGGCGTCCTCGATCTGGTCCGGCCACGGATAGAGCGGCGCGAGGCGATAGTCGATGGACGCCACCACGAAGCCCCGCGCGGTCAGCGCGTCGCGCAACTGCGGGAAGAGTGCGGCGTCATTGCTGGCAAGGGCCGCTCCGATCCCCTGGCTCCCTCGGGCGCCCATGATCCACCCACCGCCGTGGACGTAGAGGACGGCCGGGGCCGGGCGAACCGCCCCAGTCGACGGCTCGTATACATCCATGGGGAGCGCGACGCCGCCTGGCGTGCAGTAGGTGAACGAGCTCATCCGGCCAGCGGCCGCGTGGACCGGCGCCGCGGGCCAGCGCACGTCGTCGGTCTGCCCCATCACGCCGACGATCGTCAGGGCCACCACGGGCAGGACCGACGGTGGAAACGCCAGGGCCGTGAGCCACCACCGCCCTCGACCCGGCCATGGGCGGCGCAGGATAACGATGAGCAGCAGCGCCGAGGCGATTTCCATGGCGGTACACAGGAGATCGCTGAGTCCGACGCCCAGGGGTTGCCAGGGGACGGGGCCGAGCGGAAGTCCGACGGTGCGCGAAAGGGTCCACAGAGCAGCCATACCCCCGTTGGCGGTCATGGCGACTGTGAGCAGGCGGCGGCGCGGGAGAACCACGAGCCCGAGCGCCAGGAGGACCTGGACGGCCCCGGCGCCGAGGAAGAAGAGGCCGAACGGCCGGTAGTCCTCCAGATGGCCCGGCGCGACGGCAAGGTGGATGGCAGCAGTTCCGAGGAGCAGCAAGGCCGCCAGGTTGAGCAGGGGGCCGCGCCGTGCGTCTCGTGCAGCCGGCGAGAGCTGAATCACGGTCTTGACCGTCCTGCGGTCCGTCCGAGGCATGGATGGGGCCAGCGCGTTGTCTTCCGTGTGTACGGTCGTGGGCTCGTGTGTGATGGTTATCATGCTGCTACTCTGTCCTTTCCTATCGTCTGTGCGGTGTACTCGTACCCCCCATGGCCGCAATCGATGCGAGCAACGCGACCAGGTGACAGTTCCCATGGTAGGGCTCGTCCTTGAACAAACAGGGGGACGAATGTTGAACGATCCTTGAACGGTTCATGAATAGGTCGCGCCATCCCGTCAAACGTCCGCGCCATGCGTCATAATAGGGCTACATGATTGGGCGTACGGGTACTCCCAACGCCGCTGGAACCGGACAGAAGGAATGAAAGGAGGAGTGGGAACATGACACGACAACAGACCGTCCTGGTCGTCGACGACGAGGACGGCATCGTCGAGTTGATGCGCGATTTCCTGGAAGCCGATGGCTTCGCCGTCCACGTGGCGCGCGACGGCGCCACGGCCCTGACGACGCTGGCCAACGAGCCGGTGGACTGCGTGCTGCTCGACGTGATGATGCCGGGCCTCTCCGGCTTCGACGTGTGCCGGCGCATCCGCGCGGCGGCCGACGTGCCGATCCTGTTCCTCTCGGCGCGCGACGGCGACAGCGACAAGATCCGCGGCCTGCGCCTGGGCGCCGACGACTACGTGGTCAAGTCCGCCACGCCGGACGAGGTGGTGGCGCGGGTCCGCGCGGTGCTGCGTCGCTACCGGCCCGGCACCCCCGCGCCGGAGAACGCCGACGAGGGCGTGCTCCATTTCGGGCGGCTGGTCGTCGATGTGCGGGCGCACGAGGTGCGCGTGGACGGCGCGCCGGTGGCGATGCCGGCGCGGGAGTTCGCCTTGCTGCGCCTGTTCGCCGAGCATCCGCGGCAGGTCTTCAGCCGCGACCGGCTGTTCGAGTTGGGCTGGGAGTCCTTCGGCGACCGGAGCACCGTGACCACGCACATCCGCCGGTTGCGCGAGCGCATCGAGCAGGACCCGGCCGCCCCGCGCTACATCGTGACCGTGTGGGGCGTGGGCTACCGCTTCGAGGGGGCGCCGCGATGACGCTGCGTCGACGCGGGCGGCCGCTATCGCTGCGGGTATGGCTGATCCTGGCCGTGGTCGCCGTCGTCGTCGCTGCCACCGGCGCCGAGATTGCGTTGTCACAGGCCATGGTGTCATGGCAGCGCCACGCGGATGCGGCCAGGCTGGACGGCGTGCGCGGCATCATCGGCGCCGACGCGACGCGCTGGCGCGACCCCTCCTGGCAACGACATGCCGAGGTAACGCTCGCCGCGCTCGACGTGGAGGCCGCCCTTTTTGGCGGAGGCGCCAACGGCCCGGTCTTCGTCACCGCCGGCGCGCGGCGCTTCCTGGATACCGACCTATCCGCGGGCGCGCGGGGCACGAACATGGTCGTCGATTCGTCGGCGTCGGAGACAACGCCGACCTTCCAACGCATCGTGATCCAGGACCCGGCGCGTCACTCCGCGCCGACACGCCCGCCGCGGGGCATCGCGTTGCTCCTGTTCACCGGCCCGGCGCCCGGCTCGCCCTCGCCCTGGCTGTGGCCCCTGGCCGCCGGCGCCGCCATCCTGCTGGTGCTGGTCGGCGCGGTCGGGCTGCTGGGCCGCCTCGTGCTGCGCCCGCTGGCCGCGATGAGCCGCGCCGCACAGGGCATCGCGGGCGGGGACCTGGAGGTGCGCCTGCCGTCGTCCCCGGCGCGCGAGGTGGCGGAGGTGGCCGCGGCCCTGGAGGGCATGAGCGCGGCGTTGCGAGAGTCTCTGACGCGCCAAAAAGGGCTGGAGGAGGAGCGCCGGCTGTTCATCGGCGCCATCGCGCACGACCTGCGCACGCCCCTGTTCATGCTGCGGGGCTATCTGCAAGGGCTGGAGAACGGGGTGGCGGCGACGCCCGAGCGCATGGCGCACTACGTCGCCGCCTGCCGCGCCAAGGCCGACGCCCTGGAGCGTCTGATCGCCGACCTGTTTGCCTACACGCGGCTGGAGCACCTGGAGCAGCAGCCCGCGTGCGCGCCGCTCGACCTTGGCGTTTTGCTTGGGGAGTCGGTCGAGGGCATCCAGGGTCCGGCGGCGGCCAAAGGGATCGGGCTGGCGCTGGATGGGCCGGCGGAGCCGTGCATGCTGTCGGCGGACGGCCATCTGCTGGCGCGCGCCATAGATAATCTGCTGGAGAACGCCCTGCGCCATACGCCGGACGGCGGACGTATCCGCGTGTCCTGGAAACGGGAGGACACCGCTGTGCGCGTCGCGGTGGAGGATAGCGGGTCGGGCATCGCCGCGCACGACCTGCCGCACGTGTTCACCCCGCTTTACCGCGGAGAAGCCTCGCGCAACCGCCAGACTGGCGGCGCGGGCCTGGGGCTGGCCATCGCCCGGCGCATCCTGACGGTGCACAGCGGCGACCTCACCGCCGCCAACAGTCCCACGGGCGGGGCCGTCTTCACCGCCACGCTACCGGTTCCACCAGCTGCACGCCATGCCGCCATACCGCCGGAGCCGGTTGCCGCGGCCCGCTCGTAGCGGCTCGTCGGACCGGGCCACGGACACCACGGGGCATAGGTGATTGAGAGGTGCGACTGGTGCGTCAGGGTAGGGGCGTATTGCATACGCCCTGATGCGCGCGGCCAGGGCGTATGCAATACGCCCCTACCCACCCCGTGATCAACAATGAAATGGTCCTGGGTATAATACCGATGTCCTGACGGTGCGCGTATGATGCCGGTACATCGCTGGAAACGGCGTGTCGTTGGAACAGATCGGAAGGAGCGGGTAAACACTCTCGGTCCTCGCTACGACGGCTGGACAGACACAGCCTTTGCTTCCGCGCACACCAGGTCCACGAACCCGCTCACGACCTGCGGCAAGACAGCGCCCTTAAGACTCACGACGGCGTTTTCATAGTACAACGGCGGCATGTCGACGACCGGCACAGCGTGCAGAAGTCCCGCCGCCACGTCGGCGGCAACCATCGCCCGCGTTGCGAAAGTTGCGCCGCTGCCGCCGAGCATGAACCGATGGGCCATCTCGAACGGGATCTCAAACGCTGCTTGCGCCGGTTGCAACGGCCGCAGAGCCTCGGCGACGAGCGGGCGCAACCCGGTCGTCCAGGCGACGACATAGAGCGGTGTCGCGGCCTCGGCGACCTCGGCCAGGCGCACGTCCGTGCGCCCGGAGAGGGAATGGCCGGCAGGCACGACGAGGACCAAAGGCTGGCGGACGCGGCAATGCACCTCGATGGCGGGGTTCGAAGCAGGCCAACCACCAATGATGCCGACACGGACAACCCGGTCGTGCAACATCTCGACGACCTGCTCACTATGCCCCACGCGCACGAAAAGATCGACTTGAGGATGGCTTGCCTGGAACCGTTGCACGGCCTGGCTAAGGAAGTCCCCACAGAGCGGCTGGATCGTGCCCACCGTCACGCGCCCGCGCTGTCCGGTCCCCGTCAACCGCACCGACTCGACTCCTTCGTCGAGGGTGCCCAGGCTCCGTTCCACGTAGGGCAAGAAGCTCTCGCCCAGCTCGGTCAGCGCGAGTAGGCGACCGCCGCGCGTGAAAAGCCGTCCGCCCACCTCCCTCTCCAGGGCAGCGATGCGCGCGCTGATCGACGGCTGTGACACATCCAGGTGGCGCGCTGCCTTGCTGAAGCTACCGTCGCACGCCACCTGGGCAAACGCGCGCAAGTGCTCGATCTCCATACTCCTCCATTCCTCCTCATCCTATAAGGAAATCTGATAATCATTATAAATGATATTACCTTGCGGAATGCCTGTTGGACGGATTACAGTGGGGATGCGACGTTGTGGAGGGGAGCTACAAAGAAAGGAGAGACAGGGCATTGATAGATTTGAGACGCTCCATCGAGGCCGTGCTGGACCGGCACTATGCGTGCCCGAGCGGGCTGGCCGGCCGGCTGGTCGGCGAGAGGATGGTGCGCCAGCACGGGCCGGAGACGCTCTGGACGGTGGACCTGCTGGGGATCGAGCGGGGGGATCGGGTGCTGGAGATCGGCTACGGCGCGGGGCGAGCGGTCGAGCTCGTCGCGGCGCGGGCGGTCGATGGCCATGTCGACGGCGTCGACCTCTCGCAGGCTATGGTACGGGCGGCGACGCGGCGCAACCGGCGCGCGGTCGCGGCCGGGCGCGTCGCCCTGCGGCAGGGCGATGTCGCGGCCCTGCCCTACGCGGACGAACAATTCGACAAGGCGCTGAGCATCCACAGCCTGTACTTCTGGCCGGACCCAGAGCGCCCACTGGCCGAGATCTATCGCGTGCTGCGGCCCGGAGGCTGCGTGGCGCTGACGCTCTCGCCCGGTAAGGTCGGCGAGGCGGAGGAGGCGGGTTACCGGGCCATGGTGGACGAGCGGGTCATCCCGGCGATGGAACGCATCGGCTTCTCGACAGCGCGCGTCGAGCAAGGTCCAGACTCGCGGCAATACAGGATGGTGGCCGTGTACGGGGTCAAGTAGCGCCGCCGCGGTGGATAATACCTCTCGGAGAAGGACAGATGTCCTATAATAGGTGTATGACACGCCCGCGCTACATCGAGATCCGCTGCAAGTCCGCCGTCAACCGCGTGCAGGGCATGCCCTTCAAATGGTCGCTCAATCCCTATCGCGGCTGCGCGCACGCCTGCCACTACTGCTACGCCCGCGCCTCGCACACCTACTACGATATGAACGCCGACGAGGACTTCGAGACCAACATCTTCGTCAAGGTCAACATCGCCGAGGCGCTGCGCCGCGAGCTGGCGCGCCCGTCCTGGGCCGGCGACTCCATCGCCCTGGGCACGGCCACCGACTGCTACCAGCCCGCCGAGGGTCGCTTCCGCCTCACGCGCGCCGTGCTGGAGGTGTGCCTGGAGCGGGGGCAGCCGCTCAGTTTGGTCACCAAATCGACGCTGATCCTGCGCGACCGCGACCTGCTGGCGGAGTTGGCGCGCCGCGTTCCCGTGCGCGTCTTCTTCACCGTGACGACCGTGGACCCGGCGGTGTGGAAGGCCATCGAGCCAGGGACGCCGCCGCCCCTGCAGCGCCTGCGCGTGATGCGCCAGTTGCGCGAGGCGGGGGTCCATGCCGGGGTGCTGCTGGCGCCCATCCTACCGGGCATCACCGACTCCACGGCTTCCCTCGACGCGGTGATGGCCGCCGCCGCGGAGCACGGCGCGGCCTTCCTGGGCAGCGGCGCCCTGCGCCTGGCCCCGCTGGTCAAAGAGCACTACCTTGGCTTCGTCGGAACGAGTTTCCCCGACCTGCTGCCCCGCTACCAGCGCGCCTACGCCGGCGCGCACGCCCCCCGCGACTATCTGCAGCGACTGGAGGAGCGCGTCGAGCGGCTGCGCGCGCATTATTCCTTCGACGACGAGTCTCAACGCAGGCGCACGCTCGCGTTACAAGGACAGGCGGCCGATCACCGGTCACACGCAACGGACGCGAGACAGCTGGAGCTACCGTTGGGGTAAGGCGTCACGCGCGCTCGACCTGGTGGCTCCCCAGCGCGCTCTCCATGACGGCGTAGAGCACGCGCCAATCCTTCCCGCCCTGGCGCATCCCCTGCGCGAAGGCCACCAGCGACCACAACAGGACGAAGGGCGCAATGCCGATGCCGAAGGCGACGGCGAAGAGGGGGACGATGGGCGAGGCGACCAGCGCCCAGTAGGACAGCGCGATGACGCTGACCAGAAAGAGCCGCAACGCGATCTGCACGACGCTCGTGACCCGGTTGAACCCGATCGTCACGTCGACGGTCCCATCGCGCTGCGGGCGGAAAGCGCCCCTGGCCTCGACCACGAAGTGCTTCATGAACGCGCTCGAGCCCGACGAGCCGAGCGACCCGGGCTCGACCGTGGCCTTGAGGCGCTCGCCGATCGCCGTGGCCATGACGTAGCGGCCACGCCCCGGCTCGTTGTAGCTGTTCATGGTGTCCAGCAAGCGCCGGCCGCACTCCTCCGGCGACAGGATGGTGCGAAAGACGTATCTGCCGCGCTGGAAAGGGTGATAGACGACCATTGTACAATTCCTTCGAGGTCTGGCGACTATCGACGATCGCGCCGCCGCGTTCCAGGTTGCGGTTAGTACCACAACGTTAAGGCCAGCCTGCGACTAAAGTCGTATGGCACAGAACGACGACGAAAGTCGTGAGACAGCGCATGTTCAAACACTTTAGTGTCCGGTCCCTGCCATGCGACTTTAGTCGCAGGCCAATGTCACGTTGTAATATTAGGGCGGTTTGCATCTCCTACGATACATGATAGTAGTATCGGCGGACGCGGCAGCGGTGGATAGATCCCGGCTGTCTATTGTACTATATCTTTACAGCCTGCCCTCTCTCCTCGCGCCTTTGCAGCCTCGCGCGACGAAACGGGTTCTTTTGCGTGACATAGCTGTCACCGTGCGACCCATCCCACGCGGCCCATCGCTCGACGCGAGGCGTCTGATGTCCGGTTATCTTTAGCCGCGCTATCCCCGTGCCGATAGACACATGTGTGGGCATGGGGGCACGCGCGTGCCCTTGCTACTGCTACGGCCAGAGATCGAGTTGGAAAAGAGGAAGACGATGTATCTCGCGCGGAATAGGACGGCCCAACGCTTTGCACTGGCCCGGCGGCTCGGCTACGTGGTCATGGTCGTGGCGGCGCTGTTGCCCCTACCCGCGACGCCGCTGACCGTCGCGCACGCGGCCGCTGGGACCGTGCGCTACGTGGCCATAGGGGGCACTAACTCGGCGACGTGCGGAGCGCAGGGCAGCCCTTGTGCGACCATCCAGAACGCCATCAACAAATCGAGCGACGGCGACGGCATCATCGTCGAGCCCGGCACGTATACCGAGACGCTGACCATCACGCCAAGCGTGGCCATCACCGGCATGGCGGGCGCGACGCAGACCATCGTCGACGGCAACGCTGCCGGCGCCGTGGCCACGGTACCGCTGGTCACCGACACCGTCAGGCTGACCGGCCTGACGCTGCGCAACGGCAACTCGGATGGGAACGGCGGCGGCCTGGATAACAACGGCGGCACGGTGGCCTTATCGGGCAGCATCGTGATGAGCAATACGGCGGCGATAGATGGCGGCGGTATAGCCAACATTACCGGCACAGTGTCCTTGTCAGGCAGCATCGTGATGAGCAATACGGCTCAGAATGGCGGCGGTCTCCTGATGACGACCAACAGCGATAGCGACAGGGCATCGCTGATCCTGACCAACACGCTCGTGCAGAGCAATACCGCGACCTCGTTCGGTGGCGGCATCGACACCCTCGATAACGCTGCCAGCACGGTTACGATCACGGGCGGCGCCGTGCTGACCAACACCGCCGGGAGCGACGGCGGAGGAGCAAGTTTGTCCGGCGGGGCGATCACGGTGACGGGCGCCCTAATCGCGAACAACAAGTCATCGGGCTCCGGCGGCGGGGTGGAACTGTCAGGCTCCAACGCGACGGCGACGCTGGCCGCGGACACGATCGTGAGCAATACCGCCGGGAACGATGGCGGTGGTGTGCGATTCATCGGCGGCACGCTGACGATGGCGGCGTCCACCTTAAGCCGCAACACTGCCGGGGGCAACGGCGGTGGCTTTATCGGCGACACCTCCGGCGCTGCGACGCTGACCGCCATCACGGCCACCCGCAATATGGCGGCAAACGGAAGCGGTATCTACGCCCGTTTCGTGCCGGTTACCCTGATCGGCGGCGTTGTGTTGACCAATACCGCGGCAACCGACGGCGGTGGCATCTACAACTATCAGACGGTCGTGACGCTGTCCAAAACCGTTGTGATGAGCAATGCGGCGATGACAGGGAACGGCGGGGGCCTCGTCAACGTCGGCTCAAGCTCCTTTGGAGGCGGTCTCGCCCCGAACGACTCCGCGCGGACGCCCGCAGCAATCGGGCCGCAAGCCCTCAACTCCGGCATAGCGGTTGTGACGTCCAGTCCCATCGTGAGCAACACAGCAGGACGCAACGGTGGCGGGATCTACAACACTGTTGATGGCCTCATCACGTTGCAGAGCAGCACCGTGGCGACCAACACGGCGACGAACGGCGGCGTCTACAATGATGGCACGCCACCCTCCTTCTTCGCTGCTTTGATTGGGAGCGCGCGGATAGCGCCCAGCATGGTACGGCCACAGCAGACGAGCGATGGGAGCGGCAGCACCGTAACGTTGCTGAGTAGCTCGGTTGTGAGCAACACGGCGACAACCACGGACAAGGGTAGTGGCAACGGCAATGGTGGTGGCGTCTACAACAATATCGGTGAGGTCACGCTCGACGCCACCAGCACGGTCGTGTCCAACACCGCGTCGGCCGGTGGCGGCGGCATCTTCAATACCGGCGGCGACGTGACACTGACCGGCGCGTCCGTGCTGAGCAACACGGCCGCCAGCGGCGGCGGCTTCTATAATAGCGTCGGTACGGGGAGCAATTTCTTCACCGGTCCCTTCACCACCAGCGGTACGCTGGAGATCACGGGCGGCACGGTCGCGAACAACGCCGCCGCCGGACCGGGAGGCGGCATCGAGAACGGTATCAGCAGTACCGTCAGCATGACCACGAGTATCGTCAGCACTAACACGGTCTCTCTCGGCGGCAGTACGGGCGGCGGGATCGACAATAACGGCCTGCTGAGCGTCATCAGCAGCACCGTCGCCGGCAACAGCATCAGGGCTTTCGTCGGCGGCGCCGGGGGCGGCATCGAGAACGGCATCAGCGGCACGGTTGGCCTGACGGCCAGCACAGTCTCCGGCAACTCCAGCGGCCTTTTTGGCGGCAGGGGTGGGGGAGGAATCGACAACAGCGGCGCGCTCAGCGTGATCAACAGCACTGTCAGCGGCAACCGTGCCCCCAGCAATGGCGGTGGTATCAACAACAGCGGCGCGCTCAGCGCGACCAACGGTACCGTCGCCTACAACGGGGTCGGGGGCGATGGCGTGGGCGGCGGCATCAAGACGGCCGGCGGCGCGGCCACCGACCTCGCTAACACGCTCGTCGTCAGCAACACGAATGGCGGCAACTGTTCCGGCGCTCCGATCATCGATGGCGGCTACAACCTTGAGTATCCAACGCCAATGGGTACGACCTGCGGCTTTAGCGCGGGCAACAACGATGTGTTCGACGATCCCCGGTTAGCCTCGGCGCTGGCCGACAACGGCGGTCCCACGCTGACGCTGGCCCTGCTGGCGGGCAGCGCGGCTATCGACGCCGTGCCGCCGTCGCACTGCGTCGACGGCCGCGGCAACCCGCTCACCACCGACCAGCGTGGCTTCCCGCGGCCCGACGTGGCGGGAAGCAACTGCGACATCGGCGCCTACGAGGCCCAGGGAGCCTTGTCTAACCCGACGGAGACACCGACCAACACCGGCACCGCAACAGGTACGCCGACCAGCACCGGCACGGCTACCTCCACGGGCACGGCCACCTCTACCAGCACCAGTACCAGCACGGCTACCTCCACGGGCACCAGCACGGACACGGCCACCGCAACGGCGACGCGTACGACGACCTCCACCCCAACAGGGACCGCCACGGCTACGCCCACGGGCACAAGCACCAACACATCGACATCCACCACGATGCCGACGGGCACGTCCGTGCCGACCTCCACGGCAAGCCCCACCGTTGCGGGGACGGTGCAATCCACCGCGACCCCTTCGGCCACGGCCATGCCGACCAGCACCGCCAGCGCCACGCCAACGGCGACCAATACGGCAACCAGTACGCCTACCAGTACGCCTACCCCTACGAACACTGCCACGGGCACGCCCACTCCCGCGCCCTTCCCGCCGAGCGCGACGCCGGCGCCGACCATGACCGTGCTCTCGACGCCGCGCATCACCGTCGCCGCGGCCCCCGCGTGCGGTGGCGCGCCGGTCACCGTCCTGGGCAACGGGTTCGCCCCGGGTGAGCAGATCACGATCGCCCTGAACGGCGCCGCGGTCGCCACCACGCCCTCCGTGGTCACGGCAGGAACCGACGGCGCCTTCACCGCAACTTTCCAGGTGTCCGACGGCTTCGTCGACGGCCCCAACGCCGTCAGCGCCATCGGCGCCACCAGCCGCGTCCCTGCCCTGGCCACGCTGCAGTGCGCCCTGCCCGTGGCTGCGCGGTTCTACTTCGCGGGTGGCCAGGAGACCGCTAGCGTCCACTCGAGCCTGGCGGTGCTCAACCCGGATCACCACAGGGCCACCGTGCGAGTCACGATCTATACCACCGGCGGCCGCGTGTTCCGTGAGACCCTTGTGGTGCCCGCGACGACGCAAGAGACGGCGGCGCTGAGCGGCATCGCGCCGGTGCATGGCGAGTTTGGCCTATCCCTGACCGCCGACGCGCACGTGGCGGCGCAACTGCTGCTCGACCGCCCCGGCAAGGATGGAGACAGCATCCTGGGCAATACGGGGTTGGGCACGCGCTGGTACCTGGCCGAGGGCTACACCAACCTGACCTTCCATGAGACCGTGGCCCTCCTCAACCCCGGCCAGCGCACGGCCCGCGTGACGCTGCTGCTGCGGCCCTTCGCTTTGCACGAGCACCTGCACGGCGGCGCCCGCACGGTGGCCGTCGACGTGGCGCCGCACTCCGAGCGCGTGGTCGACATCAACCCCTTGCGGCCGATGCGCTCGCTCAGCGTGCTGGCCACCTCGGACCGGGCCATCGTGGTGGAGCGCACCTTGCGCTTCAGCCTGGACGGGCAGGGCGGCGACTACGGCCTGACCGCACGGGCAGGGACCAACGTGGCGGCGACCTCCTGGCTGCTGGCCGAGGGCTCGTCGCAGGGCGGCTTCGAGACCTTCCTGACCATCCTGAACCCGAACGACCGGCCGGCGCGCGTGACGGCGCGCTTCTATAAGGGCAGCGGCGGAGTCGTCGGGCAGCGCACCATCGTGATGGCGCCGCTGAGCCGGGCCAATATCCGGCTCAACGACGTGGTGCGGTCCAGCGGGGTGGCCAGCGCGCTGAGCAGCGACGCGCCGATCGTGGTGGAGCGGCCGGAGTACTTCGGCTCGCCCAACGCGACGCGCATCGCCGGCGCGGACGTGTTCGGGCGCAACGGCGTGGCGCCGCGCTGGAGCTTCCCCGGCGGCGAGACGCACGGGCTACGCGAGTTCCTGCTCTTCTATAACCCGTCCGCCGCGGCGATCCCGGTGGACGTCACGCTGTACGGGAGCGATGGGCGCGTCGTGACGCGACGGGTCACGTTGCCGGCGGGCCAGCGCTTCACGCTCGACGTAGGGTCAATATCCCGCGGCCTGGCAACGGACCACGGGCTAACCGTGCAGTCGCTCGACGGCCAGGGCTTCGTGGCCGAGCAGACCGTCTTCGCGCCCGACCACACCACCCTCTACAGCACGCAGGGCCTGGCGCAATGAGTGCCTGACGCTGTCTTAGATGGGTTTGTTTGATGATCGCCGGGTCCCCGACTGCGGTCGCAGGGCAAACAACCACGACCGCGGTCGGGTGAGGAACGCGCGGTATCAACATAGCCCCTCTGATTCTGCACTAATGACCGCGGGCCGGGCGTGATACGATACAGATATGAGCAGCGATACAGCGGCCGTTCGTCGGGGGAGGACCGGACCCGAGCGGGCCGGGGAGGCCAGTCCGTTGCTGCCGGCCGTGTGGGCGCAGACCCGCGCCGAGCTGCTCCTGGTGCTGCGCCGCGGCGAGAATCTGCTGATCACCGTGATCGTCCCGGTGCTATTGCTGGTCTTTTTCGCCTCGCTCGGCGTGGCGCCCACGGGGACGCGTCCCGTCGATTTCCTGCTGCCGGGGATGCTGTGCCTGGCTATCATCGCCACCGGCATGGTCAGCCTGGGCATCGCCACCGCCTACGAGCGGTACTACGGCGTCCTGAAGCGCCTGGGCGCCTCCCCGCTGCCGCGCGGCGGCCTCATCGCGGCCAAGGCGGCCTCGGTCGTGGCGCTTGAGGCGGCGCAGGTGCTGCTGCTGTGCGCCATCGCCGCCCTGATCTATGGCTGGCGCCCCGGCGGCAGCATCGGCACGGCGCTGCTGGCCCTGCTGCTGGGCACGGCGGCGTTCGCTGGGCTGGGACTGGCCATGGCCGGCGCCTTGCGCGCCGAGACGACGCTGGCCGGCGCCAACGGGCTCTACCTGCTCTTCTTGCTGCTCAGCGGCGCGGTGCTCCCGCTCGACCACCTGCCGGGCGTGCTGCAAGACCTGGCGCGCGTGCTCCCCGCGGCGGCGCTGACCGGGGCGCTGCGGGCGGCGCTGAGTCCCGCGGCGGCCTTCCCCGGCGCGGACCTCGTCGTGCTGGCGGTCTGGGCCGCACTGGCCCTCGTCGTGGCGGCGCGCACGTTCCGCTGGGAGTAGACCCGCGGCGCATCCGGCGGTCACAGCTGGGCGGGCTTGGAGGCCGTTTACGCGCGAGTGATCCATCATCCATCGTGCGACGTACTAGGATCGTCACCCGCCGCTACCTGTTGCCGCCTGCCGCCGGGTGGCCGCGACGATCAGGGAGGACGGGGCGCACGGAGTCATCGATCATCCGCGGGTCAGTTTTTGTTGGGCGTTCAGGGAGGAGTACATACCGATGGGCACGATCTACGAGTCAGAGGAAGAAGTACGCGAAGCAATCATCGAGACGTTCGACGAGACGACCGGCCGCGGCGACATCCTGCGGGCGATGCTGGGTGCCGGCGCGGGCGTCGCGGCCGCCGGCTTGGGCGCCGGCCTGCTGTCCAGTACCCACGTCGACGCCGCGAGCCTGGGGCTGCGCGTGGGCCGCAACCACCTGGGCGTGCCCAAGAGCGACATCGACATCCTCAACTACGCCCTGACCCTCGAGCACCTCGAGGCGGCCTTCTACGCCGGCGTCACCTATAACGCCGCCCCCACGCTGCAGGCGCTGTCGTACGCGCACATCGTCGCCCGGCACGAGAAGGCGCACGTGGACGCTTTGACCACGGCGATCTCGAGCCTGGGCGGGACGCCGGTGAAGGCAGCGGCCAAGGGGTACAAGTTCCCCTCGTTCACCTTCCCGTTCGTGATCGCCGTGGAGAACCTGGGCGTCCACGCCTATCTTGGCGCCGCGCCGATGATCCAGACGAGCGCGCTGTTGCTGACGGCAGCTACCATCGTCACGGTGGAAGCGCGCCACGCCGCCGCCTGGGCCTCGCTCAACGACCAGCCCGACTTCACGCTGGGGGCGTTCGACACGGGCCTGCCCATGAAGACCGTCGTGACCGCTGTCGGTCCGTATTTTGTATCGTAGGTTCGACATCGTGGTAGTGGGGTCATCAAATTAGAGTGATCTAGCGGCGGCGCCGCCGCGTATTACTAGCGAGGCTCCGCCTCCGACCGACGAGATATATGCGACGCATAAACTTGACTCATTCGCAACACGTTTGCCCGTAGTAGGAGTCTAGCGAGGCTCCGCCTCCGACCGACGAGATATATGCGACGCATAAACTTGACTCATTCGCAACACGTTTGCCCGTAGTAGGAGTCTAGTGACTCCGGTGACGCGCATCGACGGGGCGCCACATGCCACGTGGCGCCCGGCGGGCGATTGGAGAGACGCGCAAGGTCTGCCATGGCCGGCCGGCAGGGAGACGAGCGCGTCGGATCGACAAGAGTAGGCACACAGGTAAGAGGAGTATTCATACCATGACCACGTTCTACGAGTCCGAGGAAGAAGTACGCGAAGTCATCATCGAGGCGTTCGACCAGAACACGGGCCGCGGCGACTTCCTGCGCAAGACCCTGGCCGTCGGCGCCGGCGTCGCGGCGGCGGGCCTCGGCGCCGGCCTCCTTGGGGCCACCGGTGTCGACGCCGCTAGCCTGGGGCTGCCGGAGGGTCACACCAGCGCGGGCGTGCCCAAGAGCGACATCGCCATCCTCAACTATGCCCTGACCCTCGAGCACATCGAGGCCAACTTCTACGCCAACGTGCAGCCCGCCGACGCCCCGACCCTGCAGGCGCTGAACTACGTCGGCATCATCGCCGGCCATGAGAAGGCGCACGTGGACGCCCTGACCAAGGCGATCTCGAGCCTGGGCGGGACGCCGGTCTCGGCGAAGATGTACAAGTTCCCCAAGATCAGCTTCCCGTTCGGCATCACGGTCGAGAATCTGGGCGTCAACGCCTACCTGGGCGCTGCTCCCATGATCAAGACGAAGGCGCTGTTGCTGACGGCGGCCACCATCGTCACGGTGGAGGCGCGCCACGCCGCCGCCTGGGCCACGCTGTACAACGCGAAAGACTTCACCAAGGGCGCCTTCGACACGGGTCTGCCCATGTCGGATGTCGTCAAGGCGGTCACGCCCTTCTTCGCGTAATAGCACCTCGCGGGGGCGGGTCTCCCGTGTCTCGCCCCCGCGGCAAGGGAGGACCTGCCGGTGTTACTAACACCGGCGGGTCCTCCCTTTTGGTTCTCCTCCGGCCCCCGGCCAGGGCGTATGCAATACGCCCCCCTGCCGCCTACTGCATCAGGGTCTGTGAACTGT
>JAABUZ0100003208.1_pt1 | contig 24839 bp, 24 predicted proteins | sample 5562091 | NCBI WGS metagenome assembly JAABUZ01 (sample SAMN12813069, study PRJNA571459) | rock metagenome | isolation source: Antarctica rocks | place: Antarctica: Victoria Land, Linnaeus Terrace sud | collected 2015-12-21 | reverse complement strand
CTAGCGGCGCGGCGGCAGCGCGGTCGGGCGTTCGGCGTCGTGCACCGGAGCTCGGGGCGGCAGCGCCGACAGCTCACGGCGCGAGGAGACGCCCAGCTTGCGGTAGATGTTGCGCGCGTGGGTGCGGACCGTCTCCACGCCGACGTGCAGGGCGAGGGCGATCTGTGCGTTCGAGCTGCCCTGCTGGAGCATCGGGAGCACGTCGGCTTCGCGCTGCGTGAGAAGCTGCAATCCTGGGGACGGTCGGGCACCGGCGTCGCGGCTGCGGGGGATGAGCTGAAGCCCACGTGAGGCGAGGTGGATCGCACTCAACACGTCGCGCGCCTGGGTGTCCTTGCCCAGACAGGCGCTGGCGCCGAAGGCGAGCAGCTGGGCGCACTCGGCCGCCGTGGGATGGGTGCCGAGCAGCACGAGCCGGGTGTCCGGATGCTGGCGGCTGAGCTGACGGACCTCCGCGAGGTTTGGCAGGGCGTCGATGTCGAGGATGGCCACGCGCGGGCGGTGGGCGCGCAGGATCACCCCGACGCGGTCGCGCTCGACGTCGTCAGCGACGATCTCCAGGCTCACGTCGCTTTCGATGACTCCCCGCAGGCCGCGGGCGAGGAGGTCCTCCAGATGGACGACGGCAACAGTGATCGGCAAGGAAGTGTGCATCTGGCTCGGCGCGTGGGGCGGCGCACCTCCTTCATCGGCAGGACCCGCCCCCAGGGTGAGCTCAGGCTCACCCGCCGCTGTCCCCCGGTCCCGCCGAAGATCCCCCGCCGCAGGGGACGAAAGAGGCGGTCCCGTGCCGCAGGCTGTAGACATGACCCGCCTACTGACCCTCCCCCTCCTCGCCGCTGCGCTGCTCGTGCCGACCTCCGTCGACAGCGCGCCCCGCTCGTCGATCTCGCCCCCCTCGTCGATCTCGCCGACGTCGAGCACCCATCGCGCCCGCCAGCATCGCCGTGCCGGCGCCTTCGCGCACGGCTCGCTGCAAAGCCGCAATCCGGTCACCGCCGCCGCTGCCATCGCCGCGCGCTACTGGCATGCCGTGCCGTGCGGAGGGGACGTCAGGATCGTCGCCAACAGCCCGCTCGCGCCCGGGCTTGATCCCAGCACCGACGGCTGGGTGACCTTCGACTCCTCGCTGGGAGCAGACAACCTCGACGCGCCGGCGAGCACCTATACCAACTGCACCATCACCCTCGCCCACTGGCAGTGGGCGACGCGGAAGGACACGGAAAGCGACTGGGGCATGTTCTGCCTCACGGTGATCCATGAAACGGGTCATCTGCTCGGTTACAAGCACAGTCCCGCGCCGCGCAGCGTCATGGCCCCGGTGTTCAACAGCGACGCCAACGTTCCGGCGCTGTGCAACGCAACGTGGCTGCCGGGCTGGCGCCCCGCCCGCACCTGAACCTGACGCCAAAGCCGAACAGAGGCGCGCTGCTGCTCAGCTTCCTCCGCCCGATGCCGATAAGAGGATCATGGAGCGCCGACATGGGTTCGGCTGGGTCCGGCCACGCTGGAGCGCGGTCGTGTCGCGCACCGTGCTGGTATTCGCCGTCGCTGTGCTGGTTGGATGCGGCGGCGGGGCCAAGGTTCCCCGGGGGACCGTTGTGAATGTCACCGAGCGAGATTTTACGATCTCACCCGTCGCGAGCGTTTCGTCGGGGGACGTACTGTTGAGGGTTCACAACGAGGGTCCGGCTCAGCACGAGTTGATCGTCGTGCGCGAGCGCCCGGGTGGGCTGCCCCTTCGCTCCGACGGCGTCAGCGTCAACGAGGAGGCGCTGCAGCGTGACGAGCTGGGGTCCTTGCCGCCCGGGGAGCCCGGCGGGGTACGTTCTCTAGCGCTGCACCTGACGCCCGGGCGCTACGTGCTCTTCTGCAACATGGAAGGCCACTACATGGGCGGGATGTACACGGTTCTCGCGATCAAGTCGTGACCACAATGCATCGTTTTCGGCCGTTCTCGGCCGGTGGACGCAAGACGGTCGTCGGGATCTTCCTGACGTTCGCGCTGATCTCGATGTTGAGCGTGGCCCTGTCGATCAGCGCGACGAAGCGCTCACAGAACCAGGCCACCGTCGTCGAGGTGGCCGGTCGGCAGCGGACCCTGGCCGACCTCTTTGTCAACGAGGTGCTGCTGGTGCGTGCCAGGGAGAAGGCCGACCCCGCCCTTACCGCCTCGCTCCTCGCCGACAGCGCGCACGCGCTGCTGGACGGTGGCACCGCCCCGGCGGTCAACGGCGACGACGACGCGGCGAAGCTCGCGCCGGCGAGCGGTGCCGTGCTGCGCCATCAGCTCGAAGAGGAGGGGCGTCTGGTGGATGACCTCGGCGCATTCGGAAGCGCCCTGCTCGCCCACCGGCCGCTGGACAAGGTGCCCGTCACCGGCGGTGAGCGCGTCCAGAACCTGAATCCGCTGCAGCGGCTGCGGACGCTCGGGGCCCTCACGTCCGTCGTGGCGCTCAACACCTCGCGGACGATCGCGATGCAGGCCGACGACAAGATCAACAACCTGATCCTCATGCAGGTGGCGCTCGGGTTGGGTGGCCTGCTCGCCTCGCTGCTGCTCGCATGGGCTCTGGCCGCCGCGATACGCCGCCAGAGCGCGCACTTCCGAAGCCTCGTGACATCGTCGAGCGACCTCGTCCTGGTCCTCGGGGAGGGAGGTTGCCGATACGCAAGCCTCTCATTGGCAAAGATGGTCGGCCGCTCCGAGAGCGAGCTTCTCGGCGACGGCTTCGCGCAGTTCGTGCACGAGGAAGATCGTCCCGCGGTCGAGGAGGCGAAGCGCACTGGTGAGCCAAGCTCGATGATGCTGCGCATGCGCAACGCGTCCCACGAATGGCGACACCTCGAAGCGCACCTGAACGACCTGCGCCATGACAGCAATCTACGTGGCGTGGTGATCAACGCCCGCGACGTAACCGAGCGGGTGCGTCTCGAGCACGAGCTCATGATGCAAACACAGCGCGACACCTTCGGCAGCCAGCTGGTCGAGGCGCTGGAGATGGCCGACGAGGAGCAGACCGCCTACGAGGTCATCGAGCGAGCGATGATCGAGATCTCCACCGCTGCGCCGATGGAGCTGCTGCTCTCTGACTCGAGCCGCGACCACCTCGAACCCGCGGCTGCGAGCCCAGTAGCCGGCGCTCCCGGCTGCCCGGTGCAGTCACCGTTCTCATGCGTGGCCGTTCGGCGCGGCCAGCCTGTGGCGTTCGAGTCGAGTGAGGCTCTCAACGCCTGTCCCAAGCTCCGCGGGCGCCCTGGTGGTCCGTGCTCAGCAGTCTGCTTGCCGGTCAGCTTCATGGGCCGGGCCCTCGGAGTGCTTCACGCCACCGGTCCCGAGGGTCGACCGCCCGGCAACGAGCAGGTCGCGCAGCTCACGACGCTCGCCAACCAGGCTGGCGCCAGGATCGGGACGGTGCGCGCTTTCGAGAAGACGCAGTTGCAGGCAACGACGGACGGTCTCACCGGGCTGGTCAACCGGCGTACGATCGAGAACCAGGTGCGGAGGATGACCAGCCGGGGGGGCTTGTTCGCGCTCGCCATCGCCGACCTCGATCACTTCAAGATCGTCAACGACACCCACGGCCACGAAGCCGGAGACCGCGCCCTGCGGCTGTTCGCGCAGGTGGCCCAGGACGCCCTGCGCGAGGAAGACATTTTGGCCCGCTGGGGCGGGGAGGAGTTCGTGATCGTGCTACCCGAGCTCCAGCGCTACGAGGCAGTAACGATCCTCGACCGTATCCGCGAGAAGCTGGCCGCTGCCCATGCTGGCGATCACCCGCGCTTCACGGCAAGCTTTGGCGTCTACGACTCAAGCGGAGCGCACAGCCTCGCTGAGATCATGCACATTGCCGACAACGGCCTCTACAAATCAAAGGAAGCCGGCCGTGACCGCGTGACCGTGGGCATACCGCCAGATCCGTCGACGAGCACCGCCAGGGCCGGTGCGAACGGTTCTCCTTCGAACGCGCGCGTTGCACGCAGGCGCCCGTCATCGCTGCTCCAGGACGCCACCGACGAAGAGGAGCCGACGTGAAGTGCGGACGCGGCCGGACCATGCACCGTGGCGGCGGGCGACGCAGCGTCGTTCTGGCCCGGCGGCCCGGAGCTGGCTGACTCGCGTGTCAGCCCGCTCGCCGACGAGGCCCGCAACCTCGCCGACGTTCTCGCCGGATGTACGTGCAGCTCGTAGAGGCCGCGTGCGGGGCAGTACCCCCAGGGGGAATCGAACCCCCGCTACAGGCGTGAAAGGCCTGCGTGCTGACCGCTACACCATGGGGGCCCAAGAGGAGTCTAGGCGCGTCGGACCGAACCAGGGCCCGAGACCGCAGCCGCCTCTAGAGTGCCGAGGCGGGCCGGTAGCTCAGTTGGTAGAGCAGCGCACTTTTAATGCGTCGTGCGCGGGTTCGAGCCCCGCCCGGCCCACTGCCGCGGCGGGCGGCATCAGTGGCGGAAGTGCCGCCGGGCGGTGAAGACCATCGCGGCGCCAACCCGGTCTGCTGCCTCGATCACCTCGTCGTCACGCTTTGACCCGCCGGGCTGCACGATGGCGGTGACGCCGGCCGCGAACCCGGCCTCGGGGCCGTCGGGGAACGGGAAGAACGCGTCGGAGGCCATGGCGGCCCCCTCGGTGCCGGTCCCCTTGCCCTTCTCCACCGCCAACCGGACCGAGTCCACGCGGCTCATCTGCCCGGCGCCGATGCCGGTGGTCACGCCGTCGCGGGCCAGGACTATCGCGTTGGAGCGCACGTGCTTGCACACGCGCCAGGCAAAGAGCAGGTCGCGCCACTCGGCCTCCTCGGGCGCGCGGCGGGTGACCACCCGCATCTGGTCGCGCTCCTCGACGGCGGCATCGCGCTGCTGCACCAGCAGCCCGCCGATGACCCGGCGCAGATCGTGGTCCTCGACCCCCGCTCGCCGACGCTCATGATCCTCCAGCAGACGCAGGCTCTCCTTGGTGGCCAGAAGCTCGCGAGCGGCGTCGTCGTAGCCCGGCGCGATCAGCACCTCGAGGAACTGCTGGGCCAGCGCCCGTGCCGTCTCCTCGTCGACGTTGCGGTTGAGCGCGATGACGCCGCCGTAGGCGCTCATCGGGTCGGCGGCGAAGGCGCGGCGGTAGGCGTCCGCGATCGTGTCGGCCACGGCCATCCCGCACGGGGTGTTGTGCTTGATGATCGCGCAGGCCGGCTCGGAGAACTCCTCGATCAGCAGCCGGGCAGCGTTGAGGTCGAGCAGATTGTTGTACGAGAGCCCCTTGCCCTGGTGCTGGACGATCTGGGAGAGCATGTGCCGCCGGGCGCCGATCTGCCCGTAGTAGGCGGCGCGCTGATGGGGGTTCTCGCCGTAGGACAGGTCCAGCACCTTCTCGAAGGCGCGCACGTATACCGGGGGGAACGGGTCGTCGGTCTTCTCCTGGAACCAGCGGGCGATGGCGGCGTCGTAGCGCGCCGTGTAGGCAAAGGCCTCGGCCGCCAGGCTCTCGCGTGTCGAGAGCGACAGGCGGCGATCGGACTCGCGCAGCTCGTCAAGCACCGCGTCATAGCTCTCCGGCGAGGTCACGGCAGCGCAGAAGGCGAAGTTCTTCGCGGCAGCGCGGATCATCGTCGGACCGCCGATGTCGATGTCCTCGATCGTCTCGCCCTCGGAGACCCCGCGCTGGGCGGCAGTGCGCTCGAATGGATACAGGTTGACGCAGATCAGATCGACCCACTCGACGTCGTGGACGGCTGCCGCCTCGAGGTGCTCGGGGTCGTCGCGGATGGCCAGGACACCGGCGTAGACCTTCGGATGCAGCGTCTTGATCCGCCCGTCCATGATCTCGGGGAACCCGGTCAGGTCGCTGACCGCCCGGATGGGGATCCCGGCGCCCTCGATGGCGTGCGCGGTCCCTCCGGTGGAGACGATCTCCACCCCGAGCTCGTCCAGACCACGGGCGAGCTCGACGATCCCGCGCTTATCCGAGACCGACAGGATGGCCCGGGCCACGCGCACGGCGCCGCGCGCCGTCTTCTCGTAGGCCGAGGGGGTGGCCGCCATCTCCAGCGCGAGCATATAGGCCGCTCGCGCCCCGCCGCCGGGACCTCGGGCGCCGGCCACGCCTATGCTGGCGAAGATGGCCGATCCCACTCCCATCTCCTTCGCCCGCGGTGCGCCCTCCATGGACATCGTCGACGTCGAAGGCCTGCGCGCGGCCGCCGACGAGGTGCTGCGCGAGGATCCGGCCGGGGCGCTCTCCTACGGGACGGCGTGGGGCTACGGACCGCTGCGCTCATGGATTGCGGAGCGCCATGGGGTTCCGCCCGAGCGCGTGCTGGTCACCAACGGCTCGATGCAGGCCGACGCCTTCCTCTTCGACGTCACCGTGGGCGAAGGCGACGTCGTGGTGGTCGAGCGTCCGACCTACGACCGAACCCTGCTGTCGCTCACCGAGCGGGGTGCCGACCTGCGTCCCATTGGCCTCGAGGACGACGGCCTGGACGTTGCCGAGCTTGAGCAGGCGCTGGACTCGGGGCTGGATCCGAGCCTCGCCCACATCATCCCCACCTTCCACAACCCCGCCGGCTGCACCCTCTCGGAGGCCAAGCGCCGGCGCCTGCTGGAGCTCGCCCGCGACCACGATTTCCTGATCTTCGAGGACGACCCCTACGTCGAGATCCGCTTCTCGGGCCAGGCGCTGCCCCGAATGCTCGAGCTGGCCCACGGTGATGAGGTGGTCTACGCCTCCTCATTCTCAAAGACCGTCTGTCCCGGGGTGCGCGTGGGCTACCTGGTCGGTCCCGAGCCACTGATCGAGCGAATCCGCAGGCGGGCGGTGAGCACCTACATCTCGCCGAGCATGATCGCCGAAGCCATCGTGCACCGCTTCTGTGCCGGCGGCGGGATGGAGCGCTCGGTGGGCACCGTGCGCAACGCGCTGCGGGAGCGATCGGCCACGTTGACGGCCGCCCTGCGTGACGCGCTGCCCGAGGCCCGCTTCGTCGAGCCCGAAGGCGGCTACTTCCTCTGGCTCGAGTTCCCGGATGCAACCGACGCCGGCGCCGTGGTCGACGCCGCCGCCCAGCGCGGCCTGCAGTGTGTCAAGGGGACCGACTTCATGGTGTCGGGTGGGGAGAATGCGCTGCGCATCGCCTACTCGGGTGTCACGCCGGCCGAGATCGCGGAAGGCGTCGCCCGGCTGGCCGAGGCTCACGCCGAGGTCACCGGGGCGCGGTAGAGGGCGCGGGGGGGCTGAGGGGGCTTGGGTCACGCGCGACCTGCTGGTCGCGGCGGCGGCGCGTTTCTCGACACGCTGCCGGACGCCGCCGGGACGTGTCGAGAACGGGTCGACAGACGGTGGGTTTCTCGACGCTGCCGGACGCCGCCGGTACGTGTCGAGAACTGGTCGATAGACGGCGCGTTTCTCGACACGCTGCCGGAGACCGCCGGTACGTGTCGAGAACTGGTCGATAGACGGCGCGTCTCTCGACCCGCTGCCGGCCCGCGGCCCATACCGTGGTGTGGCGGTCAGCAGTGGCGCACTACGCTGCGCCGGGTGAACGCCCGCGCTGTGCGGGGTCCCCGTCGTGGCTGACGGCATGCCCGTGCAGACGGCGCTGCCCTACAGCCGCGCTGCCCATCGCCGCGCCGCACCCCCATGACCCTCCCGCTCCAGCCTCCGGTCCTGCCCCAGCTCGCCCGGCCGCGCGCCCAGGTTCCGGCCGACGCGGGATGGGCCCACGAGCCGAAGTGGGACGGCTTTCGCGCGCTGGCCTTCGTCGACGGCGAAGAGGTCTTCCTCCAGTCGCGCAACGGTAAGCCGCTGCGCCGCTACTTCCCCGAGCTGACCTTCATGGATGGTCGCTACGTGCTCGACGGGGAGATCGTCATCCTCGGGCCCGGGGGTCGCCAGGAGTTCGACCTCCTCGGCCAGCGCGTGCACCCCGCCCCCTCGCGCATCGCCCGCCTCGCCGAAAAGACTCCAGCCCGCTTCGTGGCCTTCGACCTGCTTGCTCAAGGCGATCAGACGCTGCTCGAGCGCCCCTTCGCCGAGCGCCGGGCCGCGCTCGAGGCGCTGGTCACCGAGTCGGTCGACCTGACTCCGACCACCCGTATCGCGGCCGAGGCCGAGCCGTGGCTGCGGGGCGCCGAGGGGGTGATCTCGAAGCTTCTCGACGCGCCCTATCGGCCGGGGGAGCGGACGGGGATGGTCAAGGTCAAGCGGGTGCGGACGATCGATGCCGTGGTCCGCGGCTGGCGGCCGGGCAAGGAGCCCCGGACCCTGGGCTCGCTCGTCCTCGGCCTGCACGCCGCCGACGGCGAGCTGTCCGTCGTCGGGCACACGTCAGGGTTCACCGCCAAGCAGAAGCGTGAGCTGCCCGCGCGCCTTGCCCCGTATGAGACGGGGGAGCGCGGGCACGGCGAGCCGAGCCGCTGGAGCAACGCGCGCGACCTCGAGTGGGTGATGCTGCGCCCCGAGCTGGTCGTCGAGGTGTCCTTCGACCACGTCTCCGACGGGCGCATCCGCCACGGCGCCAAGCTCCTGCGCTGGAGGGAGGACAAGCCCGCGGCTGACTGTTTGCTCGAGCAGCTCGACAGCTGAGCCCGGCCCGGCGCGGTTCAGCCTCCGCGCCGGGCCCGGCTCGGGGCCACCCGCGGCGGCTCGCCGGGCTGCTTGGCGAAGTGTGGCGGCCAGGGCGCGTCACCCACGCCCGCCGCCTCGTCGCGGTCGGCCAGCTCGAGCAACGCGGCCAGCGACCCGGCGTGGGCGTCGATCTCGGCCGACGGGTCGCCGCGCTCGCGCAGGCGCGCGGGAACGGTGTCCAGCCGCAGCTCGCCGGGCTCCACGTCTCCCACCTCGTCCCAGTGCAGGGGCGTCGAGACGCGGGCGTCGGACACCGGGCGGACGCTGTAGGCGCAGGCGACGGTGTGATCCTTGGCGTTCTGGTTGTAGTCGACGAAGACGCCGTGACGCTCCTCCTTCCACCACTTGGAGGTGGCGAGGGTGGGCGCGCGGCGCTCGACCTCGCGGGCCAGGGCCAGGGCGGCGCGACGCACCGTGGTGAACCCGTGCTCGGGATGCACGCGCACGTTGATGTGGATGCCGCGCGAGCCCGAGGTCTTGGGAAAGCCGTGCAGCCCGTGGTCCTCGAGCACCTCGCGGGCGACCAGCGCCACCCGGCGCACGTCATCCCAACTCGCCTCGGGCGTGGGGTCCAGGTCGACGCGCAGCTCGTCGGGATTGTCGAGGTCGGACCGGCGCACGGGATGGGGATTGAAGTCGACGTTGCCCAGGTTCACCGCCCAGATCAGGTGCGCGGCATCGACCACAACGACCTCGGTGGCGCTGCGGCCGGAGGGGAAGCGCAGGGTGGCCGATTCAAGCCAGTCGGGCACCGACTTGGGGATGCGCTTCTGGTAGAAGGGCTCGGCGTCGATCCCGTTGACGTAGCGCTTGAGCACCGTCGGACGCTCACGCAGGTGGACGAGGATCGCCTCGGCGCACTCCAGGTAGTAGCGGGCGAGGTCGCCCTTGGTCCAGCCCGGGGTGGGGAAGTAGACCTTGTCGGGATTGGAGAGGCGGACCTCCCGGCCCGCCGCTTGCAGCGTCATCGCGTCGCCGCCGGCCACGCCCGCAGGGTGACACGATGGAGCCCGCTGGTGTCCCGCCCCCATGCCGAACCGCGCCCCGTGCTTGCGGCCCCTGACGCGTTCAAGGGGACGCTCCGGGCCGCCGAGGTCGCCGCCGCCCTCGTCCGAGGGCTGCGTGGCGCCGGCATCCCGGCCGAGCCGTGCCCGATCGCCGACGGCGGGGAGGGAACGGCCGAGGCGCTGATCGCGGCCCGCGGCGGCGAGGAGCACGACGCCCGGGCCCGTGATCCGCTCGGTCGCCCCGTCCCGGCCACCTTCGCCCTGCTCGATGACGGGGAGACCGCAGTGGTCGAGGTCGCCTGCGCCAGCGGGCTCCACCTGGTCGCCCCGGTGCAGCGCGACGCCGAGGCGGCCTGCACAGCGGGCACCGGCGACCTGATCCTCGCTGCCATCGAGGGGGGCGCGCGCCACGTCCTTGTCGCCGCCGGCGGCAGCGCGACCACCGACGGGGGCGAAGGCGCCATCGGAGCCATCGTCCACGGCGGCGGCCTGCGCGGGGCCAGGCTCACCGTCCTGTGCGACGTGCGAACCCCGTGGGAGCTGGCGGCCGAGCGCTTCGGCCCGCAGAAGGGAGCCGATCCCGCCGCCGTGCGGCGGCTGGCCCGGCGCCTGGACGTCCTGGCCGACCGGCTCCCGCGCGACCCGCGGAGACGGCCCCTGACCGGAGCGGCGGGCGGGCTCTCCGGCGGGCTGTGGGCGACGTTGCATGCGGTGCTGGAGCCCGGGGCTCCCTACGTCCTCGACGCCATCGGCTTCGACGCGCGCATGCGGGCCGCCCATGCCGTGGTGGTCGGCGAGGGGCGCCTGGACGAGACGACGCTGCAGGGCAAGGCGCTCTGGGAGGCGGCGGTGCGCTGCCGGCAGGCCGGTGTGCCGTGCTTCGCGGTCGTCGGGACGCGGGACCTCGACGACTTCGGGGCGCGGCTGCTCGATCTCCAGGCCATCCACGCGGCCTCCACGCCACAACAGATCGAGGCGGCGGTAGCGCGCATCGTCCCCGCGTTGTGAGGCTAGGGCCGGGCTCCAGAGGGACACGGCCTCTCAGGGACGCAGGCCCACGTGAACGAGGTAGGTCTTCACCCCGTCGGGTCCGCGCACGCTCACGGTGATCGTCGCGGTCACGTGAAGCCCGGCGCGCAGCGCGCCGCGGACGAGGGCCAGCACCGAACGCGAGAGCCTGAGGGCGATCCGCGTTGACCGATGGGCGGGCAACGAGGTCCGCGCCCCGACCAGACGCAGCGATCGACCGCCATGGCGCAGGCTGAGCAGGCCGTGGGCGACGACGGCGCACGGCTCGCTGCAGCCCAGCACGAGCGTCAGCCGGCCGTGTCCGTGGCGCAGGCTCTGGCGGCGGGCCACCGACGCCGTGAGGGTCAAGGAGGTCCGCCGGGATCCGGTGCCGGGGCCGCCGGGTGGCGGACTGCCGCCACCTCCGCCACCCCCACCGCCGGATCCGGGCGGCACGTAGCCGGGCGGGTTGGACGCCGGCCCGGGCGCCGGATGGGTGGGCAGCACCAGCGGCGGCCGCGGCGCCTGGCTGAAGTCGAAGTCGTTGATCAGGTTGCCGAGCGCGGGGCTGTTCTCGCGCACGTCGGGTCGCGGGTCCGGGCGCATGTCGGTCGCCGGGTTCAGGCGTTGACCGTTGAGGAAGTCGTCCTCGATGAACTTCAGGTAGGCGTCGTGGCTGAGGGTCTGGTGGTCGATGTAGCCGGCGCGGGCATAGGGACTGATGACCATCCCGGGGACCCGGATCCCGTAGCCGTTCTGGTCGGCCACCGGGGGGACCACATGGTCATAGAAGCCGCCCCAGTCGTCCCAGGTGAGGAAGATCGCCGTGCTCCCCCAGCACGGGCTCCGGCCGATCGCGTTGATCAGCGACGTGACGTATGACTGCCCGGCGGACACCAGCCCGGTGGGGTGCTCGGAAACCGCCCCGTTGGGATCGATCCAGGAGACCTTGGGCAAGGCGCAGGTTCCCGGGGTCCCCGCCGCCTTGTAGAAGTTGTCCAGCGTCTGGACGTTGCCCCGCTGACCGTCGGCGGCGACGTCGGTGAAGTAGGGCAGCGGGTTCCAGATGTTGGGGGTGGTCGGCCCCTGCTGCTTGGGATGGCAGGTCACCGCGCTGTCGGACTCGCAGTCGGGCTCGGTCCCCTTGAACACGTAGTAGCCCCAGCTGACCCCGGAGTTGTGCAGCAGGTAGGTGATGTCCGTCCACGGCAGCGGTTTGGGAGCCGGGTTGTTGTCGGGGCTCGGTGGACCGTTGAGGTTGCTCGTGCAGGTCGAGACGACCGCGTAGTTCGAGCACGTGGCCGACCAGCCCGAGACCTGGAAGAGGTGCTCGGGCCAGCTCCAGGATGCGTTGGGCTCGAACATCGTGTCCTGCAGGACGAAGTTCTGCGCGTAGGTCCAGTAGTTGGGGATCTCGCGCGCGTCGTGGTAGCCCATGACGTCGACGCACTGGCCCGTCGTGCCCTGCGTGCAGGGGCTGCACGTTGGGTTGGTGCCCTGGCACTTCTGCCCGCTCTGGGCGCGTCCCACGAAGCCATCCATCCGCCCGCCGTTGACGTCGGCGACGTGGTCGGGCGCGCCGTGCGGGCCCCCGTAGTTCTTGTCTATGGCGCTGTGGTACGGGGCCACGCAGCCGCCGTGGAGGGGATCGGGAACGCAGATGCCGCCGGGGATGCCGTTGGCCCCCGGATAGGTGCCGAAGTAGTGGTCGAAGGTGCGGTTCTCCTGCATGATCACCACGACGTGCTGGATGTTGTGGATGCCGTCGGCCGGAGCGGCCCCGGCGCCGGCCGGAGCGGCCATCGCGGCGAGCGTCAGCAGCAGGACGGCCCAGACCCAGACCGCGACCCGTCTCGGAACCAGATCGCTGCCCGCCAATCCTGTCGCCATGGTCCTCGCCTCCCTGGGACTCCGCCGGTGACCGCCAAGACACGCTGAGGCGGTCCAGGTTGCGGTGATCGCCGTGAAAGTCTCGAATGATCGGATGCAAGATCTCGGCTATGCGCCCTCTAGGGTCCCGTCGTGCCCCCGCTGCCCCGCCCGCACCTGCCTGGTCCGGTCGGCCGTCGGGCGGTGGTCATCGGCGCCGGCTCGTTCGGGACCGCGGTGGCCGTACTGCTCGCGCGCAGCGGAATGCGCACCACCCTCCAGGCCCGGACCCCGGAGGCGGCCCAGGCGCTGGCCGATGCCGGTGAGAACCGCGCCTACCTCCCCGGCGTCCCGCTCCCCCGCGAGCTGCGCATCGAACCGGCCGAAGCGGGACTCGGGCGAGCCGAGTTCGTCTTCCTGGGCGTCCCATCCTCGGGTCTGGATGAGGTCATCGCCGGGCTCGGCGGCCACGGCCTGCCGCCCCGCGCGGCGGTGGTGTCGCTGGCCAAGGGCCTTGTCGGGCCCGACGGCGTCGCGCCCAGCGTGCTGCTCTCGTACGTGCTCGGCGCCCACCGGGTGGCGGTCGTCGGCGGGCCGGCGCACGCCGGAGAGATGGTGTCCGACGGCGCGGGCCTGGTGGCGGCCGCGGTCGACGAGGAGCTCGCCCGGTCGCTGGCCGAGGCCTTCACGCAGGCGGGAGTTGTGTGTGAAGTGTCCAGCGACCCGGTCGGGGTGGAGCTGGCCGGGGCGGCCAAGAACGCCGCGGCGCTGGCCGCGGGGGCGACGGAGGGACAGGGACTCAACGCGGCCGGGGCGGCGGCCGGCCACATCTTCGCCGAGGTATGGCGCTTCGCCGCCCTGCAGGGCGCGCGTCCGGAGTCGATGATCGGCCTGGCCGGAAGCGGCGACCTGGTGGCCACCGCGCTGGCCCCCCAGAGTCGCAACCGGCGGGCCGGTGAGCTGCTCGCCGCCGGGGTTGTCGCCGAGGAGATCCCCGCTCGCGTCGGTCAGGCGGTGGAGTCCCTGGAGTCGGTGCCGCTGCTCGCCCGCGCCCTGGTGCGCGCCGGGGTGGCCGCACCCGTCACGTCGGCGCTGGCCGCCCTCATCGCCGGGGAGCTGCCTCTTGACGAGTGGGTGGCTCGCGTGCGCACGACGGTGCCTCCCCCGGCCCGGTTCCGGCGCAGCCCGCGGGGACTGGGCCGGCGCGTCTGGGTCCGGCTGCGGTCCTGGTTCGGACGCGCTGCGCCGGAGCCCGCGTCCGACGGGGGCGAGGGTCAGGCGTGAGGGGAAGGCCGTGGGAGCCCCCCTGGTCCAGAGCGGGGCCAGGTGGGCATCGACATCCAGCTACGTCCGCCAGGCGCCGCCGCGCCCCCGGCGCCGACGCCGGCGCCGCCACGGGTGACTCACCGGCGCTCGGCCAGCGTCCGCACCACCGCCTCGTAGACACCGGCGCCGAAGTCCTCCTCGCAGACCCGGGCGTTGGGGTGCTGGGCCAGGGCGGACCGGATGGTGGGATCGTCGGCCAGGCCGTTGGCCACCAGCCAGAAGGTGGCCACTGTCTCGGCCGCGGCCAGATCCTCACGCGAGTCCCCCACGGCGATGCAGTCCTCCGGGGTCAGGCCGCGGGCGCGCATGTGTCGAGCCACCGCGCGCGCCTTGGAGGCGGCGGCGGGAATGAGGTGATAGGCGCGGGGAGCGGCCACCTCGGGCATGGTCGGCGAGCGGCTGGAGACGGAGCCGTTGTCGACGAGGCGCAGGTGACCGTGACCCTGGGCGGCGAGCAGAGCGTCGACCTCGCGCGCTTCGACGTCGCCGCGGAACAGGTGGGACGCCTCACGCCCGAGGTGCCACGGGTCGTGGGGCTCCAGGCGCCCCGCGTAGCGCTCGAGCAGCAGCCGGGGAGCGCCGGACTCCGCGATCTGCTGGTGAATGGAGCGCGCTGCCGGCGGCAGGTCGTCGGTGAGCCAGATCAGCTCGCCGTCCAGCGACATCCCGCAACCAGCTTCGAAGATGAACGCGGCACAGCCCAGCAGGCGGGCAGGCTCGGCGACCTGAGCTCGGCGCCGCCCGGAGAAGGGGACAACCTCGACGCCGGCCCGGTCACAGGCCTCCAGGGCCCGCACGCCCAGCAGCGAGAAGGCGCCCTGGCCGTCGCGCAGCAGGGCCGCATCTCGGCCCAGCAGGGTGTTGTCGAGGTCGACGTAGAGGGCGCGCACCGGGCGGCGCAGCGTAGATGAGCCGCGCGCGTACGATGGCCGGATGGCCCGCTCGCCGAGCCCCGAGACGCTCGATGGCCCGGCGCCGTGGGAGCCCCTGCTGCGCGCGGCCCGCAGCGACGGGCGGTTGGCTCATCGGGGGCGCCGGGGGGCAACGCCGTCGAGTACGGCACCGGTTCCCGACGACCTGCATCCCGATCTGCGAGCGGCCCTGGAGCGCCAGGGCGTGCACGCGCTCTACGCCCACCAGCTCGAGGCGCTCGAGGCCGCGTGGGCCGGCCCCACGATCGTCACGACGCCGACGGCCTCGGGGAAGTCGTTGTGCTTCACGCTGCCCACCCTGGAGACGCTGCTCGCCGATCCCAAGGCCCGCGCCCTGTACCTCTACCCGACCAAGGCGCTGGCCCAGGACCAGGCCCGGGCCCTGGCGGCGTTCGGGCTCCCGCGCATCCGGCCGGCCATCTACGACGGCGACACCCCGCGCGGGGAGCGCGCGGCCATCCGGCGCCGGGCGGGCGTCGTGCTCACCAACCCGGACATGCTCCACGTGGGGATCCTGCCCAACCACTCCAAGTGGGGAGACTTCTTCGCCAACCTGGCCATCGTGGTGGTCGACGAAGCCCACGTCTACCGCGGCGTCTTCGGCTCCCACGTGGCCAACGTCCTGCGGCGGCTGCGCCGGATCGCGGCGGCCTACGGAACCTTCCCCCGGTTCCTGATGACCTCGGCCACGGTGGCCAACCCGGTGGAGCTGGCCGAGCGCCTGACCGGGCTGGAGGAGGTCGCGCTCATCGATCGCGACGGGGCACCGACGGCTCCGCGGGACATGGCCCTGCTCAACCCACCGCTCCTCGACCAGGAGCTCGGCGTGCGCCGCTCGACGCTGCAGGAGGCCGTCGATCTGCTCTGCGAGCTCGTCGTCGCCGGGGCGCGGACCATCTGCTTCATCCGCAGCCGCAAGGGGGTCGAGCTGATCGCACGCGGGACCACGGCGCGGCTGGCCGACCGGGCGCCGGAGCTGGCCGGATCGGTCACGCCCTACCGCGCCGGCTACACCCCGGCCCAGCGACGGGAGATCGAGGCCCGGCTGGTCTCCGGCGAGCTGCGGGCGGTGGTCAGTACCGATGCCCTGGAGCTGGGCATCGACATCGGGACGCTGGACGCCGCGGTCTGCGTCGGATTTCCCGGGACGGTGGCCTCGCTGCGCCAGCAGTGGGGCCGGGCCGGCCGGCGCGGGCGGGGGCTTGCCGTGTACCTGGCCGGCGAGGACGCGCTCGACCAGTTCTTCTGCCGCCACCCCGACGAGTTCCTCGATCGACCGGTCGAGGCGGCCATCCTCGACCACGAGAACGAGCACGTCTACGCCCAGCACCTGCTGTGCGCGGCGCACGAGGGGCCCCTCGACGCGCGGGACCCGGGCGAGGCGGTGGCCCTCGGCCCGCGTTGGCAGGCCCACGCCGACCGCCTGGTCTCCGCCGGGGCCCTGCGCGAGCACGACGCCGTCTACACGGTGCGCCGGGCGGCCGACTACCCGGCTGCGGCGGTCTCGCTGCGCTCGGCGTCGGCCGCCGCGGTGATGGTGGTCGACGAGAGCTCGGGCGAGCTGCTGGGGACGGTGGAGGCCGCCCGGGCCCCGGACACCCTTCACGAGGGGGCGGTGTACCTGCACCTGGGTCGCGCTCACGTCGTCGTGGGCCTCGACCTGGCGGCGGGCGCGGCGGTGGTCCGGCCGTTTCACGGGGAGTGGTACACGCAGACGCGGCGGGAGACCGACGTGGAGATCGAGCGCTTGCTGGATCGACGGACGGCGCTGGGGGTGACGCTCTCGCTCGGACGGGTGGGGGTGCGCCAGGACGTAGTTGGCTTCCAGCGGCGATCGGTGGCCGACCACGGGGTGCTGGACTTCACCGCCCTGGAGATGCCGCCGGCGTCCTTCGTCACCCAGGCGCTGTGGTACGAGCTGTCGCCCGAGCTGCTGGCCGGCTTCCCGAGCGAGGCGCTGCTCGGCTCGCTGCACGCCGCCGAGCACACCCAGATCGCCGTGCTGCCCCTGCTGGCCATGTGCGACCGCTGGGACATCGGTGGGCTGTCGACGAACCTACATCCCCAGACCGGGCGCCCCACCGTCTTCGTCTACGACGGGCACCCCGGCGGGGTGGGGATCGCGCGGCGGGGCTTTGGAGAGTTCGAGACGCTCTGCGCCGACGCCCGCCGCCTGTTGGCCGAATGCCCGTGCGCCTCGGGATGTCCGTCATGCGTGCAGTCGCCCAAGTGCGGCAACCTCAACGAGCCGCTGTCCAAGGCGGGAGCCCTCGAGCTGCTCGGGCGGATGTTCGATGCGGGCGGGACGGCGAGGGTCGCGGCGGCCTGAGACTGTCACGTGCCGGCCGTGGGCGGATACGCCCACCACGAGTGGGGGCCGGGCCTATGCTCCCCCGCGCGGACCCCACGAACCCGGGGCCCACCCGAAGCCCGTGAGCACGCGCGAACTCGACCCCGAGGCGCTCGGCGACTCGATCGACCGGTTGTATCGCGCCGCCTGGGCGCTGTGCGGTCACCGCGAGGACGCCGAGGACCTGGTGCAGGAGACCTACGCGAGGGTCCTGGCCCGGCCGCGCCTGCTGCGCAGGGAGGACGATGTCGGCTACCTGCTGCGCGCGTTGCGCCACGTCTTCCTCAACCGGCAGCGCGCGGCGCGCAGCCGACCCGAGACCGTCGACCTGCCCGAGCGCGAGAAGCTCGAGGATCGGCGAGCTCCCGAGCCACAGGCGCTGGTCGAGGCCCAGACCCTGTACGCGGCCATCGCCAACCTGCCCGCTGACTTTCGCGACGCCGTCGTCGCCGTCGACGTCGGCGGGCTGTCCTACCGCGAGGCGGCACGGGCGCTGTCAGTCAAGGAGGCCACGGTGGCCACGCGGGTGTTCCGCGCGCGCCTGCGCCTCGTGCGCGACATGGAGGGCATGGAGCCCCAGTAGTCAGAAGCGCACAGCGCCGCCGCCCCGCCAGACCGCCAGCCGGATGAGCACCGCTGCCGTGACGCCGGTCCCCGACAGCACGCAGGTATGACCGAGCCGGCGCCAGGTCACGACGACACGGCCGCCCGTGGTGAGGGTGTGAAGCTCCACTCCTTCGCGAACGGTACGGGCGGAGCCCGATGGCCAGTCGAGCTGCGGCGCGGCGAGGACGGTGTAGGCGATCGTGCTCGGGCCCTTGCTGTAGAAGACCGACCGGGCGAAGCGACCCGAGATCGGCTGGGTCCGCGTCCCGATGGCGCGCCATCCGAACCGGCGCCGCAGGCTCGGGAAGGCCACGCCCTGGACCTGGAGGTCGAGCAGCGTGTGCTCGCGGGCGGCCCGCGGGGCCGGCGCATCGGGTCCGAGCGAGCCGGCGGCGGCAGCCTGAGCCACCGTCGGTCCGCTCGAGCCGCCCCCGGACAGGCCGAGGGCGACGACGACCGCGATGACGACGAGCGCCACGACGCCGACAGCGGCTCCGGCAGGAGTGCGCAGCGCCTGAGGAGCAAGGCGCAGCACCGCGCGCGGCCGGCCCAGGGCGAGAGCTGCGCTCCGCTGGTCGGCCAGCCTGTCGCGGAGCCACGGCGCCGTCGACACCGGGGTCGCCCGCAGGAGCGTGACCGCCCGTTCCTGCGCCGCCAGCGCCATGCGCAGATCGGCGTCAGCCTCCGCACGCCGGCGCATAGTGGTGGCCGCGGCGGGATCGAGCGAGCCGTCGGCCAGGCCGGCGATCGCGGCGCGATCGTCGGGCGTGAAGCGGTCGTCGTGATGAGCGGAGGCTGCCATGGGCGCAGGGGTCCTACTTCACTGGACACGCCGGGAGGCCGAGTTCTTCCCGAGCGAATTCAGGCGCGTCGGGCCGCCGCGGAGGGCGGGGGCTCGAGACCGCGGGGGGCGGGGCCTCGAGCCCCGCGGGGGTGCGGGGGCTCGGGCCGCGGAGGCTGGGGCTGCGCGAGCCGCGGAGCCGAGGGGCCGCGCTAGCCTTGCCCGCCGCGGCGAGATAGCTCAGTTGGTAGAGCACACGACTGAAAATCGTGGTGTCCCCGGTTCGAGTCCGGGTCTCGCCACTCGTAAAGATACCTGCATATGGGCAGGTATTGGAGCAACTCGGCAGCCGGGCTGAGGAGGTGTTTCAAGGCCGGATTTGCGCGCGGAGTCCTTTTCAGGTCCAAGACCTGAGGGTGGTTGAGGGTTTGCGCGCTCCTGGGCGGAGCGACCCCCTCACCGGCCCTCATCGCCGCGGCTCGAATCCGCGGACGCGCTCTCGGCGATGGCGGAAGCCGGCAGATCGCCGGCCGTGAGGGCGGGGCTTCGTTTGGCGCCCCCTGACCGGGCCGTCCTGCGGACGGGTCTTACGGGACATCCGCGGAGCAGCGAGGTCACGACGGCCGCAGACGACCCCCTGCACGTTCGGTCGCCGTTCGGCTATTGGGGCGGCTGTGTGCAGCAGGTGTCACCGCGTCAGCGTTGCGCGTTGGCAGCGTGCGGTTGGTCGGGCGTGAGCTCCTCGAGGATGTGGAAGAGCTCGTCGATGCGCTGGTTGGCCACGTGGCGTAGCCGGGTGGCGAGGCGCTCCCAGTCTTGGGGTGTGGGTGGCTGTCCGGGGGGGAGGTCTGAGAGCGCTTCGCGGATCTCTGCGATTGAGAGTCCGACGCGTTGGGCGGCGCGGATCATCGCGACGCGGCATTGGACGTCGGCGAAGAATCGTCGTTGGTTGCCGGCGGTGCGTTCGCTGGGGAGTAGTCCGTGGTCGTCATACCAGCGCACCGCGGAGCGCGTGATGTTCATGCGTTGGGCGACCTGTCCGACGGTCAGGCCAGTTTCGTGCCAGTCGTCCATCGATCGTGATGTTGTCGGATTGGGGCCTTGACTTCAACCTTGGTTGACCCCTTACGGTCGGCGCATGACCAAGAATGCACATCCCCTTCGCACCGCTGTGGTGGCGGGAAGCACCCGTCCCATGCGGCTCGCTCGGTCGGTCGCAGACTGGGTCGTCGCCGACCGCAACCCGGATCTACAGCTGACGGTGATCGATCTCGTCGACGTCGATCTGCCGCTGCTCGCCGAGCCCGCGCCGGCGGCCTCCGGCGACTACGCACGCGAGTCGACGCGAGCGTGGTCACAGCTGGTCGAGCAGTTCGACGCGTTCGTGCTGGTCACCCCCGAGTACAACCACTCCACGCCGGCCGCGCTGAAGAACGCTCTGGATCACCTGTACGCGGAATGGCGCGACAAGCCGGTCGCGTTCGTCGGCTACGGCGTCGAAGGTGGCGGGCGTGCAGTCGAGCATCTGCGCACCATCTGCGCTGAGCTCGGGATGGCCGGGGTCGGGCCGCAGGTGTCGCTGCGCCTTGGCGAGGATTTCACCGAACGCCAATGCACGCCATCAGACCGGACGACCGAGGCTCGGGCGCGGATGCTCGCCCAGCTGTCTCGGTGGGCGACGGTCCTACGCCCACTGCGGCCTACCGGCGTCCCAGCATCCATCGACGGTCGCCCCAACCTAGATCGCGCGGAGCTGCGCCCAGCGGCCGCCGCGGCGGTCAACGAGCTGGTTGCCGAGCTGCAAGCCGGCCTGGACCAGGCGGATGCCGAGCGGTATGACCGACCCTTCGCCGGCGACGTCCTATGGGGCAGCCCGTACGGTCGCACCTTGACGGGCATCGAGCGACTGAGCCAGGCCCATCGCTCGTTGATGGCCTCCGGCGCCGCTCCAGCGTCTCGCTATGAGCTGGTGGCGCTCTCCGCGCCCGTCCCCGAAGTGGTCATCGCCCATGTCCGCCGCAGCGCGCGGACCGAGGGAGGGTTCTCCGAGATGGCGCTGTACGTGCTGGTGGCGCGCGAGGGGCAGTGGTGGCTCGCTGCCGGCCAGAATACCCCGATAGCCGACCCCGCAGCGCAATGATGCTCCCGCAGGCCGGCCGCCCAGACCGCGTCCGGACCCGGCGCTGATTCGTGTCAGCGTTTGGACGGCGAAACCGCGAGATGGGCGGTAAATCGCGCGGGGTACCGCGCCGCGATCGGCTAGCGGGATGCGCTGCGGTGGCGGTGGCGGGGATCTGCGAGCCTCGCCTCCTGACCGGCGAGTCGGCGCTTGAGGATGGTCAGCGCGTGGTGTCCCGCGATGGCGCCGAGGAGCCCTACGCGTCTCCCTTGATCTCGTCGGCGACAAGAACCGGATCGGCGCGGTGGCCTTCAACCCCGCCACGGGTGAACTCGGGATCCGCCGACTGAGCACCGAGCGCTCCGCCGCACAGCTACGCGAGCTCACCGACCTCTGCACCGTGGGCAAGCTTCAGATCGTCATCCAGCACGCCTACCCGCTCGAGGCTGTAGCCGAGGCCCACCGCGCCGTCGAGACCGGTCACGTTCGCGGCAAGATCGTCCTCATGACCTGAAAGGAGCCATGGTGTTCACCGACGGCGAAGTCGCTACCTCGCAGCTCAACGACTCGGTCGCCTGGCGACCGTCCAGCCCAACGACACGTTGCAGAACAACTCGGTCGGCTTCTACTACAACGCCAAGCGCCAGACGATCGACATCGGAGGGCGCAACATGCAAGCCAGCCGGAAGTTCCGCAACCTGGCCGACAACAGCCGCGTCGCCCTCGTCGTCGACGACATTGCCTCCATCGAGCCCTGGCGCGTACGGTGCCTAGAGATCCGGGGAGACGCCGAGGCGCTGACCGACTCAGCCGATTCCGCAACCGGTTTCCCCGGCGCGATCATCCGCATCCATCCCCGGCGGATTATCAGCTTCGGAATCGACCCGCCGCACCTGAGCCTCGGCAAGCGCAACGTCACCGACGCGCCGCCCTGAGCGAGGCCGGCCGAAATGCTGTGGGGCTCGGCCGCCACCCTTGGTTTAGAGAATGATGCTTCGGCGGCCGATTAGCCTGGCGGTGGCTGAGCGCGTGGGGGTGCGGTTGGATGTGATCGCTCACCCAGCGCGGATCCGGCTCGTCGACGCGTTGGATCGGGGTGGCGAAGTGTCGGTGGGCGAGTTGGCCGAGGACGTGGGGGTGAGCGTGTATGACGCCTCGCAGCATCTGGCGTTGTTGCGCCGGGCGGGGGTGGTGGTGGCGCGGCGGCAGGGTCGGCAGAGCGTAATCTCTTGAAGCTGGGCGGGTTGCGTGCCATCGTGCCACCGTCGCCGAGCGTAAGCGTGAGCGCTCTCTATGAAACACGCCCGGGGGAGTATGGGGTCACGCCGCGAGGTAACAGGCGACGAACCACCGCCGGTGTGACTTCTTAGCCTGAGCGCTTCGCATTCGCAAGATCGGCATCGAATGCCGACGCGGACAGGGTGTGGTGCGCCTTCCCGGTGCAGTCACGAAGCAGGAACATGGCACCGTCTACTACCAGCTCGTTGCCCCGGTGCGCCTCACGCCAAGCCGCCCAGTCGGGGTCAAGCCCGCGGCCCCGGTACTGGCGGTACAGGATCGTGCGCCCACTCGGCTCGACGAACGCCTCAGCGATCTCCTCGGACTCGTCCGCCACGGTCAGGTCGAGCACCCGCAGGCAGGTGAAGCTGTTCTCTCCGACGCTGACCGTGTAGACACCGGCGCCCAGCCCGCCTGCACCGGTCATCCGATACGAGCCGTCCGGCTGCCGCACGTACCGGCGCTCGTCGACCAGCCGGCGTGGGCCGACCGCGCCCCACTCGCTCTCAAAGCCAGCATCACCCGCCGTCGACGTCCACGACCCCTCGGCCGTCTCGACGGTGACGCCCAGCCAACGGGACCGCTCGTCATCCAACACGCAGCTGAACCGATAGATCATCCCCGCGCCACCATCTGTCGCCGGCCGCTCCTCGATCACCAGCTCTACGGCCTCCTGGCCGTGAGTCGTGGCCGGCACCGTCGACACCACCTGACGGACAAGGTCCAGCTCGCCGGTATCGCAGTCGTAGGCGGCGTACATCGTACGGTCACCGAGCTGCGGGATCGCAAACCACCACTGCAACTCCCGGCAGTCCACCGGTCCGAGCTGCTCGTCGGTCTCGCTGATCGGTGATTGTCGGCACGGTGTCGGGAAACCGGTGCGCCATCATGGTTCGCACAAATCATAGGACCGACGCAGCATCGGCCCAGCCGCCGGTCACGAGCGTTGCTCTTGGTAACCGCGGCGACCTCCACTCGTGCCGATGCTCGGCGTCGCGGGAAAGCGGGAGGTGGCCCAAGTCCGCTGGCCGATCAAAGCGGGCGTCCGCGGTGTCAAGCGGCAGGGAGCCGCTCTGGACGAGGAGCACGAGGAGGCGGAGTGGGCCGCTCCCCGCACTGCTGTTGAACAGCAACCGCCCGACCGGGTCGGTGGGGTCGTGTACGGATCCTCCGAGGCTGAGCTTGACCTCACGCTTGGTCAGGTCATCGAGTATTTCGCGGGCGTCGGGCAGCGAGCGCGCGAGGCGGTCGAGTTTGGTGACAACCAGCGTGTCTCCAGCGCGGCAGGCGGCGAGCGCCTCGCGCAGCCCGGGACGCTCTCGGTTGGTTCCGGTCAGGCCGTGGTCGACGTAGGTTCGATCGAGTGAGACGCCGAGTGCGGCCGGCGCTTCGCGCTGAGCGGTGAGATCCTGTTGGTCAGTTGAGACACGGGCATAGCCGATCAGCAGCGCCGCCATGACTTCCTCCTGGGGATAGGCGCCCTCGCAGGCACGCCGGACGTGAGTTGGCGGCGCAAAGCGCCCTGAAATCACTGTCCACCACCGAACTCCGGAGGGCGGATGTTCGGCCCAGCGTCCGCCAAAACATCCAGCCGATCAACGATCGGCGCTGCGGGAATAGTCCCGCGGTCGGGGGCCTTGCGGCCGGTGAGCAGAAAGAGGGCTACGACCGTCGCTGTAGACGAGAAGTGCGTAGGTCGATACCGTGAGCACGATGAGCGATGCTCTGCGCTTCACGATCCGCTACTCCGACGGTGGGGAGGGTTGGGTGATGGCGCAGGTTGAGCAGGTGCCCGGCGCAATCAGCCAGGGTCAGACCCGTCGAGAGGCGCGGGAGAACGTGATCGATGCGCTGCGGCTGTGCTGAAGCCCGAACCTGACAACACGGCCGATCCTGATCGTGAGTCGCTCGACCTGCCGCTCGCTTCTTGAAGCGCCGCGCCCTGGAGCGCCATCTACGCCAGCACGGCGCGGAAGCATTCGATGAGGGCGCCAATCACACCAAGTGGCGCGGACCCGCAGGCGGCCCTTCTGTTGTGCCACGGCACAACGAGATTGGCCCCGGCGTCGCAATCGCGATCTGCCGGCAGCTAGGCGTACCCCGACCGCCTAACCCACGCTGACCTATTCGGACTCCGAACACGGCCGCCTGCTGCAGCGGCACACAATCCGCGTCCCACAGGCCGTTCGGCTATCGAGACGGGCGCCGAACCTCCGCCTCGGAGAGATAGGCCCGATACTGAAAGCAATGCCCTCCGAGGAATGGACCAGCGCCGAGCACGTCCGTCGCTACTTCGGCCGGTCGGATCAGTATCCGCGTCGCGCAGAGGGAGACAGCGTCCTGCTCCAGCATGTGCCTCGCGACGCTCGGCGCATCCTTGACCTCGGCACAGGCGACGGTCGCCTGCTGAGCCTTCTCCGAGTCGATCGCCCGGACATGCTCGGTGTCGGCGTTGACTTCTCCGAGCTCATGCTCGCGGCGGCACGCGAGCGCTTCGCCGACGACGAGCGCATCGAGCTCGTGGAGCACGACCTCGACGAGCCGCTGCCCGCGCTCGGGCGCTTTGACGCTGTCGTCTCGTCGTTTGCGATCCATCACCTCGAGCACGAGCGAAAGCGCTCGCTCTATGGCGAGGTCTTCGCCCTGCTCGAACCTGGCGGAGTGTTCGCGAACTTCGAGCATGTGGCGTCGCCAACCCATCGCCTGCATCTGGCGTTCTTTCAGGCGATCGGCGAGCCGCTCGAGGAAGAGGACCCGTCTGACCGCCTGGTCGACGTCGAGACACAACTCGGGTGGCTGCGTGAGCTCGGCTTCGACGACGTCGACTGCTACTGGAAGTGGCTTGAGATGGCGCTCCTCGTCGCCGTCAAGCCAGCCGAAGCGCGCTAGCCGTCGTCCCAGCCGACATCGGCAACCGAGAGACCTGTAGCTGGGGCCGTCGTT
>JAABUZ0100003207.1_pt1 | contig 24849 bp, 26 predicted proteins | sample 5562091 | NCBI WGS metagenome assembly JAABUZ01 (sample SAMN12813069, study PRJNA571459) | rock metagenome | isolation source: Antarctica rocks | place: Antarctica: Victoria Land, Linnaeus Terrace sud | collected 2015-12-21 | reverse complement strand
TTCGGGCCACCCACCGCCTTGAGCGGCAAATGACGGAGAGCACGCTCTCCGTGTGACCCGCGACCGGAGCCTACGACTACCGCTCCACCACCACACCGCTCGTCGGGCTGGGGCGAAGCCCCGTTAGAAGTCGGTGGGGATCGTGATGTCTTCGACGGTCACCCGAAGTTCGCGCCCGGCCAGTATCGGGGCGAGGGCGTCGTCGATCTGCGCGGCGACCGCGCGCAGCGGCGGGCCGAAACGAGCCACGATGTGGACCTCGACGGCGTCGTCGTCGACTTTGACGCCGGGGACGCTGCGGCCGGGCAGGTAGGAGCGGATCTCGCCGAACGCCCCGGCGGACAGGTCAGCAACGTCGGGGCAGGCCAGGACGGCCACGCTGATCCGTTCGGGTTCGCTGTCGCCGCCGCTCTCGCCAGCTGGGACCTGGCCGGCGGGCTGCGGCAGCGGCGTACCGGAGGGCGAGGTCATTCGACCCGGGCCTCGGCCGGTTCGTCGTCCTCGTCGGGCAGGTGGATGTCGCCGACGGCGATGTTGACCTCGGTGACTTCCAGGCCGGTCATCCGCTCGATGGAGCTGATGACGTTGCGGCGGATGGCCTTGGTCAGCTCACCGATCTCGACGCCGTACTCCACGACCAGGTCCAGGTCTACGGCCGTCTGTCGTTCCCCGACCTCGACGCTGACCCCTTGCCCGAGCGAGGCCTTGGCACCGGGGATGCGTTCGCGGACAGCGCCGAAGGCGCGCGCGGCGCCGCCGCCGAGCTTGTGCACGCCGCTGATCTCCCGCGCGGCCAGGCCGGCGATCTTCTGCACGACGATGTCGGCGATGGTGGTGTTGCCGTGGGCGGTGGCCAGCGCTGTCTCGGTGTCTGCGGCGGGCTTGTCGAGTTGCCCGGAGCGGGAGAGTTCGCTCTGCCCGGCAGCTGGTGTGTCGGTCTTGTTGCTGGTGGCGGATGTCATGACAGGTACGTCCTTCGTCGATAGCTATGAATCGCGGCTGTGTGGGTCGTCGGTGGGCAGCGACCCCCCGGTGCTGGGTCGCTGCGCCGTGTCGCTGCCCACCAACCGACCCGGCGCGTGCGGTCGGGGACTAGTGCTTGAACGCGTCCTTGACCTTCTCGCCGGCGTTCTTGACGTTGCCCTTGGTCTGGTCCTTGTGGCCCTCGGCCTCCAAATCGCGGTCGTCGGTCGCCTGGCCGATCTTCTCCTTGGCCTTGCCGGTCAGCTCCTCGGCCTTGTTCTTCGCCTTGTCCACTGCGCTCATCGCACATCTCCTTCGCTGATCCCGAACCTTGGGGCCCCAGTTGGGCCGACCGCTCTTCGACGCGAGCCGCACCACGTTGTGCGGCGTCATCAGTCAGACACCGGTGCCGGGCCGAACCTCACGCCAAGCAACGTATAAGCCCGGTCACCGCTCTGGCAGCATTCATCCGGTGATCGACCCGCCGCCCGCACCCGCCGAGCCCGGACCGCCGCGCCCGCGGCGGCCGCTGCGCGAGGATGTGCTGGTCGCCCGCGCCCGGGACGGGGACGCGCGCGCGTTCGAGCAGCTCGTGCGCCGCCATCAGCGGGCGATGTACGCGGTCGCGCTGCGGATCCTGGCCGATCCCGACGACGCCGAGGACGCCACCCAGAACGCGTTCATCGCCGCCTGGCGGCGGTTGCCGCAGTTCCGTGGCCAGGCCCAGTTCTCGACGTGGTTGTATCGCATCGTCACCAACCACGCCCTCAACCAGCTACGGCGCCGACAACGCAACATCGATTCCGCCCTCGACATCAGCGACCTCGCCGCCGACCGGCAGCCGGTAACCTCGACCGGCGACCCCTACCAGCACAGCGAGACCAACGCCCTGCTGAGCGATCTGCGGGCCGCGCTGGCCGCACTGCCCGACGAGTTGCGAGTCTGTTGGCTTCTGCGCGAGGTCGATGACTGCAGCTACCAGGAGGTGGCCGAGATCGCCGGGATCAATCTGGACACCGCCCGGGGCCGGATCTACCGGGCCCGACACCGGCTCGCCGAGGCGATGGCGTCATGGCGCTAACCGACACCCCGGACACCATCCTGCCGTGCGGTCGCGACCCCCTCGAGGTCGCCGACCACGCGCGCACCGGGCGCCTCGATGAGCACGAGCAGAGCTGCCCCCACTGCCAGGCCGCGGCCGCCGAGGCGGGCGTGGCCCGCCGTGCCGCCGGCGAGCTGGCCGACGCGCCGGTCGACGCGCCTGCGGCCCTGCTGCCGGCCATCATGCGCACCGTCTGGGCCGAACTACGCTTCACCGACACCGTGGCGCTGCCTGTCCCCGGCGGGGGCGTACTGGTCACCACCCTCGCCATCGCCGACGCGCTGCGCCACGCCCTCGATGACCTGCCAGAGTTGACCATCCACTCCTGCTTGGCCGACACCGCAGACCACCCCAGTCGAGACGCGCACGGTGCGCCGGAGGTCAGCGTGCATATCGCCGCCACAGCGACCTACCCAGCGCAGCTGCCCGCCCTGGCCGATACCTGCCGGCAGCTCACCGCCGACACGCTCCGGATTCAGTTCGGACTGCGCCCAAGCCGGGTCGACATCGACTTCATCGACCTCGACCTGCCCGAGGACATGTCGTGACCGGCCCGCACCGCGCACCCGTCCTGCACGTTAGCGACCGAGCGGTCGCGGCCATCGCCGCCCACCTCGCCGGCACCACCCCCGGCGTGGCGCGGCTGCACCCAGCCCTGGTGCGGGCCTTGACGCGCGCCGCGACCGAGGCCCTGCGCCAGCACGTCCGCCCCACCAGCACCGAGCGCGGCACCGCGGACCCCGGCGCTGTCCTCGTCGACGCCCCGGCCGATGCGGACGGGCCGAGGGTGGTGACCGTTCGTATCATCGCCACCGGCCAGCCACCCGTGCTGGCCACGGCGACGCACCTGCAACACCACATCCGTGACGAACTGCAGCGCATCACCGGCCAGGACACCGACGTTCGCATCCTGGTTGCCGCGCTCGACCCGGATCTGCACGGACAGGAGGCGGTGACCGACACAACACACTCAGTGCGGTGACGATCGTGACTCCGGCCGTGTCCAACTGAAAAGCCACAGGTATATCCGGGCGGATGCGGCTCTCTTCAGGCCCGCATAGCAGCCTGGTGGAGCGGGGGCACCTTGCCGGTCCGCTACCTGTCCGACACCGAACTCGCGCGCCTGAACTCCTGGCCGGCCGACATCGCCGAACACCCCGCGGTCACCTTCTTCACCCCCACCGATGACGGCCGGGTGAGGGGCTGGCCGGCTTCCAACGTGATGACAGCCGGCTCGGCGTCGCGGTCCAGCTGTGCACCGTGCCGTGGCTGGGCTGGGTTCCGGAGCAGTTGACCGGTTGCCCGGCAGGTGCGCTCGCACGAGTCGTATCCGGGCTCGGAATCGAACCGGACACGGCAGCTGAGCTGCTGGCCGGCTACGGCGGCTGGCAAGGACGCACCCGCCGCGAGCACCGCGCCCAGGTCCTCACCCGGCTGGGCTGGCGATGGTGCGCAGCGGGTGAACGCAAGCACCTCGATGAATCCTGCTCGCCCGCGCGTTGGAACACGACGCCCCCGGCGTGCTGCTGCAGCTGGCCTGCGACTGGCTCCTGCACGAGCAGATCATCCGGCCCCCGGTGGAAACGCTCAACCGGCGGGTCGCTACGGCCCGGGACGGTGCCCGCGCCGAGACCTACCAGCGCCTCGCACCGTTGCTCCGACCACCGCGACCGGGATGACCCTGGACGGCCTGCTCGACGTTGACCTCGATCTCGGGATCACCCGGCTGGCCTGGCTGCGCCGCGGAGCCACGACAGCCACGCCCGAGGTCCTCAAAACCGAGCTGGACAAGTTGAACTTCCTGCGCCAGCACGGCGCCGACCGACTCGACCTGACCCGGCTGCCGGCCGGCCGCCGGCGGATGCTCGCCGAGATCGGCCGCCGCTCGACCAACCAAGCGCTGCACGAGCCGACGTGGACCGCCGGCATCCGGCGCTGCTGGCAACGCTGGACGAAACCTACGTCGAGGTCCTCGACGAACTGATACAGCTGCTGGGCCAGGCGCTGGCCGGTGCCGACTCCCGCGGCCGCCCTGAACTGTCCCAACGCATCGTCGACCGCGCCAGCGCCGAAGCCGACCGGGGCCGGCTGCTGGACGAGATGCTCGATGTGCTCGCCGACCGGGCCATATCGCACGATCAAGCGGGGCGGCTGATCCGGCAACGGATCGGTATGCCGCGGCTGATCGCCGCGCGGCGACCTGTCCAGGAGCGCGAGCCGCGCGATCATGGCCACTTCGATCTGTTAGCGGCTCGCTACAAGTACCTGCGTACGTTCACTCCCACGGTCATCGCCGCGCTGCCGCTGACCGGGAACACGGCCAGCCCCGACGCGGCTGCGCTGCTCAATGCGGTCGGGGTGCTGCGTGAGCTGAACAGTGCCGGGCGCACCACGATCCCGGATGAGGCAATGAGCCCGGCTGCGGCGTCATTCGTGCCGGCCCGCTGGTGCGGCTACCTCGACGCCGCCCGTGGCCAGGGCCGAGGTGCGGCGTATCGGCACTACTGGGAGCTCTCGGTGCTGTACGCGGTGCAAGCCCGGCTACGCGCCGGCGATGTGTGGGTGACCGGATCGCGCCGCTACACCGACCCCGCGACCCTGCTCATCCCGCCCGATCTGTGGATTAGCCAGCGCGACGACTTCTGCGCGGTCACCGGCGCCGACCCGGACCCACGCCGGCAACTCGCCCGACTCGAGGCCGAACTGCACTCGGCGGTGGCCGACCTGGAACGGGTGCTCGCCCATCCCAGCACAGAAGGGCTGGCCCGCCTCGGCGAGGACGGCGACCTGATCGTCTCACCGCTCCCGCCCGAGCAGCTGCCCGCCGACGCCGCGGCCGCGGCCACGGCGGCGCGGCTCCCGCGGGTGCACCTGCCCGGCCTGTTGATCGAGGTAGACCGGGCGAGACCACCTTCCCGCGCTGCACCGCCTGGAGGGCGGCCGCGGAAACGCCGCGGAAACCTGCACAAGGCGACCGGGTGCTCGTCGCCGGACGGCTGCGCCAGTCCGACTACGAAACCAAAGACGGCGAGAAGCGCCAGCGACGAACTCGACGTCGATGGGATCGGCGCTTCCCTGCGCTACGCCACCTCGCAACTGACCGGGTCAAGCGCAACGGCGGCCCATCAGCGACGAGGAGCCACCGCAGCTGTAACGCCGGTGGGCCGGGGGCGGCGCACCTCGCCCCCGCCCAACGGCGGCGGCCGCCCCGGTCCACAGATGCCGCACTGCCACGGCACCAAACCGTCAGTAGCCGCAGGATCGGCGGCATGCATTGCGAGCCGGCCGCACTCGAAGCGTGGGGCGATCTGATCGAACGGGGCCAGGAGGTGATCGGCGAGCCGTTGGCGGCCGCGATCGCGGCCGAGCTGATGTACGCAGCGGCCGCCGCCGGCAGCCCGCCCGCGGGCGGGGCGGTGCTGCTGCCGTGTCATGTCGCCGGCGCCCTGCTGGGCGCGCTCGACGTTCTCGCCGCTAGCGCGGGCGGGGAGCTGGCCGCCGTGGCACGCGAACAAGCCCAGCTGATCTACACCGCCAGCGTCGTCGACGACGGATAGCCGAGCCGGCCTTTGGCCGGCGCTTCTCCGTGTGGCCGTGTGGGTTGTTCGTTCGGTGGTCGTCTCCAGCGTGACGGGCCGGGGACCCCGACCGGTCAAGGTCGTACGTCCTCGCTGCGCTGCGGGCGCTCCACCTGGACCGCCCACCCTCGTCCCGTCCCCCCGACTCCCACAACCGACCGGACCAGACCGGACGGTGGAACAGGTGGGAGCAAGCGATGAGCGCAGCAAGTGAGTACGGGAACTGCTACATGGGCATGCACGCCCGCTTCATCGGCGTCCAGCCGGTGAAGGTCCAGGGCGTCGCGGCGGCGGTCAGCCGCAGCGGGCATCAGCACATCGCGGTGACGTTCGGCCGGGCCCTGTTCTACCTGGAGGACCGGGACGCGTTCGAAAGCTTCCGGGCAGCCTTCCAGCGCGCCCAGCGGCTCGCCGACCGGGTGCTCGGCCCGGTCCAAGACGCCTTCACCGAGGCAGGGCAGACCGAGGCGGACTGGATCTCCAAAACCGGAGGGGTCAAGCCCGGCACCCCGAAAGCCCTTACCGCTGAGGAAATCCGCAGCGCACTCGTCCTGCACGACCAAGGCCTGGACCCCGACACCATCGCCGGCCGGCTCGGCCTCAACACCGACAAGATCGCCCGCATCCTCAACCGCACCCCGACGTAGCCGGCGGTGGGTGCGGCCACCTGCCGGCGGCCGCACCCACCCCAAGGGCCCCCCGCAAGGGGATCACTGGCTACTGGGGCACCTTCCGCTCCGGCGGGTTCACCCTCAGAGCCGGAGTCACCAAACGATGTGGCGATAGCGCGGCGAAAGGGACATGGAGCGCCAGACTCTCCGGTCATGACCACCGAAGACCCGGGACCCCTCGACCCAGAGAATCGCCGTCGCCTCTTGGCCGCGGTCGACGCCTGCGATGCGAACAGCAGTGTCTACGACCAGGTGTTCGCGGAGATCGGGCAGCGCATCAGGGAGGCCGACGAGGCGGGGAAACTCGACCTGGCCGCACTCATCATGTGGAAGCGGTCAGGGCAGGGATCGTGGGTCAAGGATCTGCTCACCACCCCTGAGCAGGAGGTCCGGGCGATCACCCGGGACGCGTTTGCGATCATGGGAGACCTGCCGGTGCTCCGCACGCTCGCGACTCTGCCCGGCTTCACCAGCCAAGGCCCCATCGCGACCGCTCTCATGGCCGCGCGCAACCCCTACGACTGGGGCATCCTCGACGTTCGCGCGACCAACGCGCTGGCCTGCCTCGGTCGGCCGATCGGTGAGAAGCGCGGCAAGACCCTGCGCTACCTGACTGAGGTTCGCAGGCTCCGTGACGACCTGGCGAAAGAGCGGCGCGGCATAACAGCTCGCGAGATCGACAAGGGCCTGTGGTGGCTCGACAAGTTCAACCCGGAAACGCCGAGGGGCAGGCGGCGCGGCCGTGGCTGACCGTCGTGCTCGACGACCACTCCCGGGCGGGTCGTGGTTACACCGTCTTCCTCGGCGCGCCGACCGCCGAGCAGACCGCGCTCGCGCTGCACCAGGGCGTCGGCCGCAAGACCGTCAGCGTGCGGGACGCACTCGCTGATCCCCCGGCCGGTCGCCTGCTGGCTGGCGCCCCCACGGGCAAGCTGGGCGCGTGACTGAATTGCCTGACCAAGAACCTCCCGTACGACTGCGACCAGCGATCGTTCTGAGCACCACCGAGGATGCGTGCACTGTGTTCGCCGGCGGCCGGACGGAAGACGTTGCGTACGCGCGGCCCTTCCCCACGCCGCCCGACGCCGTCAGTACTGAAGCAGCAAGATCACCGCGGTTTGGGGCTGGTGACAACGTTCTTACCGGCACCCCTACTTGCGGAGGTCTGAGTCTCACGATAGAGCGTGAGCCAACCCCGTAGCCCCGTCTACCAGGATCTTGTGCCCGACAGGCTCTTGAAGCTTGACCGCAACGGGGGAAGCGGGGACAGCTTGAGTTGTGCAGACCGGAACGGCGCGCGTCGGCTTAAGGGTGATGGTGATGGTTGTTCCCGCATAGACGACGGCCGAGGTGACGTGGACATAGCAAGGGTCCGCCGGGTTGGTCACCGACTGAGCGACGTCGAGCAGGACTTGATCTTTACCCCCGAGTCGGGGAGCGCTCCAAGGCACCGCTACCACCTGCGGCGCAATAGTCCGTGACCCTTGTGAAGAATGGCTAGGCGCCGACGGATGGGCGCCTTGTGCTCCTCCCCCCCCTGCGCACGCAGCGATCCCAAGGGGCGCGAAGAGACCCATGAATAGCAGCGCCGTGGTACGAATCACTGCTGGCCGCAATTGCATTGAGAGAACTCCCGAGCGTGGACCGGGCCGATCTGACCCAGGAGGATGGGGGGTCAGATCGGCCCGTTCAGCATGAAACCAGAGCTAGGACCCGCTTTACTAGTGTCCAGGAACGATCCAAGACGCGCATGAGCAGACTTCACTGATGTGCAGGGTCTTATTGCTATCTCCAGCGGCATCTTCGACAAGGCCTAATAGGGTGTCACCGCTGCCCGTCGGGGCACCACTATCACCTCCAATCGGGTTTGTACCACCAGCATATTTGACATGAAACATGTCCCTCACCGTATAGGTGTGACCAGCTGCTGTGGCAGTTCCCGACACACTCGTCTGATCAACAGGGCCGCAAATGATCTGACCGTACTTATCGTACTCGGACACCCCGTCCTCGCACGCCTGAGGCTGGCCGCTGTACCTGCTCTGCTGGCTGGCCACATAACTAAAAGTAAACGTGTTCTCGCTGTTGACGATCGCCTGCCTGCTATCCCGGCTGGCAGGAACTGGACCAAAAGCCACACAGTCGCAGGTCGTTGACGAGCCACTAAAGACGGGATTATGACCAGCTTTTCCGATGCTCTTGCTTGCGTCGTCATTGAATTCATGGGTGCTATCGCCAGGGTGAATATACCTGCATATAAAAGCCGGGAGGCTTGTCAACCTAAGAGGTCCCCCATTCGTTCTAAAGGCATAGGAGGATGCAGTGACGCAAGGAGTAGGACGAGTGGGCAGCTACGAAGAGTCGTACCCCAGACTCTTCGAGTGCGCCTACCGGGTTGCGTTCCGGCTCCTCGGAAATCGGCACCTCGCCGAGGAGGTAGCCCAAGAATCTGCCGTCAGAGCCTACGTCTCGTGGCGCCGCGTTCGCGGCTACGCCTTGCCATGGGTGGCTCGCGTCGCGACCAACGTTGCCCTTGATATGGGACGCGCACAACGCCGCCATCGGGGCGGAGAGTTAGTAGATCAAGAGACTATTACATCGGCAGTTGTCGACAGTAATGCCGACGTTCGAATCAGTCTTAGCAGCGCACTGCAGCGCCTTCCCAGGTGCCAGCGCGAAGTAATCGTCCTTCGATATTTCTTAGACCTATCTGAAGACGACATCGCCGCGCTACTAACGATAAGCGCAGGCACAGTGAAGACCCACGCCCACCGGGGACTACACACGCTACGTGGAGCCATCAATACCGAGGAGTTGAACGCATGACACCGAACGCCTTGAATGACCCAGCACCGCCGCGCGGTGACGCACAAAGACTGGCCGAGGTCACGCGCAGGGGCCGCGCCCGCATTAGGCGTCGGCGACTCGTTTTCGTGACGACAATAATGAGTGTCCTCCTGCTAGGGGGCGTAGTCGCAGGAGGCCTTCAGTGGCGCACAGCGAGCCAGGGCGGAAACACAAGCATATTGGGAACGCCCGGCAAGACAACACCTCCTTCCCACCCGCAGGGTGCCTCGATGTCGCCGCCGCCGAACACACCTACGAAACCGGACCCTTCGCAGACACAGTGCAAGACGACTCATCTCACTCTAATCGCCGGGCATCACGGAGTTGCCGCTGGTTCCAGAGTCTTTCAATTTGTCTTCCGCAATCAGTCGCAACAATCATGCACAGTTCAAGGACGCCCAACGGTAGTCGCAACGGACGCCTCGGGGGGGGTGTTGCCATTCCAGGTCAACAACTACGAAGACGGCGCTCACGTGCCAAGCCGGATGTTGCGGCCAGGCCAAGAAATAGGATTTCTCGTTCTGGACAGTTCACCCACGAACGGAACCGTGCGGTGCACCGACGCCAAGACTGTTAGCTTCAGTTTGCCGGGAAGTCCGGGCCAACGATCAACGACAGTAACTGGCTTGAATTACTGCCGAGGTGGCAAACTCTTCGTCTCGCAACTAGGCTCCCCGTCCGCCACCCCTTCGACCCCCAGTAGCTACCCAACCATCAAGTGACGGCTTACAGGACGGTAGAGGTGCTGGTGGTTGCGATCAGGTCGACGATGACTTGATGGGTGGTCAGTGGCCGGCCGCGCCAGTTCAGAGTGATCTGGGAGGACAGCCGGTGTTCAATCTTGTCACTTCGAGGTGCCCGGCGGCTGGTGGCAGACCGTCACGGTCAACCCGGTCTGGGCGGCGAAGGCGGCGAACTTGACCTTGCAGGCGCGGACCCGGTGGCCGCCCGAGCCTCCGCCGTCGGCGCAAATCAGCAGCCGGTCGGCGGCCGGGTAGCGGGCGCGTCCGATGGTGTCCCACCAGGTGCGCAATGTGCCGACGGCGAACGCGGAGGTGTCGTGGTCGACCCCGACGCTGACCCAGCCGGCATCGGCCGACACGTCGTAGATGCGATAGGGGACGGCCTTGCCGAGCTGTTTGTCGGGGAAGTCGTGCACGTTGACCTGCACGGGTTGCCCGGTCGGCTGGTTCTCCCGCGAGCTTGTCAAGTTGTCTTTGTGTGACGGTGCCGCTTGTAAGGCAGCCGAGCCGCACCGCCGTGCAATTGGGCCTGTTGAACGGCTAGACGAGGACCGTACTCGGCATGGTTATGTGGTCGCTAAACGATCACTAGCCTGGGTCTTTCACATGAATGTCCGCGACACGTGGGGTAAGTCCACGGAAGTGCCTGTCCTACAGGGGACATGGGCTTGCCTAGAGTCCGATAGTCCCAAGTAGGAAGCCCTCCGTAGGTGAAGGGTAACCGGCGGTTGGGGCGGGCCAAGGTCAGCGCGGATGGCACCGGGTTGGTGTCGCGGGCGGGGACGTTGTTGCTCCGGGAGTTGACTCAGCCGTCGGCTTGGTGGGTCGCTGATCGAGGGTCGGGAGCGACGGTCCGGCGCCTTCAGGAGTACGCGGACGCTGGCCGTGGGGCTGGTGGCCGGAGCAGCTCGAGCGGTGGGTGGCTGAGGGCGGTTGGGCGCATTCGACGGTGGGCCTGCCGGGGCTATCCCGCGGATCGGGCCTGGTCCGTTCTGACATGGGGCCGGCGGCGATCCGGTCAGATCCTGCTGACGACAGTTCCTACGGCCCCAACTCACGGGTCTGTCTTGTTTGCCAGGGGATTGATCTAGGCCGCCGCTTCGAGGACTGGGCCCGGCGCCGGTGTGCCGCGAGGAGGGCGCCGGGAGTGGCCCACCCGTGTGCCTCTCGCCGCGGGCGCTACGTTAGGTACTTCTCGAATGCCTCTCGGGCGAGTTGGGAGACGGTCTTGCCCTCCTTGGCGGCCCGCTGTTCGGCCTTTGCGCGCAGCTCGGCGGGGGTCCGGAACGAAATATGCGGTGAGTGCTTTCGGCTCCCGTCGAGCGAGGGCCGGCCCGCCCGACGCGCTTTCGTCAGGTCGTAGCCGGCGTCTGCCTCGTCGGCGAGGCGCTGGATCTCTGCTTCGGTCAGGACGGTTCCCTGCTTGGTGACGGGCGACCCGACGTGTTCAGCGCTCATGGTGGTCCCTCCTCGTAGGCGGCCCGGTATTTGGCCCGCAGGTCCATCACGTGGATTACGTACAGCGTCCCGTCCGCCAGCTCGACCCCCATCACTTCGAGCGCTCGACCGGTCTGATCGTCACCAAGGAAGACGATTCGGTCATCGCGGCCTGCGGCATCCGTGACGATCAACTGCGCCCGTGCGTTACGAATGACGTGAAGGGCGCGTGCTTTGCCAACTCGGTGGCGACGAGCAGACGAAGCGAACTCGACCCTCACTCAGCTATTATGGTACACAGAATAGGAGGTGTCACTGGGGGCCGACCTGGAAGTTCGCCACTGCTCCCACGCCCGCGTCGAGGACCGGATCCGCTGCGGGAAGGCAATCGGCCTGCGTAACCTGCCCTGCCAGGACTTCCCGCTGAACGAGGGCTGATTGGAAATGTGTCTGGCCGCCGCCGACCTGCTCACCTGGGCTCAAGCCCTCTGCTTCATCGGGGAGCTCGCCCGGTGGGAACCGACGACATTCCGCTACCGGATCTGCTCGGTCGCCGGCCGGCTCGTACGCACAGGACGAAGCTGGCGGCTGCGCCTCGACATCGACTGGCCCTGGGCCCGGCACCTGCAAACCGCGTTCGCGCGGCTCCGCGCCACCCCCTGGCCCGCCTGATCCTGAACGCAAACGTCGGACACCCAGGTTGTGGGACGTTGATTTTGTGCATGGGTTTTGGGAATCGTGGCCACGCTCAAAACCACCAGCCGATCCCCTAGCCTGGCAGATGTCACATAAACGATCGATTACGAGACGCCCCAGGCAAGCTAACTAACCGGGGCGCGCACCTCCCGCCAGCCCTGAGCCATGAATCGGTCGCCGCAGGCCATCCTGGGTCGTTCCGCCAGGGCCGATCAAGCGATGAGCTTGGGCGCAGCCACGATCGTCGCACCAGCGGCGGGCAGCCCCGCCAGCACCGCGGTGACAAGCGAGCTACTCCCCAGGTACGTCACCGTGCCGACGGCCACACCGACCAGCACGCCCAGCGGCAGGATGAACGCGGCGCGCAGCGTCAGCAGCGGGTCATCATCGGGATCGGTCACAGCAGGTCTCCTGTCGTAGTCGCCTGCCGGCTTGTAGGTCGCGCAGCACCGAACACCCCACGCCGAAGGCCTCGAAGATCTGCGTCCAAAAAGTTTTGAAGACGGCCGTGGGGTTCGCGGGTGCGGGCGACCTATAAAGGGCTGTCTGCGCCTGACCTTGGCGCGGGACCCGAGGTACGAGGGTCTTGCGGTAAGGGCCGACGGAGTCGGCCCTTGAATAGCAGGCGGCCTATAAGCACCAACCGAACAGACGACGAGGGAGGTGATCAAGTGATCACGAGCGAACCGAGCGGCGAGAACGAATCCAGGTCCCCCACAGAGCAGCGCAGCCCCACCCCTCTACAACCCGTCAGCCTCGCCAAGAAGGCCGCGCCCATCGTCGTCGTGCCCCAGGAGGAGGTTGCCGCCGGCATTCGCTCGGCCAAGCTGAGGATCCGCGTGCAGCAGCAGCAGGTCGACCTCGACCGCTGGGCGGACACCGAGATCGTCCGGCAGCTGCGCGAGGTGGGCTTCACCGGACCGCTGCAGCAGCGGCTCGACAACAGGCTCGCGACATACGGCATGGACGTCATGCGCGCATGGCTCCACACCGGTCACGCCTTCACGATCGCCGCCAAGCGGGGGTATGGCCTCAACTCCACCGAGCAGGAGCTCACCGAGCTGGCATCAGACCCCGACCTGCGGCGGGAGCTGGCGATCGCGATCATCGCCGGGACCATCCGCTCGTTCCGCACCATCGCCCTGGTCAGCGGAAAGTGGACACCCGAGGGCGGAGCGAGCCTCAGCACCTTCTTCATGGGCGCCAGCGTGCCCCAAATCCCCAACGAGATCAGCCGCTGGCGCCGTCAACGGTCAGGGTGGCAGCGCGAGCGAGAAGCGTGGGGCCAGCGACCCGTCGACCGGTCTCATCAGACCGTCGATCCGGCCGCTCAGGTCGCCGGCGACCAGTGGCGAGACAGCGTGCTCGAGCGGGCCGGAGCGAGAGACCCCCTGAACGGCAAGATCGTGCGACTGCGCGACCTCGGCTACGGACCCACCGAGATCGCCCGAGTCCTCGGGCTTGCCAACGAGCGAGTTGCCGAGGGGCGGATCGCGCGTTGGCAGCGAAGCGAGCAGACAATCCTGAAAGGGCACAAGTGACCCACAACCGAGCGGACAAGCCTTCGCAGGCCACGCTGGAGGAGTTCGAGCGCCTGCTCGACAAGTCCTCGCTCACGGTCAAGAGCTCACCGCAGCAGGCGGATCCGGTAGCCCGCGAACTCGTCAACGCTCTCGTCACCGCCCGCAACGAATACGCACACCGTGGAGACGGCTCATCCCTGATGGCCCTGGCCGGTCTGCTCGAGCGAGCCGGCGACTACGAGACCGCTGAGTCGTTCTACCGCCTGATCGCTCGCGACGCCCTGCAACGGCTTGCGGACCTGCACGAACGCCACGGCCAGCCGGACGACGCTCAGCGCTGGGCGAAGCGGGCTGCAACCCTCGAAGGAGACGGCATGTCCGAGACCCCCATCGGCCGCCGCAAGGTGGTCGGACGACCGTCGGAGAAGCCCGACGTCGGCCCGCCGCCGCGAGTGGTGATGCCCCACACCCAGGTCGAGGGGCACCTCATCGTCACCGCAGCGAACCGCACGTTCTGCTCGTGCGGCTGGCGCGCTGACACCCCCGCCCAGCCGACGGCCGCCGACCATCTCCGCGACGCATGGCCGCTGATCGCGCCCCACCTCGAGCACGAGTCCCTCGCCGACTGGCGGCAGCGCCTCCTGGCCCTCCTGCAGGAAGCGACCGACGAAGAGCGCCGGCTGTGGGCCAAGCACAAGATGGGCAATCCGATCAGGCCTGGTGAGCCGTACCCGGTGCTCCAGGAGGACTACACAGACGCGGACGACCGCGTAGCGGTCCTCACCTGGCAGCTCGACGAGCTCAGCCGCAGACACACCCAAATCTGACGGCCACCTCTTGCGCGCTCTCGTTGCGTCGACAGAGGCCATTCCGACGCCGGCTTGTCCCCGAAGTGCCCTTGCCCGCACCTGACAATCGGACTCGGGGAGCAAACTTGCTTGTGTCAGCCCTACTTGCGTACTCTGATCAGATGGACAGTGAGGTGCATTTGCTGACGGCGGGTCTCGACCGTCTGCGTGGCCTGCTGGGCGGCCTCGTCGTCGAACCCTTCCTGGAACAGCAACTGGCCGACTCGGTCCGCGCGGACGCTCTGATCCGCATCCGAGACCCGGGCGGCGGTGGCCCCGCAGGCACGGTCCTCGTCGAGGCGAAGAACACCCTCGTCCCGGCTGACGTGGCGCGCAGGCTCGGGCCGCAGGTGAGCCTGCTGCGCCAGCTGCAGGTGAACGCTGCCGTGCTGGTGATCGCGCCGTGGCTCAGCCCGCGGACCCGCGCCGTGCTCGACGAGCACGGCTACGGCTACCTCGACTTGACCGGCAACGTCTCGTTGCGGCTCGAACGCCCGACCGTCGTCCTGCGGCTGCAGGGCCGTGAGCGCGAGCCCAGCGGTGCCCGCAAAACGAAGACCTCCGGCGTGAGCGGGGCCCGCGCCGGCCAGCTCATCCGCCTCCTGGTCGACGCCGAACCGCCCTACCGGGCCGGGCAGCTCGCCGACGCCACCGGCATCAGCCTGCCCTGGGTCGGCCGCGTCCTGGATGCACTCGAGGCCGAGCTTCTGATCCGCCGAGACGGTAAAACCGTCACCTCAACCGACTGGCCGGGGCTGCTGCGCGCCCGGGCCGGGGCCACGACCCTGCTTTCAGCCAACACCGTCATCCCCCTGCTCGCCGTCGGCGGGGCCGACCGGGTCCTAAAGCAGCTCACCGACGACCTCATCGACCCAGGCCTCGCCGACCAGGTCGCCGTCACCGGCTCCGTCGCAGCCGGCGCAGTGGCCCCAACAGCCGCAGCCGGGCAGCTGATGTTTTACCTGCGGGGCGGCCCCCCCGCTGCCAACAAGTTGCCCGAACGACTCGGCGCGCTACGCACCGAAGACACCGGCCGAGCACCGAACGTCCTGGTGCTCCTGCCGCCGACCCACGCCGTCTTCGACCGCACCCGCACCATCGACGGCGTACCGCACGTCGCGCTCAGCCAACTCGTCATCGACTGCCTGTCGGGCAACGGGCGGATGCCCGCAGAGGGGGAAGCCGTCCTCGAGCTCATGAAGCAGAACGAGAGCCGTTGGCGCCTGACCCACCTCCCGACCAGCAGCGACACGACCAGGACGGGTCCCCGATGAGCGAACCACCCGCCGACGCGGAACTCGACGCGCGGACCGTCGCCGCCCGCCGGGTCCTGCTCGACGCACTCGAGGCACTGCGCGACCACCGGAACGCGCTCGTGCTCGTCGGGGCGCAGGCGGTCTACCTCCGCTCCGAACAGGCCACCCTCACCGCCTCGGCCTACACCTTCGACGGCGACCTCGGCCTCGACCCCCGACTGCTCGGAGACGACCCCCGCCTCGAGCAGCTCATGCGCGCCGCCGGCTTCAAGCTCAACAACGGCCGCGAACCGGGCGTCTGGGTCAGCCGCAACCCTGCCGACAGCACCAGCGGAGTCGAAGTCGACCTGCTCGTCCCAGCCAGCCTCGTCGCCGGCCGCCGCGCAGCCCACCTCGACCCCCACGACCGGCTCGCCGCCCGCACCGCCGAAGGCCTCGAACTGGCCCTCCACGACAACGACCTGATGCCCATCCCTGGGCTCGGCGGCGACCCGCGCCGGATCGAGATCCGTGTCGCCGGCACAGCCGCCCTGCTCGTGGCCAAGGCCCACAAGCTCACCGACCGGCTCGCCGCAGACCGCACGCACCGTGTGAAGGCCAAAGACGCCGCCGACTGCTACCGGCTCATGACCGTCACCAACCCCTACACCGCCCGAGACCGCTTCCAGGCCCTGCTCGACGACCCCACCACCACCAAGCCGACCGAGGCTGGGCTCGACCGACTCCACACCCTGTTCGCCACCCCCAACAGCGCCGGCGCCGACCTCGCCGTCACCGCCCTCACCCTCGCCGGACCGTCCGAAGACGAGATCCGCGACGGCACCGCCCTGTTCGTCAGCCAGCTCCCCCACGGGACCTGACCCGCCCGGTCCGCCACACCACGAGGGTGTCGCCGGGGCGAAGCCGGCTCATCAGCTCGACCAGTTCCGGGCGGGCGGTCAACACCCCGGAGGCGTGGTCGACGAACACCTCGTCGACGCCGGCGGTGAGTGCGTCGAGCTGCAGCGCCGGGTCCTGCTCGAGGGTGGAGACGCGGGCGTAGCCGAGCCGGTGACCGCGGAGCACCGTCGAGCGCTTGGTCATGCCCGGACTGTAGGAACCCACCGCCGCGCGGTGCCCGACGAAGCGACACAACCATTGCTTGACGCGAATCACGGCACGGACGTACGGCACGGGCCCGGGAAGGCGTCATCTACGCATCGCGGCGTGTCCCTCCAGACCTTTGCCGTCGTTCCGATGGGCATCGAGGAGCCTTCGTGCCTGGTTCTCGTGCACGTCTAGCGCGGCAGCTAGCAGCCCCACGGCTGCCTCGTAGTCGACCCGCTTCGGGCTTTCGTTGTACGCGTGGCTGAAGCGGCGCAGGAACGGGGGGCGTCTGGCCCCCAGGACCGCGGCTCTTTACCCTGCGCGGCACGGAGCAGGATCGCGACAACGAGATGAGCCTCCGGCCGGTCGTCGCTGGACAGGCCCATCGCCATCAGGTGCAGGTCGAAGGTGAACCGCTCAGGCTCTAAGGCGGCGATTGCGAGTAGCCGTACGTCCTCGCGCAAGTGCCGCAACGTCCGCGTCGTTGCGTCCTCCGACGTCATGAACGGAGCCTAGTTATAGCTATAGCTAGCAGCCGTCCTGGGTCGACTCGGGTCGACCTGCTGAGGGTGGGCAGTCAAGGCTCGAGCGAAGCTCGATCCCGTAGGGACGCGCGGCGGCCTTGACGGCTCGGGCCCCCGGCGGGTCACCTTGCGAAGATCCAGCAGGCCCTGCCTTGGTGACCACGTGGGGGCTTTTCGGGAGCACCGGCGCCGCCCAGGGTTTGCGGCGTCCTCATCCCGCCGGGAGCGCCACCCGGGGCGGTGCCCTGCGATTTTCCGCGCGGTTCAGGCGATCTACTCCTCCCCCGCGGCGGTGTCGCGGTCCAGGGCGGTCAGGATGCGGCGGTGCGCGGCGCTGACGGCCGCGAAGGCCTGCCGGACTTGTTCCACCGCGCCGGCCCGGTCGGCGGCACTCGCCCAGCCGGCGACGTACGGCAGGGTGTAGGCGCCGGTGTCCAACCCGAAATGCGCGCTGATCAGCCAGGCGACCGATTCGGCCTCGACCTCGCAGCGGCCCCGGCAGCTGTAGCCGCCGTGTTCGCAGTGCCCGCACTCGATATGCGCCAGCTCGTGGGCCAGCACCCGCGCGGCCATCCCCTTCTCGACATCGGCCCGGACCCGCACCAGCCGGGCGGCCGGGTCGGTGTAGCCGTTCGCGCCCCGGCAATCGCCGCGCTCGATCCGGTAGCCGTGGGCGCCGACCTGCTCGGCGAGCGCGGCCCACATCGCGGCGGGCGCCGGCCCGGTGAGCGGCACCGGGGTGAGCTCGGGTAGCGGCTCCCCGTCGGTTTGCGAGAGGTCGAACACGTGCGCGACGCGCATGCCGCGCAGCTGGCCGGCGCTTCTCGGGCCGGTTGTCTCCCCATCGCTGTTGCTGTCGGTGCTGGTGTTGTGCTCCTGCCCCGCCGGGTTCGTTTTGGTCGGCCGGTACAGGCACGGCGCCATGATCGCGATACCTTTCTCGCCCTTGCGGACCTGCCGGCCCAGGCTCTGCCAGCGCCGGAACCCGGCCACCCGTGTCGCCTGCGGCGCCTGCAGCAGGATCAGCAGCTGGTTGTTTGCGCTGTAGGAATGGAATTTCGCGGCGGCCGCGACCCCGGCGGTCAGGGTTTCAAGTAGCTGCCCGGTTTTGCTGGTCATCGTGGGTGCCTCCCGGTCGGTGGGCGGCGGCCGATTCATGCCGCCTGCCCGCAGGGCGGTCGCCGCGTGGGGTCGGGAGGCCCGCGGTCAAGGCAGTCGAGCGGTTCCGACGCGCCGGCCCGCAGCGCAGCGCAGGGGTGCGCCGCGCGGCGGGTTCGCGGCGCCTTGACCGGGAGAAGGCCCCGCGCAGCCTCCACGGGAGGCACAACAATGCGACAGGGCCGGCCACGCCGGCACCGCTACCCGGGTTGTCGTCGGCCGGGTGTCACCTTCGGTGGTGAGATAGTCGAGGGGCCTCGGTCAGGCGCCCCTCTAGCGTGCGTGGGGGGTCTGGCTTCTGTCCGATGCTGACGCGCTGCCGGACATGCGGTGCTGCTGCCGCGGCTACGTCCAAGTCTGGAACGGGGACACTTGACCGCCGAACACCTCGCTGAACCAGACCGTGCCCGGAGCCGTGGTCAACGACTCGACCTACGTCAAGGTCGCCGCCAACGGACGCGTCTACATCCTGAGCACCGTCGCCACCGACGTCATCATCGAAATTCACGAATGGGGAGGCAGCTAATCACCCCCACGGCGCGACCCGGGCACCTTCATCGACGAGCCGGGGCGCTGGCCGTGGGGCTCCTTCTGATGGCTACGGCCGCGGCCGGCTGCGCCTCGACCCCGCATCCAGGCGATGCCGGCTGCGGGCCGTACCCACCCACCCTCGACCAGCCACAGCCCCTCACCCGCGGCCAGCAGGTCACCATCGCCAGCCGCGGGTACACGTGCACCGGCATCAGCGTCTCCGGCACCGAATCTATCCATTTTAACGAGCCCTCACGTCCCGAGACGGCCCTGGGGTCCGCCCAAGTCGCCCCGAACGGCGCGTTTCACATCACCATCCGCATCCCCACCAACGCCCCACTCGGCCGCGCGTTGTTGTTCGCGGGCGGTCCCACCAGATACATCTGCACCGGCGGCGCCGCGGCCTGCGCTTGGTACGTCCTTGTCGTCACGATCAGCCACTAGGGCAAATCAGATGGGCCTCCTCGGCGATCATCAGAGCCATGGTCTGATTAGCTGCCCGACGGGGCACGCCCAGCCGGCGCGTTTATGGCATGCGTTATGGCGCGCTTGCCGGTGTACGTTATGGTGTGGCTAATCGCGTGAACAGCCGTAGGATGCTAGCCACATGGCATGGGCTCGTTCCTCCTGGGTGCCCCGCGATTATGCCCGCGTGTCGTGCCGCGAGTTTGGCTGCGGGAAGCTGCATGCTTCCTGGTTGGAGGTGGGGTCGGATGGGACTGGCTCGCGTCGTGGTGGTGGCTCAGGGCAAAGGGCCATCAAGCCGCACTGCCGCCCTAACCTGACGCTCCTGCCCGCGCTGCTCCTGACGTCAGATTGAGCTACACCCTGAACGACACCGCCCCGAGACAGAACGACACCGCCCCGAGACAGCCGCCCTTAGCGCACGATCTTGCGGCGGTGCTACTCAGACCTCTAGAGCGGAAACTGGGGCAGCCCAACGAGATGATGCACGAGCTTGCACCGTTGCTCGCTGAAGAAGGTCCCAGCGGAGCCGCATGCAACGTCGAGGTTAGACGATGGGAACGTTTGGAGCCTCATAGTTCTTTAGGTCAATTGTCGTGAGCAAAAGAGCGTCAGGGAAGGGCATAGCGGTCACGACCGCAACGACCATCTCGCCGTAGCGTGATACCCAAGCCCGAAGACTGCGAGCCCGCGCCACGGTCGCGTGCCCCTGCACGCCACGCCCGTCAATGGTACCCCGCATTTCCGCCCAGCCAGCTGCACGAAGCAGCAGCCGCTCGCGCGGTAGCACGGGAGGGCGGAGCAGCATGGCAGCCTGTAAAGGTGCCGCGTCAGTGGTGGTCAGTGCTGGCGACTGTTCTTCCCAACTCGTTAGCACCTTCACACTTGTGAAGGCCGGAAAATCGTGGTCAAGCAGTACGTATCGGAGTTCAACGGTTGGTCGCTGCTCTGAGTCACGATAGCGGTCCCATCCAATCAGACGTCGCTGCTCCGCATCACACAGACATCCGATTGCACTACCTTCTCGAGGAGGAAGCGCGAACATCAGACTCCTACGATCGTCCGAAGGATTACTCGTTTACCTATCTGTTTCATGTTTTGGTAAGGGTCGAAGAGCCGGAAGCTAAATGATTCGAACTCGAAATCGTAGGCAGAGAACGTGACCGGCCCGGACACGTTACTGCCATTATTGGCAAAATTGAACTCCGTCAGTTGGCTACCGTGGCTTACGCGGACGATCCCGTACCCGGTTGCTAGCCGCGCATCTCCGCCAAGGGCAATAAACCTTACTGTGATTGTGTCGGTAGTCGCACCGACCTGGACAACTTGATAGTAGGCATCGCCCGAAGGATCGAGATTGTTTACTGGGTCGTCCGCCGCGTAGACATAGCCGTTATCCTGCCCGCTGGGGTCTTGTTGGGTGAAGCGGCCGAGGGTGGGGTCGTAGTAGCGGGCGCCGAGTTTGTACAGGCCGGTGGCGGTGTCGAGGTAGCCGGCGGTGTATTGGAAGGGGTTGGCGATGGTTTCGGTTTTGGCCCGGTTGTTGCCGTAGGGGTCGTAACTGTAGCTGTTGATCTTCGTGCCGGTGGCGTCGACAAGGCCGATGACGCTGCCCTGCCCGTCGTACAGGTAGTAGCTGCTGGCGCCAGCGGTGTGGGTGGCGATCAGGGTGCCGGCCGGGTCGCGCACCAGGTTGGTGGTGCTCGAGCCGGTGGTCAGCCCGGTGATCCCGAGCTGGGTGTTGCGGATGCTGGTGGCCCCGGCGTTGGTGCGCAGGTCCTGGCCCAGGCCGGTGTAGGTGAACGGGATGCTGCTGCCGCCGGCGGTGGCCGAGGTCAGCTGGTTGTGATCGTTCCAGGTTTCCGCGGTGCGGGTGGCGGCGCCGACCGCGCCGGTTTCGTTGCCGTTCGGGTCGTAGCTAAACCCGCTGCTGTTGCCGTTTCGGCTGGTCAGCTCGTTGGCGTTGTTGAACCCGAAGGTGTTGGCGGCCCCGTTGATGGTGGCGCCGGTCCGGTTCCCGGCGTTGTCGTAGCCGTAGTTCCAGCTGGCGGTGGTGGCGCCGCCGCCGTTTTTCTCGGTCGCGGCGGTGAGCCGGTTCAGGGTGTCGTAGGCGTAGCTGGTGGTCAGCGAGTTCGGCACGTCGACCCGGCGGGTGGCCAGTGCGCCGTCCTTGACCGGGCTGGTGCCGTAGCTGTAGGCGTAGCTGAAATCGGCCAGCACGGTGCTGCCGTTGACCGTTTTGATGTCGGCGGGCCGGCCGCTGTTGTCCGGGGTCAGGCTGATCACCGTCCGGTTGGGGGCGGTCGGGTAGCTGGTGCTCGTGCGCAGCCCGTTGTTGTTGTAGCCGAAGCTGGTGCAGGCCACGGTGGGGCTGGCGGTGCAGGAACCGCCCGGTTCGGCCAGCGAGATGAGCTGGTTGTCGATGTCGTAGCCGTAGACGATGGTGCCGGCGGCGTCGGTGACGGTCTCCACGTTCCCGGCGTTGTCATAACTCAGGCTCATGGTGCTGCGGCCTGGCAGGTTCCGGGTCACTTCCCGGCCGAGCTGGTCGTAGCCGTAGCTGGTGGTGCCGGTTTGGTCGAGCTGGGACAGCCGGTTGCCGTCGCTGTCGTAGCTGTAGGTCAGGCACCGGCCGGCAGATATGTCGCTGCTGGTGCAGCTGCTGGTGCCCGAGAACTGCACCGTGGTGACCCGGTTCAGCAGGTCGTAGCCGTACCGGGTCAGCTGACCCTTGCCGTCGGTCGCGGTCGCGACCCGGCCCAGCGCGTCGTAGCTGTAATGGCTGGCCGGCAGCGGCGCCGGCGGGGTGCGGGTAATCAGGTTCCCACTGCTGTCATAGGTGTTGCTGGTGACATGGTTGTTGCCGTCGGTGCTGGTGCACAGCTGCCCAGGTTTCCCGCCGCAGATCATCGTTCCGCCGGCCGGCGGGTTGTAGGTGAACGTTTGGGCGACCGCGCCGCCGGGCGCGGCCGTGCTGCTGGACTTGAGGTTGCCGGGCCCGTCGTAGGTCAGGCTGCTGGCCGAGCCGTTCGGGTCGGTGCCCCCGGACGGCTGGTAGTGCGCGGCCCGGTTGGTCACCGGCCCGGGCGCCTCGGCGTAGCGCACGCTGTTCTGCGCGCCGGTCGGCGCGGTTGATCCGGTCGCCCGGTTGTCGGCGTCGTAGCTGTTGGTGCTGGTGTTGCCGGAGGTGTTGCCGTTGCCCATCGCGTCCACCGCGGTGGTCACGTTGCCGTCCGGCCCGTAGCTGGCCGACCGGGCGTGGCCCAGGGCGTCGGTGGTCTTGATGATCTGATCGTCCGGGTTGTAGGTGTAGACGGTCTTGTTCCCGTCCGGGTCGGTCACCGTGTCGGTGGCGGTGCCCCCGCCGGCGGTGGTGCTGAACCCGGAGCCGTCGAAGTAGAAGGTGTGGCCGGCGCCGGTCGCCGGGTCGGTGACCAACGTCAGGCTGCCCACACTGGAGGTGCCGTAGTGGTCGCCGACGTAGCCGATGGTGATCTGCCGGCCGGCCGGGCTGGTGATCTTCGTGATCCGCTGGCTGCTGTCATACGCATACGTGGTCACCCCGCCGCCCGCGTCGGTCGCGGTCAGCAGCTGCCCGTCACCGGCGACCCCGGTGAACGCCGACCCGCCGCTGTAGCTGTAACTCGCCGTCGGGGTGCTCCCGCCGACCGGCGGGGCGGTGATCGAGGTGTAAAACCCGGTGCCGGCGGTGGTGTGGTTGAACGTCCAGGCCCGGCCGGCGCTGTCCTGCACCGCGGTCGGGTAGCTGTCGTTATTCGGGGTGAACACCCCGCTGTGGCCGATCGTCTCGGTGTTGCCGTTCCGGTCGGTGATCTTCGCGTCCTGACCGTTGCTGGCCGTGGTGAACGTGTCGACGGTGCCGCTGCCATTGTCGGTCACGGTCCGGTCGTTGCCGTTGACGAACCCGGAGGTGGCGTGCACCCCGGGCGGCGGCCGGTCAACACCGGCCGGCAGGGCCCCTTGGTAGGTGTAGTCCTTCAGATGCCAGGGCTGCCACGGCGCGCCCCCGGCGCCGGCCGGATCCTTGAAGCTGGTGCCGTCCTTTTGCAGGAACACCGACGGATTGGGGCCGAAACTGAAATTGCCGCTCTCCCCCGGCGCCTGAAACCAGCCGTAGCCGTTCTGCCACACCTGGCCGGCCTGGGACAGGTTCCAGGTCCGGAAGATCCCCAACCCCACCCCGAACTCCTTGGAGGTGATCACCAGGTTGTTGTTCGCCAGGTTCACGTGCACCGACTCGTGCTCGTCTATCGCGTGGTCGAAATACTTCTGGTCCGGCCGGATCCCGGTCCGGGCCTGCCAGATCAAATCCAGGAACGGGCCGTAGTTTGCGTCCGTGCTGCCGGTCATGCATACCTGGCTGGACACGGCTTCGTTGCTGGCCTTGAATAGGAAACCGGTCTGCCCGCCGCTACGGAGCCAGCCCTGGGCGATGTCCGGGTTCATGTTCCAGTGGTGGAACACGTTCGAGCCGTCCGGGGCGCTGATCGTCTGCGGGTTGTCCCCCTCCGCCGCCCTGAAATCGCCGCCCGGGCTGGTCCACCGGACCCCGGCCGCGGCCTGATTCCAGGTCGCGGTCGACGGATCCACCGGCCGGGTCAGCGGGTATACCGCCACCTGGGCGGCCCCGGCGACGCTGGTGACGTGCGCGCCGACCACCGAAGCCACGATTTCCGCGTCCGGTTTGACGGTGATCCCCACATCGGGGAACTTCACCACCCCACGCTCCGGGGACGAGGAGGCCGGGTTGTCCCAGCCGGCGCACACGTTGCTGCCCGGGCCGCTGATGTTGGTGTCCGCCTTCGCCCCGCTGATCAGCGTGGCGCTGGCGCCGTAGGAGTAGTAGTCCGGGTCCAAGCTGACCGGGAACCGGCGCGAGCGGTCCGCCAGCCACCCCGGGCCAACCGACACCGTCACCGCGCTGCCGGTCCCTGCTCGTCGATGAAGGCTTCTCCGTGATCGATGTTGGAGCCCGACTCGGGCACGCGAGAGCGACAGTCACCACCCGCCACTACGCACGCCCCGTGGAAGGGCGCGACCGGCGTATCGCCGACTGCCTTGAGGCGCTGCACCAGGCCGAGCCCGGCGCCGCATCCGGCGCGACTGTGGCACGCCTGTGGCACGACCACGAGTCGGGGACTGCACCCAACTAGGGATCATGGCCCTGACCTGCGCTTTTGTGGTGCCCCCGGCAGGATTCGAACCTGCGACACACGGTTTAGGAATCCGTTCGGGAGGCTGGCGTGACCTGCGCTACATGGAGACATTCGGCGTCTGACGCGAAGATTCCCTGGCTACCCGGTGGCTGGTAGGGGGTTGAGGGTGACGGTGTAGCCCATCTTGCGGAGTTGGTCGAGGGCGCGTTGCTTTGCCTTGTCCGGGTGGAGTTTGGTGTAGAAG
>JAABUZ0100003204.1_pt1 | contig 24857 bp, 29 predicted proteins | sample 5562091 | NCBI WGS metagenome assembly JAABUZ01 (sample SAMN12813069, study PRJNA571459) | rock metagenome | isolation source: Antarctica rocks | place: Antarctica: Victoria Land, Linnaeus Terrace sud | collected 2015-12-21 | reverse complement strand
CAGCTCCGGTGACCCGGAGGCGACCAAGACCGCGCTGCAGCCGCTGCTGGCCAAGCAGAAGCTGCAGGCGCTGGCGATCAGCCCCGCCAGCGACGAGAATTCCTACGCCGTCACCCAGGACTTCTCCACCAAGAACAACATCAAGTCCCTGTCCGACCTCGGCGCCTACAAGGGCGGCAAGCTGACCATCGGCGGGACCGCCGAGTGCCGCACCTACGACGGCTGCCTCCCGGGCCTCAAGCGTGAGTACGGCATCAACGCGACCCTCAAGATCGAGAAGTTGCAGAGCCCCCTGCTGGTCCAGGACCTCAAGCAGGGCAAGGTGCAGTTCGCCGAATACCTCAGCAGCGACCCGACCATCCAGACCGAGGGCCTCACGCTGCTGACCGACGACAAGAAGCTCCAGGACGCGGACAACATCGTGCCCGTGGTGCGCACCGAGGTGGCCACCCCGGACCTGACGGCACTGGTGGACAAGGTGTCCGCCGCCCTGTCGCTGAACGACCTGATCGGGCTGAACAAGAGCGTCAGCGTGGACAAGATGGACGCCGCCACCGCCGCCAAGGGGTTCCTGACCAGCAAGGGCCTGCTCTAGCCTTGCTCTTGCTAGAGGCTGCTGGCCAAGACAAGCTCGGCGAGCCGGTCGCCCGTGAACTGGGCCTCCAGCTCCTGGGTCTCGGGGCTGTCCGGGTGGGCCGCGTCTGGGCGGCCACCCGGGCCTGCGCTCGGCAGAGTTCATGGTGTCTCAGAGGGACGTGGAGATCACGCCCTCCGCTGAGTCAGTCGCGCAGGTGTGAGCGGAGGAACGCTCCTGCCGCGTCGAGGGCGTCGAGGGCGTCGCGGGCCTCGGTCAGCATCGCGCCGAATCTCCGGAAAACGTGGGGGACACCGGCGGTGACCTGGAGCGTGACCGTGACGTCGTCGGGCGCGGCGCGACCGGCCAGGCGCACGGCGTCGTCGAGCAGGATCTCGTGCGAGCCCACCTGGACGAGCAGGGGCGGCAGCCCGGTGAGGTCGGCGAACAGCGGGCTGATGCCGGGATCGGCCACGGCGGCGTCCGCCGCGTAGTCCGCCGCTCGACGTACCAGCGCGTCGCGGGCGAGGACGGGGTCCGGCGCGCCTTTGGTGCGCACACTCGCACCGGCAAGGCTGAGGTCGACCCACGGCGAGAAGACGGCAGCCGCCGCGGGTAGCGGGAGACCGCGGCCGCGAACCGCGACGAGCGTTGCGATCACGAGCCCGCCGCCTGCTGATTCGCCGGCGAACACGATCCGGTCTGGCCGCGGACCACTGACGAGCAGAGCGGTGGTCGAACACGGTCGGATCCACGGCCTGTGTGCCCGCGAGGTCAGCCTGGTAGGCGGGGGTGTCGACGAACCAGCCGAACATGGCCCGGCGGCGATCTCGATCGCGTCCCCGTCGCTGGCAGTAGCGGCGCATGTCGATGATGTGGTCGACGTGCTCGATGTCCTTCGGTCCCGCGAAGGTGGTCGTCATGAAGAGCGCGGCGACCTCGCCGAGAGCCTCGACCGTCGAGTCGGGATCGTCCTGGTCGGCGTGCACCACGGTGACGTCGCGGTCGCGAGCGCGCGGCTCATCACCGAGCCGGGATCACGGACGAGCGCTCGCGCCGATGACGGCGATAGTGAGGTCACTAGGTTCGGTCCTCGGTTCGCGGGTCGGCGCGGTCACGGCTCCGGAGCCCCGAAAATGCCGTGCGCCTCACTGATCGCCTTGATGCGTGCAGGATCGGGCATGGCGACGTCGGGTCCGGGGATGACCAGCTCCGCGGCCTGCTCACCGAGCTCGCTGATCACCTCGGCGAATCCTGCCGGTGCGTTGATCAACAGGGTTCGACCGGGGCCGTCCTCGGAGACGGAGAAACCGTGGGGGACGTCGCGGGGCAGGAACCCCAGCGAGCCCGGCCCCGCCTGCCACGTCTGGTCCCCGCAGTGGAAGGTGAACAGTCCCTCGATCACGTAGAACGTCTCGTCCTGGGCACGGTGCACGTGCAGCGGTGGGGCGTATCCGGCAGGGACGCGGTGGTCGACGATGTCCATCCCGCCCTTCGTCGAGCGCCCCCCGACCTTGTTGATCGTCAGGGAGCCAAGCCAGAAGAACGCGTCACCCTCGTCAGCGCTGAGGACGAACCCTGCGGGGGACGGCGGTGCGGCTGATTCACTCGAGCTCACGGTGGTCTCCTCCTGGCGATCGCTGGACGCTGTCTGCGGTCACGGCCGACTTCCCAGTTCGGTCAGGAAATCCTTCAGGCCACGTGGTTCGCGCTGCAGAATGCTGCGCAGGACGAGGGCGTTGCCCCCATGGAAGCCGAACCTGTCGTAATCCCGGAACATCGCCATCAGCCCCTCGGGCTGACCGGGCGGCAGCCCGTCCGGGTCCTCGGCCGTGAGCTGGCGTCCGGCCACCTCGCTCATCAGCGCGGCGACCTCGACTCGGTCGTGCGTCCCGCGCGCCGCGAGTTCGAACGTGCCGTGGTCGAGGGTGTCCCCGGCGAAGGCAGTCGCCACGACCTCGGCCACGTCGCGGTAGTCGACGTACGTCATCCGCGAGTGTTTCGACCACGGCATCACCACGGTTCCGGACTTCAGTGCCTGCTGGTATGCACCGGCCAGACCCTGCAGGAACATCGCCGGCTGCAGCACCACGAAGGCCAGGTCGGACCGGTAGAGGGCCTCCTCGACCGCCCGGGTACCCGCGTGGTTCACCAGCGACAGCGACGGGTGGTAGACGCCGGAGTAGACGATCTTCCGGACACCGGCGCGGGCCGCCGCCGCGACAGCGTTCAGGGCCATCTGCGTCGCGTCCGGCGAAAAGGCGGGGGTGATCAGGAACACCCCGTCCATGCCCGCCATCGCCGTGTCGAGGCTCGCGGGGTCACCGAGATCTCCGTCAACGACCTCGCGCGCGCCCGCCGCACGGGGGATGTCGGCCTTGGTGGGATCGTGCGCCAGCGCCCGGACGTCGATCCCGCGAGAGACCAGCGCCGGCACGACGAGACCCGCGAATCCACCGGTCGCCCCGGTGGCGAGAACCTTCACCGTCGGCTCGCGAGCCCGGGGCGGCGACGCGAACCGACGTCCGGCAGGAAGCTCACTGGTCTGCCCTACCCTGCTTTGCGGCGCGTCCTGGCCGGGGCCGTTCCATCCAACCGGGAAAGCTCATCGGGCTCCTCAATGGTGGGGACCCCGGTACCGGAAGCGGACGAGATCCTCCGCTCAAGGTAGGGCTACCCGGATGGATGCGCAATGTCCGGTGCCAGTCCACGCAGGAAGAGGGTCTTCTGGCGGCGGGCGAGACGTTCCCAGCCGGTACTGAGCGGTTGTGCCAGCAGCGCACCGAAGATGACGACATCGCCGGTCGTGACGTCATCGCGGACGGTGTGGTCAGCGCGCCCCCGGGCTAGCAGTAGGGCAAGCGCACGGTGAACGTCGGCGCGTGCAGCGGCGGCCCGGGGCGACAGCTCACCGGGCCCACCGTGGAGCGGCAGCACGAGCTGGGCGCGGTGGTCGATCGTGCGGTCAAGGAACCACCCGATCCCTTCCAGCCCCGACCCGCCCTTCTCGGCCGCCTCCTGCGCAGCCGCGAGCACCAGCCGGAATGACCGCTCTGTGAGCGCGTCGAGCAGCGCCTCTCGCGTGGTGTACCGCCGGTACAGCGTGCCCACGCCGACGCCCGCCTCCGCAGCGATCGTGGCCATCGGCACCTGCCGACCGTGCCGCAGCATCATCGTCACCGCTGCCACGAGCACCCGCTCCCGGTTGGCGAGGGCATCACGGCGAAGCGCGCGCCCACCAGCCGTCGGCTCCGCCGTCATGGAACCAGCGTTGCACCGCAGCGTGTCTTCGTGCCGTCACGTGGTGCCCCAGGGTTGGCGGGCCGGGCGCGGCGCCAACCGGAGCCGGCGCGGCCCGAGCCTGGCGAACGGCGCCCCGATGCCGCCCAGCGCGTCGCCCCTGACGTCGTCGCGCTGCTCGCCGCCGCCGTGGCCGGTGTCTGCGGCAGCGGCCTGAGACGACGCGAGGTCCCCCGGGTTCAGTGCGCTTTGCAAAAAGGCCCACACGAGTGCGCGCACAGCTGCGACGCGTTCTTGGGTCTCCTCGGTGGCCTTGTTGGCGTCACAGCCCGAGACGCCGCCGACAAGCCTGCTTGGTCATCGCGGCGAAGCCGGTACCCGCGAGGTCCGGGTGATGCTCGGCGGCGCTAAGGGCGGCTCACCCGAGGTCGAGGATCAGCGCCAGCGCCTCGTCCACCCGATGCGTCTCGTGAACGGTGAGAAAGCCGGCAGGCTCGGCGAGGCGTCGCAGATCGACGGTGGCCAGCTGGTCACACATCACGAGCGTCTCCTGTCCGGCAATCATGACCTGCGGCCGGAAGCTGGTCTCGCGCGCGCTCCGGCTGGTGAAGGCGACGATCCAGGTGCTCAGGTGGAGCCAGTCGGGTTGCAGGACGACGGCAAACCGCCCCCCCGTCCGGTAGACCTCACCGCGCATACAAGGCGGCGATGTCGGCCTGGATCGCCCGAATCTCGGCAAGGTCGTCAGGGTCATCGGCGATCGCGGTCGCTTCGGTGGCGGCGGTGCGTCGGCGTTCGTCACGGCGCATCGCCGCCAGTGCAGCCAGGATGACCTGGTCCGCGCTTGGGCGCCGTGCTGCCCCGAGCGTGAGCAGCAGATCGCGGGTGCTCGTCTGAACCTTGACGGTGGTGGTGGCAACCATCGCGAGGAGTCTCCTCCTGGTAGACGTGCCCGGGCGGCCTGGACCGCGCGCGACTGCGAGGCCGGCAGGACACGTTTCACGCCAGGCCAGGGGTAGCGCCGGCCGGGGCGGGGAGGGCGGGGCCCATGAGCGTGCCCCGGGTCCTGGTCGTCGGCAGCGGCTTCGCCGGCTTCCACGCATTGCGCAAGCTGGAGAAGCACCTGCCCCCGGAGGCCGCCGAGACGGTGCTGGTGAGCCCGACCGACTACCTGCTCTACAGCCCGCTGCTGCCGGAGGTGGCCACCGGCACAGTCAGCCCGCGCAACCTCGCTGTCCCGCTGCGCGAATCCCTGCCGCGCACCCGGATGGTGCTCGGCCACGTCGTCGACGTGGACCTCGAGGCGCGGATGGTGAGCGTGCGCAGCATGGAGGGCACCCGGCGCGACGAGCGCTACGACCGGCTGGTGCTCACTCCGGGCAGCGTGACCCGGCAGTTCGACACGCCGGGCGTCGCCGAGCATGCGCACGGGCTCAAGTCCCTGGTCGAGGCGACCTACCTGCGGGACCACCTGCTGCGCCAGCTAGACCTCGCCGACGCGCTCAAGCGGCCCGAGGACGCGGCCGAGCGGCGGGCCAGGTTGACGGTGGTCGCAGTGGGCGCCGGCTACACCGGTGCCGAGACGGTGGCTCAGGTGCAGCACCTGCTGCGCGAGGTGGCCGCCCGCTGGGACACCGTCGACCCGGACGAGGTGCGCTGGGTGCTGGTCGACGTTGCCGACGCCGTGCTGCCCGAGCTGGGCACGACGCTGGGCACCAAGGCGCTCGGCTATCTGCGCGGCCGAGGGGTCGAGGTGCGGCTGTCCACGGGGGTGGCCAGGGCGACCGACACCGAGGTCGAGCTGACCGACGGGAGCGTCGTCCCGACGTACACGCTGCTGTGGGGTGCCGGCGTCGCCCCGAGTCCGCTGGTCGCGCGGCTCGGCCTGCCGACGGTCCGGGGGCGGCTCGTCGTGGACACCCAGCTGCAGGTGCCGGGCTGCGAGCACGTGTGGGCAGGTGGCGACGCCGCCGCGGTGCCGGACGTGACCAAGAAGCCCGGGCCGGACGGGCAACGGCCCGCCACCGCGATGACGGCCCAGCACGCGCAGCGGCACGGCTTCCTCCTCGCCCGCAACGTGGCTGCCTCGCTGGGGCACGGCACGGCGAAGGCGTACAAGCACCGCGACCTCGGGCTCGTTGCCGACTTCGGCGGCACCGCGGCGGTGGCCAAGCTGCTGGGCCTCCCGCTGACGGGGGTGCCGGCGAAGGTCGTGACGAAGGGCTACCACCTGCTCGCGCTGCCCTCGATGTCGAACCGTGTGCGGGTCGCGAGCGACTGGCTGCTCCGGGCCGCGCTCCCCGCCCAGGTCGTGCAGCTGTCGCAGGTGCCCGACCGCGAGGCGACCATCGCCAGGGCCCAGTCGACGCACGTCTACGACGAGGACCCGGCCGCCGAGCCGGTCTGACCGGCCCGCGCTACTTGTCGATGTCGCCGACGACGAAGAACAGCGAGCCCAGCACCGCGATGAGGTCCGGGACGAGCAGCCCGGGCAGCACCTGGGCCAGCACCTGCACGTTGTTGAACGACGCCGTGCGCATGTGCAGCCGCCAGGGCGTGCGGTCCCCCCGGGAGACCAGCCAATAGCCCATGATCCCCAGCGGGTTCTCCGTCCACGCGTGCACCGACCCCTCCGGGCCGCGCACCGTCTTGGGCAGCCGGGTGCCGATCGGCCCGGGCGCCAGCTCGGCCAGCCGGTCGAGGCAGGCGTCGGCGAGGTCGAGGGAGACGTAGACCTGGTCGAGCAGGCAGCGGAACCGGTCGTAGCAGTCGCCGTTCTCGCCGAGCACGACGGGGAAGCGGGCGTCGGTGCCGAAGCCGAGCTCGCCGTAGGCCAGGTAGGGCTCGTCCCGGCGCAGGTCGATGTCCACCCCGCTCGCCCGCGCCACCGGCCCGCTGACGCCGTGGGCCAGCACGGTCGCGGGAGACAGCACGCCGACCCCGACGGTCCTGGCCTGGAAGATCTCGTTGCCGCGGATCAGCCCGTCGAGGTCCGGCAGCCGCGACCGGACCGCCGCGACGGCGGCCCGCACCCGGCCCGGCCACCCCGCCGGCACGTCCTCCTTGAGGCCGCCCAGCCGGTTGAACATGTAGTGGATCCGGCCGCCCGAGACCTCCTCCATGACAGCCTGGATGGTCTCCCGCTCGCGGAAGGCGTAGAAGACCGGCGTGATCGCGCCGATCTCCAGCGGATAGCTCCCCAGGAACATCAGGTGGTTGAGCACCCGGTTGAGCTCGCTCAGCAGGGTGCGCAGCCAGGTCGCCCGCTCGGGCACCTCCAGGCCCAGCATCCGCTCCACAGCGAGGCACAGCCCGATCTCGTTGCTGAACGCCGACAGCCAGTCGTGCCGGTTGGCCAGCACGAGGCACTGGCGGTAGTCGCGGACCTCGAACAGCTTCTCCGCTCCCCGGTGCATGTAGCCGATCACCGGGTCGGCCCGCACGATCCGCTCGCCGTCCAGCACCAGCGTCAGCCGCAGCACCCCGTGGGTGGACGGGTGCTGCGGGCCGATGTTGAGCACCATGTCCGCGGTCGCCAGGCCTCCGGACCCGATGGCGACGGTGCGCACCTCTGGCCGGTCCGGCGGGGCGCTCACGGCCACCATCCTGCGCCCAGCCGCACCGGCGAGAACAGCCAGCCGAAGTCCCCCAGGCCACCGCGCTGCAGCAGCTCGCCCTGCACCGAGGCGACGGACAGGGCCAGGACGTACGCCGCCGGGTCGCTCGTCGCCAGCTGCAGGGGCGGTCGCGCGCCGCTGATCCCCAGTGCCCGCAGCGCTTCCCATTGGGTGGTGAGCCGGTCGCCGGTGGCGGCGCAGGCGTCGAGCGCGACATGGGCGGTGAGGTCGCAGGAGCCGTCGGGGACGGGCGGCACCCGACGGCCGGCGCGGTAGCCGGCCAGCGTCCCCAGCGGCGGCCGGGCGTCCCGGCCGTGCGCATAGTCGACCGCCACCGCGAGCCCCCGCCGCAGCGCCGCCCGCGCGCCGGCCCAGGCCAGGTCGCGGGGGAGGCCCACCTCGGCGCGGGCGCCGGGCTGCGCCAGCCCGGGCCACCACCGGTCCAGCCACGCCGCGTCGGCCCCGCCCACCGCGGGCCCGGGCTCCTCCCTGCCGTCCGGGCCGACCAGCACCACCCGGCGTACCCCCCGGTCGTCGGTCTCCACGACCGGGCAGGGCACGTCGTCGAGCCACTCGTTGGCGATCAGCAGCCCCTCCACGCCGGTCGGCAGCGTGGGCTGCCAGGCCACCTCCGGCGGGAGGTCCGGTGGCCGCGGCGCGAGCTCGACCGCGGTCAGCCGGGTGCGGGCGGCGAGGTTGGCGGGCAGCGCGCCGGCGGTGTCGAGCAGCAGCCGGCCGCGCCCCGCCCCGACCTCGACCAGGTCGAACGCCGGGGGGCGGCCCAGCGCCTCGTCCACGCGGACGGCGAGCCGGGCCAGGGCCCCCGCGAACGCCGGTCCTGCGGTCGACGACGTGCGGAAGTCGCTGCCCGGCGCCCCCCGCCCGGAGCTGAAGAACCCGTCCGGGCCGTAGAGCGCCAGCTGCCACGCCGTCACCCATGGCTGCACGGGCATGATCCTGCCCACGTCCGCGGTTGTTGCGGGCAGGTGAACGGTTAGCATCGTCTGCGCTTCGTCTGGTACCCCTCGAGGACTGGAACGACATGATCATCTCTGCTGGTCGCGACCCCATCGGGATCGTCGGCGCCGGCCGCGTGGGTGCGGTCCTCGGCGCCGCGCTCGGGGCGGCGGGTCACGACGTCGTGGCGGTCTCAGCACTCAGCGCCGCGAGCCGGGACCGGGCCGCCGCGCTGCTGCCCGGCGTGCCGGTCAGCACCGACCCCGGGGAGGTGGCCCGGGCCGCCGGGTTGCTGCTGCTCGCGGTCCCCGACGACGTGCTCGAGGGCCTCGTCGCCGGCCTCGCCGAGACCGGGGCGCTGCGCCCCGGCCAGCTGGTGGTGCACACCAGCGGGCGGCACGGCCTGACGGTGCTGGCGCCCGCCGTCGCGGTCAGGGTGCGACCGCTGGCGCTACACCCGGCCATGACGTTCGCGGGGACGCCCGACGACCTCGCCCGCTTGCCGGGGGTGCGGATCGGGGTGACGGCGCCGGCCGAGCTGCTGGGGCTGGCGCGGGGCCTGGTGGCCGACCTCGGGGGGGTCCCGGTGCAGATCGCCGAGGAGGCCCGACCCGCCTACCACGCCGCCCTCGCCCACGGCGCCAACCACCTGGTCACGCTGGTGGCGCAGGCGGCCGACGTGCTGCGCGGCGCGGGTGTGGCCGAGCCGATGCCGGTGCTCGCGCCGCTGCTGCGGGCCGCGCTGGAGGGCGCGCTGAGCGAGGGGGACGCCGCGACCACCGGGCCGGTCGTCCGCGGCGACGACGGCACCGTCGCGACCCACCTGGCCGCGCTCGCGGACGCCCCCGCCACGGTGGCGGCCTACCGCGCGCTCGCCGCCGACACCGCGACCCGCGCCGTCCGCCGTGGCCGGCTGCTGCCGCACGACGCGGCGCGGGTGCTCGAAGCCGTTGACCCGTCGGCGATACGCGCATGACCGCCGTGGTGCGCACCCGGGTCGTGCACTCCCGCGCCGAGCTCGCCGCGGCGCGGGCGGCGCTGTCCGGCCGGGTCGCGCTGGTGCCGACGATGGGGGCGCTGCACGAGGGGCACCGGGCGCTGGTGCGCCGGGCCAGTGAGCTGGCCGATCAGGTGGTGGTCAGCATCTTCGTCAACCCGCTGCAGTTCGGCGAGGGAGCCGACCTGGCGCGCTACCCGCGCACGTTGCCCGCCGACCTGGCGGCGGTCGCGGACGAGGGCGGCGACCTCGTCTGGGCACCCACGGTCGACGACGTCTACCCCGACGGCGCCCCGCAGGTGACCGTCGACCCCGGCCCCGCCGGCGGGGTGCTGGAGGGAGCCGCCCGGCCGGGCCACTTCGCCGGCGTGCTCACCGTCGTTGCCAAGCTGTTCGGCGCCGTGCGGCCCGAGGTGGCGGTCTTCGGGGCCAAGGACGCGCAACAGCTGGCGCTGGTACGCCGGATGGTGCGCGATCTGGACCTCGGCGTGCAGGTCGAGGCGGTGCCGACCGTCCGCGACCTCGACGGCCTCGCGCTGTCGTCGCGCAACCGGTTCCTGTCCGCGTCCGAGCGGGAGGCGGCTGTGGCCCTCCCGCGGGCACTCGCCACCGGCTCGCTCGCCGCCGCCCGCCAGCTGCTGGCCGCGGAGCCGCGCCTGCTCGTGGACTACATCGAGCAGGTCGACGACTCGTCGTTCCTGCCCAGCACCGGCGCGGACGGCCTGCTGGTCGTCGCCGCCCGCGCCGGTGCCACCCGACTGATCGACAACGCGCCCGTCGCCTGAGAGGACCACCGATGTTCCGCACGATGCTCAAGAGCAAGATCCACCGCGCGACGGTCACCCAGGCGGACCTGCACTACGTCGGCTCGGTGACCGTCGACGCGGACCTGCTGGACGCGGCGGACGTGCTCCCCGGTGAGCAGGTCGCGATCGTCGACGTGACCAACGGCGCGCGGCTGGAGACCTACACCATCGCCGGCCCGCGCGGCTCCGGGGTCATCGGGATCAACGGCGCCGCAGCCCGACTCGTGCACCCGGGGGACACCGTGATCCTCATCAGCTACGCGATGGTGACCGACGCCGAGGCCCGCACGCTGGCACCCCGCGTGGTCTTCGTCGACGCGGAGAACCGGCCGGTCGGCGCCAGCAGCGACCCCGCCGACACGTTCGGCAGCGACACCCTGCTGCGCGGCGACGTCCTCGACGTCGGCGCATGATCCCGCTGCCGCGGCGGCTGCTCGCCGCCGAGCCCGGCTGGACCGTCAGCACCGACACGGTGGTCGTCGGCAGCGGCGTCGCCGGGCTGTCCGCAGCGCTGGCCGCGCGGGCCGCCGGGCGGGTGCTGCTGGTGACCAAGACCGCCGTGGACGCCGGCTCGACCCGCTGGGCGCAGGGCGGGATCGCCGCGGCACTGGGCGACTTCGACAGCGCCGCAGCGCATCTGACCGACACCCTCGTTGCGGGAGTCGGGCTCTGCGACGAGGCGGCCGTCGAGGTGCTGGTCACCGAGGGCCCCGGCCGGGTGCGGGAGCTCGCCGCGCTTGGCGCGGCGTTTGACCCGCCGTCCGGCGGCGGCGCCGCCTCACCCGAGGGGTTCGCGCTGACCCGCGAGGGCGGGCACTCCGCGCGGCGGATCGTGCACAGCGGGGGCGACGCCACCGGCGCGGAGGTGCAGCGGGCGCTGGTCGCCGCCGTCCGGGCCGCCGGCATCGAGGTGATCGAGGACGCGCTGGTGCTCGACCTGCTCCGGGGCCCGGCCGGCGAGGCGGCGGGGATCACGTTGCACGTGCTGGGGGCCGGCCAGCACGACGGCGTAGGCGCTGTCCTGGCCCGTGCCGTCGTGCTGGCGACCGGCGGGATGGGTCAGGTCTTCTCCGCCACCACCAACCCGAGCGTGTCCACCGGCGACGGGGTCGCCCTCGCGCTGCGCGCCGGGGCGGAGGCGGCCGACCTGGAGTTCGTGCAGTTCCACCCCACCGCGCTCTGGCTGGGCCCCGGCGCCCGCGGGCAGCAGCCGCTGGTCAGCGAGGCGATGCGCGGCGAGGGGGCGGTGCTGGTCGACGCCCGCGGCGAGCGCGTGATGGTCGGGGCGCACCCGCTGGAGGATCTGGCGCCGCGCGACGTCGTCGCCAAGCAGATGGCGCGGGTGATGGCGGCGCAGGAGACCGACCATCTGTTCCTCGACGCCCGTGGACTCGGGGAAACGTTGCTGTTGCAGCGCTTCCCGACCATCGTGGCCCGGTGCCGGGCGGCCGGGGTTGACCCCGTCACCCGGCCGATCCCGGTCTCGCCGGCGGCCCACTACGCCTCCGGCGGGGTGGTCACCGACCTGCGCGGGCGCACGGCCGTGCCCGGCCTGTGGGCCTGCGGCGAGGTCGCCTGCACCGGCGTCCACGGCGCCAACCGGCTGGCCTCCAACAGCCTCCTCGAGGGGCTGGTCTTCGCCGCCAGGATCGGGGCCGACCTCGCCGGCGGCCTCCCGCCGCCTGTCACCCCCGCCGCCGACGACCGCACGCCAGGTCTCGTCGCCGCCACCGCGCGGGAGGACCTGCAGGCGGCCATGACAGCCGGCGCCGGGGTGCTGCGCAGCGCAGCCTCGCTCGACGCGGCGGCCAAGGCACTGGCCTCGCTGCCTGTCGGCGCCGTCCCCGGCCCGCAGGCGTGGGAGACGACCGACCTCCACACGGTCGCGTCGGCCCTGGTCGCCGCGGCCCGCCTACGCGAGGAGACCCGAGGGGCGCACTGGCGCGAGGACTTCCCCGTCGCCGTCGAGGCATGGCGGGTGCACCTGGTCAGCACGCTGGGCGACGACGGGGGGCTGGCGACCGTCGGCGGCTCGTGACGTGACGCGCGGCCGGGGGTGCGGCGCGGGCTCAGGACAGCGCGCGGAGGTCCGCGTCGGCGCCGTCCACGTCCAGCGGCACGGGCGGGCCGGCGTCCCAGGTCCCGTCGTAGACGCGGCGGCGCATCTCGGCGTACCTCCACGGTCCTCCGCAGTCCTCCGGCGGGCACGCGCCGCGGCCACCGGTGCAGCGCGCGGCGGCGGCGTGCGGCAGGACGTCCTCCACGACGAGGCGGTGGATCCAGTCGTCGCCGAAGTCGTACCAGTAGTCGAAGCGGTCACCGACCCCCGCCACGATGTCGGCCAGCCGCACTGTCTGCTCCCGCTCCAGGTCGCCCATCAGGTCGCCGTCCGGCCGGCCGATCTCGCGCTCTCCCACCCGGAACACGTGCAGGTGCATGTCCTCCCAGCCCATCACGATCTGCACGGCGTCGTGCACCCGGCCGAGGTGCCACTGCCCGGGCAGGACCAGCCGCCGCCAGACGGGTGGCTTGACCTGTAGGAGAGTCACTTTGAGCTGGTACGCCGGGAGCGTGCGCGGACGCCGACGACGAGGGTCGGAGGCGCTTATCCCCAGTCGCTCGATCGTCGGGACCGGTGGTGCCGAGGGCACGCGGGTGAGCGGGCCGAGGTCGAGGGTGAGTGGCGGCTCGTCTGTTCGGCGCGGCACCCCCCGAGTCTGCCCCTCCCATGCTTCCGCGGTCCGCGGTCCGCGGTCCGCGGTCCGCGGTCCGCGGGTGTCGCGACGCATCGGTGCTCGGCGCGTCGCGAGATCGGTGAGGGGGACCGCAGGACTATCGAGCTTCCTCATGTCTTCAGCGGCCTCTCCAGCACTTTCGTCAAGCGTGGCAGGCCAGACGACGCGGGGGAGTCGGACGGTCAGGCCGTCCAACTCGTAGGGGGACGTCTCGTCAGCGTCGTGCAGGTACCGCAGCAGCTTCTTGTCCAGCGTGAGGAAGTACTCAGCTCCTCGCGCGAGCGCGGTCGCTGCCGGCGACGTCTGGGCCCGCGCGATCCAGGTGCGGGGCTTCGAGAGACCCGGGTCTTCGACGCCACCGGCGCGCAGATCGGCACGGCGAACGCCCAGGCCAGCCCGCTCACCGGCTTCATCACGATCGTCGTGCCCACGGCGCTGCTCGGTGGCACACTGGCGAGCGGCTGGACCTTCACGGTCGTGCTGCACGGTCAGGACGGCTATGGCCAGGACGGCGCCCGGACCTTCGCGGAGACCCCGCAGGGCTACCAGTTCGGCCGCTGCGCGACGGCCGGCGACCCGGACCCGCGGTGCGTCGTACCGCTGGACCGCCTGCCCAAGGCCATGGACGTGCCCGCGGGCGCGACGCAGGCGGAGATCCTGGACCCGACCCACCCGGTGGTGCTGCGCGGGGTGCCGATCCCGTAGGAGGCCGCTAGCGCTAGGACTTGCTCTGCAGGCACGTCGTCGTCGAGCCGAGCGCGATCGCCAGCTCGCTGGAGTCCTCGGCGAGCACGAAGATGCCGCCCACCCCGTGCGCCCGGGCGGGGACGAGCGCCTGCTGGCATAGCGCGACGGGCTATGCCCGAGGACGCCACGGTGTCGGGCCGCGTGGTGGAGACGATGACGGAGCGCACCCCGGGATGGTGGCGACATCACTCACCCCGGTCACGGCGCCGACGACGCCGCGAACGGCCGCTGCCGCTCCCCGCAGGCGCCGCCGTCCGCGGTCGAGGGGCTCTCGCCCGGGCTGGAGACCGCGGCGGTCGTCGCGGTTGGCGCCGGCGTCGGGGCGGCCGATCTCGTGCCGGCCGGCCCGGAGGTATTGCTGGTCGCTGTGGTCGCGCCGCCGCACGCCGCGAGCGACGTCAGGACGAGGCCGAGGACCAGCGGGTGGAACGCAACGCTAGGTACGGCGGGCTCCGCACAGCCAGCGACGGGTCGGATAGCCGACGCTCGGGACTCGGGCGCTCAGCTGCATCCCCAGGCTCAGCGCGCCCCCACCAGCTCCACCCCTACGGCCAGCCCCGGCGCTCCGGCCAGTCGGCTGTCGGCCGTGAGCAATGGCGTGCCCAGCGCCAGGGCGAGGGCGACGTAGAGGGCGTCGTAGAAGCTGACGTTCTGCCTCAGGGCCCATGCACCCCGAGCGACTGTCCCGGTCATCTCGTGGCGATGGTCGATGAGCGGGGCAGCGGCGACCAAGAGCTCCTCAGCCTCACCAGGCGGCAGCTCGCCTCGCAGGGAGCGCCGCCGCAGAACGCTGCCGACCTCAGCGTCGATCAGATGGGGTGCGTGGCAGCTGTCGTTCGTCAGCCGTCGACGGAGGGCACGGTGCTGCGGGGACGAGCCCAGCATCGCGAGCACCAGGGCGGAGGCGTCCACCACGATCGGCATCAGGGAGCGATGCTCAGCGCCGGCCAGCAGCGAGGTCCTCGACGATGGACTCCGCGGTCGGGTCTTGCGTCGCGAGTCGCCCGAGGACGGCCTCGATCGCGTCGAGAGAGTCCTTCTTGGTCGGGCGGCCTGCGAGGGCGACCACCTCCTCGCGCATGTAGGCCTGCAGCGACTGCCCGGCCCGACGAGCGCGCCGCCGGAGGATCTCGTAGGACTCCTCGGGAACATCGCGGATCTGGATCGTGGACACAGCGCCATTTTAGCGCTACCGCAGGCCCTACGCACCGAGGACCCCCTGGATGAACGCGGCCTTCGCGTCGGTGTAGCCCTCGCGATCGGCGACGAAGGCCTCTGCCAGCCGCCGCTTGAGGGCCGCGTACTCGTCGCGCAGGCGGTCATCGCCTCGCAGTGCCTCGCGGAAGCGCAGCTGCTCGTCCCAGCGCCGGGCACCGTCGACCAGGAGGTGCAGATGCGCGAGGCGGTGCGCGCCGTCCGCTCGGCGCGCGGGGTCGGGAACGCCGTGGCGTACCGCGCCCACACGGGTCGACCCTCGACGAGGACCTCGCACGCCTCCTCCTGTGATCGCAGCACGATGCCTCGGCGCAGTCGCCCTTGGTCGCCGGCGGTGCGGGAGGCGGAACCGGTGCCGTGCGGAACGGCGGCCACCTCGCGGTCGCCACGATGATCGGCAAGGAAGCGTTCAGCGCTCTCGCGCTCGTAGGCCGGGACGTGCGTGAGGCCTCCGGGGTTGACGTGCACCTCGAGCCAAGAAGCACCGGGCGGCATATCCACGTGGTTTCAGCACCCCGTGTGGCCAGCTGCGCCGTGACCACGATCCTGTCCGAAAGGGAATCCTGTTGCGGGACAGTCGCTCGTCCCGTCAGCGCGACGTCGGCAAGAGCCGAGCGGCCGGCGTGCGTCGTCTGGGACGATTGTCATGTGGCTGTCGACTGCGTCGAGACCGCTTCCCCAGGGTGTCGAGTTCAGCTTCCGACGGTCGACGCACCCACGCATCCGTACATGACCTGCTCGCCCGCTTGCTGGGTGCGCTTCGGCGACTTGCTGGCCGCGCAGTACGCGGACCCACACCGGATGGTCTTTCATCAGCTCGTGGTCGACGCTTACGCTGTCCAACATCCCGACGGGAACGATCCTCGCGCCATTCAGTCGGTCGGCATCCATGTGATGACGTTATGCCTGTTCCTCGAGCGCGGCACCGATCCCGCGCTAGGAACTCGGCTACATCAGCGGATGGTCGATCGGCCGGTCTTCCATCAGCTCGAACCGCCAGCTTCCCGAGGGCGGTTCACCATGCTCAGCGTGCCGCTCGAAGGCGAACCGCACGTCGCACGAGCCGCCTCGTACGCCTGGGCCGACGCCACCTGGGCAGCCTGGATGAGCCATCATCAGACGGTACGAGAATGGGTCGAAAACTCGAGCCTCGGCGCACAGTCCTGACCGAAAGACGATCGTTGTGGGACAGCGTCAGGTGATCAGCCTGACGGGTAGGCCGACGTCGGCCGCGTTGCGGGCGAGGGGGCCATCGAGGGTCCATACGGCTGTGTGGAGCTGTTGCGCGAGGCGAATGTAGGTCGAGTCGGTGGCATGGCGACGCCGCAGCTGCGTGGTGATCGCCGCGACGGCGGAACCGTCCTGGGTGAGGTCGAACGGGTGGAGTACCAGGTCGAGGGCGGCCAGGTCGGACCACGTATCGGCGATACCGTCGGCCTCCAGATCGCCGTCGAAGACCAGCCGTGCGAGAACGTTGGCGACCTCGTACGGCAACACCGCCGGTGCGTGCAGATCCTCGCCAGACTCCACCCAGCCTTGCAGATGAGCCTGGGCCGCGGCTTGGCGTTCGTCCGCGACCACCAGCGCAACGATCAGGCTGGCATCGACAACGACACTCACCCGTGTGAGCCGAGAGCAGTACGTGCGTCGTTGACCAGCGTGACAGCGTCGGCCGCCGGTCGTTGCTGAGAGCGCCGTACCAGCCGGGCGATGGCCGCCCAGGCGTCCCGGCGCGCGAGAACGTCCTCGCCAAGGCCAGCGTGCACAAGCATGCGCGCCAGCGTGCCCGGTGAGACCCGTAGATGGTCGGCTTGCCGAGCCAAAGCCGCGTGATCGGCCTCGTCGAGGCGCACTGTGATGGCCTTCGTCACGCCCCCATGCTAGCGGATCTGATGCAGAACGATGCAGTTCGCACCATCAACCTCCCACTCGACGATCGGCTTGCGAGGCGCACGTGGCGCGCTCTCAGGCTCGATGGCGCACGTGATGACGCCTCGCAGGGCCTCGCGGAAGCGCAGCTGCTCGTCCCAGCGCCGGGCACCGTCGACCAGGAGGTGCAGATGCGCGAGGCGGTGCGCGCCGTCCGCAGAGACCTTGACGAACAGCAGCCGCCAAGGCCGCTTGTCGAGCTCCGGTGGCACGGGTTCCCAGCCCAGCTCCTGAAACCGGCCCTGCACCTGCCTCCCCGCTGCGGCGGGGTCGGCGACCATGGCCATCAGGTCGATCACCGGCTTGGCGAGGAGCCCCGGCACGGCCGTCGACCCGACGTGCTCGACCGGTCGCAGCCTCCAAGGGCCGAGAGCGCCGTCGCTCTCGCCCTTGTACGCCCGGGCCCACCTGGGCCACATTCCGTCGTACGGCGCCGATCAACCCGAAGATTCAGCGGCGCAGTCAGGCTGAGCGAACGTCGATCATCTGTCGGAGTACGAAGCGGATGGCGTCGATCTCGGCCTCCGCGAGCTTGGCCTTGTGTCGCCGGACCAGGCGCTGACGACTGATGGACTTGAGCTGGTCGCACATCGCGACGCTGGCCTTGCCGAGGGAGGGGACCCCGGGGTGAGTGGCGAGCCCCCGATCCTTCGTGGTGCAGGGGACCACGAAGACCAGGTCGGTGGGTAGTCGGCACGCCAGCGCGGTGCCCACGACAATGGCGGGCCGTTGCCCGGCCTGCTCACCGCCGACCTGCGGATCAAAGTCGGCCCACCAGACGTCCCACGGGGCGACGGTCCCGCTCACTCAGCGACCGCGACGTCAACCTCGCCCAGCTGGGCGGCCTCAGCCCGGTAGTCCGCCAGCGAGTCGGGGTCGTCCACCAGCCGCGCGTAGCTGGCGAGGCACTTGTGCTCGAACAGCAGGATGCGCAGGGCCTCGTCCAAACTGACACCCCCGAGCTCGCCGGCGGCGATCCTGGCCAGGGCATCCCGGTTGGACTTGTCCACGCGCATGCTCGTCTGCATACAGCCAGCATACAGGGTCGATCCGCCGGGCGACCGCCCGAGGATCGAGCTTTCGCACGTTCAGGCAGCAGGTCACCGGCAGGTCCTCCCCGCCGCCACGCCGCCGGCGATCGGCTGGGACGCCGCGCTGCCTATCCGCTTACCCGCCTCGCCTGGTACGACGACCGGCGCCTACCTCGACCTGCCATGCCGAGCCGGCGCCAGGGCGACATCCGTGACGTCCCGCTCTCCGATGGCCATGAACCAGGGGCCCTCCACCCTACGAGTCCGAGACCGAGCCATTCGCCCTGGACGAGCTCGAACGGGCCCGTGACCGGCTGGCCCGCGCCCGCGAGGAGCCGTGACGTTGGTGCTGGACGCTGGCGCGCTCGTCGCGCTCGACCGGCGTCGACGCAACGTGTGGGCACTGCTGGCGGCGGCCCTGGCCGACGACGAGGAGATCCTGGTGCTGGCTCCGGTGGTGGCCCAGGTCTGGCGGGACGGCGCGCGCCAGGCCAACCTCTCCAGGGCGCTCGCCGGCTGCGAGGAAGTCGCCTACGGGCCGACACTGGGCCGGACCGCCGGCCGCTTGCTGGCAGCAGCCGGAACGGCGGACGTGCTCGACGCGGGCGTGGCGGTCCTCGCGGCGGAGCGGGCAGCCGTGGTGGTCACGAGCGACCCGGACGACCTGCACCGGCTCCGCCGGGCGGGGGCAGCGGCGCTCTCGGTGCTGGCGGTCTGACGGAGCCACCGGCCTGCCGACCGCGGTCGAGCTCCGCCGGGGCGGCACTAGGTTTGCCGGGTGCGGGACGACGTGGCGGAGCGCCTGCTGGGCGTGGGTCTCGACCCGGTCCCGGTCTTCGCGCTGGCCCGCGCTGCGCTGGAGGAGGACCTCGACGGCGGGGTCGACGTGACCAGCGTGGCGACGGTGCGCTTCGACCTGGAGGGCACGGCCGAGGTCCGCCCGCGGCAGGCCGGGGTGCTCGCCGGGCTGCCCGTCGCCCTCGCCGTGCTCGACGTCGCGACCGAGGGGGACTTCGCGGTCGAACGCATCGGCAGCGACGGCGCGCGGGTGCAGCCCGGCGAGAGCGTGCTCGCCGTCACCGGCCTCGTCCGCGGCCTGCTCACCGCCGAGCGCACGATGCTCAACCTGCTCTGCCACCTGTCCGGGGTCGCCACCGAGACCCGCAGCTGGGCCGACGCCCTGGCCCGCGCGGGCACCGGCACCCGGGTCCGTGACACCCGCAAGACGACGCCGGGGCTGCGGGCGCTGGAGAAGTACGCCGTGCGGTGCGGCGGCGGCGTCAACCACCGCATGTCGCTGTCGGACGCCGCCCTGGTCAAGGACAACCACGTGGCGGCGGCCGGTGGCGTCGCGCAGGCCTTTTGGGCGGTCCGCGAGACCTGGCCGCAGCTGCCGGTCGAGGTCGAGTGCGACACCGTCGCGCAGGTGCATGACGCCCTCTCGGCGGGGGCCGACCTGGTGCTGCTCGACAACATGTCGCTGGCCGATCTGGCCGTCGCGGCGCGCGCCTGCCGCGAGCGCGGCGTGCTGTCGGAGGCCAGCGGCAGCCTCACGTTGGACGACGCCGAGCAGACCGCCCGCACAGGCGTGGACTTCGTGGCCGTCGGGGCGCTCACGCACAGCGCGCCCGTGCTCGACATCGGCCTGGACCTGCGCTGATGCTGCTCGCGGTCGACGTCGGCAACACCAACACCGTCCTCGGGGTCTTCGACGCCGACCGGCTGGTCGACTCCTGGCGGGTCAAGACCGACGCGCGGGCAACCGGCGACGAGCTCGGCCTGCTCTACCGCGGGCTGCTCGCCGGCCACGACATCACCGGCATCGCCGCCTGCTCCACGGTGCCCGCCGTGCAGCACGAGCTGCGCACGGTCTTCAGCAAGCAGTACGCCGGGGTGCCGGCGGTCATCGTCGAGCCGGGCGTGAAGACCGGCGTCCAGCTGCACTACGACAACCCCAGGGAGCTCGGCGCCGACCGGATCGTCAACACGCTCGCGGCGTACACCCTGTTCGGCGGCCCCTCGGTCGTCGTCGACTTCGGTACCAGCACCAACTTCGATGTGGTCGGGCCGAAGGGGGAGTTCCTCGGGGGGGTGCTCGCCCCCGGGATCGACGTCAGCATGGAGGCGCTCGCGTCCCGCGCCGCGCGGCTGCTCAAGGTGGAGCTGGCGCGCCCGCGCAGCGTCATCGGCAAGAGCACGGTGGAGGCGCTGCAGAGCGGCATGCTCTACGGCTTCGCCAGCCAGGTCGACGGCATCGTCGACCGGATCATCGGCGAGATCGGCCCGCCCACGGCCGTCGTCGCCACCGGGGGCCTCGCGCCGCTGGTGCTGGAGGAGTCACGCACCATCACCCACCATGAGCCCGAGCTCACGCTGATCGGCCTGCGCCTGGTCTTCGAGCGCAACCAGTGAGCGCCGACAGCGAGCTGTCCGAGCAGGAGCTGGTACGCCGGGACAAGCGCGCCAGCGTGCTCGTGCAGGGACGGGACCCCTACCCGGTGGGGTACCCGCGCACCTCGTCGTACGCCCAGGTCCGGGTCCTCGGTCCGCACCTGCCTCCCGACACCTTCACCGGGACCGTCGTCGGCGTCACCGGGCGGGTCGTGCTCAAGCGCGGGCAGGGCGGGATCGCCTTCGCCACCCTGTCCGAGGGCGGCGCCACGTTGCAGGTCGTGCTGCAGCTGGACCGGCTCGGGCCGGAGCCGATGGAGCGGTGGTTCGCCGAGGTGGACACCGGCGACCACGTCGGCGTGACCGGCGAGGTGGGCACCACCCGCCGCGGCGAGCTCTCCGTCTTCGCCACCTCCTGGGAACTGACGTCAAAGGCGCTGCGGCCGCTGCCCGACAAGCACCACGGCCTGACCGACCCCGAGGCGCGGGTGCGCAACCGCAGCGTCGACCTGATCGTGCGCCCGGAGGCCAGGGCGGCGCTGTACGCCCGCAGCACGGTGGTGCACAGCCTGCGGGACAGCCTGCACCGCAGAGCTTATGTCGAGGTGGAGACGCCGGTGCTGCAGCCGCTGCACGGCGGCGCAGCGGCCCGGCCGTTCAGCACCCACATGAACGCCCTGGACATCGACCTCTACCTGCGAATCTCGCTCGAGCTCTATCTCAAGCGGCTGGTCGTCGGCGGCATCGACAAGGTCTTCGAGCTGGGCAAGAACTTCCGCAACGAGGGCGTCGACAGCTCGCACAACCCCGAGTTCACGATGCTGGAGGCCTACCAGGCCTACGGCGACTACGACACGATGGCCACCCAGACCCGGGAGTGGGTGGTGGAGGCGGCGCGGGCGCTCGGCAGCACGGTGGTGCCGCTCGGCCCCGACCTCCCCGACGGCAGCCGCGCGGAGGTCGACCTCGCCGAGCCGTGGCGGCACGCCACCCTGCACGGCCTCGTGGGCGAGGCGGTCGGCGCGCCGGTCACCCCCGACACCGACCTGCGCGCGCTCCGGGCGCATGCCGAGGTGCACGGCGTCGCGTTGCAGCCCGGGTGGGGGCCGGCGGAGATCGTCGTCGAGCTCTTCGAGCAGCTGGTGGAGGCGTCGTTGGTGGCCCCGACGTTCGTGCGGGACTACCCCGTCGAGGTGCGCCCGCTGACCCGCCAGCACCGCGACGACCCGCGGCTGACGGAGAGCTGGGACCTCATCGTCGGCGGCCGCGAGCTCGCCACCGCCTATTCCGAGCTGGTCGACCCGGTGGAGCAGCGCAGGCGGCTCACCGAGCAGAGCCTGCGCGCCGCCGGCGGCGACCCGGAGGCGATGCAGCTGGACGTCGACTTCCTGCAGGCGCTGGAGACCGGCATGCCGCCGACCGGTGGGATGGGGATGGGCGTCGACCGGTTGGTCATGGTGCTCACCGGGCTGCGGTCGATCCGGGACGTCGTGCTCTTCCCGACGGTGCGGCCCGCCGGCTGAGCCGGGTCGCCCCCCGGCTCAGAGCCTGGCCGTACGCCGGCGCCGGCGCCGGATCACCGGAACGCCGACCACGCCGGCGATCAGCAGGAACAGCACCGGTGCCCCGACCTCGGGCATCGCCGCGGCGGGGCCGTCGGTCAGGGTGTAGGAGAACGAAGGGGCGGCGTCGAGCAGCACGGGCAGCTGGGTGTTCGCCGGGTCACCGGCCGTGGGCAGGGTCTGCGTCATCGGGGTGCTCGGCTCCGGCTGGGAGGCGTTCGAGCCGGTGACGGAGTAGAGGCTGGCGCCGGCCGCTGGGCTGCCGAGGTCCGACAGCGGCACCGTCCAGGTGATGGTGTCGTTGCTGATCGAGCCGGGCACGGTCGTCGTCGCCGGGTAGCTGAAGAATTTGCACCGGGTGGTGGCGATGCAGGTCGTCGTCCCGGTGTAGAAGCTCGGGGTGCCGCCGGCGGTGGACTGCATCCCGACGTAGCGGATGGCGCCGTCGAGCCTCGTCGGCTCGTAGCGCTCCGCCCAGCGGATGAGATAGACCGAGGTCGTGCCCGCCACCGCGGAGACGGCCGGGGGAGCTGCCAAGTCGGCGGCCAGGTTGTGGTCCTTGGTGCTCATGGTGAACATCAGGTGGGTCGAGTCCGGCTGGGAAACCCTGACGCCGGAGAGGTCCTCGGCGGCGGAGCCGGCGATCGTCTGGCCACCGCTCGTGGCGAAGGCGTCGCCCGACGGGTCGGTGACGGACCCGGTGGCCGCCGTCCCAGCTCCGAGCGCGCCCTGGCTGGTGTAGAGGCTCATGCCGCCGATCTGACGGGCGATCATGGTCGGTCCGGCTGCCTCCGCGGGCGTCTGGCCGGTGCCTCCGCTGAAGTCCTGGTTGCGCCCGGTGGAGGTGTCGTCCACGTAGGAGACGACGGCCTCACCGTTGACCCCGGTCTGGACCTGCATGTAGTCACCGAGGCTGCGGTCCGAGGAGCCACCGAGACCGCCGGTGGAGATGTTGCCGTATTTCACGTGGTGGTCGCTGACGGTGGTCCGCCCGAAGGTCGGGGCGCCGTCCAGCGCGTCCATCGACTGCGCCAGGTAGACGTCCCACAGGCCCGTGTTCAGCGAGTCCGAGTCGAACGGCGCCTTGCCGGTGGTCTGCTGGCTGCCGTACCAGGCGATGTCGACGTGGCCGGGGTCGCCGGCGCTGATCCAGGGGAAGATGTTCGTCTGCTGGGCTGGCGCGTTGACCTGCTTGCGGGTCGACCAGTGCTCGCCGCCGTCCGTGGACTCCGACAGGTAGATCTGCGCCGGGGCGAGCTGGCCGGCGACGGTGCCCGAGGGGTCGATGGGCGCCGAGGCCCACACCATGTAAAGGTTGCCCGCGGTGTCGATCGCGATGACGTTGAAGGCCTTGTCGATCTGGCTGGTGCTCGGGGTGTCGACGTTCACCTCGTGCCAGTGGCTGGAGACGACGGAGCCTGCCGCGTTCGTGGTGTCGGCCGTCGGGTCGGTGCAGTAGTCGGACGCGGCCGCGGCGTTGGCCGGCACGCCCGTCGCGGCACCGCGGCAGATGCTCACGTTGATGCCGGTCTGCGCGCCGTTGGTGTGCGCGGCGTAGACGCTGTGCTGGTGCGTGCTGGCGGTGTTGTCGACGATGAGGTTCCCGGGCAGGCCCTCGTCGGGGCTGATCGGCGTCGCCGGGCCGGTGCAGGCGGCGCCGCCGGGGCAGGTGGAGCCGTACTGCACGCCGTCGACCGACTGGTTGATGACGAGCTGGTTGGACCCACCAGCCTGGGCGACGTTGTCGTAGTCGAAGTAGGAGCGGCCGGCGGTGGTGCCGGTGCCGACCGCGGTCGTGCCGCCGTTGGTGTCCAGGGCGATCCACTGCCGGTCCACGCCGGTCCCGGCGACCGAGGCGGTCGAGCTGGTGAAGTTCGCGCCCTTGTCGTCCGAGCGCGAGTTGGAGAAGTTGGTGAGCCCCTGCAGGTCGGAGAAGAACAGCGAGCCGCTGACCGGGTCGACCTGCGCCTCGGTGTCCCCGCCACCGGGGCCGGTCAGCGGCTTGCCCGACACGTTGCCGGCCACGTTGTGGAAGCTCGCCGCGCCGTCGTCGCTGCGCTCGATGAAGGACTGCGTGGTGGAGAACCCGAAGGGCGTCGAGGTGTAGATCGTCTTGCCGCCGCCGCTCGGGGACTTGTCCACCGCCACGTCCGGCTCGAACCCCGGCCGATAGTTGTCGACCACCGTGGGACTGCCGAAGACGGGGGCCGGCGGCATCGGCGGCGAGCCGCCGAGCGGGGCGGCCAACGGGGCGGCGGCAGCCGTCCCGCCGGTGGCGCTGAGCAGCCCGCCGGCGACCAGCAGTGCCACCACGGCGGCACCGGAGCGGGGGGACAGGACACGACGGGGCGATGGGGTCACGGCGTGTGTGTTCGCCGCCCGCCCTCGGTCTCCTGCCCCGGCGCCGCAAGACATGTCGACGTCACGCGGTCGTCACGACGACGTCATCACGCACAATTCGGCGCACGGCGCGCACCCCTCGCCGCGCGCCGATTTGCCTTCTGTTTTCCTGGGTGGTCAGATAGCGGTGGTAATTGTCGATCGACGAGAAGGCACAGGACCCCCCATGGCGAAAGTCACCCGCACGCTCACCGAGCTCACCGACGACATCGACGGAGGTGATGCGAGCGAGACCATCCCCTTCGCCGTCGACGGCGTCGCGTATGAGATCGACCTCAACGACGAAAATGCCGCCGCGCTGCGCGAGCTGTTCGCCAGCTACGTCGGGCATGCGCGCAAGGCGTCCCGCGGGGGGAGCTCGCGCAAGGCGTCACCAGCCCCCGCCAAGGCCCGCGCCACCGCCGCGCCGGCGGGTCGCACCGCCGACATCCGGGCCTGGGCCCGCGAGCAGGGCCTGCCCGTCAACGAGCGCGGCCGGATCGCCGCGGACATCGTCGACAAGTACGAAGCGGCGCACTGATCGAGCACTGATCGGCCACTGATTGGCCACTGAACGGGTGCACGGCGTTCCGCTGTCCGCGAAGCCGGCGGCCCGCCGACGCCGGAATCCTCCGCGTCGGCGGGCCGTTGTGGCAGCCAGCAGTCCCTCCGCCCGG
>JAABUZ0100003202.1_pt1 | contig 24864 bp, 20 predicted proteins | sample 5562091 | NCBI WGS metagenome assembly JAABUZ01 (sample SAMN12813069, study PRJNA571459) | rock metagenome | isolation source: Antarctica rocks | place: Antarctica: Victoria Land, Linnaeus Terrace sud | collected 2015-12-21 | reverse complement strand
ATACTTCTATGAGCGGACGACACGGCTGGTCCATCGGACTCCTCCTGTACTTGCACACACTTGCACACGAGGGTAGCCTACGTCATCCGCTCTTTTTTGTCTCCTTCCCGAAAACTAAATGACCCTGCTCCGCTACGTTGTACGCTAGCGTACAAAAGGTGGTATAGTATAGCGGAGATCAACACGCGCTCACCCGCGCCGCGGGACGGGGGACATCCCGCGCGGGTCCTGCGCACCCTCGGGGGGTGCTGTAAGCGCCCGCCGCATGGTCTCGCTGGGAGGGATGATGACACGCACCATGACACGCGAGACCATGCCCACCGCCACCAGCGATACCGCACCCGAGGGGCAGCGGCTCTTGGCCACCCTGGAGCGCCTGCTCGCCATCAAGGCCACCAATGTCAAGGGCGCGCTTGACGAGGCTGCCGATCTGGTGGCCGAGGCGCTCGGTGCCGACAAGGCCGACGCCTTCCTCTTCGATCCCGCGACCGACTCGCTCGTGGCCGTGGGCACGAGCAACACCCCCATGGGACGACGGCAACATCGGCTCGGCCTGCACCGCCTGCCCCTGGCCAACGGCGGCCGCAGCGCCGCGGTCTACCAGACCGGCGTCTCCTACCGCACCGGGCACGCGGAACAGGACCGCGACGAGTTGCGCGGCATCGTGCATGGGCTAGGCGTGCGCTCGGTCCTTGCCGTCCGCATCGAGGTGGATGGGGAGCGACGGGGCGTGGTCCAGGTCGACTCCGCCCAGCCGGATCGCTTCTCCCACGAGGACCTGCGCTTCACCGAGGCGGTGGCCCGTTGGTTGGGGCTGGTGGCCCAGCGCGCGGAGCTGATCGAGCGGGTCGCGCGGGAAGCGGCAGAGCAGGCCCGCCGCGCCAGCGCCGAGGAACTGGTCACGGTGCTGGCCCACGACCTCAGGACGCCGCTGACCCCGCTGCGGGGCTACCTCGACCTCTGGCGTAAGGCGGCGCGCCGCGAGGGCCGGCCGCGCGAGGAGGGCTACGCCGCGCAGGCCACCGCCGCCGTGGAGCGGCTCGGGCGCATGATCACGGACCTGCTCGACGCGGGCCGGCTAGATCAGGGTCTCTTCGCCCTGACTCTCCAGCCGCTGGACCTGGCAGACCTGGCGCGCGACACGGCGGACGCGCTGCACGCCCCCGCGTCCCGCATCCGGGTGGAGGCGCCCGACGACCTGGTGCTCCGGGGGGACGCGGCGCGGCTGCGGCAGGCGCTGGAGAACCTACTGGGCAACGCGCTCGCGCATGCCCCGCGGGGCGCCCTCGTGACGGTGCGCGCGGGGACGGAGTGCCGGGCGGACGGGACGTGGGCCGTGCTGAGCGTGCGCGACACGGGACCGGGCATCGCGCCCGCGCTCTTGCCCACCCTGTTCGACCGCTTTGCGCGCGGGTCCGCCTCGACGGGCCTCGGCCTGGGGCTGTACCTGGCGCGGGGCATCGCCGAGGCGCATGGCGGCGCCCTCACCGTGGAGTCGCGCATGGGCGATGGAACGACCTTCCATCTGGCGCTGCCCCTGGTGAGCGCCGGCGCCGCGGGATGACCGGCCGGCGCGAGGTCGAGAGCGCACGGCGCGGTACGCGTCCTGCGCCTGCTGCTCCCCAGCCCCTTGGTGCGCCTATCCCCATCATCTGCACGTCGGCCCACCTGCCGACGGACGGTCCCCCGCCGGACATGCACGCCGACGACTGCCTGGCCAAGCCCTTCGCCATCGACAATCTGAGCGCCGTGTGGAACGGCGGGTGCGAACGCCCTGCGCGCAGGGGCGACGCGGCAGGACCAGCCTGCCCCTCGGACACCAGGTCCCGGTCAGCCGAGCAAGCGGTCGAACCGGGCCTGGATCAGCCGATAGCACGCGCAGGACGCCGCCTCCAGGCCCGGCCGGTCCACGATCGTCACCACCCCCCGGCTGTAGCGGATCAGCCCCGCCTGCTGTAGCATGCCCGCCGCTACCGTGACCGTGGCCCGCCGTACCCCCAGCATCTGCGCCAGGAACGCGTGCGTCAGCGGGAACGCGTCGGACCGCACCCGGTCGTGCGTCTGCAGCAGCCAGCGGGCGCACCGCTCCTCCATCGGGTGCAGGCGGTTGCACGCCGCCGTCTGCGCCAGCGACATCATCAGTGCTTGGGCATAGCGCAGCAGCAGGTCGTGCGTCGGGCTGCCCGACCGGATCGCGCGCGCAACGACATCCGCCTCCATGCGCAGGGCGTCGCCGGCGATCTGCACGATGGCCCGCTCGGTGCTCACCTCCACGCCCAGGACGGCGGCCAGCCCCACCAGCCCCTCGTTGCCGATCGTGGCCACTTCGATCGCCGCGCCGTCGTCCATCGTGATCAGCAGCGACACGACCCCGCCGGCGGGGAAGTAGAGGTGAGGGATCGGCGCGTCGCGCTCGTAGAGCACCTGCTTGAACGTGAGCGCGATGGGCTCCAGATGCGGCAGCAAGCCCTCGTCGCGGCGCGGGGCAGGGCCGCGAGCAGGCGGTTCCTGGGGGACGCGCGCGGGTCGGTGACGTCGACAGCAGTCATCGCTCGCCTCCTCACGGCGGGTGTGCCGCGCCCCGACGACGCGGGGCAACAGACAACACGCTAGAGGGGGCTGCTGAGAGGGGGTTGCTACGGGGTGGGACACGACAGGGGTCTCCTGTTCCCCTTCTGTATGATAGCGCACCGTGTACGATAGCGGACGACTGCTGTTGGGTGTAGCTCAGGACGCTCACGTACAGGAGGCCTCTGGCGATCAGCCAGCACAGCGGCACGGACCAGTCAGTCAATGTCACCCTGCATGACCGCAGAGGGTGGTCAGGATGGCGATGGAGAGCAGGGTGCTCAGCATATAGGTGCGCCGCCGGTACAGCCGCAGGTCGACCAGCGGCTCGGCGCGCCGCAGTTCCAGCGGCACGAAAAGGACGAGTAGCACGAGGGCTACGATGATCGGTCCCGAGACGCTGCGGACGTTGGCCCAGCCGTCGTAGGCCAGATTGGAGAGGCCAAAGAGCAGGAGGCCCAGGCCGCCCGCGGCCAGCGCGAAGCCGGGCAGATCGACGCGGCAGCCGCGGTGTCCGTCCTCCGCGCGCAGCACGCGGGCGCCGAGCAGCACGCCGGCGATCCCGACGGGGATGTTGACGTAGAACACCCAGCGCCAGTCGACGGACTGGCTGAGATACCCGCCCAGCGTGGGGCCAATGGTGGGGGCGACCAGGACCGGCAGGCCGAAGACGCCGTTGGCCGTGCCGCGCTGCTCCTCCGGGAAGGCGTCGAAGAGCAGGGCGAAGGCCAGCGGAAAGAGGGCGGCCCCGCCGGCGCCTTGAAGGACGTGGTAGAGGATCAGGACGAGCGCGTTGGGGGCGAGGCCGCAGAGGGCCGAGAAGACGGTGAACAGGGCCAACGAGGCGAGATACACCCGCTTGATGCCGAAGCGGTTGGCCAGGAAGCCGGAGAGGGGCGCCATGACGCCGGCGGCCAGGATGTACCCAGTGGCCGCATTAGGAGACGAGGTGCAGGTTGGCATGGAAACCCGTCTGGATCTTGGGGAGCGCGGTGTTGACGATGGTCGAGTCCAGGATGCTGGCGAAGACCCCGAAGACGACGGTGACGAGGACCCACCACTTACTAGGAACCCTCGGTCTGCTGCTGATCCTGATTGGTACCATTGGTAACGGTCGTTGGCGGGGCACGTGGTGGTCTGCATGGCGGCCCTGGTCATCATCCTCTTGCTCGGCGAACGCCGATAAACTGACAGCCTCTCACCACGCCGTCTGCGCGCGGTTGAGGTAGATCTTGCCGCGTGGCGGTCGTCCGTGAGGGGGTGAAAAGGTCGTGTGGGGAGAAGGGAGCGGGAGGTGTCTCCGGGGTTTATCATAGGTGCAAATAGCGCGCCACGGCCGACAAGGCGCGCCGCTGCCGGTTATGGAGGGCATGGTGAAAGACATCGCACGCATCACGGTGACGTATGCAGCCTTTATGCTGCTCGAAGGACACGAGAGCGACGCCAGCGAGGGGGCCTCCTGGGAGGCGTCGACCGAGGCGTTCGAGCGTGGCGTGCGCGCCCTGCTCCTGCGCGCCTACCCATCGGCGCGCATCGACGTCATCCCGTCGCCCGATGTCGAGGCGGTCCAGGTCGTCGCGCACCCAGCCGTACCCAGAAGCGCCGTGGCGGATGTCGAGGCCCGTGCGCGCGATCGCATCACGGAGCTAGTGTGGGAGTACCGCGGCCGCGACGAATGGATCAGGGAGGACTGGTAGATCGGGGCCGAGGCGTGATGAATGGAAGACATGCTCCGTATCGTCTATAGCCCGTCGGACAGGGCCAGCGGATCGGTCGGAGACACCACGCGCTATCCTGCCCTTACCGACCGCTATCCCACGGGTTCGAGAATCACTACGGGGATGTCGCGCGGCGTCTTCGTCTGGTACTCGTCGTAGGCCGGCCAGATCTGGACCATCTGTTGCCACAGGCGCGGCTTCTCCGTGGAGTTGGCAGTGCGCGCCCGCGCACGAAAACGCTCGGCCCCGACCTGCACTTCCACCTCGGGCTGCCCGCACAGGTTGGCATACCACAAAGGGTGGTCCACGGACCCGCCCTTCGAGGCCACGACCAGATACTGATCGCCGTCGCGACCGTAGATCAGCGCCGTGCGTCGTGGTTGGCCTGAGCGCCGTCCGATAGTCGTCAAGAGCAACGTGGGGACGCCGTGCCACAGGTGTCCCTCCGCGCCGTCGGTCGCGACGTATTGCCGTGTATGCTCCGCGACCCAATCCACCGGGCTATCGACCGGCTCCTGAGCGTGTGTCATCTGCCGTCCCTTTCGCTAAACATGGTGTGCCTGGAGTGCTCCAGGAGCAGCAGGACGCGTGCCAGGAGGCCAACAAGACCTTATTGTGCCAGCACGCGCGCGAATAGCGCGCCAATCTCCTCGTCAGTCAGGGCGTCCGCCGCGTCGCCGAGCGCCAACTCGAACATGGATATGCCCGGGACATCCGTGGGGCGCAAGGTGCGGAACAGCAGGACGCGCTCGTCGCGCGCGATGGCCAGAGCGTTCTCTGCCAGGCGCGTGGGGTCGCCGCGCAGGTAGACGTGCATCATGCGCGTCTGCGGCGGGTCCGGCGTGATCGCGATGCCGGGGATGGCGGCGAGCACGCGCGCGACGGTCAGGGCGCGCCGGTGGTAGGACGGGAACAGGGGCAGGTGCCGTCGCAGATTCAGGCGCGCCGACAGCACGAACGGATAGAGGCGCACCAGGTTGCCCCCGTGACGCCGCTGCCATACCCGCGCCTCGGCCACCACGTCGGCGGGGCCAGCGAGCGCCGCGCCCGCGCTCGCGCCGACGCCTTTGTAGAAGGACACGTAGACGCTGTCGAAGAGGGCCGCCACGTCGGCGGGCGACCGCTCATAGGAGGGCGCGGCCTCCCAGAGCCGCGCGCCGTCCATATGCACGGCCGCGCCACGCTCGCGGGCCCACGCCACCTGCGCCTCGAGTTCGTCCCATGCGGGCAGTTGGCCCCCGATCTCACGCTGCGGCAGCTCGAGCAACAGCGCGGCGAGCGGGCCGGGCAGCGCGCGCAGGTCGTCGAGGGTCAGCAGGCGGTGCGCCTCGCCAACGGGCTCGCCGCGCAGTCCGTGCAAGAGCGCGTACCCCTTGCGCTCGTGGATCTCGAGATGGCAGGTGGGGTGGAACGCGACGACGGGACTACCGCGCCAGTCGCTCCAGATACGTAGGGCGATCTGCTGCGCCATCGTGCCGCTGGGCAGGAAGACGGCCGCTTCCTTGCTCAGTAGGGCGGCGACCTCGCGCTCGAAGTCCTCGATCAGGGCGCCCTCGCCGTAGAGATCGGGTTCCTCCTCCAGCGCCGTCGCATCCGCCAGTTCGAGCAGCGCCTCGCGCGGCCGCTGGGGCGGGTGTCCGTTCAGGAAGCGTTCGCAGCGGGCAAAAATGGCCTCGCGCTCACGGGCCGCATCAGGTATCACCATCGACTGCATCATATCAGGTCCACCTCGGGATAGGACAGCGGGCAAGATATGCCCATATGCCCTCTTCGCGGACGCCGCCTCCCCACTCCGAGTGATGTGCCCGGTATGATGAAGGCGACGGTCATACGGCGTCGGTCTATCCCCGGCTATGAACGTCAGCAACAGACGCAACAGACGCAACAGAGAGGAACGCACATGGCGCGTGAGGTCGTGACGTTTGGCTGGGTGATCCGGCCATCTACTCCCGCGGCGGGCGCGCGCGATGCCGGTGGAGCGAGCGGACTGACCGCCGTCTTGCTCGCGCAGGATCGCGCGTTTATCGAGGCGCTGCCGCCCCCCTTCACCACCCTCTGGGTCGAGGACCACCTTCAGTGGAGTGACAACCCCACCCTGGAGGCGTTCACCACCATGGCCTCCTTCGCGGCACTCTATCCGCACCTGCGCATGGGCAGCATCGTGTTGGGTCAGAGCTATCGCAATCCCGCCCTCACCGCCAAGATGGCGGCCACCCTGCAGGCGCTGACGGGGGGACGCTTCATCCTGGGCGTGGGAGCAGGCTGGAAGCAGGATGAATACGAAGCGTACGGCTATGCCTACCCCGGCGCGGCCACACGCATTGAGCAACTGGATGAGGCCCTCCAGATCATCACCGCCCTCTTCCGTGACAGTCCCGCCAGCTTCACGGGACGCCACTACAGGATCGAGAACGCTTACTGCGAGCCGCGTCCTGATCCGCCCATCCCGCTGCTCGTGGGAGGCAGTGGCGAGAAGAAGACCCTGCGGGTGGTAGCCAAGCATGCAAATATGTGGAACGGAGCCTTCTCCACCAGCGAGGCGTTCGCTCAGAAGCAAGCGGTGCTGGCGGAGCACTGTCGCGCCATCGGACGCGATCCTCAGCAAATTGCGCACACGTACTATGGGCTGATCGACCTCAGCGACGCGCAGGATGCAGCCGGGCAAGCGCCGCACATGCATTTTCTCAACGGCGACCCCATGCAGGTCGCGCGGGAGTTGCAGGACTTCATCGCGTTGGGCGTGCGCCATTTCATGCTGAACTTTACCGATTTTCCCTCTCACGATGGCCTGCGACGGTTCACCCAGGACGTCTTGCCGGCGCTCACGCTATCGTAGCTGCTGTCCTTTTAAGGGCGCGGGCGCGTGACGGACCAGAAGCGGAATCGGTACGCCCAGACGCCTCTTGGGCGACCGCTTCGATCCCTATCATGTGGGGCTCGACCAGCTCGCCCTGACGGCGCCTGATCGCGCCGCCCTCGACGGGCTCAAAAAAGGTAAGGTGATATGACAATGCAGGCTCCGTCGAACGATCCGACGCACATTTACCTTGAGGTGGGGACGAAGCGCATGTTCGCCTGCGCGCTGGAGTGGCCCGGCTGGCTCCGCTCTGGCAAGAGCGAGGAGCACGCACTGGACGCATTGGCGGCCTACGCCGAGCGGTACGCGGTCGTGGCACGGGAGGCCGGCGTGGCCTTTCCGTCCGCGCGGGCGGCCACGTTTCACGTCGTGGAGCGACTGCCCGGTACCGCGGGCCACACCGACTTCGGCGCGCCGGGAGAGGTCGCCACGCGCGACGGGGACCCGCTAACAGCCGAGGCGGCCGTGCGTCTGGCCAGGCTCGTCAAGGCGGCCTGGGTCGTTTTCGATCGGGTGGCCGCTGCGGCGCCGGCCGAGCTGCGCAAGGGGCCGCGTGGCGGTGGCCGCGACCGGGATCAGATGGTCGACCACGTCCTTGGCGCCGAGGCGTCCTACGCGCGCAAGCTCGGGATCAGGCGCCGCCAGCCGGAGCGGGACGACGCGCCCGCGATCGCCGCCCTGCGCGACGACATCGTGACGGCGCTGTCGGCGCCCTTTGACGGCGCGCCGCTCGTACCGGCGGGGTGGCCGGCCCGCTACGCGGCCCGCCGCATCGCCTGGCATGTCCTCGACCACGCCTGGGAAATGGAAGACCGGGGAGAGCCGGCGCGCTGAATCCCACCACCCCTATCGTCGGGAGTCGGCGATAGGTCCCATGTGATCCTGCACGGGATGAGGACCCCGTGCCAGGACCGGTCGGCGAGGGGGGCGTACACGCGGAGGCCCGGCGGGACCACGGTCGCGCCGGGCCTCCCGCATGGTGTCCATCTCCCCTCGCCCGCGCACGGGAGAGGGGTTGGGGGTGAGGGCTACAATTCGGGCTCTGCGGCGAACGCCTTGTTCGCGCGCACCGTCACCACGATCGTCCCTCGCGGGTGGACGTGGCGAGCGGCGAACAGCGCGGTCAGGTCCACGCGGCCCGAGCCGTGCGGAACGAGGCGTAGCGACTGCGTCACCGAGGCGCGCCCGTTGCTGCCGGTCACGGTGACCGCGACGGGGCGTGTCCGGCCCGTGTACAGGTCGATCACGGCGTGGTTGGCCGGCAGGCGGAAGGTCCACTGGTCGCGGATACCCTCCTCGTTGACGCCGAGCCGCGCGGCAATCACGCGGCTCGCGCCACCGGTGGCGAGACCGCTGACCACCTCTTCGCTGACCACGGGCAGGTCGCTGATCACGTGGACGCCCAGCGAGAGGCCTCGCGGCGCCTCTCGCGCCGGAAGGTGCTGCGCGCCGGTACCCGCCGGGTCCAGCGGGAACACGATCGAGCTGTGCGGGCTCAGCGGGACGATGGCGATGCGCTCGCGCGGGAAGTCGCCCGGTTGCAGGGTCCAGTAGTCCACGCGCACGTGGGCCTCGGCGTTCAGCGTGTTGCTGATGCGCAGCCCGTCGTGGGCGCGGCGCTGGCGCGCTTCCTTGCTCTCGGTGATGGCGAAGTAGCGCGAGCGGCTGGCGCCCCGCGGCGTGGCGCCGACGTACAGGCTGCCCACCGCGGTCCCCGTGTCTCCTATCACGTAGGGGTGCGTGCCCGGGGCGTAGACCAGCGTGGTGGCGGCGAAGCCGCCCTTGATGCTGGCCGTGGGGCCGCACAGCGCCGTGGGCATGGTCACGCAGTTGGGGGTTGTCGCCACGGTGGTGACGTCCGACCGCTTGACTACGCCGTCCACCGCGCTAAAGGTGACCGCAGTGCCCTCGGACGCGCCCGAGCCCGAGGCGTCGACCACCTTGGCCACCACCGGGACGCTCAGCAGGCCGTCAGGACGGCGCGTGGGCGTGCCGTACCACATGTTGAACTGCGCCGGCGCCCCGGCGCGGATGGTCAGCCGCACGTTGACCGTCACGCTACGGCCGGTACCCTCCTGGCGCAAGGTCACCGGGATGATGACCGGCTGGCCGGGAGCGGTGGGCGACGCGAAGGGGGACGTCTGCACCTGCAGGGTCGGGGCGGCGGGGTCGCTCTGATCGAAGCGCGCGAAGATGTTGGGCTCCTCCACCGTCGGCGCAACCGTCACGCCCATGGGCAGCGGACCGACCGAGAGCGTCGCGTAGTCGGGGGCGCGGCCCGTGGCGCGGCCCAGGGGAGTCAGGGTCAGCGGGATGCTGATGTTGCCGCCGGCGCGGGTGGTCCCGCCGGGCGTCGAGGCCCGGAAGGCCGCGCCGCCGCGCGTGTTGGCCACCTCTCGCGCCGGCGCCAGGGCGCTCTGGTTGTTGGAGAGGTCGTAGCTGGTGACCGCGGCCTCGTAGCGCATGCCCGCGCGCGACTCGCCGAGGTCGAAGCTATGGACGTTGCCCAGGTCGAGCACGTGATACTGACCCGCCGGCATGTCGTTGGTGCGCCAGTGCAGCTTGTAGCCGGCCAGGATGGACGAGTGGGTCGGGGGCGTCCACAGGATGTGCAACTGGGTGCCGCGCCGCGTGGCCACGACGTTACGCGGCGCTTGCGGGGCGGACGGCTGCATCACCAGGACCCGGCCGCGAGCGTAGGTGGCGACCTCGGCGTCGAAACCGTTGTCCAGCACCGCGTACACGTAGTAGACGCCGCGCGGGAACGCTGCGGTATTCCAGCGGTAGCTGAACGTCCCATTCCGGACCGGCACGCCTTCAGCGAGGGCCGCGCCGCCCAGGTTGGGTACCGTCGACAGGTGGCCGTCGGGACCCTTCACCTCGACCGTGCGCGCGGTGGTGTAGTAGAGCGAGACGGAATTGGCCGTGGTGGGGCCGCTGAGCGCGCCGCGCACGGTCACGAAGGGGTTGGCGACGGCGGTCTGGCCCCCGGCCGGGGCGGTGACGGTCAGGCGCGGGCGCGGATTGGCGGCCTGGACGCTGAGCTTGTAGCCTTCGTCGCCGCGCAGGTTGTCGATGCGCACCGTCCAGGCTCCAGACGTGAGCACGGCCGGGATAATGGTCGCCGCTCCGCTGTAGCCGTCGGTCAGGTCGCGCCGGCCGGTCACGATCTGAGCGACGCGCGGATCATCCTGGCTGTAGCGGGCGCCGTTGGGCGCGATCAGGGTGAGGCGCGGGGCGCCGCGATGCCAATAGAGGGTGAAGACGCCGTTGCTCTGCCCTGGCAGGATGCGCAGCGAGGTCTCCATTTCACGGCCGCGCAGCGGGGCGGCCAACGCGTGGGTGGTCAGTCGGCGGGCCATGGTGGCGCCATTGGGCAGGCTGGCTAGCAGGTAGCCGATGTTGTTGCCCGCGTCGATCACCGTGTAGTCGTTGGCGCCGACGTGCGCGTTGCCGTTGCTATCCACGAAGACGGAGTAGGTGTGATCTTTCCCGAAGAAGTGGTAGGTGATCGAAAGCTTGATGCCCCGATAGGTCTGCCCGCCTTTGCGGAACTTGCCCAGCGTCGCGCCGGCGTCGAAGTGCAAGCCCTTGGGCGGGATGAGGGCAAAGAGGCTGCCCGAGGGCACGTCGATGGTCGCCCCGACGCTGGCTGATAGCTCGGCCCCGTCGCTATCTTTCCAGATGTGGGCGTAGGCGCTGGCCTGGACCGTGATGTCCTTGCGCACATGGAAGGTCTTGCCGAAGGTGACCTCGGCGTAGAAGCCCGTGCCGCCGCCGGCGTCGATGCGCGCGCCGTTAGTGCGCATCACCACGCCGCACACGCCGTCGTTCTGGGCGCTGAAGCGCGCGCTGAAGCCGCCGCTGATCTGGATCAGGTTGGCCAGGAACGCGCCGCCGCCGCCGAGCCCGAAGTTGCCGTCGGTGGCGATGGCGCCGTTGACGTTACCCTCGAAGAGGTAGCCGCCGTCGTCGGTGCCGATGCCCAGCCCCAGGTTGAGGCTGACCAGGACATTGCCATTGCTCGTGTTGCGGCCGATGCGGATGCCGCCGCTGATGGCGTTGAGCTCCAGGCCGCTCTGGAAGGGGCCTACGCCCAGTGGGATGCCCACGTGCAGCTGCACGTCGATCTCGGCCATGCGCAGCGGGAACGGGTGGTTGAAGTCGGTGCTGCCGATCTCCAGTGCGCAGTGGAACTGGCCCAGGCTGGGGATGTCGATGGTACCCGACCCGACCAGGTCGAAGCTGAAGCTGCCGTTGAGGTCCGAGAAGGTCAGCGTGGCCTGGGCGCTGATGGTGAAGCCGCCCGCGTTGATCGGCGGCAGGGCCAGTGAGACCGTGCCTCCCTGGATCCCGAAGTGGTGACCGTCGAAGGAGATGCCGTTGAGTGTGAAGCTGCCCTGGATGACCGGTATGCTGGCCGACACGGAGGCGATGAAGATGCCGCCGTTCTTGAAGCCAAAGCCGCAGGCCTGGGCGCTCAGCACGTTGACATTGAAGCCGAAGCACTTGCCGCTGCTCGGGGCGCCGGTGTCGCCGCTGGCGTCGCCCGAGGGGGAGAGGTTGAGGTTGGGCATGGTGAAGGTCCGGCCGCCCAGCGCCGCGGGCAGCGTGACGCTGGCGCCGGGGGCCGAGATGCCGTTCGTCCCCAGGTCCAGCGGGCCGGTGGAAATCGACGCGCCGGCCAGGCTGAACGACAAGGGGTTGACCCTGGCCGAGACCTGGTAGTCGCGGGTGATCGTCAGGCTGGCCAGAGTGACCGAGTTGGTCTTGAGCAGGTTGGCGAGCGCCTGCGGCAGAGTCAGCGTGGCGTTCTGCACCGAGAGCCCGTCCGTGCCCACGGTGATGCTGGCCACGGTCAGCGTGAACCCGAACGCGGCGATGCGGATGTTCTGCGCGCCGAGGCTGCCCGTGAACGTCGTGTGGCCGCCGGACACGTCGAGGCCCAGTGCGCCGGTCAGCACCACCGGCTGGCCGTTGACGTTGAAACGTGAGGGTAGGGTTAGGCTGAGCCCCGAGGCGCGGATGCCGTTGTTGTCCAGGGTGATGGCCCCGACCTCGACGGTGAAGCCCTGGAAGGAGAAGTGGGCGTTGGTCGTGGAGAGCTGACCCACGATCCGCGTGCCGCCGCTGCCGATGCTGGCGGTCAGGTTGCCGACCAGCGGCAGCGTGCCGAGGTCACTCGGCAAGGTCACGCGCGCGTTGGAGATGGCGAAGACGGCGTTGGTTGTCCCGCCCACACTGAGCGAGAGGCTGATGCTCTCGGCGCTGACGGTCAGGCCGTGGAAGGTGAAGTTGGGGCGCTGCAGGGCCAGGCTGCCGTTGATGGCGAACGAGGACGACACGGTCAGGTTGCCGATCAGCGTCCCGCCTCCGAGGTCGCTCGGTAAGGTCGCCGTGGCGTTTGTGGCCGCCAGGCCATTGTTGTTGAGCACGATGGAGTCGACGTGCAGCTTGACGCCGGCGTAGGCAATGTTGACGTCGGAGACCGAGAGCGAGGCCGTGACGTTGAAGTTGGGATCGATGCTCAGGTTGCCTACCAGCGTGACCGGGCTGCTATTGGCGGGCAGGAAGCTGGCGGGCAGGGTCAGGCGGGCGTTGCTGACCACCAGCCCGTTGGCGTTGGAGAGCGAGATGCCGTCCGTGGCGATGGCGAACCCGGCCACGGTGAGCGAGAATGGCCCAGTGGTCAGCGACGCGGCGACGTTAAACTTGGGATCGATGGTCAGGTTGCCGGTCAAGACGGGTGGCGTGCTGCCCGCCGGGAACAGGTTGGCCGGCAGGGTTAGTCTGGCGTTGCTGACCACCAGCCCGGCGTTGGACAGCGTGATGCCGTCGGACGAGATCGTGAAGCCTCCCACCGGGATGCTGAATGCGCCGGTGGTCAGCGATCCGGTCACCGCGAGGGCCGGGGTGACCGTCAGGTTGCCGGTCAGCACGGGCAGTTTGCTGTTGGCGGGGAATAGGCTGGCCGGCAGGCTCAACCGGGCGTTGGTCAGCACCAGGCCGCTGCCCGTGGTGAGCGAGATGTTGTCCACCGCCACGGCGAAGCCGGCCACGGTGAGCGAGAACGCCCCGGTGGTCAGCGAGGCGGTGACGTTGAAGTTGGGATCGATGCTCAGGTTGCCGGTCAGGACGGGCGGCGTACTGCCCGCAGGGAACAGGCTGGCCGGCAAGGTCAGCCTGGCGTTGCTGACCACCAATCCGCCGTTGGATAGCGTGATGCCGTCGGCCGAGACCGTGAAGCCAGCCACGGGGATGCTGAACGGACCCGTGCTCAGCATGGCGCTGACCGCGAACTGTGGCGAGATCGTGAGGTTGCCGGTCAGGACGGGCGGTGTGCTGCCCGCCGGGAACAGGCTGGCCGACAGGGCCAGGCGGGCGTTGCTGACCACCAATCCGGTCCCCGTGGAGAGCGTGATGCCGTCCGCCGCGATCGTGAAGCCGGCGAAGGGGATGCTGAACGTCCCTGTCGCAAGCTGCCCTGTCACCGTGAAGGAGGGTAAGACCGTCAGGTTGCCGGTTAGGACGGGCAGTGTGCTGCCCGCCGGGAACAGGCTGGCGGGCAGGCTCAGCCGGGCGTTGACGATGGCGAGGCCGCTCGTGTTGGAGAACGTGATGTTGTCCACCGCGACGTTGAAGCCGGCCAGGGTGATGGAGATGGGACCCGACGCCAGCGACGCTGTGACGTTGAACTGGGGATCGATGGTCAGGTTGCCCGTTAGCGCGATGGCGCTACTACCTGCTGGTAGCAGGCTGGCCGGCAGGGTCAACTTGGCGTTGCTGACCACCAAGCCCTGATCCGTGGACAAGGTGATGCCGTCGGCCGAGACGGTGAAGCCGGCCAGAGGGATACTAAATGGCCCCGTGGAGAGCGATCCGGTGATCGTAAAGGCCGGCGTGATGCTCAGGTTGCCGGTCAGCACCGGCGGCGTGCTTCCAGCCGGGAACAGGCTGGCCGGCAGGCTCAGTTGGGCGTTGTTGACCGTGAGCCCGGCGTTGGAGAGCGTGATGCTCCCGGTGTTGATGGTGAAGCCAGCCAAACCGATGGTCACGGGGCCGACGCTCAGCAGACCGTTGATCGCGGTGGTCTGGCCCGCGGCGCGCGTGATGGTCAGCGCGCCGGTGACGGTGATGGGGCTGACGTTGGACGGCAGCACGCTCTGGGGGATGCCCAACGCGGCGTTGTTGACTGTAAGCCCGTTCAGGCCCAGGCTGCCGCCGCCGAAGTTGACCAGGAAGCCGCCGTAGACGCCCTTGAAGGGGGGCAGCGGCAGTGACGTGGGGATGGCCGGACGGGCATGGGCGCGTCCGGCAGGGGTGACGGACCCGACGGAGAAGCCGCCATCGAAGGTGAGGCGCACGTTGTTGACGGTCAGGCTGGTGGGGACGCCGGCGGGCACGATGGAGGGCAGAATGTCCGCGGGAACAGCCAGGATGACCTGCGCCACCGAGACGCCGTTCTGGTCCAGGCTGATCCCGGCCAGCGTCAGGCTGAAGCCGGCGTAGGTAATGGTCTGCGTGTACGGCGTCAGCGCCACGCTCCCGCTGACGCTGCCGTCCGTGCCGATAGACACATTGCTGGCGGTCAGGCCAAGGCCACCGAACTGGCTGGGTAAGGTCAGGCTGGCCGAGATGACGTTCAGGCCGGTCATGGCGACGGTGCTTGAGATGGCGCTGACGCTGAAGCCCGCCTTGGTGAAGTTGAAGGTGGGCAGCGTGATCGGCAGCACCGGATTCTGATTGCTGTCGACGGTGATGCTGGGCAGGGTGATGGGCGTTTGTACCCCCAGAGTGATCGGTGCGCTGACCGCGACATCGGTCACCGTGGCCGTGTTGCTCATCGATCCAGTGTTGCTCACCGGGCAGTTCACCGAGGTGAAGGTGAACCCGCCCGCGTTCCCGGTGTAGCAGTTATCGGCGGGGAGCGCCGCCGGGGCTTGTGGCAGCCCCCGCGCCTCCGCGCTCACAGGACCGGCTCGCGTGGTCGTGGCGCGCCGGGCAATCGGCTGTCGCGCGTCCGATGCCGCTGAAGGGACCGCCAGGAGCGCCGCCAACCGCGCGCCGAACGGGGCCTGCCCGCCGGCGACGCCGACCGCGCCCGTCCCGCGCGCCGGCCCGACGATCAGGGGCGTCGCGCTATGGACGCGCGTGCCGTTCGAGCCATTATGGCGCGCGACCGCGTGCGTGGTGTGGTGGTGGGCGCGGGGCGTCGCGCGGTGGGCCGCCGGCGCGTGGTGGTGCGCGGCCAGGCGGTAGACCGAGATCCGTTGATGGCGCGCCGGGGCGACGAGCGTGAGCGGGAGGCTCACCGCTTCGCCCGCGTCGTCCCGCACCACGATGCTGTCACGGCCGGCGCGGGCGGCTGGCGGCACGAACAGGAGTAGCGGGACCAGCGTGCCCTCGCTGTCCGTCCCGCCCAGCCCGAGCAGGACCGCGCGACCGGACCCCTGGCGCAGCGTGAAGCGCATTATCTGGCCCGGCGCGAAGCCGCGCCCGCGGAACAGGATGGCGCCGCCCGGTGTGGTCCTCTGGAGCGAGGCCGTCACGCCGTAGACGCGCAGCATCGCCGTGGCCCACTCGGGAGAACGGCTGCCGACGGCGGTGAGCACGTGGGCGCCGGCCGCGACGGAAGCGGGGAGCGCGACGGCGAGGCCACGGGGCAGGGTTCCCCGCGCGGTCGCGGTTAGCGTGCCGACAGCGTGGCCGTCGAGCAGCAGCGTGACCGTCTCGCCGGGGGCGAAGCGCGCCCCGGTGAGGCTCATGCGCGCGTCGGCTGGCACGCTTGTTGCCTGTAGAGCGAGCAGCGGCCCGACATGCTGGGCCGGATGGTAGGCCGGGATGGTCGGCCGGGATGGTCGCGCGGCCGGGTCGAGGGGTGGAACGATGGGGCTGCTGGGGGAGACGCCATAGCTGCGCTCCAGTGCTCGCAACACGGCGACGCCGAGGCTGCTGCGCAAGAGCGAGCGGCCCTGGGGCGAATGGATCAGGCGCTCTAGCTCATGCAGGCGCAGCGTGTGGTTGCCGGTGTAGTCCCCGGACGCCTGCCCGGTCTGGCTGGCGGCGGCGCCTGCCCCGACGGGGGCGGCATAGTCCGCGCCGTCCGCACTGAGTGAGGAGGACGGGGAGGATGCCGGCTGTGTCGCCCGCGCGCGGGATGTCGCGGGGGCGGCCGCGGTGAGGCCGAGAAGAACGCATAAGATCAAAAGCAGACGTAGCGCGAGTTGTCTAAGCGCGCGGCCTATACGTGCGGCCACGGTGGTGGAGCTGGTAGTGGAACGCATTGTTGCTACCTCTTTGTTGTCTCTGGTTGTGTGATCAAGACACGCCGTTGCCAAGCCCACCAGGGACTTGACCACCATCGTCCGCTTCGCGTGGGCCGCGCATGAGATGCGCGCCCGCCCATTCTACGTCGTCCCTCTCGCCCTCCTTGTCTGGCCCTACGTTATTGACCCTCCTGCCCGCCCCTGGCGCCATTGCCCCGTCTCGACCCGCCTGCTTCACCTGCGCCGCCCATGCCTCACCCTGCGTCACGATGGACGATGAGACGCTGCCGGGTACCGATCTGGCGAGGATGTGAAGTAGGCTGCGCGGCCGCTCGGGGCATGGCATGGGTTCGGAGGATGGCGTGTGTCGATAACGCGGGCGCCGGTGAATATGGTCGTATCCCAATGGACGCCGCTCAATGGCCCGAAAGTACTATAAGCCTCGAGCATTACCGCAGCATTACCGGCGATGACACGACGAACGACCGGCCGGCGTCAGGCCACACGCCGTCCCAGTGTGAGTAACATTGTAGTTCTTACGGGCGCGTTTGTCCACGCAAAACTCGCGATTTGACTCGCAGAATGGCGCGCACCACTCGCAACATCGCCAGGTACACGGCGGGGACGCGCTTGGGGGGCTTGGGGGTGTTGGCAGGCCAGGAACTCGCCGCCTTGGTAGAATAGCCCCATGGTCATCAGTGCGGCCGAGATTTTTCTCGTCATCATCGTCATCTTCGGCGTGTTCGGGGTTGCCCGCGGCGTGCGCGCGACTGCGCTCACGACCGGCGCAATTTTCTTCGCCATCGTCGTCATGCTGCTCAGCGGTGGACTGATCGTGGCCAGCCTGCAGAAGCTGGGCTTTGCGCTAGCCGGGCTGGACACACAGGACATCTTCCTGGCGGTGCTCTTTGTGGTCATCGTGGCCATGGCGGCCTACGCCTTGGGGCGCCTGGTGGACGTGCCGCGCAGGGGCGGCACGCGCAAAGATAAGCTGCAGGGCGGCGCTCTCGGCCTGCTCAACGGTTTCCTGATCACTGCCATGATCGACCGCTACATCACCGAAGCGATTGGGGTGGGCTCGCCCGGTGGCCTCTCGGTCGGGGTGCCGGGCATCGCATTCTCCCATCCCACGCCGAACACCTGGTCGGTTAGTTTCATCGCCAACCCACTGACGCTGACGCCGGGCGGCGGATCGGGCGCCGACCTGTGGTCCAAGCTACCGTACGCGCTGTTGCTGCTGCTCCTCTTCATCGCCATCGTGTTCGTCGGCACGGTCTACGGCCGGCTCAACCGCAGCAAGGGCCGGGGGTGAGCCGGGTATCCTCACCCACCCCTCCCGCCCGCGGGACCCCCCCTCTCTCCCGTGCGCGAGAGAGGGGGCGCAAGGCACGCCGGTGGTAAACATCCGGCTCCGGTCGGCCCGTTGTTTGCCATATGACGATAGCCGCAGGCCCAGCTTGTAGTGGTCGGAGAGGTGGAGCATGCGTAGCCCCCAACTCGAGGAGGGCGAGCGCCACGTCGTGGTGATGCGCCCGCACCTCTGGCGCGTCGTGCGCGCCGGCCTGCCCCTCCCGCTGCTGCTCTTCTCGCCCCTGCTCTACACCGCGGTTGATCTGGCCGTGCCCGCGCTACGCCTGGCCGTGCTGCTGCCCTTCTTCCTGTGGCTGCTGGGTATCGCGCTGCTGGCCTACGCGGTTAAGTGGCTGTTGTGGGACCTCTTGCCGTGGCTGCAGCAGTCCTACACCGTGACCAACCGGCGCGTTATCGTACAGGCGGGCGTGCTGTCGGTCTACCGCCAGGAGTGCTCGCTGCTCAAGGTCGAGGAAACCGACTACGTCAGCCGCGGCCCCATGGCCCGCTTGCTCGACATCGGCGACGTGAACGTGCATACCTCGGGGCGTCGCGGTGAGCTCGTGCTGCGCGGCGTGGCGCGCCCGCGGCGCATCCAGGAGCTCATCAGCGCCGAGACGCGCGCGTCGCGCTACGAGGTGACCAGGAGACGCCTGGCCGAGGAGCCGCGCGAGGTGATGCGCCGCCTGGTCACGGCCATCGAGGGCGCGCCAGACGCCAGCGTCGCCGTCACCGAGCCGGTGCGGCCGGTCTCGAACCGGGCGGTGCGCATGCAGCAGCGGCTCAACCTGCTGTCCGAGGAGGCCGTGGTGATGGTGACGCGTCAGCATCCCATGGTGCTCATCGTGGGACTGCTGGGCCCCTTGCTCGGCGTCTTCTTCGTCGTCGCGGTGGTGGCCGTGGTGGGGTTGGCCATCCTGCCGTTGGCCGAGCTCGCCGTAGTGTGTCTCCTGGCGCCGTGGGCCTTGTGGCGCGTCCTGGACTACCTGGCCCACGAGTACGTGGTGACCACCGACCGCCTGATGGAGCTGCGCAGCGTGCCGCTCTTGTTCCAGGCGCGCGACATCGTGCAGCTGGAGTCGGTGCAGGACATCGCCCTCGACATCCCCACGTTCTTCGGGCGGCTGGCCGACGTGGGGGACGTGGTGGTCGAGGTGGCCGGCCCCGACGAGCGCGTGGTGCTCAAGACGGTGGCGCACCCGGCCGAGCTGCAGAACCTGCTCTTCGAGTCCATCGACGCCCGTCGCCGCGCGCGCCATGCCCGCCAGGACCAGCAGCTCGCGTCCACGCTCTCGCACTGGTTCGCCCAGTACCACAAGCTACGACAAAGCCAGGGTCGGGATCGTGGCCGAGGAAAGGAGACCGGGAGGAGGGGCGCCAAGCGAGGGGCGGATGACGATCAGGGTCCCGCGGAAGGCCTACGTCCCTGGAAGCCGCGCCGCGCGGGCAGACCCCTTGGTTCGGCTCGGTCTCCCAGACGCTAGGGCCAGGGGGAACGTGCGCAGCCGATGTGCGTCCCACTCGGTGGCTTGCCGGCTTAGAGGTTACGGGACAAAAGAAATGCTGGCCGGTGGCAAGGACAACGGCCGGCGTTGCGGGCAGGTGGACAATGGCAATAGCTCCTCCGCAACATGCTTGTTGTCAGCCTATCATAATCACGGACGCTCCATGGCGTATGCTGACGGTGAAGGGTGACCGTGAGCGTCGCCGTCGAGGTGGTGAGTGAGTGCGAATAAATATGTGCTCGGCCGGAAGATCGGTTCAGGCGGGAACAAAGATGTATTCGAGGTGGAAGGTGCGGATGAGATAGCAATTGGGGTGCTCAAGCCGGGTAAGAACCCGGCGCAAATCGACGAAGAGATTCGTCTTCTGGAGCGTTTGAGAGTCAGGGGTATACTCGTCGTAGAGGTGGTCGACATGACGATGCACGATGACCGACCGGCCGTTGTATGGCGGAAGTACGCTCAGGGGTCTAAGAGCGTTGTCAGAGCGGAAAGGGGTAGAGTAAGACGTGTCGGATCGTCAGAGCACTTTAACGAAATAAGCATCGGAGACTTAACAATAATCAAGAAACTCATGAGGGACGTCAATATCAAGATCGACGACTTGCAATTTTTAATTGGCGCTGATGGGCACGTTGTGGTCGCTGATCCTCTAGCTGTTCATTATGATACACAGACATCGGTAAGCAATCAGCGAATGATCGACTTGCTCATCGATGCGGCAAAGGAAAACGTGGCGCGACGGGATGAAGAGATCGCCAGGAATCTAGACGGAGACGATGCACATGACGAGTACGACGAGCATGACGCTTCCTGAGCAAGAGGATATTCCATCGGCGCATCAGGATATCCTTGCGAAGCTTCGGGGCGATAGACTGACCGAAATGGTGCGCTACAGTTGGCTCTTTCCGCAGGATGCGGTAGTCGAGTTGCACCTTGAGCCGCCACTGGTCTTTCGCCGAACAGTTGGGCCGCTCGTGATGTCTTTCGCCTCGGGACTGGTTGCCAGCTTTGCGAGCCTGGAAGAGCGAGCGTCGGTGACGTTGTGGGTTGAGGCGGACGATCAGGAGCGTCGAGATCAGACGGCTGTTACGACCGATGGTCCCGATCTCTATCCAATAGACGCCACAAATCCAGGCTATAGCGAATCGTGGCTGCAAGAGTTGATCGGTCAGCGCGTGGAATCCATCTTTGTGCTGACGCGAGATGCGATGGGTGCCAAAGATAGGGATTTGCCGCGAGAGGTAGGGTTGCTCTTCGGCTTTGCAAACGGCCAGGAGTTAATCCTGTCGCATCAACTCCACGAGGGGGCTGAAAGCTTCGCGATCATTCGCGGCGAGGAAATCCAAAGTAGGTGGATTCTGCACGGTAAGGATATCTCGGATGGCCGGATTATCACGGACGCGGAGATTCGAGACGGCCAATGGCAGCATCCCCGTCATCCGTATCCCATTGAGATGCCTCCCCCCACTATCCATCAGCTAACGCCAAAAGTACGCCAACCGCGTTGATCGGCGCTGAAGCATACAATATTTAGGGCACCAGGGCACCGGAATCGAGCAGGGTGTCGACGGCCTGGTAGGGGTCGAGCTCGCGGACCTGGGTACGGTCGAGCAGCGACTCGAACTCGTGGCGGCCGCGCAGGTCGTCGTGCAGGCGGCTACGGACGCGGCCCAGCACCAGTTCCATAATCTCGGCGTGCAGCCGCACGCGCCGCCGCGCGACGAGTTGGCCCGTTCCCGTGAGGTGGGCGCGATGGCGCTCGGTCTCGTCCCACAGTGTGTCCACGCCCACGCTGCGCGTGGCCTGCGTCTGCACGATGGGCCGGACCCAGTCGCCCGGGGCCGGATGCTCGCCCATATTGAGCATGGTGCGCAGGTCGCGCGCCAGGCGTCCGGCTCCCTCCTGGTCGGCTTTGTTGACCACGAACACGTCGGCGATCTCCAGGATGCCGGCCTTGAGCATCTGCACCATGTCTCCGGAGGACGGCGTCAGCGCCACCACCGTCGTGTCGGCCGTCCCCGCGATCTCCAGCTCGGACTGGCCCACGCCGACGGTCTCCACGATCACGATGTCTTTGCCCGCCGCGTCGAGCACGTGGACGGCCTTAGTGGTGGCCTCGGCCAGACCGCCCAGGTGTCCGCGCGCGCTCATGGAGCGGATGTAGACCGCGCGGTCGTAGGCGTGGGCCTGCATGCGGATGCGGTCGCCCAGGATCGACCCGCCGGTGAAGGGCGAACTGGGGTCGACGGCCAGCACGCCGACGGTCAGTTCGCGGGCGCGCAGCAGCCGCACCAGCCCGTCGACGAGCGAACTCTTGCCCGCGCCGGGCGGCCCGGTCACGCCCAGCACGTAGGCGCGGCCGGTGTGCCGATACAGCGCGCCCAGCAGCCGTTCGTGGCCCGGCGCGGCGTTCTCGGCCATCGAGAGGACGCGCCCGATGGCTCGCGGGTCGCCCCGCAAGACGCGCTCGACGAGGTCGTCGGGCATCATGCCTCTTGACCCGTGGACTGCTTCCGGGCCTGCGACTGCGGTCGCATGGCAAACGGACACCGACTGCGGTCGGTTGAAGACGCGGGACGAGCGTATCTGGCGCCGCGACACGGCTTATTGCCGCACGATGGCCTAGGCCAGTAGCCTCGGCGACACTTTAGTGTTCGATCCCTGCCATGCGACTTTAGTCGTGGGCTCGTCGCTCCCGCTGGTGTCCGTTGCAGGCGATCCATATCACCGAGCCTTCGCCGAGGTCGAATTGCTGAGCACATTCCGGGCGATCACGACGCGCTGGATCTGGTTGGTCCCCTCGTAGAGCTGCGTGGCCTTGGCGTCGCGGAAGAAGCGGTCCAGACGCGCCAGACGGTGCGGGCCGGCGCCGAACCCGGCCAGCGCCAGCGCCAGCGCCTGACTGGTGACGTCCATGGCCGCGTCGGTAGAGAGCAGCTTGGCCATCGAGGCCGTGGAGGTGAAGGGCAGGCCGCGGTCGCACAGGCGCGCCGCCTGCCAGGTCAGCGCCCGCGCCGCCTCGATGCGCGTCGCCATGTCCGCCAGCTCGAATTGCGCGCCCTGCCCGATCTCGCCGCGCCGCGGTTCGCTCAAGGCGGCGATGCACTCGTCCAGCGCGGCGCGGGCCAGTCCCAGCGCCTGGGCGCTGATGCCGATGCGCCCGCTGTCCAGCGCCAGCATGGCCACGCGGAAGCCCTCGCCCTCCGCGCCGAGTCGGTTGGCGGCCGGGACGCGGCAGTCGTGCAGGAACACCTCGCAGGTAGGCGAGCCGTGCAGGCCCAGCTTGTGCAGCGGCGGGCCGACGGTGAGGCCGGGCGTTGTAGCCTCCACCAGGAAGGCGCTGATTCCCTTCGCGCCGCGCTCGCGGTCGGTCACGGCCATCACCGTGTACAGGCCGGCGCGGCCCGCGTTTGTGATAAAGATCTTGCTGCCGTTCAGCACATAGTCGTCGCCCTCGCGCCGCGCCGTGGTGCGCAACGACGCCGCGTCCGAGCCCGCCTCCGGCTCGGTCAGGGCGAACGCGCCAAGCATGCGCCCCGCCGCTAGTTCCGGCAGGTAACGGTGCTTTTGTTCCTCGCTGCCCAGCAGCACGATGGGTTCCGTGCCCACGCTGGTATGCACGTCCATGATCACGCTGGAGGCGGCGCAGGCGTAGGCCACCTCCTCCACGAACAGGGCGAAGGCCAGGTGGCCGGCCTCGCCGCCGCCGTAGGCGCGTGGCACGATCAGCCCCAGCAGGCCCAACTCAGCGGCCTTAGCCACGGCCACGGTGGGGAACTCGCCCGTGCGGTCGGTCTCATCCGCGATGGGGGCCACGTACTCTCGAACGAAGCCGCGCACGCGTTCGCGCAGCGCGGCCTGTTCAGCGGTGCGGTCGAAGTACCCCGTTGTCTCCCGCTCAGCCAGTACCAAGCTCATAGATGGCCTCCATCATTGGTTGTTGTAAGCGCGTGCTGCATTGTTTCTACGCGCTCTAACACCCTACCCAACTCTCGATTTGGCAATTTGTACGGGACGAAGAAGGGGGTGAGCACAACGACGGCACTGTCCTCCCACAAGCCCATTTTTACTGTGTATGGTTTGGTCTTGACCGTGTACTGATACAGGCTTATATCCCGGAGCGAGAATATTTCCTCGTAGTGAGGCCAATACTTTTCCCCGTAGCAGAAGACAACATGCGGCCTATGTTTATTCGCTAAATCTCGAATGATCGGAATGCGCTTGCCCAGCATTTCCTCTTTGTAAGCACGCCGGCTTGGAAACCGGCTCTTGTACTGGTGTGGCCAATCGGTAGCTTTCTTGGCGGGTAGCGGAAGCATTTCAAGCAGCAGCGTGTCGCCCTTGGATGTGCCTAAATCACCAACAACGTATTCCAGTGCCCGTCGTGAGTTGTCCCAGTCCGCTGCTTTGAGTTGCAAGCGCCGTGCGAGTTTGGCCATGATGTGCCAGGGTGGCGTTTTGGGCGCATACGTGAGGCTAAGACCCATATGCTCGAAAGAGTCGAGCGGCTGAGGGCGTTCGAGGAACTGGCGGAGAACCGCATCCAGTCCATCGCCCAAGCCTTCTTCCATGCCAAGGAACCATACCGGCGCTGCGAGGTTACCGTACCCAAGTCTGCCTAGCACGTGGTCCCAATCCACCGACGTTAGAACAAGGCTGTTGGTATCTGTTGCAGTCATACTCCCGCTCCTCAACAATAGCGTCAGTCAACGTAAGCCGAGGCGTGTACGGACTTGCTCCAGCGTATCGGTTGCCGCGTGCTCGCCAATGGTTTCCAGCGTGGCTCCGTCCGCGGGGTCGAGGACGGTCACGAGGTCGTCGTTCAAGGGACCAAACCGACTTTGCAGCATGCGCCGCGCCATACGGGTCATGGCGCGCTCTTCAGCACGCATGGTCAGGGCGTCCTTGAGGCTCGATTGCTCCCACCGATTCTCGATCATTGGTCCCCTCCGTAGCGCTTCGATTAATACCTCGGGTCGAACGCGTATCCCGGCCAGCAGCACAAGCGTCCTGGTTAACTCGTCCCGTTCCTGTGCAGGCACGGACGCCGTTATCTACCCCTCCGCTCCAATCAACTGCTTGCCTCGCAGCGCGGTGTGCAGGCCGGTTAATAGCTCCAGACGGTTATCGTCGTCCAGAAAATAGAACGTAACACCCGACAGCAAAGGACCGTAGCGTTCGAGCCACAGCTCCGGCGCCATGCGGCCATTGCCAAAAACAAGGAATGTTTCGGGTGCCTGGGTTCTCTCCAGCAACCACACATTCTCCACTATTGTTGCCAGTTTAGTGGAAAAGCGTCTCGTATCTTTGCCGAGAGAAAGGTTCATGGCCTCACCAACAATCTGCTTGTCGTCCGACACTAAATCGAACTCCTTCGGCACATCACCAACAAGGCTGGAAGACAAATCTGCTCCATAGTAGTCTCCGAGCACCAATCTCGCTCGATCCTCAAATGATAGCGCGGTTAGGTTACCCCTCTAACTTTGCAGTTTTCAGGAGGGATTGAGGCATGGCGCTGCATCTGGTACCAAGAGGTTGCTCACACGCCCTTGTAGCCAGGAGAGACGCCATGCCTATCCCGATTGTATGCCTTGACGCCC
>JAABUZ0100003197.1_pt1 | contig 24884 bp, 27 predicted proteins | sample 5562091 | NCBI WGS metagenome assembly JAABUZ01 (sample SAMN12813069, study PRJNA571459) | rock metagenome | isolation source: Antarctica rocks | place: Antarctica: Victoria Land, Linnaeus Terrace sud | collected 2015-12-21 | reverse complement strand
AAACTGAATTGCCGACCTGTTGCGACGGCTGTACAGCTTGTCTTCGTCGATGAGACTCTCTTCAACGAGACTACGGGGTGGCGTCATCAAGCCTACACACCAGTTGGTGAACCAGCTCGCTATCAAGTCTCTAGAAAGAGAGAGCATTCCTGAAGTGTTCTTTCGATGTATACGATCGATGGCTATCTATTCTGTACCGGTATTCGTGAAGGCTGGTTCAACGGCGAGGCTTTCTTTCGATGGCTAGCAGATGAATTGCTACCTCTCCTTTCCGGCTCCGAGGAGTGTAATCATCATGGATAACGCGAGCATTCATTGCAATCGTCGAATAGAAGAACTCATCATATCAAACGGATGCGAGGTGCTTGAGGGGATGAGTGGATCCTCTAGAGGTAGACGACGGCATGATGGCTTCGGGGGTCGGGGGGGGGCTACAAGGATGTCAGCACTGTGAAACGTTTGACCAGCTATTTACCTGTTGATTGATTGATTTTTCTAATGCGAAAGCGTTGAAGGTTTGAGAATGTCAAGAATGTCTGAATTCATGACGGACGATCATCAACCATTGAAGCAACATTCAAATCTGGCATATGCACAGGTGAACATGCCCAATACTGATGTCTCAAGCAATCGCAGACCAGGAAGTCATCAAAGCCACAGCGACAGATGCAAGAACTTCAAGATGCACAAATGTTGGGCGCTGCATGGATGAGGATTCTTCGTCGCACCTCATCTTGATGCATGCCCCGTCACATGATTCACTCTTTCGGTTTTCAATTTCCTTTGCAACTGTGTCTCAGCTTGGAACGCTTCAATGTCTGGCAGGCATGACCCAACAGAAGAGAGCGACCCCCTTCGTGCTGATACGCCTACTCAACCCCGGCCAGCCCCATGGCGCAAGAGACCTGCCGCCGAAGGCTGCCTTGACAAAGATAATAGAAAGAGAGTGAACTGTTGCTCAGAGACATTGAAGGTCAACGGGCAACCTGGAACGTTCACGTCATGCGATCCTTCAGTGATTGACGATCGGGATCAGTCTTCTTCGTCATCGGCGGCAAATGTAAATAATCAGCCCGAACCTGATATCAACACATTCTCTAAACTGAAGCCATGGGTTTTGCAGACCTGGATTCAACCTGACATCGATGAAAAACTCGCGGTAAACGAAGAACCCTTCGACATTCACCTCAATCGCTTCCGTGCCGATTACCGAAGCATGGAGAGTAATGGACAGATCAGAGATGGGCAATTGAGCCCAAGCAGCAGCTCTCTGTTACGAACGGTACCAGGATGGAACAGGGCCACCAAAGAACCAAACCCTAATCAATTCACAGTCAACGCTAGCGAGTTGACTGCGTATTGATTAGGGCCAGCCAACGATCTAGCCGAGAACGGATCCAGACTCCATATGGATCCAGACTGACCAGACTAATCTAGATCTGGCCCAGCACCTGTTTCATTCCCAAGCCCTTTCTACACCAGCTTCTATCGCCTTCTATGGCAAACACACTCCTTTGTGTTACGAGTCATGCGGGTAGTTACTAAACAGTCACCTATGGCGAACACATTCCTTTGTGTCGCAAACACCTTCCGGATCAACACCTTCCCTGTGTTTCAACACGTTCCCTTTGGGACTAGCGCAGGCCTGGGTAACTACTATATAGAGCGTGTTCTTCTTGCCTTTTGTACCTTCTTCCTCCTGTATTCTTAAAGTCTTAGTCATAGCTAGACACTAGAGGTAAGATTCCCAATTGCTGTCAATTCTTCCTTTGAACCCCTCATGCAGCGGTTGTGATCCACATCATCATGCTTTTGAATGTTGACAACCGGCATAGATGCTCGGCCTCGCCCTCCCTTCACCGATCCAGTCGGTTCCAATCGTCCGAAGCTCGATCGGATCGACGCCAGACCTGAGCCCGAGCCCGAGCGAAGACAGAACGGAATGGAAAATAGTCCTGATCGAAACATGGCTTCCCCAGCTGAAGGTCGTCGCAGTAGCACAATCAACCCAATGCTTGAGCGTTCAGGACCTCGACACCTAAGAGCCTTGCCGCACCGATAACTCCTGTACCGCAATCGTCTGTTAGTTCAAGCCGCTCTAAGGCAATTGCCAAAAACTTTAGCCTATACACTCATGCTGTCATGAAGAACGCGACTCGAACGGTTCATCATGATACAGTCAAGGCGAGACTCGAGAGGCAAACACTATCATGGCTTTGTGACTACAGCTGAAGAACAGTCCAGGCAGTTGAGAAAGTCTCAAGTCTCATCAGAAGAGATTCAAGAGAAAGCGGTTGAAGGAATGGCATCGTGTATGGTAACGAAGAAGATGCATGTTTGATTGTTGATCAGAGCAAGCCTCGGAAGAATGTTTTTGCGACAGATGAGGGAATCTACCTATGATGTACTGCGATGATTGTATGGAACAGTTTTGCCTCTGCATCAACCTTTCTAACTGACTGGACAGACCTCCCTCCCCCCTCCCCCCTTCAGACCTGACAGACCTCTCCCCTTCTTCTTTCGTCTGACAGACCTCCTCCTTCCTCCTTTCGACAGACCCCCCCTCTCTGACAGATCTCCCCTCCTTCCTTCCGAGCGACCCTCCCCTCTCTCTGACAGAACCCCCCTGAGGGCTGGCGGGAGAATCGGCCGAAGGGTTGACCGGTCGAAGGGGCAACCCGGTGCCGGTCAATCCGAGGGCCAACCACCGAGGGGTTCAATGGAGGTTTCATCTTACAGAAAAGTATCTCCATGGACCGCAGTCTTTTACTGTACATCAGGAAGTCCGGCGGCAATGCCGGGGTTCAGGCAGTGCGGCGCTCTTCCATCATTCCGACTCGGAGTGGTCGGAATCCTCCAGCCCATCGGTCTCACTCTCCTCGTCGGACTCGCTAACCGCCTCTTGCGCCGCCTTGATCGCGGCCAGGTCTTCGTGAAACGCCTTCGCTCGATTCAGAAGGGTGTCAAGCTCATAGAGGGCCGGATCTCCCGGCAGCCCGCTCTCCGCGCTCTCTCGGTCGCTCTCGATCAGCACCTTTAACTGTAGACAATCCGGGGGAGCGAGGCTGGCGCAGGGTCCGCACCACGGCGCTGACCATGACCCCGTTGACCATCTGCTGTTCCCGGGACGCCGGCATCACGCTTGGGAGATCAACGAACAATCTGGTATTACTCAAGTCTTTCAAGTTGGCTTTGTATGTGTGTATCGCCTTCTTGAAATAGTCGACCGCCCATTTGATTTCAACAGCATCATTCTTCTCAAGACTGCGGCCTAAATTACCTCCACTGCAGAAAATGTTAAGTCCCCTTAGCCTAGATTGACACAGCGCCGCGGTGAAATCCCATCCTTGATTGAAAGATAAGGGTCATGGTCTCTTCAGTGGTCTGAAGCAGTTTTCATCGGAAGAAAGTTGAGAAGTGATAAAAAAGCAATCTGCGGTTTCTTGCCGGCAATATGAAGCAGTTATGTTTCCTTGAGCTTTTTCGTCCCTTGTGTAGAAGCGAATATGACAGGGTCAATGAACAATGGCTATTGAAATGTCTTCTTCAACGCTCATGTAAACCAGCTCATTGAGTTCTATGAGAATATCTTTACCAACGACTTTATTCAATCATTCTAGCAACCGGACTTGAAACAAACCCGTTGATTCTTTAGGGGCTTTCTCAAGTAGCACAACGGGCTTCAAGACCTGCTCGGTTGAAGAAATAGCATAAGCAACCAAAAACTGTATGTTCTGCGTTGATGAATCTTCCCTGACCATACAGTCATCATGCATACAAGTTAGTTTGCAAGCAAGACTCACGCGCAGGAGCAGGGGTAGTCAATCATACATTCTGCAGTCCCATCCCAACAAATTAACAAAGGAAAAGAAAAGTCAGTTATAGTTCTTCAAATGCTGCACCCCTGCACCCTGTGAACACCCTCATGCTCCTACTTCTTCTGAGCTCTTTCGCCGCCTTCTGCCCTTTTTTTGCGCCTCCTTCGCCGCCCCCTCTAGAGCCATCGTCTTCAAGATTGCCCTATAGGCTAAACATTACTGTGAAGTGAATTTCCCGAAACTCTCTGAGGTGACTGCCCCTTCTATTGCTTGATCTGCGGCCCAAATTCTTTGCTCTTGCACTCACGGCTCACATCACCGGGTGCGTTTTGCCTGAAATACCAGCTGAGTTCTGACTTGTCGTCGTTAATCTTTTAGACGCTTCATAGAAACGCTCCCGAATTGGCCAAGGAGACGCGTTCATATCACGAATCTAGCAGCTCCTTTTGCCAAATTAGACGTGCTGAGTATTTTCTTCAGGTTCTGAACCCGAGATCCCTTCCATATTGTATTCAGCCGAGTGCGCTGATAGGTCGAACATTCAGTCAGAAAATGTTTGACTGTCTGCCTTCCCCATTCACACGGGCACTCCCTCGAGTCAGCTCTTTTGATACTGTATAGGTAGTCCCTCAGGCCTATCTTCCCCGTGCGTAGTTGAATCAACGCTGAGCTCAGAGCTCGGTGAAGGCTTACGTGTAGGCGAAGCGCTGCCCTTGCTGGTACCTCGATAAGCCTTTTGGTAATCGATCCTACTTTTTCCCCCGCCATTGAGCTTCCCAATCTGAGTATATCCTTTTTCTTAGCCTTATCTTAATCGATGATCGCAGTGTTGCAAAGGGAATGTTGAACGTAGGAGGGATAGGTGGTGACCAGGGGTTCTCGCGCCAGCCCGTGGCCTGCTTTGCTGCCCTATCTGCCATTTCGTTCCCTAGAACCCCTATATGAGCCGGAATCCAGTGAACCCTAACTTCTATACCTCTCCACCTGAGGAGGTCTAATGTAATGGCCAGGACCCGCAGTATTCCTTGACCCGATTGAGTGCCTGGCTCCGAGGAGGAGGTGATTGCTGCCTGATTTTCTGTAAAGACGATCAGGGATATTCTATGCCCTAAATGTTGCGATGCTATGGAGGTAGCTAGCATTTATCCATGCAGTTCGGCTGCACAGACAGTGGCCCTGGTGTCGTCCCCTACCAAGAGATTTCTCTCAATTCCCAGGTTGGGTACTACTGCCGCCGCTCCTACTTTGCCATTAATGACGCTTCTGTCTGTGTATACTATGAAGAGCCTCGGGTCCTTCACGATTTCATTGTGTTCCTTGAGGGCGGTGTCCTTATCCTCCGCTATTCTGTACTTTGTGGGTACCCTCCTGGGGGGGGCAACCAAGGGCCGTATCCGCTCAATTGATTCGAGTGTCCTGAGGTCCAGCCTATCTTGTGCGTCGTATCTTTCTTCCAGCGTGCGAAGCGGGCTCCAGAACCTGAAGCTGTCCTGGAGTGTTGTCTTGCTTCCTTTATTTGATCGTAGACCTAGCTCGTTTTGAGGCGAGTGAGAGCCTCCCCTAAAGCCTTTTCCAACACGAGCTTGATAGGTAGTAGATACAGTTCCACATCTAGTGCCGGTCCAGAGGTGTTACTAAAAGCTTCACTTATCGCTTTTGCTGCTCGCCTTTGTACGAAGGCTAGTGTCTTGATGATCGCATTTTCTAGGCTCACCGTGCCAAAGCCTCCCTCTGGACTATACCAGATTGAGCACGCGTATAGCGCCTTCGGAACTACACAGGCCTGATAGATTCTGCGCATATTTAGAGAGGTCACCCCCCAGACTGACCCGCCTAGGTCGTTGAGTACGTTGAGCGCTTGAGAGGCTCCCTTTTCCACGCGTCTGAGGTGAGGTATCCACTTCAAATCCTTATCCAGAAGTACTCCCAGGTAGGTTCCGGTGTCCTGTGACTCAACGGTGTGATCTTCTAGATGCAGGTTATTATCTTCAGGTGGTACTCGTCTCTTTGTTGGCCTTCTGAAGTGTAGTAGCTGAAATTTGGCTGGTGCGAATTTGCTTGCATGTTTTCTGAATTCCGGGAGGGAAATCATTGTGCTTCGGTTTGATAGAAAGCTGAGTATCCAGTTCATCATGTTGCCACCTATTCTTCGTTTCTTAAGGTTGTGAATGAGCCTAATGTGAGAGAGTTTATCGAAGGCGCCCATTACATCCAGTAGCAGCACCGAGGCTACCTCCCCCCTCAATCAGGCCTCGTGAATTAGCTCCAGTAGCACCTGAAGTGCGTGCTCTGTTCCTCGTGCCTTGCGCCCTCCCATATGTCTTCGAGGGAGTAGATCGAACTCCTCCGCTGCGAAGCTTATGCGCGCCGCCATTATGCTTTCCAACGCCTTGCCCAGTGTGTTGAGCAGTGCTATTGGCCTGTACGCTTTAGGTTGAGTGTAGTCGCCTTTCGCTGACTTGCGTAGGACCACTGTTTTGGATTCGCGGAAGAGCTTTGGGTGGTATCCTAAGGTCCAACACGCATTGTACAAGGGAAGGAGTAGGGGCAGTATGATTGGTAGTGCTATCTTTAGCACTCTGTTAGGTGTGCCATCGGTACCTGGGGCTTTATTTAACGCTGCCCTTTTTATCGCGTTGACGATCTCATGCTCTTCTAGAGAGTCCCACTCCACCGAGGGTGAATATAGGTATTCCTTTAGGTCCGCCAGATCCGCTTCGGGGAGGGTCGGAAAGAAGGTCTCCTTAAAGACCTTCGCCTTGCCCTCCGGTGCGGTGATCAGCCCCTCTGGTCCCTGAATGTTTGGGGTAAAGCTCTGGTATTGAGATGTGCGATTTTTGGCCCACCTCGCCAGTTGCCAAAGGCCCTTGGTCGATGCGGTTGCTTCCTCTACTTTTTCCCTGTGTTGGGCTCCGAGAGCCTTCTGATGTGTCCTTTTCCGAGTCCTCTTATATTCGTTCCAATCGTTGGGCTCCTGAGTCATCTTAAACCTTCGTCTTAGTCTTTTGCACTCCATCTGTACATCCTTGCACTCCTGATTCCATCCCGTTACTGATCTTGGGCATCCTTTTGACAGCGTTACTGCCGCATCTATGGCTTTTTGCAGCGCCCTGCTTATAAGTATTGTAGTGTGGTCAATTTCGTCCATAGAATTGGGGGAGTGAGGAGTGGGAAGCTCAGATCGGAGCATTCTCATCAACAAAGCCTCATTCATCTTGTCCCATAGTCTTGCTTGTTTGACCTCTCTGGGTGTCAGATTCAGGTTAAACACCGTGTGCACTGGCAGGTGGTCCGAGTCATTGTCCATATCTGGGGCTACCTGGCACATCTCGTGAGTGCCTTCCAGATCTTGACTCACAAAGACCAGGTCCAGTGTGGTTTCGGCTGCTCTTGCTCTATATGTGATGGTGCCCGGGGGTAATAGCAGTTGCAGGCTGTGTTCCTCGATGATTTCTATCAGCTCGTCCGCCTCGGCGTGTTGATGGTGATAGTCCTCGCCCGCCCACATTGGATGGTGTAGATGACTACTATGTGCTCACATTGCGCTTGCAAAGCCTCTTCGAGCTTGATCAGTGTTTGCGTACCCCTGAGGTTCAGATTCGGCCCCGAATTATAGACGTTATGTACGTTGACGGTGCGCATTTTCGGGTCCCCTGGTGTTTTATACTTGAGGTGCAGGGTGATCAGATCCAACGAATGTTGAGTGTAATTTCGCTCGGTCGCTCCTATTTCCTTATTAACGAAGAAGCAGACTCTTGCTGTCGCCTTCACCTCTCCTGTCACCACCGCCTCTGGGTACAGTAGCGCAAACCTATCCCTTATGGGGTGGTGTGTGGTAGGAGTAAAGGGATTAATCCACGGCTCCTGAATAGCTATAATGCTATGCCTGAAGGTCGCCATGTCTCTTAACAGTGTCGCCATCACGATGTCCTTAGATTTCAAGCAGTTATACTGAAGTATTGATAGATGGTCGGTTGCTTGACTCATAGTTCTTCTTCGAGGTCTTGAGTATCTCTATTTTGCTGTTCGTTGACTCTAACCTTGGCCGAGCCAATGCTAGTCCTTCCCGATCTGGTCGTTGTCTGAGTGCTGATCGGCGCGTTTTCCTTATCCTCATGTATAGACACTTGATCTTTGCGTGTTTTTCTGCTCACAGTTATCAGAGCGAGGGCGTTGGGGTCCTTTGCCTGCATTGTCTCGTCCCTCTTTCTCTTCTTCTTGTCCCCTTGCTTCTGTTGGAAATAGGGAACAGTGCTGGAAACAGAGAACAGTACTGTTACCCCTGTGGTCAGTAATCTCCGCATTGATCCGGCGCTAGTGAATGGGTATTTACCCTTCGCCCACTTCTTTCCTTCATCCGTATGCTCTACCTACTAGATAGTCAATATACCTACATGCACATATTCGCTCTGACCCTCATATACCAATAGCTTCGTTGAAAGCTAATTGCCAACAACCATAGCTGAAACAGCGCTAACCTAAAGCAGTTTAGACGTATTTTTAGCACTGCTAAACTACTTTCGGCTGACGCTCGTCATATCTGACTCTCCACAGATGTAACGCTTCCAGAGGCCTGTGGATATAATTACATTGGGCCCTAGGTAGTGTTGGCCTCGCCCTCCATTCCGCAAAAAGATTTCGTAAAGTCGTCGAAGGTGCTGAGGAAGACTTGGTCAAAGACTTCTGGCCTAAGCTGCCGTACTGCGAACACCGGGGCTGAACAATTGCTTCTCGGTGTTGTGCACTTTGACTATGTACTTCTTTCCATTTTAGTCCATAGTTCTACGTACTAAGCGAAGGATGAGCTTAGGGCGGGGTACGGATAGGAACTTTCTCTTAGATATAATCTCCTAGGAGCGAAGGCCGGTACCTGAATGTTCACGCGTACAGGAAAGATAAGATGCTTAGGTATGAAAATAGTGAAGATGTGGCATCCAGAATTTGACCGTCGAAATAACGTGGAAGGTTCTAGAGTAATCTTGAAACCGTTGCTATTGATGTTCTTGAAGTTTTATGTGTCTAACCTTCCAAAAAGGAGCCATCTTCTCAAGAACTAGCGCATGCGCACTTTCTTTCCTGTGATCCTGCCATAGACGTGCACTCCATCGGCTTGCTTGGGAACAGGCTCGAAGGGATAAACCTTGACTCAAAGGAATAGGCCTTGAATAAAGTAGCCGACTTTCACTCGATGTTGTCCCGTAGAGAGTCGTGGCAAGCACTAACGTGGTCCCACATGGCCCTGTCGGACTTGAAACTTCTGTGGTCTGTACCCAATTTTCCACTGCATCTAAAGCAATAACTTTACCAAGATTCCCTAGATAGGGATCGTTGCAAGACTTCTTCGTACAAACATGCGATTGAGACATCTGGAGTAGAGCTTTGAAAGATGCGCCTTGCTAGATTTGAAAAGGTTAAAATCAATACGGTCAAGTAGTTCCAGCTTTGCGTTGGGACACATTCCCCTGCGGCATAAAAGTTCCTGCTCACTCAAAGCCCTTGCGGCATACGAATCCATACGGTATAAAAGTCCCTACGAAATATAAACCCCCAGGGCATGGAATTCCCCACCCCCATTGAATCCCCAACTCCACTGAATCCCCCAGGGCACAAAAAGTCCCCACGAATTAAAAGATTCTACAGCATAATAATTGACTTCTCATTTATTCCACATGCTCTTCTCTTTCTAATTTCACAAGCTACTAAAATTAGATAGCAAGCCAAGTGCACTGCCTCTACCAGTCGATAGAATTGGTACCAAAATTGACAGTACCGTCTTTTACAGTACTGCAGTGCTGGCTTTGACAGTACCGTCTTTCCTGGTGGTGTCTTTCGCAGTACCGGCCTCCCGGTGCTGCCTCTGCCACAATTTCCTTCGGTTACCACAGCCGTCCTTCCTCGAGCACCAGCCAAAAGTACTCCGTCCAGTACTGCTTCTACCAGTATTGCTCCTATCAGACCCAGCCAAGACACGCCGAGATGATTCAACATGTTACACAGCGCAATTGCTCGGTCAAGCAAGAACCCCGACGAGCCACCTATCCGGAGGGTATTACTGTCAGGAAACCAAGGCTCAGTACACAAAAAGAAAATTTATCGCATGGTAAGCAAATAGTGTTACTCGCGGTCGAAACAATAGGCTTCTATTTCTAGACCAATGCAGATTTCTACAATTTCTCTCGGCTTCATTAAAATCGTCACGGCATGACATTACTCATACAGCAAATTGAATGTTTATTTCGCTTTGCAATGATTTGCGAAGGCTAGGCTCTTTAGATGAAGGATTGAGTCTGTTAGAAATGGATTATCAACCAAATAAATGATACATTAGGATTAGCTTCTGCGTAGATAAATTCAACCAACGCAGTGGCCCGAGTCTCGCTTTGTTCTCGGTTGAATAATTCTGCTCAACTGTACTTTCGGGTTAGTTTTTAAGATACCACGCTATTATCTAGCGTATGCAGAAAGCTCTGCAATCCTTGGCATCCGTTTTTGTGTCGTGTACCCCACTACCTTTGTATGAGCCCCACCTCAACCCCCAACACCTATAATCGCGTGAAAAGTGAAGCTATTCAGACCTCTTTGTTTGTTGACGTTCTTGTAACCGTTTTTCTTTGAAATGCCTCAACGCCGGAGTCAAAACCTACCCCTAGATGACCCTCTCACCCCCTCTAGAGCATCCGGAAGGTGTAGGAAACCGACGGCTCGGGCTGAACAGCCGTCAAAGACTACTGATCGAGCTGACCCCCCCGCCGTCGTCGTAGAGAAGCTCTCATTCCATCGGATGTAGATGGGCCCCGGTTGCCTTCAACTCCTCGACAACCCTCGCCTTCTGAGCCTCAGTTGCCTTCACTTCCTCCTCCTCGACAACCCTCGCCTTCTGAGCCTCAGTTGCCTTCACTTCCTCCTCCTCGACAACCCTCGCCTCCTGAGCCTCAGTTGCCTTCACTTCCTCCTCCTCGACGACCCTCGCCTCCTCCACTAAGACGTCCACGGCCTGATTCGCCCGCACCGTCGTTACATCCAGGATCTTGGGGGGATGAACCTGGCATTCCTAAAGATAGAGCTGGAAGACCCATGGCTTTTTCAGCTGCAGGGGTTGCAGCGCGTGCGAAGCATCAAAAACAACAACAGGATTGGACAGATGCTGCCCAAAGATTGAGAGATAAGAAAGCTCGTGAAGAGGCTTTATGGCAGGCGGAAATCACTGAACACGGCGAACAAGAGGCTATACACCGTCGTCGTCTGGATCGTCAGACTAGAAAAGAGGCAGACGAGTTGCCTACCTCTGAGCTTGAAGCTATGGATTTGGAAGATCAGATTGGTGATCCCATGCTGTCTATATCAGCCTGTCTCCGTGTAAATCGAAGACTTGAGTGGTCTAGTCACATTTCTCAGGTGCTAGCTTCGAAGTTTCAGATCTGGAACTTTGAAGAGACTTTAGATGAGGCTATTAAGACCAAAGATGATGATATCAAGGGCTGGATTATCACTAATCGAATGATCGTCATCAAAGCTAATAAGTCAAAAGCCACTCGAAAGCAGCAGTCTATTGATGACTTTAGTGAGTTAGAATGGGAAAAGGTCTTGCTCGCTCTGGCCGAGGAGAGAGCTACTGACTATACGATCAAGATAGAGATCAGCGCGGAGGCTGAAAAGCCTACTCGTAAAAGACCTGCTGAGGTTATTTCTGATGGTCCTGACGCTGATGAGAGACCTCGTCAAAGACGCACTCGCACCGATCAGCTTCTGGATCGAGCTTGAATGAGAGCAGATACACTCGCTGATGTCGACAATTTTGATAGAGCATTGCTGAATCGCTGGCAGTGCAACGATGAGAATTGTAGGAATCAGAATGGCTTCTGTTTCGTGGATTTCGCAGGCAAGCACTACAATATGGATCACACCCAGCAGTCTTTATGGGGTAAGGCGATATCTAACGGCGATGGAAACGTCAGCGTTGAAAGACCTTCTACCTCTTTATATAACTTTTGGAGTGATAAACAGGGCTCTGTTACCTCGCTCTCTCGCCGATCAGATATGCATCAGGAAAGGCTGAAGGTCAAAGCAGAGCGAGTGGAAAAGGAAGATTTTATGACGAAATTTACGAGGTTTAAATGAACAGCAAATGGAAATGCGAATGAGTGAGGCAATGGCTGATCAGATGGAACGGATGAACTCTCGTCAGAAAGCTTCAAAACCTCATCCACCACCTCAGCAACCTTCTCTATCGCAGTGGCCATCGTGGCAACAACCGTCTATCTATCCTCCCTATCAGACCTTGCCTTATCAGCCGTGGCAACAGCCTCCTCAGCCTCCACCGTGGCAACAGCCTCCTCAGCCTTCACCGTGGCAACAGCCTCCACAGTCTATTCAGTGGCAGCAACCTCCACCACCTCAGCCTACTCCTCCTCCTCCTCCTCCTCCTCCTCCTCCTCCTCCTCCTTCTCTACCACCTCAGCCTGCAATCGTAGCTCAGCGCTCAAGTCCCATCGGGCTGCCAGAAGAGAAGGAAGAGATATTTGATCAGTTCTTCGCTTGGAAGATAAACAAGACCTCACGTCAAGCAATCAAACAAAAGCTCGCGGAGGTGAGATGTATAGTGAATGCACAGATGTGGCCTACAGATGATTTGAAAGAAATGGCAGATTCAACGTCTGATATCTATCGAACTGCTATACAACTAGAAGTGTCAGATGGAATGGCTCGTGCATTTAAGAAGGATCTGAAGCTTTTCAAACCTGCCTGGCGTAAGGCCAAGAATCTCTTAGAACTGAGTCGTTAAATAGAGTCGAATTCCTGATTTCCTACCTTCAATTCTCGTTCTAAAGCTCTGATATCTGCCTCAAAAATGTAGCCCGAATGCTTGAAATGCTGCCTCGGAAATCTATCGCATCTGCTTCGTTCAACAGCGTAATGAAGAAAGTCACCAAAAGTGCCTTCAAAATGGGGTCATATCTCCTCAAAATATCTACGAACCCAGGCCTTTAATACGCTGAAAGTGAGTTCGATGGGGTTGTAATCCGGCGAGTAGGGAGGCAAATATCGCACCTGACATCCGTGTGAGGTGATGAGTTCTTCAATTCGATGATTGCAATGAACACTCGCATTATCCATGATGATTACACTCCTCGAGGCCGGAAAGGGACTGCACAAAGGTAGCAGTTCATCTGATAGCCATCGAAAGAAAGCCTCGCCGTTGAACCAACCCTCGCGAATACCGGTGCAGGATAGATATCCATCTTTCGTATAGGCCGGAAGAACACTTCAACAATGCCCTCGATTTCTAGAGGCTTGATAGCGAGCTGGTTGACCAACGGGGGCGTAGGCTTGATGACGCCAGCCTGTGGTCTCGTTGAATAAAGACTCATCCACGAACGCGAGCTGTTCGGCCGTTGAACGAAGCATGTCTGCTACCCAATTCAAACGAAGCTCATCGTTTTGCCTGACTCCTACACGCTGTCCTTTTTTATTACTCCAGCGTCTCCTCTTCAGGATCCTTGATATCGTGGATTGATGCACATTAATGCCCCACTCCTCCCATATGTACCAGACCATCTCTTTCTGCATGGCCCACGGCTGTTCCTCGAGGTAGGCTATGAGGCCATTCTCAGCTGCCTTACACACCTTGCGGGGGGCCCCTTTAGGGCGAAATCGAGGTTTAAACGGTGAGGAATACATGAAGAGATTCTCTAGGATGCTATACACTGTTCTAGAACAGCAGTGAACCTCTTCGGCGATGACGACGGGTTGCCAATGAAGTAGTAGAAGCCGTACGATCCTGGAGCGAATGGCTGCAGGTAATGGGCCGGTCATAGCTGAAAACGCGTTAAAAAACGTCAACAAACAAGGAGGTCTGAATAGCTTCACTTTTCAACTGTTTGGGGATGATCTAATGTGGTTATAGAGGTTGAGGGTTGAGGTGGGTTGAAGTGTTCAATGGCTCATACAAAGGTAGTGGGGTACGCGACGCAAAAACGGATGCCAAGGATTGCAGAGCTTTCTGCATACGCTAATACCGTAACCGGCGACTATGCAACGTTCATCCGCAACGCTTGTTTAAATCTAACCTGAAGATTTAACAGGTGCATAAGAGTATTCACGACGTTGGTTCTGGGGTTTGTCGCTTAAAAACTAACCCGAAAGTATATGGTCAAGGTATCTGTGAATTGCGGTCCACCTTCAGCCTCACAGCAAAGTCTGGCCCTCTTCTAGCCCTTCTGATTCAGTTTAGTAAGCATCACTTGCGTTATCACACTGTATGTCTGTTCTAATTGCTAGTTATGTCAAATCCAATTTCCGGTCAAATAATTCGGAAACGCTTGATCGAAAACATCACGCTGCTATGAACATTGACCGAAGTCCCTGAGCAGCCGAAAGAGCACAAACTAAGCTGTGGAAATGACGAGGCACGAAAGCTTTCCTCAGAGCGAGAAAGGCAACTTGCCGACAGTCATTCGTGTTTCTCAGCTTCCGCTTCATCATCCGAATCATACCAGCCGAGTTTCACATCGTAGTGATCGTGTGGATTATGATCTATGCTCCACAAGTGCTTCCGGTGCTCGGCGTGCTTCGCGCTCTGTACTTAGTATCAGCATCTCACAATGGCTACTGAAGCTCCTCAAATTAGAAAGTCACCTAGTTCCCGAGCGTTGTCTAAATCTCCATATCCATTTACTTTCACCACCGCTGTGGCTGGGATTCTGTTCAAAACACAGGTACTCGTGCTCAGTACGTGCTTCTGGGGGCACGTTTATTTTCAGTTTCTGGTATGCATCCTCCATCATGCGAACGGGGGTGTCTTCCCGGGCCAGCGCCCAGTTGCGCGTGTGGCGCTTGTCAGCGAATGTAGAGATAAAAGGGCTCGGGAACCTTTCCCAGCTTAGCATGAGAGAGGAGGGCAATGCGGTGGTTGTGCTCATCTACCGGCGGAGCTTAACGGTCGGAGGCGACGAATCCATTGACATGATCGAAAGTGGCCTGCGCGTCGTCATAGTCGATACGGTAAAGAGTTGACGGGAGCTGGGCTGGGGTAAGGAAAAGAGAGTCCATTTGGTAGAAAAGAGTGTTGTCGATTCTTGCCGATTATGTTCTCGCGCTTTGAACAGCGTCCAGGCTGCGCTCTGATTAAAAGGCTCCGTCCGAAGATAGCGAGAGAGAGTCAAGAATGAAGAAGAAGTCGACTGGTTAAGGGTATTCCAGATATACACCTATTTTATAGGTGAATAGGTCCCGTTCCTGTGAGCCCGCACATACATACAAACACCATGTCATTAGCCGTGTGTTCAGATATTCTCCGTAAGACAAAGGTTCTGCATAATCAGATGCGATGAAGCGACGCGATGAATGGAAGCTAGCAAAAATATTTGACGCATAATGGTCCTTCACTCAATCCATGGCAGTGAATCGGGATCTTGTTTGTCAAACGCGTTAAGTGACAATTGAGACTGCATAAAGAATCTGGCTGTTTCCATACATCACTAGAGTCTACTCTTTGAAGACTGTTATTCTCTTGGCTTCCATCTACTTCATAAAAGTCACATAAGAGAGAGCAGATGAGTATTAAACCAACCTATCTGCCTATGTGTCCTCTTTCAACCCTTATCAACAAGAAAATTCGCCAAGCTCGATATCAGTATCACTGTTACATCACATCGATTCATTGATCAAACAATTCCAGAGAATGGAGACTAACATGGATCGCTTCGGAACACTCGCCGATTCAGCTTTGATGAGCAAGATAGACAAGCTGTTCATCTGTGGCGTCGGCGAATATATCGCGCTCCCTCAGCTGGTGGTCGTGGGGGACCAATCGAGTGGTAAAAGTTCTATTCTTGAGGGGCTCACCAACCTGCCTTTTCCACGGGATAGCGGCCTCTGCACACGATTTGCAACACAAATCACCTTCCGACGGGCTCAGAACGCGAGTATTTCGGTGTTCATCATCCCTGCAGGAGATGCAAACCAGGAGCATATTGAAACGTGCAAAAAATGGGCGAAGACTGGTCTCCAGGCGCTGGATTCGACGAACTTCTCGGAGATCATGAACGAGGTTTGCTCTCCCTGCCAGAGACCGTGACGAATACTGACCGCTTAAGGTTCATACTATCATGGGGCTGGATCAACAAGAGAAGACTGCGGGTAGAGCAACGTTCTCGGACGACGTTTTGAGGCTCGAAGTCAGCGGTCCCGAACAGGAACACTTCTCCGTCGTCGACGTCCCGGGTATATTCAGGAAAACAACCGAAGGACTTACCACAAAGGCCGATCGGGAGATGGTTGAGGCCATGGTCCGACGTTACATGGAAAACCCACGATCCGTGATGCTGGCAGTCATTCCCTCGAATGTGGACATTGCGACACAGGAGATTCTATCCATGGCGGAAGAGATGGATGTCGATGGGCATCGAACACTTGGTGTTCTGACCAAGCCAGATCTAGTCGACAAGGGTGCGGAGCCAGCCGTCGTAGAGCTCATCGAAGGAAAACGCCATAAGTTGAACCTCGGCTGGTGCTTGGTTCGTAACCCAGGCCAAATGCAACTCGACGACCCGAACACCGATAGAGACGCCGTGGAAAAGACATTCTTTCGAACTGTGGCACCATGGAAGTCGTTAAACAAAGATAGGGTGGGCATGGGAGCGTTGCGGGTTCGTTTGCAGGAAACCCTCGCCATCCACATTCACCGCGAGTTCCCGAAGGTTGGTGATACATCACGTAATGCTGTGTTAGACTAACCTCGAGCTCCCTAGGTCAAATCTGAACTCTATAGAAAGCTAGCCGACGCGAAACAAACTCTGCATGGACTTGGTGCCAAACGCAAGACGACTGAAGAGCAGCGTCGATACCTCTTAGACATCAGTATGCGTTTTCAAGAGATCACAGTCCTCGCTCTGAATGCCAACTACGGCGGAAACGATTGGTTTGATCAACATTCTACTCTGAAGTACCAGAATATTGTGATGACTCGCAGCCATCTCTTCGACGTCACCATGGAGCAGTATGGACAATCATATGAGTTTAAGGCAGAAGACATCAATCCATCCCAAGTAACAGAAGATACTCCGACGATACTGCAAGAGTCAGATGAATCGGATAAGTCCCAAGAGCGACTTCTCATTCGCACAACTAGAACCCATGTGGAATTGCAAGGTGTGATGTTTGAGGAAGATTCGATCAGCAAGATCATCGGACATGACACAATGCAGTGGCTCACGAAGATCTACACAACCTCGCGAGGTTTTGAGCTTGGCACTTTTGACAGTTCCCTTCTCGCTATGGCTATGAAAGCACAGTCCTCGAAGTGGAACGCAGTTGCCTTGGCGTACATTGCCGATGTGGTTAATATGGCTCACACATTTGTTGTCAACTTACTTCGTCTGGTCTGCCCTGATCCACAAGTTCGAGAAGGCCTGATGTCGATTCTGATGAATCATCTGATGGCGAAATACCAAGCTGCCTTCGACAGTGGGCGATTTCTCCTTCGTGTAGAGAGACTGGGCACTCCCGTTACACTGAACCACTATTTCAATGACAACCTGGAGAAAAGGTTTGTGACATGCCGTGCCACTCCAATTCCTCACCAAGACTAACAAATATCCAGCCGCCAGCTGCGTACTCGGGCCAGCATAATGAAGAAAGCAACAAACGACTGCACGCACGGCGTCGTGGTCCAAGTTGATGATCTTATTCATCATCATGTCATGTCGAACACAGAGCACACGGTTCGTGATATTCATGATATTCTTAAAGCGTATTACAAGGTCGCTCGTAAGCGTTTCGTGGACAACGTTTTCATGCAGGCATATGACCACCATCTCGTCACGGGTCCCGACACTCCTCTGAAGCTCTTTTCCCCGTCTTTTGTGAGCCAGCTATCGGTGCAGCAATTGGAAGAGGTTGCCGGTGAAGATGCACGCTTGAAGAGAAAGCGCAAGGTTCTGAGCAAGGAAATCAATGATTTGGAAGCGGGCACGAAAATCTTTACATGATCCCAACTGAGTCAGTGATCGAATGGACCCGAGAACAGGGCACTACCACTGTTCGGATCATCACATACAAGGGTGGTGGAGTAAGATGAGAGCGTGCATTGCTTTTTGGATTTTAGAAAGCGTTATCCTCTTAGACCTGGACATGCATGCAAGTAGATTCAAATTTAAATTCTCGGTGAAAACGATCATCCGATTCCGGATTATACTTAGAACTAGAGTAAATATCCACCCCAACAAATTTGGTGGTTGGGTGCGGGGAAATTTGTGAGTCGGGCTTTTTTAGCTCCCCGCGTGACAGTCAAAGCGACCCCGAATAAGGGTTATGGCAGAAAGGTATACTCATGCAAGTCCAACACCTTCGCAAAAACGAAGTTAATCCCAACCTCTTGGACTTTTCGGTCATCTGCCAGTTTTGAGCAATTTCTAGGGGTAGTTACAGTACATACTGTAGGAAAAGGCTTACGGAGATACCCAAAGGTAGCCAATAAGGATGCTATTCGCCGGATCTCCATCTCCACGGCCCGGCCCCCGGTCTCTGTGCTGACCCAACCAAGTTCGCCGGACTTGTCTGGGGTCTCGATCGTAGCCACCCACGCCACCATGCCAGCGAACTACTGTAGTTTGCCGAAGCGGCTGGCTCTCGATCGGCCTCTGTTATCTCCTTAAAGGCTCAAAGCCTCGTGTGATAGTGTCTCGTTTGAAAAGTCTGTTTTCGTCGCCACTGAATTCCTGGAAATTGTGAGAAATGGGCGAAACGATATGGGATAAAGAGATCGATGTACCTGAGAAGGTGATTCAGTATGTCGATGACAACGTCTCGGCAAGTAAGCTGCCACTTCCGCCCTGACCTACTTCTGGTCTTCCTAGTCAACCAATCGCTAAGCGCCAAATCATCCCTAGTCGTCGACTTAACGAGTCAGCGAACTTGTAAAGTCGTCAATTCGTCGATCCGCTGTCCAATGTAGCTTTTAGCCTGCCTCGACCCACATGCTTATCTCGATGGTAAGTGATCGATGAACAGAGACGGTGACTGATCGGTTGTCGTTAGGGCTTCCACAAGGCTCCCAGGTTAGAGGGATTTTTCCATACGGAGCCAGCTACTGGACCCGTACGGCTGAGATCCAGACAGCGCAGTTGGATGGATCCCCGTTGTCCTTTTTCCTGAAGGTATCACACAAAGACGTTGGGAAGGACATGATGTCTGGTGAATTTGTCTCGATGACAGCACTCCACGACACGGTTCCGGACCTCGTTCCAACTCCTGTAGCTTGGGGCACTTATGCTTCCGATCCCAATATACATTTCTTCCTTTGCAGCTTCCATGACATGACGGACGAGATTCCAGATATTCAAAAGTTCACTTCAAAAGTTGCCGAGCTTCACAGGAAGAGTGTGTCTCCGAAGGGTAAATACGGCTTTCCGGTGCCAACTTATCAAGGCAGAATCCCTCAAGAGACCGCCTGGGCTGATACATGGGAACAATTTTTCACCAATTCGATAAAGCGTATGATGGCGGTGGAGGAAGAATCGCAGGGTCCTGATCCGGATATGCAACGCCTCGAGGATGCGTTGATCAATAGAGTCATTCCTCGACTGCTTCGACCCTTGGAAACAGGAGGTAGGCAAATCCGACCTTGCCTAGTGCATAGTGATCTGTGGGATGGCAACACGTCAACCGATGTCGCGACTGACTTGCCTATAATATTCGACGCCCCATGCCTCTACGCTCACAATGAATATGAACTTGCACCATGGCGGCCCACCCGGCACAAGATTGGGAAACCCTATATCAGAGCATATCACAAATACTTCCCAGTATCTGCCCCAGAAGAAGACCATGATGATCGGAACGCTCTGTATTGCATGTAAGTTTCATGAGTGCAATGTTCCGTCGGGGTCGCTATGCCTTTGATTCAATAGCTCACAAAGTTTCTAAAGCCGTTTATCCGTCATTAAACTTGCTACTTCGTTGAACTTTTAGATCCGCTGGTTTGGCAGTCCGTTATATTGTGTCTCTATGATCCATTGATTTGTCTCTTTGTCACGCTGCCACTTGATCAACCTGTCACTTCTGCACTTCATCACATTACTAGTTCCTCGAGTTATTTGACCTGTCATGTTGTTACCTTCTCAATCACCATCTCTTCGACTTGCCAGATTGCTATGTCTTCAAGCTAGGACGTGGCTCGGCTGAGTGAAAAATGATACTAATACCTTACCTTACCACACGCAGTCGTTTCAACATGTGTTCATCGGCATTGTACTCGGGTAATCTTTGGTTTAGACAAACGTAGGTCATTCACATTTTATCACTCCTCTGGTTGAGCTAATGCTACATGTAGCGTTGTCGAGGAAATGCGAACTCTAGTGGAGAAGTTTCCAGACGGATATGAAGGGTGGGAGAAAGGGAAGGTAGGGTCGAGGTCCGAGGCTACAGGATATTCAGCGACGCCTATTGAAACTGTCAGGGAATTAGACGTGGTAACTAGTGGTTCGAGTTTAAACGGTTCTTAGAGGGCAATTGGAGATATGAACGTTCTTTTTCCACTACATAAACACCCATTCAAATTAGGATTAGTTAGGTACCGATACCTCGGTCGCCTAGAAATACCTTTATCTGTATAAGTGCCCCACCAAGAATTAAATACCTCTGGGATCAACTGTTATTTCCAACCTAATTTACATCTGAAATTGACCATAGAAGCCTCCACCATCTGGCGCTTGCTCCTGAAACCCCGGAATCTGCTCTACAACAGCTGAACCTTCGTCATCCCCCCTACCTCGTCCTTCGCTCCTCCCACCCCATAGCTCCCCTCTCCCTAGCTCCTCCCCTTCCTCTACCTCGCCCTCTGCCCCTAGCTCGTTATGATTCTTGTGTTTGTGGCTCTAGCTCTTGCTTCTGCCGTTGACCATAAACATCTTTCACACGCTCAAAATCGAAAAAAACTCGCTGAGTAGAGTCTTCGAACTTCTGCTGACTACGTGTACACATTGTGAATACAGTAGAATTAACTGATTTATTGTTACGAATGTGCCAGGATTGGATAGGGTTTCCTAATGGTAAAGCCCTACGGGTTTGCCAACGACTGTCAAGATCTAACCCTAATCAATTCGCAACTAATATTAGGTAGTGTACGGTTTCCATTGCCTTTTACTATCAAAAGATCTTGATAAAAAGCTTGTAACATTCTGAAAGAATGTTAACATCATTGCATGTAAAATGAAGTTGATGCAGAATCGATTAAGTCAAACGATGATCGCTCAAAATGCTCGCAAAGCATGCAAAGAGCAGTTTAATAAGATTCTTTAAAGAACGACTTGTACTCGTAGCAGCAGCAGCGCGAAGAGGCCTGGGAAAAGCGTTATGTAAAGGCACTACAGAAGTGCTACAGGGCTACTAAGCCCCATAGAACTGCTTGCATTAGGCTAGCCCAGGGTTTCCGGAAGAAATGACGCGTTATTTTGAAGCAATTGCTTCAAAATCCTCATGTATAAAGGGTAAGGTATTGGTGCATGACCGTATAGCACTAAGCGAAGGATGAGCTTAGGGTGGGTCACGGAATACCCATTAAGCGAAGAATGAGCGGAAGTGCGGAGTACAGATAATGCCAATGTTCTTAGAATACTGTACAATGAAACTCGGTCTGATCGGTTTGGCAGGTAATACTTGCCACAGGCTATTTGCTACACTTGAGGGATTGACCGATTTCGCCTCGTCATTCATCGCCGTAATTAATTCCAGATAATTTGGCCTCTGCCAGTCATATCAACTTGATCATACACTGGCTGAGTTGTTGAGATTTGAAACAGTACAACACCAAAACATTCGGAACTTCACTATCTAGGTTGAAATGCACCTCTTTTACATGCCAACGTGATCAGATCTCACTCTCAAATTATGTCACTGATCTCATCCTCAAGCGTCGTATCTGAATCTTCCGAGCCTTCGGGCTCGCTACCGACACAAACTTTATACACAGCCTTCACACCCCGCCAGAAGCGTTATCTAACCTTTCTACTCGGGATCATCACGCTCGTGTCCACCTTGACAGCGACAATCTACCTTCCTCTCCTCCCTTTGCTCCAAACCCTCTTTCATACTTCGGCTCAAGCCATCAATCTCACAATAACAGTCTACATCACATTCCAAGCAATCTCCCCCGCTATATTTGCCACCCTCTCGGATTCTCTTGGTCGAAGACCTATCTATCTTACTACATACACGCTTTACACCCTCTCAAGCTTAGGTTTGGCGCTGAACAAGAACAGCTATGCTATATTATTAGTATTGCGTGCGCTGCAAAGTCTTGGCGCCAGCGCAGTGCTATCCGTCGCATATGGCGTTGTGGCAGATATTTGTGTCCCTGCGGAAAGAGGCAAGATGCTAGGTTTCGTGATGGCAGCAGCGAATCTGGGGGTCTGTGTTGGGCCTGTAGTTGGAGGATGGGTTGCGCTGTGGTCGAAGGGTTTTGAATGGGTATTCTGGTGCCTGGTGATTTTTGGAGGAGCGGTCTTGGGGACTATTGGGTGGACTTTACCTGAGACGGCGAGGAACGTGGTGGGAAACGGAAGCGTGCAGGCGACGGGTTGGGGAAGGACCTGGTGAAGTGTTCTACGTCTATGTTGGGGCAAGAGGTGGATGAGAGTAGGCCAGGTTGAGGATGCCCATTCTGGTGGTGATGGTCAGAGGGATTCTGATTCTGAGAGGAAGATGAAAATAAAGATTTCTAACCCCTTGTCCTGTCTACGAATCCTCTTCTGGAAAGATACTCCTCTTGTTCTGTGGATGAGCGCCTCATTCTATGCCGTCTACTACTGCATCCAAGCTTCCATCCCATCAACCTACAAGCAAATCTATTACTTCAACGAGCTGGAGATTGGACTTGCATATCTTACCGGAGGAGCCGGTGTTATGCTTGGAGGATACACAAACGGGAAAATGATGGACAGCAACTACAAGATCACCGCCAAAAAGATTGAACACACCGTCAACAAAGTTTCCGGCGATGATCTAAAACACTTCCCAATTGAATGAGCATGAGCCCGCGGCTCCTGGTATCTCCTGATAATCTCCACCTGCATGCTGATCGGCTATGGGTGGGCTCTCGAAAAACATGCCCACCAGAGCATCTCCCTCATCCTCCAATTCCTGCTCGGTTTCCTCTGCATGTGCTTCAATCAGACCTTCAGCGCTTTACTCATCGACATGTTCCCCGCAAGTCCCAGCACGGCCGCCGCTTCGGGCAACATCGTCCGCTGCGCGTTATCAGCATTGGCCGTTGCGGTCATGCAGCCTCTTCTGGATGGAATGGGCCGAGGATGGTTTTTCACATTCTTGGGCATCCTGAGCGGCGTTGTTGGTGTGGCTGCCGTATGGGCCATCCAGGCCTGGGGAATGAAATGGCGAGGTCGAAGGATATCAGATGGTACGAAACCTCGTGATGAGGACGTTTCTGGGGAGACAGGATTCAACGAGGTTAACAGAAAAGGAGAAAATGACGAGAAACCAACCCCATCAGCTCCCGAGGCAGGTTTGGCGGCTGGTGATGACAAAGGGGCAGTAGATACCTGAAGATTATATGGTTATAATCAATGAGATGGTGCTTCAGATTTGACATAGGTCGCCGGCATCATGAGTTCAATGAACCTGTTCCGCAGTTCAATGAACCAAGCCACCAATCTAGCCACGGTCATCTTAATCTAGCCACAGCAATCTTAAGTCATAAGACTACTGTCTAGCCTTGGTTCTGCCCGGTTCATGTATAATAGAAGCCGGGCCCTCATTCGTTCCTTTCGCTATTTGTCTTTCGTCTTGTACATTACCTGATGTATTGTCTTGTACCTAGATCCTACCAAGTCACCCAAGTTGACCGTGGTCACCTTGGATAGTTATATTGATAGTCCCTAGCCTAGTCCTTGACACTGATTCATGAGTGTCTACACTCACACTCAAGTTTGTCTCGACTTCATTTGATTTTCAAGTCAGAGATTTTGTCATTTCTGAATGACTTTAATTCAAGTCTGTTTCTTTGTTTCTCACTTTCAAGATCTACACTTTCAAAGACAGTTCTACCGCCTTCATCTTCGATCAATTGAAGCAGCGCTTACAATATACGCTTAAATTAAATCACAGCTAGATTTGATGTTGAGACGCAGCTAAAAGAAGGTTCTTGAATAAAGATGTTTCAGTATTGACCTTTTCACATGCGCTTCCTTGACGGCATGAACATCGAAATCACTAATCTCAATCAGACCCTTATTCGCTGCCTGATTATAACAGTAGAATCTTGCGTGATTGATAATACTAATTTGAAGAGCTTTGTCAAGAAAATGATACTTGAAGCTACTGATTTAGTATTTAGGGAGAATTTATGGCAAAAGTAAACGAACGTGGGGTGGGATCATTTCTGGGAGGTTTTGGCTGTGTGCCTCTCCTTCGGGCCTCTTTCTTTTACTTCACCTCAAGCTTGCGGTCCACAATCGACTGAGTCTTTTAGACACGGTTTTCCGGCTGCTGTTGAACTTGCGAGAATGTGAAGGGTTTGAAGACCGCTTACAGTGATCTTTGGATTACTGTTATTCCGTTTCCTAGCATTATGTCAGTATGTCTTGCCTACGACTGTAAGAAATGTAAGAAATGTAAGAAATGAAGTGCTTACCTTGAGAGGTGAATTAGATGATAAGCTTTTCAAAGTAATCGTTGTCTAAGGTTATGTGATGCTTCCTTCAGCTTACATCGAATCTCCATAGTATCCTCAGCCCTATGAACCTTAACCGAGGCTTTCCCACCCCACAACCTCGCAAGGTAGTAGTCGTGGTAGTCTAGTAGACAATAACATAACGATTGATTAGGGCGTTAGGAGCCCCATAGAAACAATTTTTCCTCTACCCAAGTTTCCCGCTGTGGCTATCCGACATCATACGTAATGCACAACGGAGGTATGGATTCTTCCCGTTTGTTCCAGCTCAGCGTAGAGATTACGGTTGTCTGACCTATGCTATCTCTGCATCATATTTTCATCGTCCATGGATGCCTGATGATTACTGTCAAGCTCTCCCAATGATTCGATCCATGTCG
>JAABUZ0100003196.1_pt1 | contig 24887 bp, 23 predicted proteins | sample 5562091 | NCBI WGS metagenome assembly JAABUZ01 (sample SAMN12813069, study PRJNA571459) | rock metagenome | isolation source: Antarctica rocks | place: Antarctica: Victoria Land, Linnaeus Terrace sud | collected 2015-12-21 | reverse complement strand
CAGGGATCATGCCGGGCCGCTGCGGTACGCTTCTTCGGGTTGCGGACCTGGGGCCAACCCGAATCCGCAAGTCACAAGCTAGAAAATGCGCGCTCGTAGCTCAACGGATAGAGCATCTGACTACGGATCAGAAGGTTGTAGGTTCGAATCCTATCGAGCGCACTTTGTGATGTCGCGGAGCACTTTGCGTAGGTGCAGCACAGAGTCATGAACGGCGCCCCAGTGGCTGTCGCCGAATCGAGTTGGTGTTCTGGATTTTCGGATTAGGTCGATTTGTCCCAAAACAGACTTAACCCGGCTCGTTGATCTGGATCTAGGGGCGACTACCGTATGGGACGACCCCACTTCGGCAATCCTGCCCCCGCTACGACGAAAGTGCAGGTCAGGGGCGGTTTTCCGGGAGACTGGAAGCCGTCCTTGATCATTTGACCGTCTTTGACCGTGGGACGCCGACGTCTGGACCGGCACGGTGGAGCACCGGATGGCACGGATTCGGCGTGTCGGCACGTCGGGGTGGCGCTGTCCAAGTCGGGCAGAACACCCCTTCGGGCCGTAGGCTTGCACGGCACCAGTTCGACTGCACCGATGCTCGGTTCACGAGTGCGGCAACGAAGTCGAACTCGGCAATCCCGAGCGCGACATCGACGCCATTAGCTGGATGTGCGCGGGTCATACCCGTCACGCTGGGGACAGTAGCGGTGTGGTTCGATGCGCGTGGTTGACATCACAAATGGCGGGGGGCAGTCTGCCGGGCGCGGTCGAGTGATCGCCCCGGACGTCTTCGCTGGAGGCCCGCCATGCCTGAGACCCCGTCCCCGCCCTACCTTGGCGACCTGCTGCGGGACGCGCCGTCCAACTGGGGAAGTGGAGACCGGACGACGAGGTCGGGTCGCTTAACTACCTCGGCGCGGAGCAGGTCCTCGCTGCGGCGCGGCTGGTGAGCTCGGGCAAGGTCTTCACGTTGCAGCGGCTCATCGGCGATCCCAAGGGTGATCCGGTGTGGCCGGGCCGCACGCCCGCGGAGCGCACCCAGATCCTGGACGAGTCCTCGTGGGACGGCGAGGGCGCCCCGGCTTTCCCCGGCGGCCTGCACTACGCCGACGACAAGATTAATGCCTTTTTGCAGGGTTCGACCCAGTACGACGCGTTGGGCCATGTGTGGTTCGGCGGCCAGAGCTGGAACGGCTACGACGCCCGTACCACGATCGGCGGCTTGGCCAAGGCCAGCGTCGAGCCGATCGCGCAGCGCGGCGTGGTGGGCCGGGCGGTGCTGCTGGACATGGCCCGCTTCCGCGGCAAGGACAACCTCGCGAGCGCCGAGACCTTCACCCACGAGGACTTGCTGGCATGCGCCGAGGCCCAGGGCGTGTCCGTTCACAAGCGCGACATCCTCATCGTCCGGACGAACTTCCTCAAGTTGTTCTTTGACCTCGGCGACAAGTTCTACGAGGGCTTCTGCGAGCCCGGGCTGGTGTACAGCCCCGAGCTGGTGCGCTGGTTCCAGGACATGGAGATCCCGAACCTGGTCACCGACACCATCGCCAATGAGGTGACCAGTGACCCGAACAACGGCGTGGCCCTGGTCCTGCACAACGCCCTCAAGCGCAACCTCGGCGTCGCCCTCACCGAGATCGCCGACCTGGAATTGCTGGCTGAGGATTGCGCCGCTGACAGGCAGTGCGCGTTCTTGTATGTGGCCGCGCCGCTCAAGGTCGCTAAGGGCAGCGGCGCGTCGGTGAACCCCGTCGTCATCAAGTAGGGAAGGCCACATGAGCGCGTACGACGACCGTCCCTGGCTGGCCCTCTACCGGGACCAGCCCTCGGATTACCCGCTGGAGTTCGACAATGCCCTCGACATGTACCGGGGCGGGCTGGCGCGCGATCCAGCCGCGGTCGCGCTGCAGTATTTCGACGCGAGCATCAGCCGCCGGGAGCTGGACGAACTCAGTGACGGTCTGGCCAACGGGCTGCTGGCGCGGGGGTTTCGGGCCGGCGACCGGCTCGCGGTCTACTTGCAGAACGTCCCCCAGTTCGTCATCGCGATGGTGGCGACCTGGAAGGCCGGCGGGGTGATGGTCTCCATCAACCCGATGAGCCGCAAGCGGGAGTTGTCCTACCTGCTCAAGGACTCCGGCGCGAAGGTGCTGCTGTCGCTGGAGTCGCTCTACGACGAGGTCGGGCGCGAGGTTGTCCCGGACACCAGCGTCGAGTTCGTGCTCACCACCAGCGAGCTGGAGTTCCAGTCCCGGGCCGACGAGCGATTGTTCAAGGGCATGACCCGCCAGCGTCATGAGGGTACGACCGATTTCAGCGAGTTCATCGCCCAGCACCGCGGTTCGGTGCCCCCGCCGGTCCAGCTTGCCCTCGACGACGTGGCCTTCCTCACCTACACCTCGGGCACGACCGGGGTGCCCAAGGGTGCGATGAACACCCATCGCAACGCGGTGTTCACCGCGCAGGTCTACCGGGACTGGGCCGGGGTGCGCCCGGGCGGTCCCATCTTCGGCGTGGCACCGCTGTTCCACATCACCGGGCTCATCGGGCATATCGCGGTGAGTCTGTTGGCGCCGGCGCCGCTGATCCTCGCCTACCGTTTCGAGCCGCAGGTGGTGCTCGACGCGCTGCTCGAACACCGGCCGACCTTCACGATCGGGGCCATCACGGCCTTCAGCGCGCTGCTCAACGCGCCCGGTTTCAGCAAGGACCACTTCTCGTCTTTCACCTCGATCTACTCCGGCGGCGCGGCCATCTCGCCCACCGCCGAGGCGGCTTTCCTCGCGGCCACCGGCAAGCAGGTGCACAACGCGTACGGGCTGACCGAGACGACCAGCCCCATGACACTGACCCCGTTCGGGTCCCCCTCGCCGGTCGACCCGACCTCCGGGGCGCTGTCGGTCGGCGTCCCGGTACCGAGCACCATCGTGCGCATCGTCGCGGACGACGGCCAGGACGTGCCGCTGGGCGAGGTCGGCGAGATCGTCGCGGATGGCCCGCAAGTCGTCGCCGGCTACTGGGGGAAGCCGGAGGAGACCGCGGCCAACCTGCCAGGGGGTGCCCTCAAGAGCGGCGACGTCGGCTTCATGAGCCCGCAGGGCTGGGTCTTCATCGTCGACCGCAAGAAGGACATGATCAACGCCTCGGGCTACAAGGTGTGGCCGCGGGAGGTGGAGGACGTGCTCGCCGAGCACCCGGCGGTCCGCGAGTCCGCGGTGGTCGGGGTCCCGGACGAGAAGCGCGGCGAGACGGTGAAGGCGTTCGTCAGCCTCAAGGCCGGGGCCCAGGTCACGCCAGAGGAGCTGATCGCGCACTGCAAGGAACGCATGGCGGCGTACAAGTACCCGCGCAGCGTCGTGCTGATGGACGAGCTGCCCAAGACCGTCACCGGCAAGATCCTGCGCCGCGAGCTGCGCGGGTGAGCTCGCCGGCGCCGGGAGCCGCGCGGGTCAGCTCGCCGCCGCCGGCGCCGCCGGTTGCCCCCTGGCGCCCGGCGGCTGCGGGCGGTCCACCACGTATGAGCCGGGAGCCGGTTCCAGCGCGGCGTAGCGGGCGTTGCCGGGTCGCTTGGGGGCGCGTCGCTCCTCCCCGGAGCGCTCCAGTTCCCAGGCCGCCCAGGCCTCCCACCAGCTTCCCTTGCGCTGTGTCGCGCCCTCGAGCCAGGCCTGCGGCCCGGCGCCGACCGGGCCGCCTTCGTAGTAGCTGGCCTTCGGATTTCCGGGGGGATTCACCAGGCTCGCGATGTGCCCGGCGTTCGCGCAGCGATGGGCCTTGGTTCCTCGCGGTGGTCATGGCGCCTCCTCATGACAGCAGTCCCCGTTCACGGCGTCAGGCTTCCGGCGCAGCCAGCTGAGCGCGGCCGCGCCCCATCACCCAGGCTTGCCGTTGCCCGACCCGCGCCGGGTCGAAGCGGCTGCCCAGCCAGGCGTGGCTCGCGGCCGCTTCGGTGCGCAAGCCCGGCGCATCCCGGTCCGCCTCGATCTGCCGGTAGGTGGCCAGCAGGGCCGCCACCGCGGCCCGGTCGTTGCCGACGATGGCCTCGGCGATGCTCCGTACGTGCGCCAGCAGCTGCTCGTGGGCCACCACCGCGGTGACGAGGCCGGCCCGCAGGGCCTGTTCGGCGGACAGGAAGTCGCCGGTGAGGCTCATCTGCCTGGCGACGCGGGTACCCACGGCGCGCGGCAACAGCACGGACATCCCCCAGCCCGGCATTATCCCTACCCGCGCGTGGGTATCGGCGAAGGCGGCCCGCTCGGAGGCGACCAGGATGTCGCAGTGCAGGGCCAGCTCCAAGCCGCCCGTGATGGCCACCCCGTTCACCGCTCCGATGACCGGCTTGGCGATCGGCGGCCACGGCGCCGCCGGTGCGATGCCGTCGGGGCTGGAGCCCAGCTCGAGGTTCGCGCCGCCCGCGCCGAGTTCTTTCAGGTCCAGGCCGGCGCAGAACGCCGGATCGCTACCGGTCAGGACCACCACGTCCACCTCGTCGTCCTGCTCGAGCTCGCACATCGCCGCCCGCAGGGCGTGGATCAGCGCCCAGCTCAGCGCGTTCCGGACGCGCGGGCGGTTCAACGTCAGCGTCGCGACGCGGGCCGAGCGTTCCCGCAGCAGGATCGGCGCTTCCTGCGTTGAGTCCTGGTTCATTCTCGAGTCCTCCTCGGTCCGGCTAGCCGGTAGCTGGTCCCCACCGCCTTGGCACCCCCCCGGTCAGCGGCCCTCGAACACCGGTACCCGCTTGTCGCGAAAGGCCTGGGCCGCCTCCTGCGCGTCGTGCAGCCCCAGATTGTGGGCCTGGACCCGGGCCTCGTCGTCGAGCGCCTGCGCCAGCGTCACGTCGAAGGCGTTGTTGAGTAGTGCCTTCGTGCCGGCCAGGGCGACGGGTGGGCCGGCGCGCAGGGCGCTGACCAGCTCGTCGACCGCGGCGTCCAGCGCCGCGGGGGCCACCAGCCGGTGAACCAGCCCGTAGTCGCGGGCCTGGGCCGCGCTGAGGATCTCTCCCAGCAGCGCCAGTTCCTTGGCGCGGTGCAAGCCGACCAGGCGCGGCAGGATCCAGGAGCCGCCGAAATCAAGGGAGAGCCCCCTGCGCACGAAGATCTGCGAGAAGCGCGCGCGGTCGGTGGCGACGACCAGGTCGCAGGCCAGTGCCAGGTTCATGCCGGCGCCGACCGACACCCCGTCCACCCGCGCGACCGCCGGTAACGGTAGCCGGTGCAGTGCCAGGCAGGCATCTCCGACGATCCGCATCCGCTGCAGCGCAGGAACATCGCTGACCTGGTCGGCGCCCAGGTCGGCGCCGGCGCAGAAGTCCTGGCCGGCTCCGGTCACGACTAGGACCCGGTCCCCGGCCGCCGGTAGGGCGGTGAGCCGTTCGAGCAGCGTGCCCCATCCGGCCGCGCTGACGGCGTTCTTGCGTTCGGGGCGGCACAGCGTGAGGGTGACCACCCCGTCAGCTCGGGACAGCGCCACACCGTTGACGGCTCCCTCACCCGCGGGTGTCGTCATGCGGCCTCCGTCGTGGTCGTAGCGCCTTGCCCGCAAGCCCGCCGCGGCAGGTGGTTTTTGCAGTGCTGACGCTGGCCTCACCGAACCGGGAGTTGCGGCGGATGTCAACAGGTGCGCGCTCGCCGGACCCACCGCCCCGGCCGCAGGGGAGGTGCTTAACTAGCGACCGGCCCGGACGGGCGTGGGTGGCGGCGCGGGCGCGAGGGCGATCGGACCCGGCGTTGGGGCGGGCGGAGGGGTGGATGCGAAACCTGCGGTTCGGGCGTACACCGGTGACCGGTTCTGATTACCGGGGGATCCGATGCCGGCAAACAGCCGCGTAGCGGCGGTCCTGTTCGACTTCGGCGGGGTGCTTACCGCCAGCCCGCTGGAGGCCTTCGCCCGTTACGAGCAGCACAACGGCTTGCCGGCCGGGCTGCTCCGCCGGATCAACAGCACCCACCCGGACGTGAACGCGTGGGCGGCGTTCGAGCGACGGGAGGTGGACGAGGCCGGTTTCTGCCGGCTGTTTGAGGCTGAGGCCGCCGCGTTGGGACACCAGGTGGACGCACGGATGGTGCTGCAGTTGTTGCACGGTGAGCTGCGACCGCAGATGGTCCGGGCGATTCATCGCCTGCACGAGGTCGGCGTCCGGCTGGCCCTGCTCACCAACAACGTGGCGCCGATCGAGCGTCCCGGCCCCTTGGATGATCTGCTCGACTGCTTCGAGGTCATCGTGCAGTCGAGCCTGGAAGGTGTACGCAAACCGGAGCTCGCCTTCTATGAAAGGGCCCTTGAGCGGCTCGGCCGGCCGCCTGCCGCGGAGGTGGTCTTCCTGGACGACCTCGGCGGGAACCTCAAGCCCGCCCGCGCGATGGGCATGACCACGATCAAGGTGGAAGATCCCACCGCTGCGCTGCGGGAGCTGTCCGCCGTGGTCGGGCTGGATCTGGCGACCCCGTGACCGGCCTGCCTGCCGACGGCCCGGCCCGCGCGCGGGGGCCTGCTCCGGGCGACTTGCCGGGGCTGCGCCTCGCGGCGGTCAGCGACTGGCTGGTCGCTCAGACAGACGTCGATCCCCCGTTGAGCGCCGCCCATATCGCCGGGGGCCGCAGCAACCTGACCTACCGCATCACCGACGCGAAGGGCCGAAGGCTGGCGCTGCGCCGCCCCCCGGTCGGGCATTTGCTGGACACGGCGCACGACATGCGCCGGGAGTGGACCGTGCTGCGGGCCATGAACCGAACCCCGGTGCCGGCCCCCCGGCCGCTTTTCCTGTGCGAGGACAGGCAGGTCACCGGCGCCTTGTTCTACGTCATGGACTGGGTGGACGGCCTGGTGCCCGCCGACGAGCGGACCGCGCGGCAGCTCCCGGCGGCGGGGCGGGCCAGGTTCACCGAGGGGATCGTGGACGTCCTGGTTTCCCTTCACGCGCTCGACCCCGTCGCGGCCGGGCTGGCGGCCTGGGCGCGGCCGGGGGATTACCTGCAGCGCCAGCTCAGCCGCTGGCATCGCCAGATTCACCAGAGCGGCTGCACCCACCTGCGGTTGGCTGATCAGGTGCACGACAGCCTGCTGCGACATGCCCCGGCCGGGGAAACTCGGATCGTGCACGGTGATTTTCGGGCCGGCAACGTGATGGTGGGGCCGGACGGCTCGGTTCGGGCCGTCCTTGACTGGGAGCTCGCAACCCTCGGCCACCCGCTGGCCGATCTGGGGTGGCTGGTCGCCTCGTGGGGGGCCGCCGGTGACCAGCTCCCCGCGGTCACCGAGACGCCGAGCGGGCTGCCCGGGTTCGGGTCGCGTCAGGACCTGATCGAGCGGTACGCCCGCGGTTCCGGGCGGGACGTGTCCGCCCTGCCGGTCTACGAGGCGTTCGCGCGCTGGCGCTCGGCGTGCATCACCGCGGGCGTGCGCGCGCGTTATCTCGCCGGGTCGATGGGCGACGACGATTTCGACGCCGGCCACCTGGACGGGCGGCTCCGGGCGCAGCTCGAGGGAGCGGCCGCCCTGGTCGCCCGGCTTTAGCCCCAGCGCACCCCGGCCGCGCCGGCGACCGGGGTGCGCCCGCCGGCCGCCGGGCACCCGCCGGTCAGCGCTCCGTTGCCGGCGCCGGCGTGATCGCGAAGTTGGCGTCCTGCTTGCGGATCTCGCGCCGGGGTCACCTGCTCGAGCGCCTCGTCGCCGGCCAGCGGTTCGAGCAGGTTGCGCAGCATCGCGAGGTTGGGCTGCATCTGGTCGTCATCGGTCCATCCGGCGATGAGCCCGGGCTTTTCGAAGACGGCTGTATAGACGAGGTGGCTCACGTTCCGGATCCCGCTGAAGGCCTGCTTGCACGCCGCTTAGTCGCGCAGGTCGGCCGGCAGGTGCTGGAACGGTCTTTGGCTGAACACTTCCGGCTTGCGCCTGGAGACCGCGACCACGTCCCAGTCCTGTTCCAGGAAGGCGTCGACGCATGCCGCGCCTACCAGTCCACTCGCCCCGGCGATGAGGACAGTCTTGGTCAAAGCGAATCCTTTCGATCGTGGGATGTGGGTAGCGCCGTCGCCGACGGATGCGGCAAGGTGCGGCTGCTCAACGCACCCAGGGCGGCCAGCGCGGCCGCGACCAGGAAAGGCAGCCGGAACGAGCCGGACAGCTGCGCGAGCCAGCCCCCCAGCGGTGGTCCGAACAGCTGCGCCAGGCCGAAGCACAAGGTAATGCTGCCGAAGGCCGCCCCGAATTCGTGCGCCGAAAGGTGGTCCGACAGGTGCGCGGCGATCACGGTGGGCAGACCGGACATGGCGGTGCCGAAGACGACCGCGCCGAGGGCCACCCACGGATCGGCGCCGATCAGCACAAGGAGCGGGGCCGCCGCCAGGCCGAGATAACCTGCGATCAGGATCCGCCGCCTGCCGTGCCGGTCTGACACGGGGCCGAGCAGAATGCCGCCGGTGATCAGCGCCAGGCCGAGCAGGGTGTAGTCGGCGAAGGCGTGCCCGGCCGAGAAGCCGGAGTCCTCCTTGAGCGCGCTCACCAGGTAGTTGATGAAGATGGAATACGACAGTCCGTAGGCCGAATAGGCCCCGACCACCCCCAGCCAGCCGGGGACATGCCGAAGGGCATCCATCCGAACCGCGGGAAGGTCCAGTTCGTCCCGCGGGACGTGCAGCAGCAGCTGGCACAGGGCCAGGGTCGCCACCGAGATCCCCAGCTTGACCAGCCAGATCACCCGCCAGCTACCCGCGCCGGGTACGTGCTGCAGGGCGGTGGTGAGGGTGCTGGCGAAAACGATGCTGACTCCTATTCCTGCGCCGGTCAGGCCGATCGCCATCCCGCGCCGGCGCGCGGAGACCACCGAGCCGGAGAGCCCCGGCGCCGGCACCCAGATGAAGGCGCCCCCTATCCCGGTGCAGGCCAGCCCCACGGCCAGCAGCAGCGGGCCGTGCGCGACGCTGAGCAGGTCCAGACCCAGGCAGGTCGCGACCAGTCCGCGCCGGATGAGCGCGGCGGGTTCCGCGCGCCGGGCGGCGAGCGCGACCGCGAACGTCCCGGCCAGGTAGGCCGCCACGTTGGCGGTGCCGATCAGGCCGGCCAGCGCGTAGGAGTGCAGCAGATCGCTGTTGATCGCGGGCAGCAGCAGCGGGTAGGTGAAACGCCCGAAGCCCTGCGCGACCCCGGATGCGAGCATCACTAGCCCGACGAGCACCCGCGGCGAGGACGGATTGCGGGGGCGCCGGCGCACCGCAGCTACTTCACGACCACTGGGTTCACCGGCGCGCCGGTGCCGTCCACGATCTTCAGCGGAGCCGCGGTGTAGAGGAAGTCGTACTGCTTGTCTTGCGCGCAGTCGGCGGCCAGCTCGTCCAGCTGCGCTATCTCGGTCAGCGTCACGCCCAGATTGCGCATCAGCGCCGCGTGCAGCGGAAGCACGACGCCGCTGTCTGGGTCGGTGGTGACCTCGTTGGCGATGGTGTCCGTCACCAGGTTCGGGATTTCCATGTCGGCGAACCACTGCACCAGCCCCGGGCTGTAGGTCAGGCCCGGCTCGATGAACCCGTCGTAGAACTCGGCTTGCGGGGTGGTGTAGAAGCTCCCGATCCAGCCGGTTCGGACCAGCAGGACGTCGCGCTTGCTGATCGGCGTGCCCTGCGCTTGCGCGCAGGCCATCAGGTCCTCGTGGGTGAAGGTCTCGCCCTTGCCGAGCACCGCCTTGTCCCGGTGCCGGGCCATGTCGAGGAGCACGCCATGGCCGACGACGCCGCGAACGGCGATGGGGTGTACCGACGCTTTCGACATGCCGCCGCAGGTGCTCTCGGCCGGGTAGCCGTTCCAGAGCTTGTCGTCGTACCAGACGTGCCCCAGCGCGTCGTACTGGGTGGAACCCTGCAGGAACATGGAGATGAAGTCGTCGGCGTACTCCAGCCCGCCGGGGAAGTTCGGCGCGCGGCCGGAGATCCAGTGACCTTTGTCCACGATCTGGGTCCGGATCGCGGGCGTCCGTCCGGGCCAGACCGGATCGCCGCCCTTGCGGCCGATGTCCACCTGTAAGGTGAACACCTTCCCCTGCCGGGCCGCGGCGACGCCGCGCAGCACTTGGGCGGCGTCCAGATAGTTCAGGGCGCCGACCTCGTCGTCCTCGCCCCACTTTCCCCAGTTGGATGGGGCGTCCTTCAGTAGCTCGGTGAGCGGGGTTACCGGGGTCTCAGCGGTGGTCATGAGCTTTCCTTTCGGAATCGGTGTTAGCGGGGGTCCTGGGTGGTGGGTTGGCGGTCGATCAGCTGGCGGGGGTCGGCGACCCGGAGCTTGGCGACGACGGCGGCCCGCACCGGTGCGCCGGCCGCCTCGGCAGCCAGGCGCCCGCTGCGGATGGCCTGGGCCAGCTCGGCATCTGAGCCCATGCCCAGCTCGCGCAGCCGGGCGGCATGGGCCACCGTCAGCCCCGGGCCAAGGTCCAGCTCCCGCGCCACGATGTCCAGCGCTCGCCCACTGACCCGGGCCAGGAATTTCTCGTGACCGGTGAGCTCGAGTCCGGCGAGGAACTCCCGGACCGCCGCGAGCAGCTCGCCGGCGGTCGGGCGATCATGCAATCCGGCGGGGGACGGGCCGGCCGCCGTGGCGGGGTCCGGCGCTCCCGCTACCCCCGCGGCGCCCGGGAGCAGGTCCAGCAGGTCCAGCTCGACCTCGCAGACCCGCCGGCCGATGGCCGCCAACTCCACCGATCGGACGCCGTGCTCCAGGTGCAGCCGGGCCTGGACCATGCACAGCACCGCCCAGCGCAGCGTGCCGAGCACCTCCCACCAGTGCAGCGACTCCAGCGAAACGTGCCCGCCCCCGGCCCGCTCGTAGCCGGCAAGAAGCTCCTCGCGGGAGCCGACCCCAGCCACCGGCAGGCTGGCTCCGAAGCGCCAGGACCGCACGCACATCCAGCCGAGGTCGGCCGTCCCGTCGCCGATGTAGGCCAGCTCCCAGTCCAGCACGGCTGCCAGCCCGTCCTCGTCGATCATCAGGTTACCCAGCCGGAAATCGCCATGGACCAGGGTGTCCGGCGCGGCCGGCGGCCGGTGCGCGGCCAGCCAGTGGAAACCAAGTTCGAGGGCCGGATGCGGCTCGCCGATCTCATCGACGGCGGCCCGCATCGCCTCCAGCGGGTCCAGCCGGGCCAGCTCGGGAAGTTCCTCGGTGCCTATCCGGTGCAGCCGGGCCAGTTCCTGCGCGCACTGCGACACCAGCCGCCCGCGCGCGCCGGCGAACCTCTCATCGCGCAGGATCCGCCGGGCCAGGGCCTCTCCCTGCACCCAGGTCATGACGAGGAACTCGGGGCCGGCCGCGACAACGTCCGGGACCCGGACGCCGGCCACGGCGGCCCGTCGCAGCACCGCGGCCTCACGCTGCAGGCGCGCCGGGCGGCCACCGTCGAGCGGCGTGCGGCGCAGCACCAACGGCCGACCGTCGAGTTCGAACGCCCACATCTGCTGGGATGCACCGCCGAGCAGCCGGCGCAGGCCGGTGACCGCACCGCCGCCCACCGTGTCCGAGAGCCACCCGGGACAGACCGGGCCACTCACGCCCAGGGCGCGGGCGCGCCGTCGAGCAGCCGTCGGGCCACCACCATCCGGTGCACCTCGTCGGGTCCGTCGTAGATCCGGCCGTATCGCGCCTCGCGGTACATCCGTTCCAACGGGGTGTCGCCGGTGACGCCGAGCGCCCCGTGGACCTGGATGGCCCGGTCGACCACGTTGTGCAGCATCTGCGCCCCCCAGAACTTGATCATCGAGATCTGCACCCGCGCTTGGTCCCCGCTGTCCATCACGCGGGCCGCGTCGAGGGTCATCAGGCGGGCGGCTTGAATCTCGGCGGCCGACTCCGCGACGAAGCGCTGGATCTCGCCCTTGTCCCGCAGCAAGGACCCGTGCGCCCAGCGTTCGTTGGCCCTCGCCACCATCAGCTCGAAGGCCCGCTCCGCCTGCCCCAGCCAGCGCATGCAATGAAAGATCCGCCCCGGGCCCAGTCGGCGCTGGGCGATGACGAAACCGCCGCCACGCTCCCCGAGCAGGTTGTCCTGCGGTACCCGTACGTTCGTGTAGCGAACCTCGCAGTGGTCCCCGGCAATGTGCCCCATCGTCGGCACGGCGCGCACGATGTCGTAGCCGGGCGTGTCGGTTGGCACGATGATCGCCGAGAAGCGGCCGTAGGGCGAGGCCGCCTCCTGGTCGGTCTTGGCGAAGACGGTGGTGAACGCGGCCCGATGCGCGCCGCTGGTGAACCACTTGTGGCCGTTGATGACCCACTCGTCTGCCTCCAGCACCGCCGTGGTCTGAATCAGGGTGGGGTCGCTGCCGGCGACCTCGGGCTCGGTCAACCCGACGCTCGGCAAGATCTCACCGGCCACCAGCGGCTTGAGCCACCGTTCACGCTGCTCGGCGGAGGCGTACAGGTGCAGCATGATCGAGTCCTGCATGCTCACCGACCCGACGGCCACCTGGCCCCACTCGGACCGGCCGATGATCTCGTTGAGGTAGACGAAGTCCATGAATGGCAGGCCGCCTCCGCCGATCTCCGCCGGGTGGCCCAAGGCCCACAGATCGCGACGTTTGGCTTCGGTTTTGAGCTCCGCCAGAACGGCGGTCGCCGCCTCGTCGTAGTGTTCGAGCTCCCGTTCTCGCGGGATAACCTCGTCGTTGATGAAATCGCGCATTGCCACGCGCAGGTTCACCAGCTGGGTGCTCATCTCGCCGACCATGCGGTGCTCCTTCCTGGGCTGGCAGCGGGCGCCGCCGACCGTCAGCTGCTCGGTGGTTGCACGAACGTCGCGCGCAACGCGGTCTTGAGGACTTTGCCGCCGGCATTGCGTGGCAGCGCGTCGAGGTAGACCACGTCGGCCGGTTTCTTGTAGGAGGCCATCCGCGAGCGGCACCAGTCGATGATCTCGGCGGCTGAGGGCGGCGCCTGCGGGTCTACCGGGACCACCACCGCCAGGGGTACCTCCACCCAGCGCGGATCGGGGCGCCCGATGACCGCCACCTCGCGCACGGCCGGGTGCCCGTCGATGACGGCTTCGACTTCGGCGCAGTAGATGTTCTCCCCGCCCGAGATGATCATGTCCTTCTTGCGGTCCACGACGTAGAGGAACCCCTCGTCGTCGGCGCGCACCAGATCACCGGAGTGGAACCATCCGCCGCGGAATGCCTCTTCGGTGGCCTCCGCTTTTTGCCAGTACCCCTGCATGACGGTCGGTCCGCGGTAGACGATCTCGCCCACCTCCCCGGGCGCGACCGGCTTCATGTCCTCGTCGAGCACCGCCACCTCGACGTTGACGATCGGTGTCCCCACCGAGCCCATCTTGCGGATCGCGTCCTCTCCGCGGAGCACGCAGGTGACCGAGCTCATCTCGGTCTGACCGAAGGCGTTGTAGTTGGGCAGCCCCGGGAAGGCCTCCGCCATGGCCTGCAGCACCGAGGGTGGCGCGACCGAAGCGCCCCAGGAGATGCGCCGCAGGGCGGACAGGTCCCGGTTGGCCAGGCCGGGGACGGCGCAGATGGCCTGCCACTGGGTGGGTACGAAGTAGCAGGCGCTGATCCGTTCCCGCTCGAGGATGTCCACCACCTCGGCGGCGTCAAACTGCCCCGAGGGAAGGATCACGGACGTTCCGCCGAGGAGCAGGTAGGGCAGGATGCCGTTCAGTCCGCCGATGTGGAACAGCGGCAGGCCGGACAGCCAGCGGCGATCGTCGTCCCGAAAGCCCATACCGGCGACCATGTTCATCGTGTTCATCAGCAGGTTGAAGTGGCTCAGGACCGCCCCTTTCGGGCGTCCGGTGGTTCCGGAGGTGTACATGATGAAGGCCGCGTCGTGTTCGCTGACGTCCGGTTGGGGCGGCTCGCCGGCCGTGGCCAGCGCCTGCTCGTAGGACTCGGCTCCGGCGCCGGCTTCGAGCCCCTCGCCCCCGGTCAGCAGGCAGGCGCCCGATCCGGGAACTTGTTCGCGGGCCGCCCGAGCCACGCCGATCAGGGTCTGGTCCACCACCAGTGCCCCGGCCGCGCTGTCCCGAAGGATGTAGGCGACCTCGTCGGCCACCAGCCGGAAGTTGATCGGTACACAGATCGCGCCCAGCAGGGCGGCGGCCAGGTAGGTCTCGACGACTTCGAGGCCGTTCATCATCAAGGTGGCCACGCGGCCGCCCGGCACGACACCCCGGGCGGCCAGCGCTCCGGCGAGCCGGGTCACCCGGGCGTCAAGCTCGAGGAAGGTGCGGTCGACGTCTCGGAAGCGGAATGCGACAACATCGGGACTGCGGCGGGCGGTGCGGGCGAGCTGCTCGGCATGCGACATCCGGCGGGCCCGCTTCAGCGGCAACATCGCAGCGTTCTCGTCGCTCAACGCGCCTCCTTGGATCAGCCCTGACCTGGACGGCTACCCCCGCGGTGAACTCATGAGCCAACCGCGGGGGCAGACGATCGGCACCTGCATGGCACCGGGGGCGCCGTGACACTGTTCCGAATGAAACCCGATGTCAATCTCAGTTTTGGTGTTACTTGATGGCCTGCGGGTTGACCGGGGAGCCCACCGCGCCGGTGACGGTCAGCGGCGGGGCCACGAGCATGAATTCATAGACACCGTCCTCGGCGCAGTCCGCCGCCAGCTCCTCCATGTCCCACATCTCCCCCAGGTGGATGCCCGCATTTACCAGCATGATGATGTGTAAAGGCTGGAAAACATCCGGTGTCTCATTGGGTAGTACCTCGGTTCCCCAGGTGTCGGTGGCGACGGCGGCGACGTGCCGCGGGCAGAAGAAGTCGGCGGCGCTCACGGCGAGACCGGGAGCAGGGCCGCCGGCGAAATCACCCCAGCTGCCGGCTTCCAGACGTTGCCGTAGCTGGCCGGTACGGACCAGCGCGAAGTCGCCCTCTTCCACCGCAATACCCTGCTTTTCCGCGCAACCTTCAAGGACCTCACGGCCGATCGGCTCGCTCACATCCAGCGCCTCTTTGCCCAGGTAACGGGCGATGTCCAGGAGAACTCCCCGGCCCACCGCGCGATCCTTGATGTTGGTGATGCTGTTTCGCAGCGCACCCTGGCTGTTGACCATCTCGGTCCCGTGACCGTTGTACATCTGGCCGTCGTGGTAGATATGGGCGAGAGCGTCCCACTGCGTCGAGGACTGCAGCACCAGGTACACCGCATCGTCGGTGTAGCGCAGCGTCGCCAGATGGTCCTGGGCTCCCGAGGCGACGTCCCCCCCGTCCTGCAGCATCACGTGAACGGGGTTGATCCGGCCGTAGGATCCGTTCATCGGGCCCTCGGAGTCGAGCGGAAGGGCAAGGGAAAAGACCCGTCCCTTGCGAACGAGCCGGGACGCGGCGCTCACCCTCGCGCTGGTCACGTAGTTCATCGAGCCGAGCTGGTCGTCGGGCCCCCAGGTGCCCCAGTTTCGGTACTTGTGCGCCAGCGCGACGACGGCGTCCACGGAAATGCTGGTGCCGTTGCCTGCCATCTTGGTTGCCTCCAGAGCTGGATCAGTGAGCCGCATCCTGACCTTGGCAGCGGCTGCTGGCAACCGGATGCGACTGTTTGGGTATCGAATCCCTACACGATTGCGACACAAGTTCACTCATTGACCTTGACATCGATGTCAGAATCCAGCACGCTCCGCGAAACGTCCACGAAACGTCCACGAAACGTCGATGACACGTCCATGAGATGAGTTTTCACGCAAGGCGGATCCAAGAGTGATCGCCAGCCGGGGGCCGCGCCCCGGCTCGAAGAGAGCGCCGAAATGCTGTGTCCTGCAGGGGATACCGGCTCCCGCCTCGGTTGTTGCCGGTGAGAACGAAAAACAAGTTGTCCGGCCTTCACCAGTGTTCGTCTGAGCAAGAGGGAGCAACGTAATGAGCACTGACCAGTACGGGCGGGAGCAGCTCGCTCGGGCACTGTCGCGCCGCCAGCTGCTCAAGGCGGCCGGCATTGGTGGGGCCGCCCTCGCCGGCCTGCCTCTCCTCTCCGCGTGCGGTAGCTCGAGCAAGTCCTCGTCGGGCGCGAACCCGGGTATCGGCGGGGCCAGCAGCTCGCTCAGCGGAACCACCAGCGGCGGGGTACAGAAAATCAAAGACTTCGTCGGGCCCATCGACGACAAGTACGCGGCCAAGGGCATGAAGTACGACGTGGGCGTGGTGCTTGCCTTCACCGGGCCGGGTGCCTTCTTCGGCCGCACAATGTCCAGTGGCGCCAAGCTCGCCGCCAAGCACATCGCCGCGCTGGGCGGACCGGAATTCAACCTCATCTTCAAAGACCACAAGTCGGGGGACCCGCAGGCGGGTGTTCAGGCCATCAAGGAGCTGGGTTTCGCGAAGGTGCCCGCGGCGATGGCGTCTTACGTCGATGACCTTGGTGCCATGTTCCCAGGCACTGGGCAGTACAAGATGTTTACCCTGGATGGTGGCGGCGGGACTTCGACGTTCGGGCAGGGCAAGCCATATTTCTACGGCACCCGGGCGATCACCCCCAACGACACCTGGCCGGGCACCATCGAGTGGGTGAAAGGCAAATTCCCCAGCACCAAGAAGATTTCCTCGGTGAACTGGGACCTTGGACCGCTGAACCAGATCAACTCCGACGACCTCAAGCGCCGCCTCGCCGCCGGCGGCTTGGAGATGGGCATCTACACGACCGCCAAGATCGGCGCGACTGACTATTCCGCGGCGCTGCAGAAGATCAAGTCAGACAAACCGGATGTCATCTTCCTCGGCATCTTCGGCAATGACATCGGCGTGTTCATGAAGCAGTACGTGACCTCCGGCATCAACAAGCCGGTCGTGGCGCCGGAATACACTCAGCCCTCCGCCGATGCCGCCGGTTCCGCGTACGAGGGGATGTATCTGTCCTTCGACTACTTCAACGCGGATATGCCCAACAACGGCTGGTCGAAGATCTTCATCGACGAGTTCCAGCAGGCCTACAACGTCAAGCCGGACTACTACGCCGCAAATTACTATGAGGACTTGTTCGTGATGTGGGAGGTCATGCGCCGGGTGCTTGCAGCCGGCGGCGACGTGAACGACGGGACGCAAATGGATAAGGCGTTCCAGAGCAAGCCGCAGTTCCCGAGCGTCTACGGTGGTGATCAGGCCACGGCCGGGACGCTGGCCATCAGCCTGCAGACCCACTCGGTCACCAAGCGACCGATGACGCTTTCCATCTACAAGGACAAGAAGGTCGTGCCCCTGGCCTACTTCGGCCTGGAGGCCGCGAACTACCGCACGGCGTGACCGTCAAGCGTTGACCTCCCCCGTCGAAGGCTGTACAGAGGTGGCTCATGTTCCATGATTTGACGCTCGACAACTTCTTGCAGCTGACGGTGGCGGGCGTGCTCAACGGGAGCGCGTACGCCTTGGTCGGGGTGGCCTTCGGCTTGATCCTGGGGGTCACCGGCCGCTTTCACTTCGCCTTCACCTTTACCTACACGATCTCGGCGTATATCGCGGCGCAGGTGGGGGAGTCGTGGGGCTTGCCGTTCTGGGCGGCCCTGATCGTCGGGGCCTTGGTGGGGGCGGTCTTCGGGGTGGCCTTCGAGCGTTTCGTTTACCGGCCGCTGGCGGTGCAGGCGGGCCCGTACGGGCTGCTGGTCATTTTCGTCGCCTCGCTGGGCCTGGCGATCATCGGGCGCAACGCGGTGGGTCTGATCTGGATCAGTTCGGCGAGCAAGCAGATCAGTGGTTTCACCAACCAGGGCTATGACATTGGCGCGATTACCGTCACCAAGCTCAGCATCATCGAGGTGCTGACCAGCTGGGCTTTGGTCCTGGCGCTGGCAGCGGTGCTGGCCTACACCGGTCTGGGGCGGATGGTCCGCGCGGTGCGGGTCAATCCCGAAATGAGCCTGGTGGTGGGGGTGGATCCGCGCACCGTCTACCTGGCGGTGTTCGCGATCGGGTCCTTTCTCGGCGGAGTCAGCGCGGTTTTCAACGCCACGCAGACCGCCGCCGTGCCCGATATCGGGTTCAACCCGCTCTTTTACGCTTTCGTGGTGGCCTTCCTGGCCGGTTTGGCGAGCAGCCCGCTGATCGTTGGGTTGGTCGGTCTGGGTCTGGGCCTGGTGGAGAGCTGGGCCGCCCTGTTCATGTCCACCCAGTGGACCTCGCTGGTGGTTTTCGCGATCCTGTTCGTCTATGTGGCGATGCGACCGGTCCAGCTGTCTACCTTCGTGCGCCGGCTGAGCCCGGCGCGGGGCTGAGAGGCAGCCGTGGAACTTCAGATAAGTTACCTCAACGAGATCCTCATCTTCGTCATCTTCGCGGTTTCGCTGAACCTGTTGCTGGGCTATGCCGGACAGGTGTCGGTCGCCCACGCTGCGTTCGGGGCGGTCGGGGGTTACGCCCTGGCCTACCTGTTCCTGCACGAGCACACGCCGCTGTGGCTGGGCATGGTCATCGGTGTTCTGGCCGCGGGTCTGGTCGGGGTGGTGGTGGGCCTGCCGGCCCTTCGGCTGACCACCGAATGGCTGATCCTGCTGACCCTTGCGGTGCAGACGATCATCATCACCCTCGCCACCACCTCGTCGTCGTTCGGCGGGACGTACGGGTTGCAGAACGTGCAGGGCTTTACACTGTTCGGCAAGGCGTTGCTGCAGCCCAGCGACTTCCTGCCGCTGTTCATCGTGCTGACCATCGTAGTGCTGCTCATCGTGCTGCGGATGGGCGAGTCGCCCTACGGGCGGGTGCTGCGCGCCATCCGGGAAGACGAGACAGCCTGCCGCTCGCTGGGCAAGAACGTGTTCGCGTACAAGCTCACCGTGTTCGGGGTGACGGCGGCCATGGCGGGGCTCGCCGGCACGATGCTGGTCACCCAGGACACCTTGGCCTCACCGGCCCTGTTCAGCTTCGACCAGTCGACCGCGATCGTCGCGATGGTGATCTTGGGGGGGACCGGGAATGTGCTGGGTTCCATCCTGGGGGCCACCGCGTTGGTCCTGCTCACCCCGTTTTTCGAGAACGTGCTGAGCTTCAGCGCCGACCGGGCTTCGCTGTGGCGCCTGATCGCCTACGGCATCGTGCTGGTCGTGGTGATGCGGGTGCGTCCGCAGGGCCTGCTGCCCGAGGGTCTGTCGGTCTGGGCGCCGCTGCGCCCGCTGCTGCGCCGCGCGAAGGCCAGTCCCGGATCGCTTCCGGCACCGGCGCAGATCAGCCCCGGCGGGGCGGCGGGGACGGGCGACCTCGGCCTGGACGTGGACACCGACGCGCACGCCCTGACCCAGCTGGCACACCGGGGCGCGTTGCCGGAGTTCCACGCCGCCGTCGCCGGCGCAGCACACGGCGACGTCGCGCTCACCGTCGTCGGGCTGAGCAAGCGGTTCGGCGGGATCACCGCGGCGGACGGGTTGAACCTGCAGCTGCGCCGCGGCACCATCACCGCTCTCGTGGGGCCGAACGGGGCCGGCAAGACCACCGTGTTCAACCTGCTCACCGGGGCGATCCGCCCCGATACGGGCGTGATCACCTTGAACGGGAACGATATTTCCGGGTTCCGGCCGGATCAGGTGGCCAAGCTCGGCATGGTGCGCTCGTTCCAGGACGTGCGCACCTTCCCGCGGCTCTCGGCGCTGGACAACGTCATGCTGGCGATCCAGGACCAGCCGGGCGAGCACGCCGGCAGCCTTTTCCTGCAACCGCGCCGGACGGCCGCGGTGGAGCGCGAGTCACGGCGCCGCGCGATGCAGTGGCTCTCGTTCGTCGGGATGGACTCGTTCGCCGGCTACCCGGCCGGGGCCCTCGCCTTCGGTCAGCAAAAGCTGGTGGCCCTGGCGCGAGTCCTGGCGACGGATGCCGACGTGGTGCTCCTGGACGAGCCGGCCTCCGGAATCGACCAGCAGTGGGTGGAGGTGATGCTCGGGCTCATCGAGGAGCTGCGCACCCAGGGGCGGACCGTGTGCATTGTCGAGCACAACCTGCACGTGGTGGGTCGGCTCGCCGACCACACCTATTTCATGGAACTCGGCCGGATCACCGCGCAGGGCTCGTTTGAGGAACTGACCGGAGAGCGACGACTCGCGGAGGCCTACTTTGGCACAGCATGAGCCCGCTCCGACGACCATGGACCGGGCCGGCACCGCGCCTGCGGGGGACGACCTGCTCGTCCTGTCCGGCCTGCAGGCCGGCTACGGGCGCAAGCATGTGGTCTTCGACGTTGACCTGCACCTGGGTCGCGGGGAGATCGTCACGATCGTCGGTCACAACGGCGCCGGCAAGACCACCACGCTGAAGACCATCTTCGGCGTGCTCGCCCCGCTGGGCGGCACCATCACCTACGACGGTGCCGATGTGAGCCATTCCAGCTGCCGGCGCAACGTGCTGCGCGGGATGTCGTTGATCCCCTCGGAGCGCTTCGTGTTCGGCGACCTGACGGTGCTTGACAACCTGCGCCTGGGGGCCATGCACGAGAAGGACACCGCGCTCCGTGCGGAGCGCCGCAACCTCGTCTACGGCATGTTCCCGATCCTGCAGGAGCGATCGGAGCAGCGGGCCCGGACCATGTCCGGCGGTCAGCAGCGAATGCTGAGTTTGGGCCTGGCGATGATGTCACGGCCCAAGTTGCTGCTGCTCGACGAACCCTCGCTGGGTCTGGCGCCGGCCCTGGTGGCGGAGATATTCGACGGGGTGCGCCGGTTGGCCGATGAGGAGCAGCTCTCGGTGCTGTTGCTCGAGCAGAACGTCGGACAGGCCCTGCGCATCGCCGACCGCGCGTACGTGATGCGCTCAGGTCGGCTCATCCTGGAGGAGACCGCCGAGCAGATGCGGCGGCGCAGTGATTACTGGGACCTGTTCTAGCCCGCAAGTTCTCGTGCTCGGCTGTGTGTGGGTTGGGCCGCCGGCGCGCACCAGCGTTGATGATGGAAGCCATGAGTGCTGACCGACTCAATCCAGTCCCCCCCCGGCGACCCGGAGCGCAGCCAGCCGCGGCGGGGCGTTCTGCTGCGGCCGAGGTGCGGCCACTTCCGGTTGAGCCCCCGACGGCTAAGGGGCGCCGGACTCAGGGGGCTTTGGTCCGGGCGGCCCGGGAGGTCTTCGCCCGGGACGGCTTCGTCGAGGCTCGCATTGCCGATATCGCCGACCAGGCCGGCGTGGCGCACGGCACCTTCTATTCCTACTTCGCCTCCAAGGAGCAGGTCTTTCGCGCGGTCGTGCGCGAGCTGGAGACCGAACTTGCCAAGAACCGCCCGCTGGCAAGGCATGACGCCACGCCGGCTGAGCGCATCGAGGAGGCGAACCGGCAATATCTGCTTACCTACCGGGAAAACGCGGCGCTGTTCGCGACCCTGGAGCAGGCCGCCACGTTGAGTGAGGAACTGCGGGATCTGCGCAAGGAAGGCCGCACCATGCTCGTTGAGCGGGCCTCCCGCGCCATCAAGAACTGGCAGGAGGCGGGACTTGCCGACCCTGGGCTGGACGCCCGGTACGCGGCCAACGCGCTGGGCAACATGGTGGACCGCTTCGCTTACGTCTGGTTCGTCCTTGGGGAGGACTTCGAGCAGGAGACGGCGGTTGCCATGCTCACCCGACTGTGGGTTCAGGCCCTGCGGCTGGATCGCGAACCGGCGGCAGCCGCGCCCCCCCGGGCCGTGACCCCGCGCCGGGCGACTGCCCGCCGCGCCGCGGCCACGTGACGCAACATGGCGGTCTGTGCGGCGTTCGTCCGTTCAACGAAAGGACCTGAATCACCATGGTGAACCCGTTCGATGCTTCCGGCATCACGGTCGGTGCCGACGGCACCAAGCGTTACACCGGTCTGGCGAGAAATCTCATCGAGCTGCTCCGGGCGGCGGTCGACTCCGCCGGGGACGGCGAGGCGTTGGTGGAACTTGGCGGGGAGCGGGTCAGTTACGCGCAGCTGTGGAATCGCTCCACCCGGGTTGCCGGTGGCCTGCGGGCGGCAGGGGTCCGGCCCGGCGACCGGGTTGCCAACCGGTTGCCGAATGGCATCGAGTGGGTGTACGGCTTCTGGGGGACCCTGCTCGCCGGCGCGGTGGTGGTGCCGGTGAACACCCGGTTCACCGAGACGGAGGCGGCGTACGTCATCGGCGACTCCGGGGCCAGCTACGTGTTCGAGCCTGGCGTGGCCCTCCCCGACGGCGCCCCCGGCGCCGTCGATGACATGGCGCACGACGGGCTTGCCGCGATCTTCTACACCAGCGGCACGACCGGGTTCCCGAAGGGAGCCATGACCACGCACGAGAACTTCCTGTCCAACATCGAGACCTGCATCCGCTGTCTCGCGCTGGATGCCGACGAGAAACTCCGGACCTTGATCTCGGTCCCGCTGTTCCACGTGACGGGCTGCAACAGCCAGCTGCTGGTCTTGACGGCGCTCGCCGGCACGTCGGTCATCATGCCTGCGTTCGATGTCGCCGCGTTCCTGGGCGCCATCGAGCAGGAGCGGATCTCGGTGCTCACCACGGTGCCGGCGATCTACTGGCTGGCCATCCAGCATCCCCAGTTCGCCTCGACTGACACCTCCAGCGTCCGCGCCCTGAGCTACGGCGGCGCCCCGATCGCGCCGGACCTGGTTCATCGCATCCAGCGGGCGATCCCGTCCGCCCGGGTGGGCAACGGGTTCGGCCTGACCGAGACCTCGTCGGTCTCCACCTACCTTCCGCATGAATACGCCGCCGGACACGCCGACTCGGTGGGGTTCGCGGCTCCAGTGGTGGACCTGCGTCTTGCGGCACCCGATCCGGTCAGCGGGGTGGGCGAGTTGCTTGTCCGCGGCCCCAACGTCGTCGCCGGCTACTGGCAGAAGGAGGAGCAGACCAAGCAGACGTTCATCGACGGCTGGTTGCGCACCGGGGACCTCGCCCGGATCGACGAGCAGGGGCTGGTCTACGTGGTGGACCGGATGAAGGACATGATCAACCGCGGCGGCGAGAACGTTTACTGCGTCGAGGTGGAGAACGCCTTGAACCTGCACCCCGCGGTGGGTGAGGTCGCGGTGCTCGGGGTCCCGGACCCGATGATGGGCGAAAAGGTGGGCGCCGTCATCGTGCCCATGCCGGGGCAACACGTTGAGCCACAGGAGCTGCGTAGCTTCGCCCGCCAGCACCTGGCGGATTTCAAGGTGCCGCAGTTCATCGCGCTCCGCAGCGAGCCGCTGCCACGCAACGCGGGGGGCAAGGTGCTCAAGCCGACGCTGCGCAGCGAAACTTCGTGGACGGCGATGGACCCCGCCCGCGGCTGACGGCCGGGGCCCCGCCGCGGTCAGCCGCCGAAGTAGCGGCGCGGGTTGTCGATCAGCATCGCGTCGACGTCGGCCTGGGTGACTCCGGCGCTGGCCAGCGCCGGCAGGACGTCGTCGGGGATGTGATTGAAGTTCCAGTGCGGCGCGGCCGCGTCCAGCAGGCCCTGCGCCACGTCCCCGCTGAAGTAGTCCATGTAGCAGGCGGCGTCGTGGGCCAGCACCATCCTGTCTTGGTATCCCTCCTTGGCCAGGGCGGCGATGGTCGCGACGCGGTCCGGGGTGGGGTTGAACATGTCCAGTCCGAAGCGGTCCATGCCGATGGTGGCACCGCGGTCCATCAGGCCGCGCAGGTAGTCCAGGTCGTTGCTGTCGCCACTGTGTCCGACTACCACCTTGGTGAGGTCGACGCCCTCGGACTCGAACAGGTCCAGGGCGATCGTGCCGGTCTTGTGCGCGGCGTTGGTGTGCACGGTGATCGGCACGCCGGTCTCCCGATGCGTCTTGGCGATGGCCCGCGCCACGCGGTCGACGCCCGGGGTGAGGCCCTTCTCCTCGACGACGCATTTGAGGAAGGCGGCCTTGACGCCGGTATCGGCGATACCTTCGCGGATGTCCTTGATGAACAGGTCGGCCAGCAGCTCCGGGCCTTCCAGGATGGTGCCCGGGCCGCGGTAGCCGAAGTAATGCGGGAGCTCGTCGAAGGTGTAGAGGCCGGTGGCTGCGATGATGTTGAGTTCAGGCACCTGCTCGTTGATGAGCTGGACCCGTGGGAGGTACCGGCCCAGGCCGATGACCGTCGGGTCGACGATCGTGGTGATCCCCCGGGCGACGACGGCCTTGAGCTTGGCCACGGCGTCGGTGATCCGCTCCTGCTCGTCCCACCAGTCGCCGCCGTAGTTCTGCAGGATCTCGGTGCTCAGCACGAACACGTGCTCGTGCATCAGGGTGCGCCCCAGCTCAGCGGTGTCGACCGCTCCCCGGACTGATTCAACGTGCGTCATGTGCCCTCCAGATACTCGAACCGGCGTTGGTCCCGGGCCCACCGGGTGGGCCGGTATCGACCCTGTCCGAACATCGACTCGGTGTCGACCTTTGCGCGATACGGTCTCGGCGTCGTCTTTTTGGGAGGGTCGCGTGTCGTCCTCGTCGCCGGTCATTTCCGCCCGGGTGCGCGTGCTGCTCGGGATTCCACTGCACCGGTTCCTCGGTGTGCGGCTGGCGGACGCGGGCGATCCTGCCGCCGGGATCCTGCTACCGGTCGAGGAGCCGGCCCTGAACAACGTCGGCCTCTTGCACGGTGGGGTGGTCACCGCTCTGCTCGATGTTGCCTCCTACCTGGCCCTGCTGCCCTCGCTGGACGACGGGCAGCACGCGGTCACCCACGATCTGTTCGCGTCCCTGATCCGGCCGGTGCCCCGCGGTTCGCTGCTGCGCCTGCGCGGCGCCGTGGTGCGCCAGGGCCGGGCGGTAGTATTCCTGCGCGCGGAGGCGAGCGTTGATGGCGTTATCGCCGCGACCGCCCAGGTGACCAAGACCCTGCTCACCACCGGTTGAGCGCGCCTCGGCGGCGACTGGCCCCCGGCCGGCCGGGGGCCGCTACGGTCGCAGCACCGACGAACAGGAGCCGGGCATGGGCGATGAAGTGGTGTACGAGGTGGCGGGACGGATCGCGACCATCACCTTGAACCGGCCGGAGCAGCGCAATGCCG
>JAABUZ0100003195.1_pt1 | contig 24889 bp, 21 predicted proteins | sample 5562091 | NCBI WGS metagenome assembly JAABUZ01 (sample SAMN12813069, study PRJNA571459) | rock metagenome | isolation source: Antarctica rocks | place: Antarctica: Victoria Land, Linnaeus Terrace sud | collected 2015-12-21 | reverse complement strand
GAGTGCTTGACACCTCAGGGCGGCTTCCGGGGCAAAATTTAGCCCTGGAGACCGCCAGGGGCTGTCGGGTTTGCCCAAACACATATAATATATATTGGTTCAAACGGAGTCGATGCCCGATAGGAGCTCTCATGTGTGACCTGATGACCGCCTAAGGTACCTTGGAAAGATAACCCGTAGTGACTCTTGATGAAGATAGTCCAATAGGTTGGAATCCATTCTGATGACGGCAATGATAAAGCATACAAAGCGCTTGATGCATCGATCGAGCTATCATCAGTATCTGCGCAATGTAATTGTCTGACAAAACCATTTCTAACGCCGCTATATCTATTTCAGTATACAACTTTGCTTGACAGCGGGAAAAATGACTTCAGAAAAAATACACCGAGGGCTCTGCACAGTTTAACTCCTCCCGTAATAGATGAAAAGCCTTTAGTACTCAATGCTCATTTCCCTCCTACCTTCTTTTATCCCTGCCCGAGAACAAGATCAGAATCTGTAAAAGATTTCGCCGAAAACATCAACCGGGTTAAGAGCCTTCCCAATGGCGAAAATCCCCAGCGGACCACCATGATATGCCAAGCCTGCCGAGCGATTGGTGATATAAGGTCGGTAGCTATAGACGAAGTGGAAGAGTAAGGAGAAGATGGTCATTTCGACGCAGAATATGATGGCGGGGAGATAGACGGTCAAACCCAGGTAGGAGAGCTTGCTGCTTGGCTGGAATCGGGCACCCGCGATGGAGAAAGCAAGCTTTTGTAGTATGTTAGCTATGCCAAGCAGAGAAAATGTGGAGTAGCAGGCCTTACTGTTTGTATGAAGTCGAGTCCGACTATAAGCTTGAACGCAACAAGTTTCGACACTATTCTTTGGTGGTGGAGTCGGGGGTGCATTTGCTTCGTAAACTTTATAATAGCAATGATGGCAACGGCGGCTGAGATAGCATGAATGATTGTCAACTACGTGAACGTTAGCTATACCCTATAATAAAAGGTCTGGATGATGTCGCAGTTCCTCCTTACCCAGATATGAGCAAAATGAATGCTATTCGAGCTGCGGCAGAAATATCCAGTAGCCTGCGTAATGTCGGTGATAAGGGCGACTAGAGTAGCTACACCGATGTATTGGCAGACGAGGGTGCGGTTTCTCTGGTATGAGATTTAGCAATGTCGGTGTTCGTAAAAGTTTTGGAAACATACTCTGATGCCATTGAGATCCACGCCTGAAGCTGCCGCACCGCCCAACTTGAAATTGTGTTCAATTGCTTCGAAGGACTGGCCTTCCCCATCCGATCCATTCGGACTCGGGAATAGATAGTCGCAAACTAAGAAGAAGAAGCTCGCTAGAGAGATAGCCTCGCATGCTTTGCCCCATGGCACGAGATAGATGGCGGAAACTCCGAGATAAATAGTGATGAAGTAAATAAGTGCGAAAGTTGGAATGAGTGCGGTGATGCGGATTATTCTGGCCAAGGGTTAGGATACGCGTGGCAGGGTAAAGGTCTCAAGACGTACTTTATCTGCTCCGCAGGGCGGCTTAGGTGCGTAGCATGAAGGAAGATGAGAGTGGCGGATATCAGAATAGCGACTCCCATGCTAATACCGGCTATGTACATGCTAAGTCGATGGAGCGTCAGCGAGCCTGCGATCGGAGAGATATCTGGCAACACTGTTAGTGTCTGGTTCGGTACCCTTTGATTGACATCGGTTACTTGCCGTTGAGTGGGGTAGGTAGCGCCGGGCACACGGGCGCTGGCCCACCATTGAATATGCCCATATCGATATGTGAGAGAGAAATTGTTGGAGTTGGGATGGCACTGCTGGAGATTTGTAGGAAGATCGCAGTAGAAGCCTAGGGAAAGATAGGCAAAGCACACCAACGGCAAGCACGGAGAGGGACACAGAGCAGTTGTGATAAGGGTATATACAAGTAGTTGATGAGAGGTAGGGAAAACGGAAAGAAGAATTTGGGCCATGATGGGAGATATATAGTATGATGTGTTATGTAGTACTGAAAGGGGCTGTGGGCCGTAGTACTAAGACTGAAATGACGAATGGCACTTCGCTGCAGTAGCAGGCAACGGAAGACAGTCAGCAAAGGCACAGAGTGCCTGATGAAGATTGCAGACTCATACAGTGGAAAACAGTTCAGCTGAATTGTTGACGGTAGAAAGCTGAAGACGCGATGCGATGCGACACGCCATTGCCCGCAAGGCTGAGAGACCCAGCCAAAATCCACGTTAAGTTCCGAGGACAAGCAAGCACTCTTTGACGAAGGTACTCTAATTTAAAGCTGATCATAGTTCGGTTTTCGAATAGATAAAGATATTACACTGCCTTCATTCGTTGTTCACCGTTCATCTTGGAAGTCGTCTGGTTAGAGTAAGCCTGATACGCTAAACTTGATCCGGATTGGTGTGCGATGCGACGCCAAGGTAAACATTGCATCACTTCCTGATGACTATAGTTCGTCGGGTGAGAAAGAGTTATAAGAATCATTGTTGAATCTCCCCGTGCTACCGTCGTACTCTGGTGATATTCAGATCTTTGTAATCTTTATTCCTTATCAAGGCCTTCTACCGATCTTTTCTCGACCCATCCTTTTCTTTGACAATTCGTTTGAAAGTACACTACTTATTCCCTCGCTTGCCTAAGTCTGTTTCAGTAACCATACTTCAGTACACATGATATTATCCCATCTATAATTTTCATGTATAAAAGATACAAACCATGTTTACATTGGTTGTAAGGTTGAAAATAAAAGAATTACTATTTTTTGAACTGTTTTGACCATCTTTTTGTTGACTACTATTTATTGAATTGTCTTTACCATCTACATCTTCGTGGGAGTAGACCGAAAGGCTCATGCTGAAGGTATTGATAGCCACTAGAGCGTGTGAAGTCTGGAAACCAAGCAGACGGAGCTAGCGCGTGTGCATATAGGAAATCGGAGGACGGTTGAGTTGTGCACGTCGCTTGTAGATGTCTTTATCCGGTTCATCAGGATACTCTAGTCGATAAAGACCATCAAGGAGTTGGACCTTCGTTAGACTGTATAGTTGAGAATCGCAGGGCGAGTGAGATTAACTGACATTTCGGACTTCACATAAGATCTTTTCTTCTTAGAGGCGAGTTTTGCGTCGTGGTGCATGGGGAGTTCAGCACGGTACTGATCTACGAAGGCATCCTCACGAGACCTTTTCTCCTTAGAGGCGAGTTTTGCGTCGCGGTGCATGGGGAGTTCAGCACGGTACTGATCTACGAAGGCATCCTCACGAGACCATTTCTTCTTAGAAGCGAGTCTTGCGTTGCGATGAATGGAAGCTCAGCATGTTACTGATATCCCAAGGGTGGGGTTGTTCGGTTGCAGTGTCGTCTGCGTCTTCGGATTCGAGTTGGTAGACTTTCCACCAATCTTTACGTGGGGTTGCCGTGGCTTGGACGTCTTCGGGTAGTGAGTCGGAGAATACACATGAGTCGTCCGTTTCGGCTGCGGTATTTCTGCACCTGAGGTTGATGAGGTGGAGGGTACATGTGAGATGTTGATTTCGCTGGCAGCGTCTTGTGCGTGTTCGGCTGGCTGGTGGATCGAAGGTTTCGATGTCCGAACCGTCAGGGCAATTGGATGATGGCCCGCGAACAAGTGCAGTTGTGATCAAATGACCGTAAGGGCCCAGTGTCTGGAGAGTCTCGGGGAACTCGGCAGTCGTGAGGGGACTACGGCGGTCACTGAAACGACCTTCTCTGATTCGTGTTTGCAAATGTTCCCTCAAAGGCGTGCTTCGGTACGGTCCAGAGCTGGATGAGGCCTACGAACTAGTACAGCGACCGAATCTCTTAATTTGAGAGGTTCGAAGAGGTCGCCCTTCCAGGCTTTGCGTGTATCCGATAGGCGCGCTGTATGTGTGCCCGATATCTGTGGGGGGCAGAGATAGTGTCGGTCAGTATTTCCCCGAGGATACTTGGGTATATATATATATATATTATATACACCCCGAACTTAGGATTGGCGATTACCATTTCCGTCTAGGAAAGGGAGCAGGGGGAGAGCAATGAGGCACAGGGGGAGCACCGAGGGAGCACCGAGGGAGCAAGGGCGAGCAAGGCCCGCATTAGATGGGGCGCAGCACATAGGAGCCTAAACTGGCTGTGTTCAGCCCGGCTTCAATTGCCCATATTATGGTATAGGAGGGGTGCTACTTCACCTTTGCTCTCCCAGCTTGTTCGTTAAAACCGGCAACCCTGGAAGAATTTCCCGGTTGAGCTGTGGGTTAAATTTTTCTCCTTCTAGGAGCCAAGGATTCCGAAGAGTTCTGCTCACCGCAAATTCATGTAACGAAATAAGTTTGTTAATTGAAACAGAGCCTTTCATATTCGCCCTTTCTTACACTATCGTGATTACGGAGCGCTGAATCTCTGTACCTAGTACTACTGATCCATCTCTACTAAAATAAAGACCAAGCTTCTCGATATCCTCCCGTTCGTAGAGCACAAAATGTCCAATACGTCTATAGGTATTTGACATGTGCTGTAGAGACTCTAAGACAAGAAAAACCGCTGAAGCTGCAGCACAAGGCTTTTCATGACTCTCAGAGTGATCCGAAAACACTGGCTCCGTTTTTAAAACCAGAGAGTATATCTCTTTACCTTCTTCAAACCCAATACTTAAAGCATCAGGGTAGATATTGACTCCAATTCGATGAGTTCCGACCTCTAGTAAACAATGACTAGCATCGTCAACAGCATGGTATATGGCCTTAGTAACACTGCCGTTTAATTTGATATGTCCTCCCAGGACCCGGCCCATTGCATTCGATTTCGAGCTCTGCACTTGCGCATCTAATATTGATACCTGCATGTTTGTACGTGCGCTCAGTCCGTGTGGCCGTACTGGTCCGTTAAGAGAGGCCCAAGACCATGATGGCGCGCGATATTCGGAGGCACACCTTGGGGCCGGCTTGTACACGCGCCAATCCAAATGCTCTGCTAGACGAGATCTCCACAGTCCTGCAAGATACTCATCCCTTGTAGTGTCATGGAAAAGCCTTGACAAACCGGAGAATGCAATAAGCTTATCACTTTGTCTCGTAAAGGCACACTTTGAATATTCCTCGACAAGATCGTTCCACAAGTTGAAAGTTTGAAGTGAAACTACGTTCTGCGGTATTCCGCTAGATTTCGAGTCCTTCCACAGCGTGTCGAAGTCTTTGAGAGAAGAAAAGAAAGGTATTCCAAGAGGAAATCCTTCGCACTTATGCTCCGTAAAGCACTCCCAGAATACCTGGTCTTCTGTGAAGTGAATCACCCTCGGTGCAAGGAGCCGTTCTTGGAAAACCCACCCACGTCTATGGAGAGGGCCGTCCAGAAGTTGACGCTCTGAATAGGACTTATCAAATAGGTAATACTCCTTAGGTTCGGACGTTGAAAAGGCTGCTTTCACAAGGCCTGGCCGTACGGTTTCCTGGTCACGCGATCTGAAGAGCCCACCTTCGGGATCAGTGGAAGCTGACGCAGCGATGTTACAGGAAGAGTTAGCATAGACATCTCGCATTTTTACTGACTCGCGCTCCCAATCTTCTTGTGAGTCCTGTAAAATACACAGCGCGTCAATCCAAAGATATCGTATAGAAAATCGTCGAGCAACAAATATCGAGTGTCTAAATGTTTGAGGGAGATCTTGTATAAACTTTCCGCAACAAAATTTCTCGATGTTTGATTTGAGAAGCAGTAGGCCAGGACTAGTACTCCATCGGTAGCTCAGTGTCATGTAGAATGGCGGTGGGAACTCATTATCTGAGGGCGTATGTAGTTTCCACTTAGCCTCGCCTTCAACACCGATATCGAGCAAGCGAGTAGGGTACCATGACTTCCCATCAATTAGACGGCTGCAGCGCGTGTGGTTGGCCCGACAAGAGAGGTACCACTCGTGGACTGAATCAAGAGTCAATGAAGATGAAGTTTCAGACTCCAAATGGTGGAACTGGACTGCATTTCGAAATTCATCATCTGAGTACGGCACCTCATCAGCACACTGGATCAAAATGGTACAGAACGAATTTAATAAGAAGCGAAGCAAAGCTGACCCTCTGGTGGAATTAGACGGAATCTGATGTCTATATACTGGTTGCTTACGGTATCCAGGTATAGTATTTCTAGCTTGACCAATGTTTCTTCGCTCTCTTCTCTGTAAACGCGGCATTGCATGGGTTGCCAAGGTCCGGAGCCGTCCGTCCACTCAGCTCGCTGCTGTTCGCCTGACTTTTTCCACATAATGGAGCAAATAAAGCATCTATGCAATACAGCTTCCCGGAGGCTTTCCAGAACTCTGTGATGGTGTCTCCAGGATTTTTCAGCCAGCGGAGAATCCAAAGCCTCATTGCAAGTATTGCAGAGCGTACTTAGGCACCCCATAGCGAAGGAGCTTGATAATCACTGAAGACGTCCAGACTTCTCCATAGACCTCTACCTGTAATGAATTGTCGAAGCACATAAAGGTCAATGCTAGAGCCTAGCTGTCAGAAATGTCTTGGTATACGAGGTCAGTAGGGTAGATAGGCATGTAGATATGGTTGAACTATCTAGTAGGTAGGAACTACGGATGAAGGAAGAAGGTAAATACCCATCCACTAGCGCCGGATGAATGCGGAGATTACTAACCACAGGGGTAACAGTTCCCTGTTTCCAACAAAATGCTCAGATTTCGCCTCTGTATGCGACATTGACATGTACCTAGCAATTTATGAGCAAAGAGACTCAGTAGGTCAATGATATGCCGTGGCAGCTCAAACTGCTGAGCAGAGCTGCTGATTGACCTAGTCTAGGCACGGTTCCGTGAGGCGGGCTGACAAGCTTTGTAGAGAAAATGTGACAGCCTCCTTTCTGGGCTGGTGGTGGATTTTTGTCTTCTCCGAGGTACCAAACTGCTGAGCTAGCTTTTTTTATCTTTCGGCGTTACAGCGACTTTTATAACTCGATCTCTTACGTTGTTCGCAGCGTTAGTATAGAGTAAACGATGTTGTCCAACGTTAAATATACGGGCTACACATGATTTTCCCTTTTACTTTCCGATTACCAGCTATTGGTTAAATGTTAATATTTGTTAGGAATAGGATACAGTCAAAGCTAGGGGAATTCAACCTGGCAATAATGGAGACACGGCCCGGATTCCACCAAATTTAGGTGGGGCTAACGGATTATCTCCATATAACGCAATTTTTTTTGGGTGAGGTTCGTTATATCAAATGTCTACATTAAACTTACCCATCGGCGCCTCCCCCCCCAAATACCCACGGAAACCTATTCAAAACAGTCAACGAAAGGCCTTACGGGCCTGGTACTATGATGACTCTAATCAGGTCTCGATTAGGCGCTTCAAATTGAAGGCCTGCAGTCGCTGGTGGCAACAGACCTACGGTTATCACCTCAACAGCTCTACCGCTAGTGAAATTATCAGTGTCAAATAAGCCCGGCTGAACAGTGAAGCTATGATCCGAATTTCAGCCGAATGCTCAGAATTCATGAAAGGAAGCTTTTAAAGCGTCATATGAAGGGCTTGAAGCAGAAGGATTTGAAGGATTGGTTAAAGGGGAGGGGGGGTGGTAGGGGGTGGTAGGTACTTCGTAGATTTGGTAGGGCCCATACTCGTATAGGGGTGCTTATATAATAAATATCTATAACGGATAATCTCTATATTACGGAACGAAGGAGCCGATTTGCCACCTCCGTTATAGGCAGCTTTGACTATCTTATGGCTCTATGCGCTTTCACGTCTTTCTTCCCACCCGCCAGTGCACCTCTAGCGATTTAGCAGCCAGCGGCGTGCTAGCACCTTACAGAAAGATTTATTTAAGTTATTATCTTATCTAAACCAATTAGTTCTATTTTTATGTTCTATTCGAAACATTTTGTCCTGCTCAAAGACAGGAGGTCTTGCCGTATTACAACAACTGTAGCGAAATAAGAGGTACACACTAGTAAAAGGAGTGAAGATTGGTTTGTCATACGATCACAGTCGTGTATCAATGATGCAGTGGCTAGCACTCTTACCAGGAACGGATCATTCAAGGCTTGGAGGCGCTTCCTATTTCCCGAAGAACTTTGCTGAACCAGATATTCTATTCGTACTGAAACCCCAAGGTGACACTGACAGCAAAGAAATGATGCATTTTACGGGTCTTGATAACCTGTTCTGGAAGGTCAGGACCGAATAGGCTCAAGCAAATGAGAACGATCGGGGAGGAGTATTTCCTATGGCTTGGTGTCGACGAAGTCGAGGATGTTTTTGGTAAGGGCTTTTGCACATTGTTGAACGTTATGAAAGAGAAAGAGAAGGAGTACCGGTGTAAAGTTGGTGGCTGTTTTGGACAGGGAGTAATATGTGGATGTTGGGACAAGGGCAGATGTTCCAGTATCTGCCATCAGGGGATGGTGTGCAAGCTTGGGACTGGGATACCCAGCATTTAATGAGTCTTTCTTCTGCTGTTTTCAGTATGGCAAAGCTACAGCAGTAGAGGCACAGGAATGAAACAAGTAGGCAACGGGTGAAGACGAGCTCCACTCCTGAAGAAGCAAGTGAACAGAGTGCACGTCAGCTGATAGAATATTAAGATAAAGTAAGTCGATTGGCACAAAAGAGAGGAAAAGAGAACGAAGAAATCTGATCAGAAGGCGGCAGAGGATATCTCATGATAAAGGGTTCATACTGTGCTAATCTGCTGCCAGTATTTACGTAGTCCAAATTACAAAATCTATCTTGGTACAATGCCATTCCATGATCTCTAGGGACCCACACAAAACCCCTCAAGCATCACTATCAGTCAATGAAAAAACCAACATAACAGGACAGCCAGCTTAGATCAAATTTGGGGGGTTGGAATGGAAGTAAGAAGGCACCGGAAGTAGTAGGAGAATGGAGAAGATAGTAATCATATAGGAGCAAAGATATGACCGAGAGGTTACTTGAGAATGGGGGGCAGAGCTCACGGGAACTCATAGCTCGCTCCTTCCAACTCTATAATGGACTTACGAATTATCAAGGGACTAGTCAAACTTAGGTGGCAGCTTTAGCAATTGTTGAGTTTACGAATCGGCCAAAATGTGAACACACTTTGGAACAATCCTATTCAGGTATGTACAGCATATTCCAACAGCAATAAGTGCTCTAAGCTATATCAGGCTCCTTCTATGTGCTCCCTGTACTGCCCCATAGTGCTCCCCCGGTGCTCCCTCTTGCTCCCTTTCCCGATCGAAAACGGCAATTCCAATCCTAAGTTCGGGGTGTATATAATATATATATATCGACAAAGGAGAGTGTGTATATAGTGTAGAAGAAGCAGCTGCTTGGTTGGTTTGAGCCGAAGTCTAGAGGGTTTATATACTGATTTTCCAGGCGGCATTGTCATATCTTTTCTTTACAAGAGTGGTAATTAGACAACGCAATTGTTGCCTTTTCTAGGCAATGGCATTGTGCGCGTCACTCAGCGTGTAGCAGCCAGGATGTTGCAAAACACAGTCCAGTATTGTTGGTTTCATAACAGAATGACGTTGTTTCTCTACTCTTCGTTAAGAAACTGCTGCGGAATGGCCCTCCGCGGTCGATTCTTGGACATGCCTTCAGTTACTTACTCGAAAGTGCTGCTTCTCAAGACCAATGAAGGACTCGAAAGGGTAGAGATGAAGGTCTAGGCGTTGGTAGGTCGCATCTTCAGGTATTGTATCAGATGTGAATCACGGTTTGACTAATTTTTTTCATAGAGCGCGAACTTTTTAGAGCTGTGTTATGATTCTTTGTTCTTCGTCCAGATACTTCCAGGTGCGTCTCGAGCATGCTTGCAGAATTGCGGACCCCGAACATCTGGATGAACTTTTCGTTACCACCTGTCCATTGTCGCATGTTCGATGTGCTCGGTGTCAAGATTTCGACACTTCCAGTTACTGTTCATGTTTCAACAGATGCGACAATGCATCCATCTTGTCAAAATATATCAAGGTCTCCTTTTCCATTTCCCCCTTTCATTTATTCCTTAAAGCGTTCAGACCTGCGAATTCAGAATTACCGAGCATAACGGCAAATTTGATATCGAATCCATCTAGATACTATTTCTGTGCCGTCAATTCTAAAAATTAGAAAGTGCCATCGATATGTCGGACTCGGACGTCGATATGCCGGATGCTGATATGCCGGACGCTGACCCAGGTTCAGACTCCGAGTGGACAGATACTTCCGGCTCCGATAAGAGCGACGCACCAGGTCCCGATCCGACTGATTTTTCAGACGCACATTTGCACGATAGAGTGCCTAAAGAAGTAGGCTCACGTTACGTCGCCCAAAGGCCAACGGTTTCTCTGAGTCTGATTTCCGAAGACTCATTCGATCAGGGATGTATAATATGCTTGACTGCGTTCGACCTAAATGAATCGACCCGGGATGTGATTCAAATGGGATGCGGCTTTGGTCACTGTTTCGATAGGGAATGTATTAATGCGTGGCTGTCCGAAAAGGGCGCTAATCAGAATAGTTGCCCGATTTGCCGTCAAGAGTTTTTTGAGAAGCAAGTAGAAAAAGAGGAAGACAACGAAGACGAAGAAGAAGACGAATCTGTCCTAGAGGGTGAGTGGGAGTGGCCACAAGATGACGACGGCAGCTTGCAATGGCTTGCAAATCTCATCGATCTCAAAGCCATCAGAACAGACCTCCACCTGTATGCAGAGCTCCACCGGGAGGGAATTCTCCGCATAGCACCCGATCCAGAGGCGACGCAATTGGATTGTCACGAAGAGCTCGCTCTTTTGAAGGACATTCGCCGGCGACAGGGACAACGTCCCCGCAGTGCGCATGTTCCAAACGAAGAATATCACAGACATCTCGAATGCATAAGGCGTACTCCAGGGACTTGGGATCAATTTCCTGACGCTTGGCTGTTGCGTATCGCTTTCCCCGCGTAAGATCCTGCATGATACTTGTTTGCTTTTGGACTGGACTGACCTCGACATGCCAGACTTTCGAAGAGGGGAAGGAGACCCTAGTTTCTTTGTGATAGGATATCCCTCCTTTGAGTAATAATATCTTTGTGCGTAAATAATACTATTGTTGATTAAATGCTTTCAAAGAACTTCCTTTCAGCTTGCAAGACTTTGGTCAAATACTTCTTCACTGTAAAAACTTGACCACTTTGCTTGCTTCTTGTGATCCTTCTTCAAACCATACGTCTCATTGCCATGGTCGATACTAACATGTCCGGCACCAGCTCATCGAACGCTGCCACGTCCGATGCTGCAATACCCGAAAGAGGCACATCCGACACTTTCACTGGGTCAGGAATTGCTGACGGTCTTCAGACAGGACATCAGACGGAGCTTCAGACCATCTCTGGGTCATTATATGTCGCTTTACTCCCAACAGTCCCTCTAGATTCTCTGCCTGCGGCTGCCGAAGATCGAAGATGCGCACTATGTCTCACTACCTACAATCCGGACAACGAGGAACCCGTCATTCTACCTTGTGCCCACAACTATGACCGCGGGTGTATCAATGAGTGGCTGTCGGAGGAGAAAGCGGGTAAGACCACATGCCCGACCTGCCGTAAATTCCTGTTCGAACATGACCAGAGCCTTCTCGTACGACGTCCACAAGACGACGAAGACGATGCCAACCTGGCGGCGTTCCTTGAGACCGGTGAAACAGAGCTTGATCGGTTTGAACGAGAACTTGAAGAACGTCTTGCATTCGTGTACGACGTCTTCTCCGCGGGCTGCGTGCGCAACGATTTCGAGTTGTACGATGAGCTGCGCCGCGACGATGCGGATCTGCCACCGCGGAACATCGTGCTCGACGGGCTCGAGCTTAGTGTTCAGGAAGAACTAGCGCCGTTCGCCCAGCTCCGGGAGCGGGGGGAGCTCGTCCTGCGTATGGAACTAGAGGACCGCACAGAGTGGCTTGCGAGGCTTGGCGACGAATCTTTCAGCCTGCGAAACATCAGCGGAACTTGGATGCATGACGATAACGCGCTCTTCTGCGAGGAGGCTGGGCGAAACCTTCTTCGGGAGGCTTTCCATGCTGGGGCTGACCTCAATCGATATGCAGGTCTTGTTTACGACCTTCTTGATCTTGGCCAGCGGTGAGACAATCTTTCATATCGCAGGATAGCTTATGACTGAGAGATTGAGACTAAACTTCACTTATACCATCTTACAATATCAAACATTCCGTTCGCTAAAGATTGACAGTATTGTTGCCGGGTTTTTTTTGATCTCTATATAGGGAATGGGTATGATACCTACTCTGCGATTTTCGCTCTTGCTCGCCTCATTACACCTAAATATTGTCAGTAGGAATGGCATGTGGACCTGGGAATTGTTGTGTGTCGCTAGACGCTCTTAAGTCGTCACTGTGGCTATCACTTTGTCCAACAGAATACCAACCTCAACACAAAGCTAGTGTCGATATTTGAGCTATGCGTCTAGGATTCTACGGTTCGCTTAGGATCGGTTCGCTTAGGATCGAGAGTGTTATATATTGAATGATTCGTTGTTCACAGAAAAAGTAACTGTCCTTAAAAATGCGCGCTCACTTTCAAAGACCAGAGAAAGCGATGAATCTTTCCTTATTTCTCTAGAAATTCCAAACACGACATGTCAAATACTCAAGCAACGAACATTTACCGTCAGAGTACACAAAGCCCATCTTTGGCAGCAGACGACGCAGAGAGCGCTCTCGAGACCCTAGCCCCAGAGACGGACGTCTCAGGACTAGTGAGAAAGACTTTTGAGAGCAACTATGGCAGAGTTTATGAGAGAGTCCGCTATGACGGAGTCGGCTTCCCCAGCCTTCCTATGGGTCTCCCTCCTTGGCATCGCTCTCCGCGCCCTTATGCAGGAATGCCCGTTCGCGCAGTTCACCCACCTGCACTTGATGTGAATGTAGGATCTGGTGCCGGTCGAGCTATCTCTGGATCCCAATACGTAGCTGGGCTTCCTCTTAGTCGACCTTCCCAGCTCCCAAGTGACCGTCAAACATGTGGCACCTGTCGCGAAGATTATGCGGATGATCAAGATGGTGTCGCAATAGTCCAGTTGCCATGCTGCCAGAACAGCATTCATCGCGAATGCATTCTGCTTTGGGTGGGAGAATCTAAGGCAAATAAAAATACCTGTCCGTTTTGTCGTCATAAGCTGTTCACAAGATTACATTACACTGGACGAGGCCTGGATCTAGATGATCTTGAAATCACGATGCCGGCCGAAGGTATGAACATCGCGATGGTCGCGATGACCGACCGTCGCTTCATTCCACAAAGCTCGAACATCTCGATTCGCGATACTGGATATGGCGACCACCGCTTAAGACTCGCCGACATTCGGCGCCAGGGCGCTCTCAAGGATCGCCGGCTATACCAGCAGCTCCTAGCAGGCGGAGCACGTTTGGCTGGCAACCTGCAGCTTGATACTCACGTGCTGAATTTCGACCAAGACCGCGCGATGTTCGAAGAGCTTCGGCGGCAAGGGGCTTTTACACAACCGGGCATGGATGCAGCATATCGAGCTGTAGGACTCCGCTTCACGGACACGGCAATATACGAAGAGCAGCGGAACAGAGGAAGATGGTGGAACCCCGAAATAAGACGCTGGCACCATAAGGATGGACGCCTGGTGGACCACTTTATCGATATCGATTGATAACGGGCGATCGGTGGCGTGACCGGCGTAGCTAGGACGATAATGTTGGGGAGCCAGCTCGAAGCTGGACAGCTAGATTATCTTCTACATGGCAGTCTCAACATTGTCCTTCTTAGGCAATCATCACACTAGTCTCGATATCTGAATAGAAAGCTGTTGAAAAGACTTACTTGTTATCATTCCCTTGCGACATATTCTCATTTAATTGACAAATATCAATGCATTCTTGGAAAGTCATCTTCAATGGCCATATGTTGAGATGTCAAAATTGTATGATCATACATATACAATATTGAGAACTTTGTGAATCGATAAAGCATTTGAAGACCAAATTACACCAATTGCTAGAAAAACCAACAAACCAACATGCAAAACTCAAATTGTGGCTCGATGGGCGGATATTATGATTTATTATTAAACTGCTAACTCGTTGCTGACATAGATCAAAGCATCATGTTTCACAAACAGACACAAGAGATTGCTAGAGATGCTTATGTGCGGTAATACATAACGGTCATACGGTAGTGAGGCAGATGAGAGATGCAAGGCTGTATCCATACCACTTCATCAGTAATGACCAGGACTGGATCCATAGTTCCCTGCGCGCCCGTTGTATCCCAACTCCTCAGACTCGGGATGAGTATGTGGGAAGCCTCCGTGGTGTATCGCAGCCTCTGGTTGCGGATCGTAAATAACAGGGTGGGAGCCCGTGGTAGGCTCGCGATAAGCAGCATTAAGATTGCTAGTCGCAGCACCGTGATGTGGTGTATGGGCAGTTCCAATAGCAGGAACCGTCGGCTCTCTGTCATGCTTGTTATGTACATTTCCGTAAGCGTTGTCAGGAGCGTTTGCCGTAGATCCAGTCATAGCAGTGTCGTGGGAAGGACGAATGTTCCCGTTATTGTGGTGGTGGTGCTTTTCTTCTGCCAAAGCTACGCCGCCGGCTCCAGCTGCACCTAGTTCAGCATCATGCGTTTTGATGTTCTTGCGACTCCAGAACGGCGCCTTCTTGCCGGAACCTGATGTATAATTGTTGGATGGGCCTGGTCCGAACTTTTTCTCTTTCTTCTGGTGTCTGCTTAAAAGGACAGCCATGAGCGCAGAGATAAGGAAAAGGGAGCTGAAGGTAGAGTTAGCAAGTTTTGATAACTAAGCTTTCGAAAGAGGTGTCGGCTTACGCAGCAATGATGGCGACGGCAAAAACCGTAGTCTCTAGCCTACAGGCTTTGGAGTTTCCGGATCCAAGAGGAGAAGGCACATTCCTGCCACTGCACGAGCGAGCACCACCACGTGTCAAGACCGCAATGGCGATAAAGGCACCCATGAAAGCCAAGTCGAGCAGTAGAGCGAGGAAAGCGAAGAAGGTGATGCCCCCGAGGAAGAACGTCAGGATAACGGCAAAGGCAGTGTAAATAACGGCAGCCCCAGCCATGCCTTCAACCGCCCTCATCCATGTTGGGATGTGTGTGTGGTGCGTCGAAAGGTCTGCTTAGACATCAGTACATGACTGCACAGTCAAGCAGGATCAGCTCGACTTACAGGCCAGGAAGTAGGAGAAAATGCCTAGCACGAGGGCTGCTATGAGGAACTGAAGTGCACGGATGAAGGTGGTGGAAGCCCGTAGCGCTGCGCCGACCTTAGAGACCATGGCGAAGGGATGGAAATTAAGGATCAGTGTAAGGGAACTGATGTTGTAAGTTCAAATAGAGAAGAGAGATTGATATGTGCATGAAGGAAGAAGGGTGATGAGAGACTTTATGGTAGTGATGCCGGCATAGATTCATTGCACCACGTAATTCGACGTAATCGGCAAACTCTGCCTTCATGTGCCCTCGTGCCTTGGTTTTTTCGCTCAATGAGTCTGTTGATGGTCCAACCAAGGATATGATTTCCGCCTTGACCGCGTTACATCATGTTCGCCTTCAAGCCACACCTCGGTTAGGCTTAACGCCAAACGCTACTGGTGAAAAAGGCTGGTTTAGCAGCCCTGCACTGCCACATCTCTATTTCATCATCGTCAGATGCAAATTCACATGTTCGACTCTACGGAGTATTCTACGTGGACTGTCTAGCGAACAACTGTTACCGTGGAGCGGCAAGCCATTGACTTGACCCTTGGCAATGACATTCACCTGGCACCGTAATCCTTCGGGGATGATTCCGATGGTTGAAAACACCGCGTCTTTGTTTGCCTGTTTATGGATCAAGAGGTTCGGCGATGGAAGAACAAAGCAAGCGCATCTTCAGCGTCTTCGTTTGTATGTAGTATTCAATAGTACATATTGCTGACCTCAAGCTCTACATCCTATGATTACAGCTAGATCACGTAAGGAATACAGATATAGCATCGTCTTCGGGTCTTCGAAGTTGCAAAGGCGTCTCAGACCCCCATAGTTTTGATAACCTCCTACGATATCCCAAGCAGGTTCCGCGTGGGCTATTATCAACGGGACATAAGGTGATTCGCATAGTTTGTTCTCACAGGCGCAAACCCAACACGTCCTATCCCAATCCCCCGTCTATTGTCCCAGATCTCAGGGTTGCTGTTATCGCATCCCATATCCCTAACGTGATGCGCTTCTGCAGTTTAGCCGCAAAATTAAAACTTTGAATTCCTTATATTTTGTCGGTATAGCTTCCTGTATATCTTGGCCAGGCAACCTCTCTTCCAAGCCTGTGCTGCTGTTAAAAATGACCACCCATTTTCCACTCTCCCTTTGCTCTTGTGCAATCTTCATCCTGCTCGTTTTTCCCTTTATCCACCTGGCGAGCGCAGCCGCAATCAACCCTTCAGCACTCTCGTTCCTCGCATCAAACCAAAGTAGCCTTCAACGGAACAATCTCCCAATTACCAGCAACCTAGGCAACCCCCCCTACAATTGTGTCAATACTCCAAAGTGGACTTCCCGAGGCTGGAATCCATTCGACTGTCAATCTGCCCTGCTCCGCCTGGCCCTGACCGAATCCGACCGTCATGGCGACCATGACTTCGAGTTTCTCGGGCCAGGCTCAGACCCCACGTCGAGGTTACCAAAAATGAATACGCCTAGAAGATATACAAGTGGTGAGCCAAAGCCATTTCCCGGGGGGGTTCTTTTTAGATAGTATATTATACTGATGAGGACGATGTGAAAAAGGCTCGTGCACAGTTGCCATTGTAATGCTAGGTCAGACTCCCTTTGGTCATTCAGATGACCTTGGTATTCCATCGATATAAGCTGTCCTTGCTGCTCTTCCGCTATCGGATTATCTTTCATGAATCAAGGCTGACGCGAACATAGGGTTCTTCCATCCCGAGGAGCTCCCCGGTATCCGCTGCTCGCCTTGCTATCCCACAGATATCACTTCCTATCGTGAAATCTATTGGGTGGCTTTTGCCCTACGTCTGCAGTGTGTCGCTAGTGAACATCAATTTGGATGGACGGATATAGGTATGTGTACCCCGCTGTTTGCAAGACCTTGGTTGTGGATACACTGCGTTGATTGTGACAAGAATGATTGCTGACGTGTTGGTTTGTGTCAACGACGATAGGTGCGAGACGTAGTATCGGAATCTTTGTGTGGGCTGCTGGATCTTCGTTGGATAAGCGAGTACCGGAAGATGGGCCCCGAGTCTTGCAAACAATATCCGGGATGGGAAATATAAGCACATCTTGAACCTAGAGTAGTGTATAATGTGTATGGGGGATGAGAGTGAGAGAACCTTCATATACCTTAGTCCCTTACGCCCGTGTAAGCAGACAACACGGGGATCAATGTTGAAAGTGCTGTCAAGAATGGAAACTAGTCTATGTTCTTCTTTCCTATTAGTTCGTCCCTCATATCCTAACGCGCGTTTTCCAATTGTTTCCCAAATACCCAGGCCTAGAAAGATCCGGCAGCGTGGATTCCGAGAACCTACCTGACGTGTACCGCGTACCCGCGTACCAGAATCTCCTTAACCCTCAAGGAACCCCCTTCCATCGGGACTCCTGCAACATATAGAATTTCTCACATCCCCGTCTTCTCCTTTAGCTCCTCAATCTTCTTACTCGCCTCCGTCTTCCCCATACCCTCGCCAGGCACCTTCTCCCCCGCTTCCTTCGCCATTACAGCGATATACCCTTGTTGCTTGCCTGTCGCCTTATCAGCTCCTGTCGCCCACGTGTTGGGGTCCTGGATCGGCTGGCCCGCTGTGGCGTCTGGATTCTTCGTTTGTTTGTTCTTGAGCTCGTCGATTTTCTGTGAGGCTTCGCCCTTGCTCACGCTGGAGGAGTCGATGTCTACGCCTTTCGAGGTGGCGAGCGTGGATAGGAAGGACTTTTGCTTCTCGGTTGGGGCGTCGGCGCCTGTAGTCCAGGTTTCAGGGTGGTCTAGTTGGGATGACATTTTCGAGTCGCGAGGGCCAAGAGTTTTTGGGTAAAGCCAAGGTTGATTAAATGCTGAACAGTAGCTGTTAGCACTGTTTCGGAATTATCATGATTATACTCGCTGTGTGCAGAGTATTATTCGAACTGTCTACTTACGTATGCTCAAAGTCAAGGTACTTTGCAATTCTCTATAGTGAATTTCTGTAATCCACTGGTCTGTAGGTTGGTTGTGTTTGTGGACCGGTTCCAGCGTTTCGCTATCCACGCGTCAACACATCAACATCTACTCGTATCATAATGATGTAATTCAACCTTTATAGTCTAACCGTTACTCGTTAGTGCAGCCCAGTGTTCGTTTTCTGCAGGTTCAGTTCCTCGAAGCGCTGTTTGCATTGCGATGCGTCTTGTCTAATTGATTTGTTGATTGTCCTTAAGTGCTGTGAGGCTTCCAGTAGTTCGGAAATAACAGTGCTCGCTGACCGAAACACATTTCATTGAAAAAGCAAGATGATCAATTAGAAAGAGGGAACGGAAGGTCTGGGTTGACGTTACGGGGAAGCTGGTCGTGTAAGAATTGACAGAAGGACTTTGTCAAGAGCAGAGAATTCGAAGAGTAAAATTTCATTCGTGACTGTCACAACATACACAACAAATACCACTGCTTATGCTTCAGGAAAAATCGCTATGTAGAAAAGCTGCAAAGTGAGAAGTATCGTGTTGAGTCTTGCTGTACCTATCATGTCGAGAATTTACATTTCTATTGTGCTCTGACGCTCGAAAATGAAAAGCGCCTCGTCTTTACCTGCGAAAGAGGGCAAGGGTATCTGTACCGTCTTTTGAAATCCTACCTTCCCCATCGCAACGTGTTCATCAATCATCCGGTCTTTAAATGCGGTATATCCATTTCGGTTCTGTGTGCCAGCAACACATATCGTGTCACCGCTGTAAGCTTCTAATATCTTCGGGGTGAAGTCCGAAGCCACTATTGGATATACGAGGAGCAAAACAGCATCCTTGGCTCCTTTTTCATCTTTGAGATACTTTTCGCCGTCGTTAGTTATGGTATCACCAATCCACAAAGTTCGATATTCGCTTTGAATATTGTCGACTGCAACCACAGACACCCCATGGCGACGAAGCATGTACGCCCAATATCCGTTGCCGCTTCCGATTTCAACAATTCTCCTTCCGTGTGTGGTTTGCTTTATTATCTCAAGGCCTTCATAGCTGGGGACAACACAGCCAAAGTGATGCATGAATATGGGCAGTATATGATGGCTTGTTTTAATCTTCACCGTCGCTCGCTCTGGACCTGCCCATTCCAGGTTTTGACACGACCAGTACCAGTAGTCGTAGTAAGGATTGATGTGTGTCTTCGACTTGGTGATCACGTACTTAGAAGGTAGTAGTCGCTGCGACTGTAAGTATTGGGCTATGCTGGCACGGAGGGAGCCTTTCTTCGCATTCGATGCGAGGCTAGTGAGGAGCTTGGGTGTCGAGGTTTTAGAGGCAAAGATGGAAGTATAGGCGATGATGTCCGCTGTAGGTGGCGGTGGTAGCTACAGAGAGACGATATGACCCTAGCGATCAGAACGTCTAGATATTGCAGCGCTATTCGATCGCAACTGACAGGTTTTGGAGGAGTTATACCGGCTTCCCATCTTCATCAATATACCAAGCATGCAATCCATTCTTTCCTCCGTATTCAATAGCCTGTTGCACTTGGGCCAGCGTAACGCTTGCTATCGCATGGTAAATGTAATTGTCTTTTTGCGGCAAGCTGAACGTTGTTAATATGGCGGATCGAAGGTCATTGTTCACAGGAAGAAATGTTCGCCCATCTCGCCAAGCTCCAAAAAGAGCATCAGGGTCGAAACTACTGGTCCCTGTGGTACGAGGACAGGGACGCTTAGTATTCATCTCTGGTTCATAGAGAGGGATTGTATCAATCAAAGTCGTTGACTCGTTGCCCGCTAGAGAGTTGCGTCAGGACCTCAGACGTGTTTCCGTAGCTAAGCCCATTCGGGTTAGCGACCCTCTGGATGACTTCGCAGCCCACGGGTTCTCTTAGCGAGATTCGCCTGCAATGGTTAACCCTGTCAAGGGACTGTGCTGACATGTACGTAGACTGCGTTCTGATTATTACACTCCCACAATCCGAGCTGGCTAGAAGCCGCACTACCCTGGTAAGTGTCTCTTTTTGGAAATTAGGAAACCGAGAAATGGCAACCTATCGTGACTGGTAAGCGGCTCCATCCCATGAATCATGTGCATCCAGGCGCCGCTCGACTGCTTGAGCCGTTAAAGCTGGAGCCTATAGCTTTAGTGATATTGCATGACGATACCCTTGCCGGTGAAGCTGGCATGGGGATGTCAAGAGCAATACTGTTGCGAGCACTGTTGGAGAGAGGCATGTTTGAGATATTTCGAGTCTGGCGGATCCAGATCCGTGACTGGGGTTACAGGGAAAAATCGGCCAGTTCCTGAGCAGGTATACCCCATGCCATCAGTGTGCCCACGGCATAAGTCGCCTCATGTACGGGCTTGCCTCAGCGGCGGATCTGATGTAAAAAGGACACTGTGGTGGGGCAATTGGAACGGGGTTGCAGTCAGTGATCTACTTGAGATCAGTAGCAATATGATACCATGATGAAGAATATGTGATCAGCTACACAGTCGCGTTTGCTAAGTACTTTTGGCGGAGATACCTTGATAACTTATACAGTACTATGCATGGCATGAACTTTGCCACTCGACCTTCGGATGGGTTTGGGTGTCAGTCTTTCCTTATGCGCGACAATGCTTGGCAGAAAAGTTCAGGCCCGTAATGCGGCTTATACAAGCCTTGTTGTTGTGCCCTATGGTTGGGATATGGCATGATAAGATTGTGGATTCGCATGTGTGAGTACCTGTTCGGTGGGAGGATATTGTATCTAGGGCACGAATATGTTTTAAACATGTTTTTTGACTATCTTCTTTAGGCTAGCTCAAGACGTGTTTTAAACTCGTTTCTTGAAGAAGGTTTTAAACACAGGGGTGGTTTATATTTATAGTAGCAAATTATAGAGGATTAATTGGCCTGCAGATTGACCTCTTCACCATGTAAAGGAAGCTTCATACTCGTTGAGGGTACTCTCGCTCGAAGGATTTAGCCTGATCATAGCAATTTACTGCCATTGCCGCAGTTTGATTTAATCTTTTAGCTACACCGACGACGAGGGTTCTGATATTTGCATCGAGGATGATCTGAATCGAGTGACGATCCGAATTTGTAGGTCTTCTTCTGTACTGATCACACTGATCTAGATGAACCTGCTGACGTGTAGTTGCATGAGCCATGATCTTATGACAGTGACGGCACTGAACAGTATCAACCCTTCCAGATATGATTATCTTCTAGAAGTTATCGACGATGAGCTGATTTAAAGGCCTACCGCCACGTTGCGAAGGCATTGCTGAAAGTAGGAGGTAGAATATAGGAAACTGCAAGCAGGTTAGAATTGACGACAGCGAGGGGGTCATCGATCAACAGCGAGGTGAATCTCTCTACTATAATTCTTGCCCAGCTTACATAATTAAATACCAAAAAACCGAAGCAAAAAAGCCGCTAAGAGGTTTTAAACACGTCTTTTGTAGAAAAGACGGTTTTATTCGTGCTCTAATTGTATCAGTCAAAGCGATGATGAACATTCAGTTAGGGTCAGAATTGTATTAAACATGCTTATTGCCTAATCGAATTAGAATAGTCAAAAAGCATGTTTTATACACGTTTATTGAAGAAGGTATTATACACAAAGATATATATAAATAGCATCAGTTATTTGAATGCTTCATAGTCATCTGACCGTCAATGATGCTAGGCCTGCCGTCGGGTTCGAGTTGCTCAACTCAACTCAGATTGGGTTTCAGTGTTGGGTTGAGTTGAGGGGGATCAATTCAACCCAATCGAGTTGAGTCAGACTCTCAACTCAACCCAGTCAACCCGACGGGTTGACTCGAACTCGATTGCAGGCCTACTTTCTACCAAATTCCCTATCAAATTCCCTATCAAAGTGATCAAACTCTCTATCAAACTTTCTATCAAACCCTCTACCATGTTTTCTACCATATTTCCCACCATATTCCTCACTATATTCCTCATTATATTCTCTATCATATTCTCTACTACACTTCCTACCATATTCCTCATCATATTTCCATCATATTCCTCACTATATTCCCTACCATATTTCCCACCAACCTCTCTATCAAATTCCCTACCAAATTGATTGCAAAATTGATTGCAAAAAATTTTTTTTTGGAAAAAAGGGAAAAAGTATACTATTTTTAGTACATAGTATACTATATTTAGTAACAAAAATCGGGTTCAAGCAATTCAACTCGATTTCGGGTTGGGCTCGGGTTGAGAGAGATCAACCCAACCTCAACTCGAACTCAGGATTGGGTTGGGTTGATTTCCCTCAACCCAACCCAATCCTAATTCGACGCCAGGCCTAGATGATGCTATTCAGAAATTTCTTCAGCATCTCATTGTTTGAAGAATTTAGCCTAGTCATAGCAATTTTCTTCTGCAGCAGTCTATCTTTCATATTCAAAAGCTTCTTCTCATCGATTTCAATGCTCTGTGTATAGCGAAGCTTCTTTTTTAAGTTTCGTGATCAATTAAGCGTGCGCTTGTTTATATAAATATACATTAACTTATCGACGTTAATGTTGCTCAACTGATTTCTAGTCTTCATCTTTATGAGATTCATGATAGATCAGTCACGTTTCGCTAAAACATTGTTATCAGATATTTTGTTGACTCGTAGAAAGAGCTTCGAGAGTTGAAGAACAAATGACTAGATGCAAAGTCAAAATAGCTTTGAATCTTCAGTTTATCTTCAGCATTCAGCATTAGACTGAAAGTCGTTCATTTGACTTCTAAATGCAAGTCATTGCTTCATAGTTGATTTGACATCATGAGAACTGCTAGTATATTTGACAAAGAAGCTCATCATAATGATATTGAACGCTGAACTCGTGATCAGATCAACGATCTTGATATCATGATTTCAAGATAATAGTAAAGCAGAAACAACATGTAATGTGATAAATTGATTGAGCATTCGATTCTTTTACATGACATTTGCTATGTGCTTCAAGCACTCAATAATAAAGTACTTTTTGATCTTGAAGTACAAATCAATTTGAATTCTATTTCAATTTTCAAGCACTCTGAACAGCGAATAATTCTTTGCTTCAGAAAGATACTGAGTTTGATGTATGAGTTTCAGAATATCACGAGCTTGCTTCAAGAAAGTTCAGAAGTTCAGATTCTTCAGATGAGATATGAGTTTAAAGTCAATGCTCGACTTAAGCTGTCTGATGTATCTAATTATTGTCTTCTCATTCTTTAATACTGAGTTTATGAGTCTCATGATAGATCTTCAGCGTGTAGAAACGTTGAGTATAAGCGAGCATCTATGATCATATGTCTAAAGAAAGAAAGTAATTAAAATGTGAATTAATCAATAGAACTGAGAAAGACTCTCAAGCAAGCTCAACGAAGAAGAATTCTGTCGTTTGATGTTAAGATTTTGAAGTCTGATGAGATAATTGTTAAAAGTCAGCATAAAGTAAGTCATATGAGTGTCATTTAACTAATAGATAAATGCTAAGAAAGAAAAGTATCTACAGAAAAGAACTCGATTCTTATATGTGTGTTTCTCAGCTCTGTGCTAAACTCGATTGAATTGATGTCTTACACATATGATGCAAAGTTTCAATGACATCATTTCTAGCTCAAATGCTCACTAAACTCGATTAGAATGAAATCAAGACAAAGACTAGAAAGAATAGATGAAGACTAGAATCATATCATTATTTCTCTTTCTTGAATATTTATGTTCGCATGAATGTTGTTTCTTAGTGCGCTTTTCTTGAATATTTGATATGAAAGTCATCGATCATCTCTTGAACGTTTATAAATTCGTCGTCGTCAGCGTTATATCAGTTGAGATCATTGTCATAACTCTTTCATTTGACTCAATATTGAAGTCATCTTTGATATCATTGAAAGTTCAATATATCGTCGATTTTTCATTCGTCTTCATCGTTTATCACTATTGATCTTGAGAGTTCATTCTTCTAATCAGACAGAGAGTCATTGATGATGAGACGAAGAAGCTCTGAATGAAATACATCATGTATACGCATAGTCTTGAGTAGTTTCAATTTATAGAATAAGTCAACGAGATCAATGATCTGAAAAGAATCGAGCATCTTGTCATTCAATTTTTTGAAAAGTCTCGCTGTAATGATGTTTCATTCATTCAGAAACATTCTTGATTCTGTTAGAAGTCTGTCTAGAGCGAGTCAGATAGAAGTGTCATTTAACTAGAAGATAAATGCTAAGAAAGAAAGATAGCTACGAAAAAGAAGCTGACTACATATGTGTGTTTCTCAGCCGACGCTAGGCTCAATAGAGACTAGTCAAGGTGACGGAGCGAGAATAGGCCTGATAAGGCTAGAAGACTGAGTCTGGCAAGGCTAGAATCGTGACATTACCCCTCTTCTTCGACGATTTATGTTCGTATGAATGTATTTTCTGCTCGACTCGATTGATTGCTCAATCATGATTTCACAGACTCAGGCCTGTTAAATCGTGATTGATTGAATTGTCGATTAGCGCGATTTGTTCGAGTATCAAATATGAAAATCGTCAACGATCTTCTGAGCATTCATAAATTCGTCGCCATCAGCGTTGTATCAATTGAGATCATTGTCATAGTCATTTCATTTGACTCTATACTGAAGTCGTCTTCGATATCGACGAGAATTCAATATATCATTGATTTTTCACTCGTCTTCGTCGTTTATCAC